>Ga0208564_1004168_pt1 | contig 10063 bp, 9 predicted proteins | sample AD_UKC073_MetaG_FD_184439 | JGI IMG/M metagenome (GOLD analysis project Ga0208564, IMG submission 184439) | Active sludge microbial communities of municipal wastewater-treating anaerobic digesters from USA - AD_UKC073_MetaG (SPAdes) (version 2) | ecosystem: Engineered > Bioreactor > Anaerobic >... | reverse complement strand
TATTACGATGGTGTTTCAATAGCTGAGAAGGCTTTTCACAACAAATTAAAGAATTAATGAAAGGGGAAGAAGTTTTAAAGGAAGAGGTAATTAAATATGAACAACATTTAAGAAGCTTTGGTGTCTTAAAGTTAAATGAAAGTTTTGTTTTAATTGATGCATTAAACTCAATCAATGACGTTTTATATGACGAGAACAATTCTTTATCTCAAGAAAATTGGGAGTTTATAAAAGATACACTTAACAAATTGTCAGAGCAAGAAGATTTTACAAACTTTTCTAAGGAAATTCTTTGTAAGTTATATTGCTTAAAAATATTTACTAAAATTTCTTTAGGGTTTTCAGAATCGTTAGAAGACGATTTACGCTATCAAACAAAAGAATATATTTCAAAGTTACGAGTTTCTTCTGGAGAGGAGTTTTTAAAAGTATTAAAGAGTTTACCTTTTGAATACACTTCACAATTAATCAGATGGAATGCAAACTTTTTAAATAAAAAGAAAAAAGAAAAGTTAAGTCCTAAACTTGATACAGCTAATAAATATTTAGAGTTTCTTTATGAAAAAAAGAATCAATTATTTGTAAGGATAAATAAAATATCTAGAGGGGAGGAGTTTGTTATACCTATCAGTGATATACAAAGCTTATTAGATGTTAGAGCGTTTATGGATGATAATGAGATCAATCAAGGAACGTTAGAGTTTATTTTAAGAACTTTAACTACAACTAAAAGTAAACAAAAACTAATTGATTTATTTGGAGAAGATTTTGTTGAGAGATTAAGACAACAAGTTTTATTAACTCCTTGCTATATTAAGTTTGTTAACGATGTATTTCAAGAAAAAACAGTCCCCTTCTTTACTGAAATTGGGTTGCAAAATACAACAAGACCAAAGAGTTATAATCAATATGTGACTGAGCTTCTAATGCCGGAGTTGTATATTCCAGAGACTCCACAAGAAACGCCACTAAACGAACCTATGCCTCCACAAGAAGATACAGAAAATCAAGGAGAAGAAGAGGGTCAAGAGTCAGGAGAACCGGGGCAACCAGAAGCTGAACAACCTTCAGGCGAAGAGTTAGTTTAAAGTTTTTATTTGTTAATTTAATAAAACCTAACCCTTTAACTGGTTTTATTATTTATAATTTCACAAATTTATAAAATGTTTAAATACATAATTAACAAAATTTTCCCAATGAGTCAAGAAAAAAAAGAAAAACCAGAAGAGTTAATTTCTTTAACAACAAAAAAGTCAGTGTTTCAAAATACTGAAGCTAAAAGTATTCCTCCTACACAAGAGTTTATTGAGGAAGATGTTGTAGAAGAAACTAATAATCAAACTACACAAGTAGAAAGTGTTTCTCCAATTGTTTTACATGAGAGTTGTTATTATATCATTACTTACTTAGTAAATGGGGAAGAAGAAACAGTATATACCCAAAATCAACCTGTTATTAACAACAATCTAGCTACCTTACATAATCCTTTTAAGAGACATACATTTTCCGAAATTGTTTTAAAAAGAAAGAAAATAGAATCTTATTGTTTTAAAAGTTTAGACACAGATGAAATTATTATTAATTTAGATGAGGGTGTTTTAATTAAAACAATTCAAGAACAAAAATGGTTTAGTAAAACTTATGAGGAAGCAAAACAAACTCATGATGAAAGAGTATTAGCTTGTTATAGATCAATAGTAAATGATTCACCAGCAGAACAAGTAAGACAAACTCCAAAGCAAACTCCAAAACAAAACAATCAAAAAGATCAAGAGAATTGGGAAACTTTAGGGTCTAAAAACAATAGTAACCCTAAACCTGTTAAAAACACTGGTGCAGGTAACAACACTCCAGTAAAAGATAGATTGCCAGGTTTAGAAAGAGCCTTTGAACAATTATAAAATATTATTATGAAAATTTTAACAGATAAAGGGATATCTTTTTTAGAAGATAAATTAAATGTGAGTTGTATTTCAGAAATAGATACCGACTTTACTTTAACACTATTAGCGTGTGGTTCAGAGACAGATTTAATAAGTTACTTTGATTCAAATACAATTGAATACATTCATAGTAAACCGAAGACATTTCTAATAAAACAATCTGAGTTAATTCCAATTCTTCCTCCATCTAGTGAATATACTATTGAGGCTAGGATATGGTTTTTTAATAAAAAGAAAAGTTACATTCTTTGTTCAAAAATGGAACAGCAACATTTATCTAATACTGTGCATTTATTTGAAATGTTTTGTTCATTAGATAAGTTATCAAAGGTAGAAGCAGATGCTTATCTATCTGATTTAAAAGAGAATATTATCCCAGAAATAACTGAAAGATTTGGTGGAGTACTCCTTCCCTACAAACCTCATTATGATTGGGAGAACAAATTGCTAGAAGACTTTAAAAAATTATCTCTCTGATTATAACTACATTACTATAATTAGTAGTTTACTAATCTAATAACTTGTTTTGCTTACATATTTAAAGGTGTAATGAAGCAAGACGAGATACTATTAATATCACATACTGAACAGTTATTTATTTTAAGTTATGTTGCGAGACTAAACAACTTACAAATAAGTAACATTCCTAATACTGTGTATACCAAAATCACATTACAATACGTTATTGGAAACGACTTACCTTGTTTATCCCTTTTATTTCATCCTCTATCTTTGACAATTATTAAAGATAATAAAGATAAGCAAAAACTTTCTGAAAAAGAAATGAAACAACTTATTAGAGATATAGTAGAGTTTGAGTTGTTAGAAAATGGTTACAATTTATCACAAAAAGATTTAAAAAGGGTTATCCAGTTCCTTAATTAATATCCATTTTTATTTATATTTTAATAAAAATGAGTAATAAAAATAATAAAAATTGTCCCTATTGTAATCACCCTACTTGTATTCATCAGAGACCCGCACTAATCACGCACGCACATACCAGTTCAAGTTTACTTGATGGTGTTTCTTTACCAAAAGAGTACACTGCATTAGCTAAAGAGAGGGGAAATCCAGCTATCTGTATTACAGATCATGGAAATCCCTCATCATTAATGGATTTCTATCGAGCAGCTAAAAAAGAAGGCATTAAACCTATATTAGGACTAGAATTTTATTTAGCTTTAGATTTAGATTTAAAACTTCCAAATAAAAAGCGAGAAGTAGAGTTTAAAGATAAACATCAAACTGTTTATATACAAAACCAACAAGGATATAAAAACTTTAATAAACTAACTTACCTTTCTTTTACAGAAGGTTATTATTACAAACCGAGAATTAATTATGAAATGTTGTTTGAACAACAACAAGGATTAATTGTTACATCTGGATGCGCTGCATCTATGTTTAATCAGTTATGTAACATAGGGAAGGAAAGGGAAGCAGAAGAATGGTTTAAAAGATTTGTAAATACTTTTGGGGATAGATTTTACGGTGAAATACAATTCAACGAAATTTATGACAAGAGTAAGTTTGGTATGGATCAAAAAGAGATGAATGCTTTCATTATTAAAATGTGTAGTAAATATGATATACCTGTTTTAATAGGTGGAGACGTTCACTATGCAGATCCAGAAGATGCTAAACTACAAGACATTTTTATTGCTTGTCAAAGAAGAAAAGATGGACCTGCTGACGAAGAGAAGAAAGAATCTTTTATTCATGCAAGAAACTTATTTTATCACCAAACAGGAGACTACTATAACTTTAATAAGATATGGGATTATGGTTATGATGATAAGTTCATAACTGAATGTTTAGATAACTCGTTAAAACTAGTAGAACAAGTTAGTTTTGAGTTTGAAACAGATAAGACACACTTCCCGAAAATAGTTGTTCCAAAAGAATTTAAAGACTCAAGAGAATTAATTACTACTTTAGCTTATGATGGTTTATTTGAAAAGTTAAAAAGAAGAATAGATAGAGGAGAGGTAGGGTTGAAATTAAAAATTGATGATTATATAAAACGACTTGACTATGAAATTGAAGTAATAGCAAACAAAGGGGTAATTGATTATTTTTTAATTGTTTATGATTTGATTAGATGGGTTGAGTCTGAGAATATTCCAAGAGGTCCTGGGAGAGGTTCAGCTGCTGGAGCACTACTTGGATATGCCCTCTCTATAACAACTGTAGATCCAATTAAACACAACTTATTATTTGAGAGGTTTTTGAATAAAGAGCGACAAGCATTAGCAGATATTGACTCAGATTTCGGTGAAGGTTCTAGGGGTTTAATTAGAGAATATTTAAAAAGAACATATGGAGAAGAATCTGTTATCGGGGTTAGTAATAGTGCTCTATACCACGCTAAATCTGCGTTACAAGATGTTAGTAGAGGGTTAGGACTAGATACTTCTTTTGAATCTGTTTTAATGAAAGAAATATCAAAACTCCCAGACTTAGAAAAACAAAAGAATCTAAGAAATTACTTTGACGATTTAGTTAAGAAAGATGGAATTACCTCAACTGTTAGAAATTGGATAACAACAAACGAAGAAGTAATCCATTGGGCAGATAAGATGTTGGGTAGATTAAAAAATCACGGAACACACGCAGGAGGTATTTTAATTACTCCTGGACCTGTTTATGATTATATTCCTGTTACAAGAGGTGGTAAGGAAGTAGTTACTGCTTTTAGAGAGTCTGACGGATCTTCAAAAGATTTAAGTGATTTAGGCTTATTAAAACTAGATGTTTTGGGTGTAAAAACGCTTAATGTAATAAATGATTCGGTAATTCAAATTAAACAACAACTACAAAAAGATATTAAGGATGATATAACCTATATCAATTTAGAGAATCCCGACTTGTATCAATTAGTTAGAGATGGTAGGTTATATGGAGTGTTTCAACTTTCAGGTGGAGCTTTACCCTTAGTAGATAAAATACAACCGGCGAAGTTTGACGACGTTGTAGCAGTAAGCTCTTTAAATAGACCTGGACCCTTAGAAACTTTTGGACCGATTTATGCTAAATGGAAAAAACATTTTGAAAACGGTGAGGAATATAGGTGTGAAGAGGATACAGAGATTTATCCAAGGCTTGACTTTATGAGAGAGATTACTAAACATCAATATAATTGTATGATTCATCAGGAGGATTTTATGTTTATGGTTTCAAAAGCTGGTGGTTTTAATTTTGGTGAAGCAGATAATTTTAGGAGAGCTATTGCTTGGAGAGAGGACCATCCAAAATATCACACGGTAAAAAAGTATTTTGATACTTTAGAAGAAAAAATGTTAGAGAAAGGCTACTCAAAAGATGATGTCACTTATTTCGTTGAGTATTGCAGAAAGTTTGGTGGCTATTCTTTTAATCGTAGTCATAGTGTATGTTATGCTTACATCGCAATGCAATGTCTTTATTTGAAATGTTATTATCCTGCTTATTTTTATGCTAATACGGCAAATGTAGAAAAACATGAAGAGTATTCTAACATTGTAACGACAGCAATGTCTGAAGGGGTTACTGTTTTGCCACCATCGATAATTAACTCAAAATTTAATTGGACAGTAGAAAATGAAGGTAAAGCTATTAGAATAGGTTTAAAGGCGTTTAAAGGGTTAGGTGAAGCTGTAATGAAGAAATTTGAAGGGAATGTGTTAAACGAAAAGTCTACTATATTTGATGTACTAGATTTAGGTCTAAATACTGCTGCATTAACTATGTTATCAGATATTGAAGCATTTAAAGATTTAGGATTAAGTGGTGCACAAGTTTTAAAAGTAAACGAGTTATTTAAAGATAAAAAAATAAACACTTGGTTTACAAGAAAACATAATGCATTAACTTTAAAAACAATGCCTAATTCTTTATTACAGTTTCCAGAAAATATTTTATTCTCTATTGTAGAAGAGGTTAAGCATTGTGAAAACCCACATAAAGAGTTAATTCAAAAATTAGTTCCTTATATTGAGTTCACTCCTTTAACTGATAAACAAAGAATAGAAAGAGAAAAGAAAATTTTAGGATTTACTCTATCTACTTCTTCTTTCTTAAGTGAGTTAAAAGAAATTAGAGAAGCAAGTGATGGTAATTTACTTAGTCTATCTCAAATTGATAATAGTGAAGATGCTATTTATGGTTGGTTGGTACAGAAAGTGTCTGTAATGAAAACTAAAACAGGAAACCAATATTTAAATGTAGAGATTTGTGATGAACAAACCAGTATTAAAGCAAAAATGTTTGGTAGAGACGCTATAAGTAGACCTCCTGAAGTGGATAAAATATTTGCTTCTAATATTTTAAAAGATAAATACGGTTACACAATCAAAGGAAGGATTATGAATTTAAATCCGTAAAACAAATGGAAGTAAAAACTGTAACTTTAGATGATGTTATTCTTTACTCACAAAAGAATAAACATAAAATTTTAGAGCAACATAAAATATTTGAAGCTTTTCATTTATCACATCCTTGGCTATTAATGTCAGAGATAACAGAAATAGCTGGTTTTGAAAGATTGTCCGTTGAAGAGGTTATTTCTTTTAAAGAACATTACTTGGTTGATGATATGTCTAAAATTTACAAACAGTTAAAACTTAAAACAAAAGAACATTTACCACTTAACAATTTAAGTTTTTATTTCTATCATGTTGATGATGGTTTGTATAAACGACAACAAGAACAAGGGTTAGCATTAGGTGATAAAGATATTACAGGAAACATTGTTAATGGAAGTGATTTAACAATGAACATTTTAATATTAGAGCCAATAAAGTTTTTAGATGCTTATTATAGTAGATACAATTAACTTAAACCATTAAGCCTAATTAAAACTTCTTTTGCTTTATTATAATACAATAAACGCTTTGCATAATTATTAACTCTCTCTACAGACCTTGCACCTTGAACTGTAAAACATATCTTGTTAAAATCGTCAATATCAGCTAGTTGATTTAAATATTTTCTTTGTGAACTAGAAAGACCTGAAGTGTTTTCTTTAGTAATTGACCAATAGTTTGCTGCGACAATTGTTCCCCAATAAGGTAAACCAATGTCGTCTGGAAGTAAAAGAAAATCGTAGCCTAATGTTTCAGAAGCTTTTATGTAATTACTTTTAAAAGTTAATTGAATTGCTCCTCTACCTCTATATCTCCAACCATCTTGTGATGCTTCATTTCCATTTAAATATCTATTAGCATATGCTTTAGATGCAATTTTAATTGGTTTTCTAGCATATTGTTGTGCCTCTGTTTCGTTAAAGTGAGTTTTAAATGTTTTTAATAACCCTTCAGCAGAGTAGTTTAAATTCTCAGAGTATTTAGAAAAGTCCCCAGTCTCTTCCATTACCTGTCCTAAAAAGTGACAAATTCTTAAATAAGAGTTAATTTCATACTTATTAAACCCTTCATTTAATGGTTCAATAATTTGGCTTAATCTTTCTCTATTAGGATTTAAACCAATTTGCATTAAATCATCAACAGTGACTAAATAATTTTCTGGATTACTAGCAGGTTGATAAGGAGTTTTTTTAGTTATTAACGAAGGTTCTTTTTTAACAAAAGGATTAATTTGTTTCTTCCAATCCTCAGCAATATTTACAGCACCATCTTCTTGAGCATTTGCTGTATTTTCTTTTATACTATTTGCAATAGAAGGTACTAAAAACCTAGCTCCTTTTATTTTAGATATAAATTTATTATCTAAACCTAATGTATGTGTACATTCAAGAACTAAATATCTCCCATCGTAAAACCCATTCCCTTTAACATAAAACTGTTTACCTGGACCAATCCAAGGGTGACATAGTGCAGTAACTGTACAGTTCTGCATTTGTGAAAATAAATTAATAATCTGAGCCTTTCTAGTTCCTGGAGTAACTAATACTTTCTTCTCTTCAGTCGAAGTTACATCAAAAGTAGCTAGTCCATTTACACTAGTATCTACTTGAATCTTCAACATATTTGGAGCGTCTGTTTTATCTATATCTAACTCTTCAACTAAACTTCCTTGAAACCTAAAAGAAAAAACATCTCTCTCTAAGGTAAGCATGCCGTAAGTTGTAGAGTATGCTGAAGTCTCTCTAGGTAATATTTTTACTTTATTAGCATCTAAAATTTTAGTTGTTGCTATAACCCAAGTAGAGTTTATACCAGTTCCAGAACCAGTAGCGGCTGATAATAATGAACATTCATTCTCTTCTAGTACTTTTCTAAGCCATCCAATTACAACGGTTGGATTATCTTTATTAGGTTGAGTTAATTCAATTAACCTATCTGGTGAAATTTTTAAGTCAATAGATTCTGGTGAAATGTTATCATTACTAGACACACCCGTTTCCAAATTTACTGATGCACCAATTAAATAAACTAAATTACTTATGTCACCTGCCTTTCTTAAGCTTTCGTATTTACTTTCAGTCTCTTCTCTACGTCTTTGTTTTTCAGCCACATTGCCAACTGTCAATAAATTACCTAAAGCATTATCTTCCATAACCGCAAGTAATAAATCCTTCAAATTAACACTGGTTTCATCTTTAATTAATTTTCTAACCGTAAAAGCATAATCTAAAGGTAAAATATCAACCACTGAACCAGTTGTTGCAAAAGATAAACTCCCTGTTAAAGAACCATCTTTGTTTACGTTAATTTTAGGATTAAGAATTGATAACTTTACATAATTAGCTTCTGTAATTAATCTCGTTTTATTTATTATTGCTTTTTGCGTTGCAGGATCATAATCAACCCCCTCATCAAAAATAGTTCCTATATTAGCCTCTACTACATTACTTTCATCTGTTGAACCAAAGTTCAAAGATTGTGTTAAAGTAATTGTCTGTTTACCTGGGATGATTCTTTTTGCTATTGTGTCTTTAGCACCACCAAATAAATTCCAACCTGGATGATTCCAAAATAAATTAGAAAACATATCTTCTTTGTCGCCTAAAACCGGAACTCTAATTTGCCAACCATATCTAAACCAAAAATCTCCTTCTTGAGAACCAGGTCTAGCATCAAATATAAAAGCCCAAGGAGAATTTACATCTGTAAATTTGTTCCCTTGCACATCTAACAATTCCATTGATATCATAGCTAAGCCATTACTAGCTTGGTTACCAGTGTTAATTTCTAATTTAGTAAAACCTATTGCACCAGGTTTTGAAGGTGTATTAGGTTTTGAAGAAGGAGACAAAACCAACTGTCCATAAACTCTAACACCAACTCCTCTTTCATAACTATTTCTTGTGTATTTTCTCCAAATGGATCTAAAGAATATAAATCTTTCCCTTTATCACTAGCAGAGTTTAAAGCATTACCACCATTTTTAAACCTGTCTGTATTATAACCTGGAGGTAGTGTGCCATACTTATCCTTTTTTTGTTCGTTTTCTATATCTTTAAAGTGTGACTTATTTATATCTACCCAAGTAGAGCTACTATCTTTTAATGCTTGTTTCATAGCCTCATCTTTTTTTGGCATTGGATTTGCATCTACAGAAATATTTGGAATCAACTCAACAAAAGGTACGAGAGATTGTGGTGTAAAACGAGAACATAGATAAAGCAAGTATTGCTTTAAAGAAATCCAGTTTGAGTTCTCTGTAATTGAAGATTCAGATCCCCAATTTACATTTACATCTGCTTGTTCAATATTGTTAATAGACGCTTCAATTTCTGCAAATGTTCCTGCAAAATTTTCCTCATCTCTTTTATTAACTGCCTCTGCTTTATTAACTGCCATTATAATTCTCCTTCAATTCCCCAAAGTTTAAACACTCTATCTAAAGGTAGAGGTACTCTAATAGTTGCCCCTATAGGAATTTCAAATTCCATACCATATTGTTTGTTTGCATTCATAATTACCCACCCTAATGTAGCGTCATTGTAGTATTTATATGCTAGTCCATCAATGGTATCAGTGTAAGTTAGAGTGTGTTCAATATCTGTTGTAGCTTTTGTTATCTTTCTAACAGGGGCTATATGTATTCTTCTTGCGTATCTTGAATATGACATTGGTGTCTACTTTTTTTTAAATAGTTGTTCTTTAATTTGATTTTTTGTTATAATTTTATAAAAAAAACTATTTAAAAGAAATATATGAAAATGATTGAGAATT
>Ga0208564_1004162_pt1 | contig 10073 bp, 9 predicted proteins | sample AD_UKC073_MetaG_FD_184439 | JGI IMG/M metagenome (GOLD analysis project Ga0208564, IMG submission 184439) | Active sludge microbial communities of municipal wastewater-treating anaerobic digesters from USA - AD_UKC073_MetaG (SPAdes) (version 2) | ecosystem: Engineered > Bioreactor > Anaerobic >... | reverse complement strand
TAGCTTTGCAGCTAGTGAATCGTTTGATGAAACAGGTTTTTCATTCAAAGCCCCAGATTCGGTACCACAGATTTCCTGATGTGGGAAACCGGAAAAACTGACTGGCCGGTTGTCCCTGAACTACTTATGCAAAGGATTTGGTGGATATATTTGTCTGAATTTTATAATATTCGGTCAAGGAATTTTATACATAATTATAGACAAACTCGAAATTGTATTATATAATTGATGCATAAGGATTAAAACGTTTGACCAAAACACAGATTTAGCTTCAAAATCCTTGTGCAGAGCAGATTAAAGTGCATAACCATGTTAAAATTTCTGAACAGTGCAATCAATAGGTAGTGTCTGAGATGTGGATAATTTTGCTGGAAACCCAAAAAAAATTAAGAAAGGGGATCAAATAATGAAAAAAACAAAATTTCTCGCGTTGCTGTTGGTTGCTGTTATGGTCTTCAGCGTAATAACGGCATGTACCAAGAAGGGAGACCCGGATCAGCCCGGCGGCGACCAACCAGGCGGCACAGTCACAGAGCCAGGTGGAACTACCACACCTGACGAAAAACCGGCAGAACAAAAGCTTGAACCGATTACGTTCACCATGTTTGTTGCCGGCCCGGGAGAAGCTCCTCCGAAGGACAACAAGATCGTAAAGAAGCTCCAGGAGATCACAGGTGTCACCATCGATTTCGAATTCCTCGTAGGTGACATGGAGCAGAAGGTCGGTATCATGATCGCCAGCGGCGATTATCCCGATCTGATCGGCGCAGGGCAGGCACGTGGAAGATTCCTCAATGCCGGTTCCTTCGCAGCAGTTGACGATTATCTTCCTAATTATCCAAATCTCTGGAAACATTATGAGCCTTATCTGGATACTCTCCGCAGCGTATCGGCAGACAACAAAATTTATATACTGGATATCTGGGGACGCCAGTACAGACTCGAGGACGGTCAGGATGACTTCTACGAGGGAGACTACAACGGTCCTGCTTTCTGGACACAGAAAGACGTACTAGCATGGGACGGTTATTCATACCCCAAGACACTGGATGCATACTTCGACCTGCTTGAGCGTTATTTCAAGGCTCATCCCACCATCGATGGCCAGCCTACACTGGGCTTCGAGGTCCATTCACAGGATTGGCGTTCGTTCTGTCTGAAAAATGCACCGCAGCATCTGATAGGCGGACGTAACGAAGGTGACGTTGTTGTTCATCCCGACACTCTCAAGGTCGAGATATATCAGAACAAATGGTATGCAAAAGAATACTACAAGAAGCTCAATGAAGTATTCAAGAAAGGTCTGATACATCCTGAGACATTCTCCAGGAACTATGACAACTATCTGTCAGTTATCTCCACCGGCCGTGTGCTGGGAATGTTCGATCAGCAGTGGAACTTCCAGGATGGAGAAAGCGTATTGGTTTCTGAGGGCAAGATCGAAAGGACTTATGTACCTCTCGGCATCAGCCTTGACGGATCAGATGTTCCGTACAACAGGGTAAGGAGCGAGGGTATCATAGGTGGTAACGGAATGGGTATCAGCGTGAAGTGTAAAGACATCGAGCGCGCTCTGCAGTTCATGGATACTCTGCTTGAAGAGGATGTACACCGTCTGATGTACTGGGGTATCGAGGGCGAAGACTATTATGTCGATGAAAACGGACGCTACAGACGTACTCCGGAACAGAAAGCCAATTTCGACAATCCTGACTGGAGACTTGCCAATTCAGGTGCTGTCATCGGTGATCAGTTCCCGAAGCTGGAAGGTCGTTATTCCAACGGCAACTCCTGTGGTGCCGGAACACAGCCCGAGGAAAGACTGGAGAACCAGTTCCCGTATGACAAGGAGTTCTACTCCAAGTACGGTTTCTATTCGAAGTCTGACTTCCTGCCTCTGATGGATCATCCTGGATATCCTGAGGTATGGTCGATATTCTCCACCATGGAAGAGGACAATATTGCGAAGCCGATATTCGACGAAATAACGGATCTTCAGAACCGTTATCTCCCTGGCGTGATCATGTCTGACAACTTCGATGCTGCCTGGGACGAATATGTCGCAAGATACGAAAATGTCAACTACAAGGCACTTGAAGAAGAGATCGAGCGTCAGATCCAGGCTCGTCTGACAAAGAGATAATAACAACCTGCTCTTCTTTCAAAAGATAAAGAAGAGGCGACCGCAAGCCGGCCGCCTCTTCTATATGATACAAATTCGTCGGTTGAGTTTCATAGCTGGGGGGATAACGAAATGATAACCAATTTAGCTACCAGCAAGGCAACGACTGAAAAACCCAGAAAAGAGTTTTTCAGTCAGGTAAAAAAACAAAAAGAACTTGTTTTGATATCGTTGCCTTTCTTTGTTTACTTCTTCATCTTCAACTATATGCCGCTGTGGGGACTTACCATGGCGTTTCAGAACTATAAGCCGCAATTGTCGTTTTTTGAACAGGAATGGGTCGGATTCAAACATTTTCAGAATTTGTTCACCGACCCTGATTTTTACCGCGTGATGCGAAACACCCTGGCGATGAGCATAATCAATCTTGTGCTGGGCTTTGTCACTGCCATAGGGTTCGCTCTGCTCCTGAATGAACTTACACAGGAATTCTATGGATTCAAGAGGGTCGTACAGACTATATCGTACATGCCCCATTTCCTCTCCTGGATAATCGTCTGCGGTCTTGTTTCTAATATCCTGGCCATGGACGACGGGATCCTTAATGAAATACTGATGGCATTAGGGCTTATCAAAGAAAAAATACATTTCATGGGCAAGCCGGAGTATTTCTGGTGGATAGTCGGATTTACGAATGTATGGAAATCTATGGGATGGAACAGTATCATCTATCTGGCAGCGATAACCTCCATAGACCCGGCTTTGTATGAAGCTGCGGCCATAGATGGGTACGGCCGTTTCGGCAGGATGTGGCACATTACTTTGCCGGGCATCAAATCCACCATTGTCGTACTGCTTATAATGAATGCAGGCTGGATCCTCAATGCCGGATTTGAGATACAGTATATTCTGGGTACCAACGGGCTCGTACTCGATGTCTCGGAAACCATCGATATTTTCGTACTAAAGAGAGGTTTTGGGAGAACCAGTGGATTTGCCTTCGGTACTGCGGCCGGTATGTTCAAGACAGTGGTCAGTGCTGTGATATTGGTACTGTGTAATAAGATTGCCGGCTGGGTAGGCGAAGAAAGACTGGTTTAGCCTGACGTTCACGTTATGCTATTCAGCATGGAGGTATATAGAAATGAGAAAATCTGCTAGTGATAGAGTTATAGATTCGATTATCGTGTTCTTTATGCTCATAGTCATCGTTGTCATGTTGTATCCGCTTTGGAACACGCTGATCGTTTCTTTCAACGATGCAAGGGACTCCATAAAGGGAGGACTTTACCTGTGGCCGAGGGAATGGACACTTTTCAATTACCAAAGTGTGTTCAAGACTGAGAAAGTGTTCAACGCATTTTTGATATCTGTGGCGCGTACAGTTATCACAACGGTACTGAACGTGTTTTTCTCCGGTCTCCTTGCATATGTACTGAGCCATAAGGATTTTGTTTTCCGTAGATTTCTGACCATATTCATGGTAATGACGATGTATATAAATGCAGGACTTATCCCGCAGTACTTCCTGTACCGCAGTCTTGGCCTGATCGATTCTTTCTGGGTCTATGTACTGCCGGCACTGGTGGGAGCGTTCAACGTTATCGTCATAAGGACATATATAAACTCATTACCGGCATCTCTTACGGAATCCGCAAAGATCGATGGTGCCAGTGAAATGAAGATATATTTCAATATAATCATACCGATGTGTCTTCCGGTACTGGCTACTGTTGCACTGTGGGTCGCTGTCGGTTCATGGAACTCATGGTTTGATTCGTTCATATTTGCGCCAAAACAGGAGTTGAGCACACTCCAGTATGAGATGATGAAAATACTCTCGTCATCCATGCAGCAGGGCGTCAGGCAACCGGACTATTTACAGCAGTCACAGCAGCAGCGCAGCATGGTCACTCCCAATTCATTGCGGGCAGCCATGACCATGGTGGCCACAGTACCGATCCTGATAGTGTATCCGTTCCTGCAGAAGTATTTTGTAACTGTTAACATTGGTAGTGTTAAGGAATGATGTTGAAGTAAACGTTCGCATGCGGCGGGATGCACTATACACCATGTCACCGCTGATAGTGCAGCTTGTGTCAGAACGGCGATGAAACAACTGATATTGATCATATAAAAATAAGAAGTACGGATTCTTAACCACAATAGAGCTGAATTGTCCGACAGACGGCTGTCCTATCAGGAGCCGTCTGTTTTTATATGCACTTCTGAAGGCAGAGAATTGCACAATATATCGACAAATGTTATCCTATAAGTAAGGAACTTTGTGTAAAAAATTGATCGAATCGGTCAGGTTAGGAGTGATCAATGTTGAAACAGTGTGTGGATACTAAAAATGTGCATATGAAAATGGCATATACCTTTATTGCTGTTTTTACGGCATTTATATTGCTTACATCATGTGCTCCTGCCGCAAATCAGGATCCACTTCCCGACGGCTTTGTATATATAAGCGATGTGATCCCCAGTGCGTTTCTTGAGATACGCTATTTCAGTGATGACAATTTCGTCGGCGCAGTTATAGACGGATATGAAGCACCGAAGGCCATACTTACCGAAGAAGCCGCCGAGGCGCTCAGGCAGGCGGCAGATGCGTTGTTTGAACAAGGCTATTATATTAAGATCTTCGATGCTTACCGTCCTCAAAGAGCGGTCGACCATTTTGTGCGTTGGTCAAAGGATATTGAAGATACGAAAATGAAGGAAAAATATTATCCGGATCTGGATAAAGCAGTTCTGTTTGAGTTGGGTTATATCGCGGAAAATTCCAGTCATTCAAGGGGCAGCACTGTTGACCTGACTTTAGTCGATGCATCAACCGGCGAAGAATTAGATATGGGCAGCGGATTTGATTTCTTTGGAGATATCTCAAACCATGGTACAGAGCTTATCACTGAAGATCAGGAGAAGAATCGGAATATTCTGCGGGATGCCATGGTGGAAGCCGGTTTTGAAATTTATCCTGAGGAATGGTGGCATTACACACTGAAAGACGAGCCTTATCCCGATACATATTTCGATTTTCCGGTCAAATAGCGGGTATATATAATTAAATAACCGGATTTTGCACCAGCAACTCTGTCCCGGATCCACCAGGATGGAGTTGCTGCTGTCAGGGCTTTTATTCGTCGGTCTTATGCGATATAATATGTATCAGTTGCGCTGATTTTGCACTATACAGTATTGGTGCCGTGCCGGACAGTGAAAATTGAAAAAAGACAGACATAAAAGGAGTTGAATAAGATATTTAGGTTGTTGTTGGAGAAGCTGAAGGAATCATCTTTTTCTGTAATTCCGATTATCATACTGGTTGTACTCCTGAATCTTACCATAGCGCCGATACCATCGTGGAACCTTATACTATTTCTGATCAGTGCTTTTGTAATAATCATGGGAATAACACTGTTCAACCTTGGGGTGGATATGTCACTGATTCCAATAGGGAAACATATTGGATCCGGACTGGTGAAAACCAGGAAACTGCCACTGATCATCATTCTGACATTCCTGATAGGTGCCTTTATCACCATGGCGGAACCGGATCTGATAGTTCTGGCCGGACAAATAAACGGAGTGCCTGATACGGTCATTATCCTGAGTGTTTCACTTGGTGTCAGTCTGGCGCTGGTCGGAGCGTTTTTGAGGATATTGTTCCAGGTACCGCTTTCGTTCATACTGATCAGCTGCTATATGCTGGCTTTCATCTTATCCTTTTTCACCGGCAGGGATTTTATTTCCATTGCATGGGAATCGGGCAGTGTTACTACGGGTCCGATAATGGTGCCCTTCGTGATGGCTCTCGGACTCGGCCTGGCATCGGTCCGTGCAGACAAAACTTCAGAAGAGGATAATTTTGGTCTTATTTCTCTTTGCCTGATCGGACCTATAATCACTGTATTGATCCTGGGTATGTTCTTCAATCCATCCGGAGGAAGCACGATGACAGTGCCCGAACTGCAGTCTGTTTCAGGGATTGCATTGCTTTACATCCGTAATCTTCCGGAATATATGAAGCAGGTAGCTATAGCTCTGGCGCCCATGATCATAACATTTGCTATTTTCCAGGTTGTAAAGTTGCGTCTTAAGCTGAAAGATATTTTGAAAATCAGTGTGGGGACGATCTATACTTATGCAGGTCTGGTGCTGTTTTTGATCAGTGTGAACGTGGGCTTTTCACCGGTGGGATATCAGCTCGGCAGTGTCCTGTATGAGAACAACAGCGGCATGATACTGATCCTGGTAGGTATGGCGACAGGATATTTTGTTGTCGCTGCCGAACCGGCAGTTTTCGTGCTCAAGAGACAGGTGGAAGAGGTCACCAGTGGGGCCATATCAGCAAAAGCGATGGGGATAGGATTATCCATAGGTGTGGCGGTATCGGTGGGGTTGGCTATGTTGCGCGTTATTACAGGGTTGTCGTTGTTGTATTTCATCATTCCGGGATATGTGTTTGCCCTGTTGCTTACATTTGTCGTACCGCACCTTTTTACTTCGATCGCTTTCGATTCCGGAGCAGTGGCATCGGGACCCCTGGCGGCGACATTCATGCTTCCTCTTGCAATTGGAGCATCAGAGGCGGGAGGCGGGAACATATACACTGATGCATTCGGGATCGTAGCTTTGGTTGCCTTGACTCCGGTAATCACCCTCCAGATATTCGGCCTGGCTTATTCCATAAAATCGAAGCTTGCAAAGAAAGCGATGGTTGTACCCGAATCGGAGGATACTATTGTCGAGCTGGATTATTCAGCATCGGAGCAGGAAGATGAAGAACCTGCAGAAAGTACGACAGTAAAAGCCGAAGCCCGCTCAGACACCGGTCGGAAGGATACGGCGCCGGATACAGGCATGGACAATGCAGTGCCCAGAGGTTAAAATAGAAAATAACATGTGCAATTGCAGTTGAACGGAGGAGAATGATGGTTAGTCACTCAGATGCCAGACTGGATGCTTTGTTCACGATAGTGGATCACCGCCTGGAGGATATTTTGACGAATACTTACAAGAGCAACAAGATGCCCATTTTGTTGCTGACCCGCGGGAAAGGCACAGCCAAGTCGGTCGTATATGAAGTCCTTGGATATGAAGGGCGAAAAAAAACCGTTGCAGTCAGCATCCAGACAAAAGCCATGACGAATCATATACTGAAGCAATTGGAGGATAATATCGATTTTGGCAAACCCGGTACCGGGATCGCTTTCTCTATAAATGTAAGCAGCATCAGCGGAGTTTTTTCCAGGATATGCATCCAGGCGGAGGAGAACTTAGGGATAGGAAGTGAAGATATGCCTTTAACATCAAAAGAGCCTTATCATCTGATAGTCACCATAGTAAACAGCGGATTCTTAGATCAGGTCATGTCAGCGGCGAAAAAGGCAGGAGCCACCGGCGGCACTGTAGTCCATGCCCGTGGCCTCGGCTCTAAGGAGGCTATGAAATACCTCGGCATAACCATACAGCCGGAAAAAGATCTTGTTCTGATCCTGACGCCGAGAGACAAGAAGCTGGCCATTATGGAAAGCATCATGCATGAAGCAGGGCTCAACACCGCAGGGACCGGCATCTGTTTTTCACTGCCGGTGGACAGCGCCATAGGGATCATCGATTAGGGGATCTGGGCCGAAATATCCACAGCAATGCTTGATTGCCTGATTTACATCATGTTTGGCTGAAGGCCGGGCGAAGATTGCCTGTGATTCTATTGCAGGATAGTTTAGTCAGGAGCATGATATCTGAAGGATGCTTTTGTTATCAGTGGAGCATTTTTGATTTCTGTAATAAAACTTATAACAACAGCTAACGGGTACGCGTACCCGTTATTTTTATCTGTTATAGATTCTAAAAAGACTATTCATTGTAAAATCCATTGAAAAATTATCAAATATGGATGACAATCTGGTATAATGGGGCGAAAGGGGGTGCATTAAATGGCAATGAAAAAAAACAGCATTGTCATAATAATGTTGTTGGTTCTGGCCTTATGCTGCAATATATTCCTGGTGTCATGCCAGAGCGGCAAAGATGTATCTGATCAGCCCGGTAAGTCCCAGAAGACAGAGCAATCGGGGAAGTCCGGGCAGTCAGGACAGGTATCGAAGATCACTTCAAAGGGCATTGCGATTTTTGCAAACAAAGAGCTTGAGACGATTGTAAGGGAAAGGATCGGCAAACCTGAAGGAGATATCCATGTCAATGATTTAAAAGAGATAACGGAGATTTATCTGGACTTTTCCAATGGTAATAAAGGGATCTCTTATTTCAACGGTGAACAGAACAGCGAAAATGTAAACGGCAAAAAGATACGAAGAGACGATTTTGTCGATCTTGCTCTGTTCCAGGATCTGAATCATCTCAGTGTGGTTTGCCTGCCTGTTGAGACATATACTGTTGAAGCGATCGGAGAATTGAAAAATCTGATCAGCCTGACTTTGGATGAATGTGATGTAAAAGACATAAGTGCATTGGGCAGCTTGAAGAATCTGACGGAGTTGAATCTGAACCGCAATTATGGATTGAAAGACATAAGTCCGCTAAGCGGGTTGAAGAATTTGACGAGATTATCCCTGGGCATTGATCTGAGTGATGAAAGATGTATAAAAATATTAGCAGGTATGACTGATCTGACTGAGTTGGAATTGCATCACAATGATCCCTACGGTGTGCACGATATAGAAGGACTGAGTGTCCTGACGAACCTGACAGGTCTGGACCTGACTAATTGCAATTTTGGTGAACTGGACGGATTGAAGGCGCTGAAAGATCTGCCGAATTTGAAGAAGCTGGCCCTGAAGCTGAACAGGATCTACGATGTAAGTGCATTGAGTGCCTTTAAAAACCTGACTCATTTGGATCTGAGCCAAAACGAAATCAGTGATATAAGTGCATTGAGCGGACTGACAAAACTGACTCATTTGCGCCTGGCCAATAATAACATAAGTGACACGAGTGCACTGAGCGGTCTGACGGAAATCATCGACCTGGATTTGTCGGGCAATCCGGTATGAGATCATAGTTCACAGGAGACCGTGTAAAGACAGGGTTTCAATGTAAAGATGACCGACTGACGCCCATATTTTTACAGATAACCAGTAACAGAGCGGGAGATATCCCAACCGCCATGTATCGGAACCTGCGATTTACATGGCCCGGGATATCTTCCGCTTTATTCATCTGTTGCCGGGGCTTTCCACGGAGTCCTCAAAGCACTTCGTATCCGAGGGCGGTGATGGCTTTTATTACGTCTTCTGTCGATACTTTTTCTTCATCGTAGCTGAACTTCACCTTGCTCGCATTGAACAGCACCCTTACACTTTCCTTATCCACACCGTCCAGGGATTTTACCGCATTTTCCACCTTCTGTACGCAAGAAGGGCAGGTCAGTGTTTCCAATTGGATCGTCGCTTTTTTCATATCAATAGTCTCCTTTCCGATAGGGAATATTAGTATTTTCATTTTCTGAACCACTTAGTATTATCACTCTCAATATACCAGTTACCCTGTCGCGCAGTACCAGGTGTCCTGTTTGTTTTATTTTGTCATTGCTGCCTTGCATTTGACATATTACTTTCTCAGTTTATAGCGCAACAGTCTCATGCCGTTCAGGATGACCACAAGGATACTCCCCTCGTGTACCAGCATGCCGATGGACATGTTCATCCATTCGCTGAAAAAGACGCTGGCAAGCAGGAACAGCACGACACCGACAGCAATCAATATATTCTGTCTCATATTCCTGGCTGTGGCCCTGGCCAGGCCAAGTGCATGGGGCAGACGGCCGAAGTCCGAATTCATGAGTACGACATCGGAGGTTTCAATGGCAACGTCGGTGCCGCCACCCATGGCAATGCCGATATTTGCCAGGGCCAGGGATGGGCTGTCGTTTACACCGTCACCGACGAAAGCGGTGATCCGGCCCTCTTCCTCGGTCAGC
>Ga0208564_1004157_pt1 | contig 10077 bp, 6 predicted proteins | sample AD_UKC073_MetaG_FD_184439 | JGI IMG/M metagenome (GOLD analysis project Ga0208564, IMG submission 184439) | Active sludge microbial communities of municipal wastewater-treating anaerobic digesters from USA - AD_UKC073_MetaG (SPAdes) (version 2) | ecosystem: Engineered > Bioreactor > Anaerobic >... | reverse complement strand
AATCGACAATACAAGGTGCCGGATACAGTTGCCTCACAATATACCTGGAGACTTTTCCCGGATACCGGAGTCTTGTGTGAGACCTGCCTCTTGTTTCCGGGATACCGTGGTCCCGCACTGCTCATTGCACTTATTCCTGGATACCGTCGTCCCGCACTGCACATTGCACCTGTTCCGGGATACAGTTGCCCCGCACTGCTCATTACACTTATTCCGGGATACCGGTTTCCCGAGCTGTCCTCTGACATTTATTTCCATAATACTGTATGATAAACAGGCACCTGAGCACCGAGCGCGGTGTCATTTTTATCGGTTTTACAGTCAAATGCCAAATGTGCTATAATGTATTAGCATTTTTGTTGTGGAACTGTCAGTACAATAAAGCAGTCTAAACATCTTGTACAGTATGTATCAACTGTTTGTTTCTGACAAGGAGGAGAAGATGAAGTTCGGAAAAAAATCTGCTTCAAAAGGAACTGCAAAGAAGCGAAGCAAACCTGAAAAACAGAAAAAACAGAGAAAATCTTTATTTATAAAAAAGTTCGCATTGACGTTGATAGCCTGCATCCTCATTTTCGTCATTTCGATAGGGTGCGCGCTGACCGGACTGGTAGGCGGTGCTGTCTATGCATATATAGAAACTGCAGAGCCTATCACTGATGAGCAGCTGATTGCCAAGGCTTCCAACAGGACAACTCTGATCTATGACTCAAAAGGCAATATAATCCAGAAGCTCACCGGCAGAGACAATATGGACAGCGAACCCGTCACCGATAAGGAAGTACCCCAGTATCTCAAGGATGCCATTATTTCCATTGAAGACGAGCGCTTCGAACAGCATCCGGGTGTTGATATCCAGGGTGTCATAAACGCAGGCCTGGGGTTCGTCAAAAGCATACTCACCGGAAGCAGTGAAGCTACACGCGGCGGCAGCACCATTACTCAACAGGTCGTGAAGAACATAACAGGCGATACGACGCGTTCCATCAAGAGAAAAGTCCAGGAAGGCTATGCTGCGATACTTCTTGAGCAAAAACTGGAGAAATGGCAGATACTCGAGTTGTATATGAACCTTGGATACTGGGGAAACAGCTGCACCGGAGTCCAGTCAGCGTCCAAGAAATATTTTGGCAAGCCTGTCAGTGAGCTTTCATTGGCTCAATGCGCGCTGCTGGCCGGGATAACGAAAAATCCTGCCAAATACAATCCCTTTACTGAAAAAGGCCGTGAGTACGCCAAGGAGCGTCAGGAAGTCATACTCGGTAAAATGCTTGAACTTGGAAAAATAACGAAGGAACAATATGACCAGGCTATCAAGGAGGATCTGAAGTACGCTCCCAAGTCCAAATCACAAAAGGTATCCAGTGTGCAGAGCTATTTCGTCGACCAGGTCATCGTGGATGTCCGCAAGGCTCTGATGGAAGAGATGAACATATCGGCGACCATGGCAAATTATATGATATACGGCGGCGGACTCGAGATTTATACCACGATGGATCCCAAGATCCAGGCAGACATGGACTCGGTATTCATGGACGAGACATATTTCCCCCTGGTGAATGAAACGGCCAGGAGACAACTGGAGCATCCGCAGGGGGCCATGGCCATAATCGATGTCCAGAACGGCCATGTCAAAGCGCTGTATGGTGGTTATGGCAAGAAAGAAGCCAGCAACACACTCAACAGGGCCTCCTCATCGCTCATGAAGAGACAGCCCGGATCCACCGCCAAGCCCATAGTGGCCTACGGCCCCGCTATAGATATGAAGCTTATTACAGCCGCGACCGTCATCGATGACAAAGCTGTTTATATGCTGACAGGAAAGGATTCCGAAAGAGCCTATCCGACCAACTACAACAACAGGTATGACGGCCTGACTACTGTACGCAACGCCATAAAAAACTCTGTCAACGTAGTCGCCGCAGTAGTGTGGAGAGACTTCCTGGGTGCGGATAATTCCATAGAATATCTCAAGAAATCAGGTATCGACAGAGAAAAGGAAAAGTATATCTCGCTGGTTCTGGGCGGTTGGGAGCAGGGCATCAATCCGCTTCAACTGGCGGCCTCCTATGTGCCCTTTGCACATGAGGGTCTGTATTATGAGCCCACAACCTTTACAATGGTAAAGGACAGCAACGGAAAGGTGCTTCTCGACAGGACAAATGTAAAAGTAAATATCGTATACAGCGAGCAGACAGCCTTCATCATGACAGATCTGCTGCAGGAAGTGACCAGGGGCCGGACATCACCGTACCCATACTCAGGTACAGCAGCATCGAATATCAATGAAGAAGTAATAGGCATGCCGGTCGCTGTAAAAACTGGTACAACCCAAAGCAATATCGACAAATGGCTGGTGGGCTATACCCCCTACTATGCCGCTGCTGTATGGTATGGCTATGACAACTCAGGCGGCGAGCCAATACCGGTCAAGACTGAAGAAATGTGGCAAGCCCACAAGATATGGGCAGCCGTCATGAAAAAAGTGCATGAAGATCTGCCGTGGAAGGATTTCAACGAGATGCCTGATGACATCGTAAAAAAACAAATCTGTATCTACTCCGGGAAAGTGGCAACAGAGCTGTGCAAACGTGACCCAAGAGGCAATGCCACAATAACGGAATATTTCATAAAAGGTACAGAGCCTCGTGATGATGATGTCTGTACAGTACATGTGGAAGCGCAGGTCTGTACTGAAAGCCATGACACCATGCAGCGCAACCTGCTGGCGGGACCCTACTGCCCGGCAGACAAAGTCGAAACGAAGGTATTCATTCAGCGCGAAATTCCCTATTTGCCTGAAAAACCCAACGAAAAGGCTCCGAGGGATGTCGTGTATGAACTGCCCGCGGGTGAATACTGTACGGTACATGGTGCGCCTCCGATACCAACGGACGATGATCCGTTCAATGATATCTTCGACTGGCTCTGGCCATCCGATGGCCACGGCAATGATCCGGTCACAGGCGGCGGGCAACATCATGATTTGCAGGACGGAAGTTCATGGTATGAGGAAGTCCCCGGTGGCAGTGCCAGCGACATTACCCGGGAAAATGCCGGTTATGACTGGCCTGAGAACGAACCGCTGGAATAGCACCCTTAATTATTACAAAGAAACTTCAATAGTTCCATTGAATGGCTGAAAGCGAACCTGTATCATATTGCCAGGAGGGATGTGACCATGAGCACAAAAGATGCGGCCATGCTGGATGTCGATCTCGACCAGTTCTGGAAGGACGATGAGCTGGCACACAAGGACAACTGCTTCAGTCCGGATGCACCACAGGTAGCCCTGGGCATCAGGATGAGCGAGGAATGTGTATTTGCAGAGCTTGGAGAAGAGGGCAATCCATGGGGTCATACACCACGTGAAAGAAGGCTCGAGCTCAACAAGCGGTATAATGACAAGGCTGAAAGGATCGTGGGACGCAGACTGCTCCCTGAAACCCTTCCGGAACCGGATGCGGAATTCCCGTATGTCAAAAGGATCGGCGAAGTCTTTGAAGGAAAATATATACACAACGGCATTTCTGAATGGCTTGAAGGCACTGTCAATACGCCATCCGAGTTGGAAAAGCTGCTTGACAGAGTAGAGAAGCTGGATCTGCGTGAGTTCATCCTGCCTCCTGACTGGGAAAGCGAGAAGAAGCGCATCTATGAAACATATGGGATAAAGCCGCCGCTGATGAGACATGTGCGAGGCCCTGTCACGCTGGCCACATCTATCTATGGCGCTGAAAATCTCATATTCCTTATCATAGATGAGCCTGACCTGGCAAAAAGATTCTCAGATGTTATACTCAAAGTCATTACAGAGATGGCAGCGATAATGGATGAAGAAGCGGGATATGATGAAACGAACCGCCCGGGTGGATTCAGCTTCGCAGATGACAACTGCTGCCTTCTGACACCTGAGATGTATGAACTGTTCGGATATCCGATACTCAAGGCCGTGTTCGACCGGTGGTGTCCAGATCCGGATGATTACCGCTATCAGCATTCCGATTCTGATATGGCACATCTCCTTCCGATACTGGGCAGGCTGAACCTTACTGGATGCAATTTCGGTCCCAATGTGCTCGTGGACGAGATACGCAAATACATGCCGCGGACAAGGATAGACGGCTGCCTGGCCCCATTCACATTCATGAACAATGACATCGAAGCTATCATAAAGGAAGTCAGGCGAGACTGCGAGATGGCCAGAGAAACCAGGGGGCTCAATCTCTCAACTGCCGGTTCAATCAACAACGGAAGCCTGCTGACAAGCATGCGTGCCGTTATGTATGCCATACAGAATTACGGCAGGTACTGAGATCCAAACAGACAAAAGCATCTGCATCACCGGCTGTGTGACCTTTGATATCAGGTCTTTGATGATATATTTTAACTATAACTGTAATCACTCTGCTGAGTACATCTGCTCGGGAAAGGGTTAGCATGACAAATATACATAACTGTGATAAAAGTGGCTACAAAGCCTGGCTGGTATACAATCAGGCCACATGGACAAAACCGAATCCAAACACCGTGTTATTCGACAGCATCTGTGCCGACCCGGTACAAAAGGAGCTTGAAGTCGCTGTCGAGGAACTGAAAGAAGCATTGACAGCCATATCCGGAAAGATACCGGAACTGGTTTCAAAACCGACATCTGGCAACACAGTGCTTATCCATCTGATCCCGCAGAGAAAAACACTGAAAACCGCCGATACCGGAAACGGATCAGAGTCGGATGGATACATTTCTGACAGTGAAGCCTGCAGGCTGGACAACGAGGGTTTCATCATAAAAAGCTGTCAGACCGGAGGTGCCGACTGCACTGTTATCGCAGCCAAAACAGGCGCCGGTGCTCTGTACGGCGTATTCGCACTCATAAGGCATATCCTTTGCGGAACTTTCGATAAAAATGCTTATATAGTGCAAAATCCGGCCATCAAACTCCGCATGCTCAATCAGTGGGACAATATGGACGGCAGCATCGAAAGAGGCTATGCCGGCAATTCTATTTTTTACAGAAACGGACAAATCACCATAGATCTGAGAAGAGTCAGGGACTATGCCCGTCTGATGGCATCCGTCGGTCTGAACAGTATCGTTTTGAACAATGTCAACGTGCATGGACCGGAAACAAGGCTGATAACGAAGGAGCAACTTCCCAAAGTAGCAAGACTGGCGGACATTTTCCGCGAATATGGTATAAAGATCTACCTGAGCATCAATTATTCCAGCCCCATCGAACTGGGCGGTCTTGACACTGCTGATCCGCTGGACAGCAGAGTACGGTCATGGTGGAGTGAAAAGGCTTCTGAGATATACGAATACATACCCGATTTTGGCGGTTTTCTCGTCAAAGCCGATTCTGAGTTCCGCCCGGGGCCTTTCACGTACGGAAGGAATCATGCAGAAGGTGCAAATATGCTGGCTGCTGCCCTCAAGCCATACGGCGGTCTGGTGATCTGGCGCTGTTTCGTATACAACTGCAGACAGGACTGGCGCGACAGAGTCACTGACAGGGCAAATTCCGCTTATGATAATTTCATGCCTCTCGACGGCAGTTTTGATGATAATGTGATCCTTCAGATAAAAAATGGCCCTATGGACTTTCAGGTCAGGGAACCCGTGTCCCCACTCATAGGCGGGCTTAAAAAATCGAATTATATGCTTGAACTGCAGGTAACCCAGGAGTACACAGGACAACAGCGACATCTGTGTTATCTGGCACCGATGTGGAAAGATGTGCTGGACTTTGACACTTACAGCCGTGGCAAGGGCAGCACTGTGGCACGATTACTGTCAGAGCCGGAGGACGGCTTGATATCAGGTATAGCAGCGGTGTCCAATATCGGTGATGACATGAACTGGACAGGACATGACCTGGCCCAGGCCAATCTCTACTGCTATGGCAGGCTGGCATGGGATCCGTGGCTCACCTCCGAAGAAATAGCAAGGGAGTGGACAATGCAGACCTTCGGCAGGGATCCTGTGGTCACGGATACGATAACAGGCATGCTGCTTGACTCTTATCATATATACGAGAGCTATACGACGCCCCTGGGTATCGGCTGGATGGTCAATCCCGGTCACCATTACGGGCCGAATGTGGACGGCTATGAATACTCAGCATGGGGCACATATCACAGAGCCGACCATAAAGGAATCGGTGTCGACAGGTCAGTCGCCACCGGTACGGGATTTGCAGGAAAGTATTTCCCTCCGAATTCTTCGATATACGAAAGTATTGAAACATGCCCTGAAGAGCTGCTGCTCTTCTTCCACAGGGTCGAGTACGATTACAGGCTCAAATCCGGCGTTACGCTGATCCAGTACATATACGACTCTCATTTCGAGGGGGCTGCCAGGGCCGCCGAACTTGTTGACAGGTGGAAAAGCCTCGAAGGCCGCATCGGATCCGATTGCTTCGGCAGGGTGCTTGCCAGGCTTGAAGAACAGGCTGCACATGCCTGTGAATGGCGCGACGTGATCAACTCATATTTTTACAGGAAAAGCGGCATCCCTGACGAAAAATCCCGTCCGATTTATTGATGAGCCGTAGCAATGCAGCTTATGATCTATCCTTTTACAGCTCCTATGGTAAGACTCTTGATTATCTTATCGTTCAGGAAGAAATAAGCTATAAGGCTCGGAAGTACCATTATCACTACAGCAGCCAGCTGTATCGTCCAGCTTGTGGAGTACTGCCCCTTGAACCTGGTGAGGCTTACAGGCAACGTCATCTTGCTGTCGCTTGTCATGAATATCAGCGCGAACATCAGCTCATTCCAGGCAGTGACAAAGTTGAATATCGATATGGTCGCTATTGAGGATTTCGACAGTGGAAAAATAATTCTCCAGAATACGCCCTTCATACTGCAGCCGTCAATTACGGCAGCCTCTTCTATCTCCTTCGGGAATGTAGCCATAAAGCCGCTGAGTATGAAGATGGAAGTGGGCAGAGCAAATGCAACGTAGGGCAGAACGAGTGATATGTGTTTGTTCAGCAGCCCGATCTTGTTGAATACCATGAACAGCGGGATCAGAGTAGAGTGGATCGGTATCATCACTCCTATGAGAAACAGGCCCATTACAAAGCCCGAGAGCTTCCATTTGAATCTTTTCAGTGCAAATGCCGCCATCGATGCAACAACTATGGTCACACCCACCGAAGTGAACGATACCATCACCGAATTGAAAAAGCTGGTCCCTATTTTCCCTGATACCCATGCAGTTGCATAGTTGTCAAACTGGAAAGACGGTATGACCGACCATGGATCGATGAACATTTCGGTGTCAGTTTTCAACGAGTTGATAATGAGCCATAAAAGCGGATACAGGTACGTCAATGACACCAGTGACAATACAGCTACAGTAATCGTTTCCTGTATCGGTCTGGCTTTCCTTTTCGGCAGCGTTCTTCCTTTATTCATATACAGATCCATCTGTTAAAAACTCTCCCTTGCCAAAGATTGATACTTCAAACTTGTCAAAAGAACCGGCGCTCCAGTTCTTCAATAGAACTGGACTTCTTCCGATTTGAACAGCCTGTTCAGCAGCACTGTCACGATCAGGCACATACACAGCAGGACTACGGCAATAGCACTGCCATAACCGTACTGCATATCCCGGAAGGATTTATAGTACAGGTAAAGTGCCATGACCTCGCTGGAGTGGTTCGGACCGCCGTTGGACATAACATATATAAGGTCAAAATAGCGCAGTGATCCCGTAGCGATCAAAACCGTATCAATGCCTATAATAGGCCGTATAAGCGGCAAAGTTATGTTCCTGAATCTTTGCCACGAATCAGCTCCATCTATGGTAGCCATCTCCATCAGACTGGGCGGTATGTTTTCTATGGCAGCCAGGTAGATTATCATATGGTAGCCGATAAACTGCCAGCATATGACCACCATGATACATCCCAGCACCGTTTTCTGGTCGGCAAGCCAGAGTCCTGTATGGTTCTCGAGCCCGACGGCAATGAGCAGCCTGTTGATAAGACCAAATTCAGCATTGTATATGAATGACCACAGAAGACCGACGGCCACGCTTGCCAGTATGTTTGGCATGAAGAAAACAGTCTTGAAATATCTCTTGCCTCTGGTCACGCCTGATATGGCCACTGCCAGAAATATCGCAAGCGGCACCTGTATAACGATGGACAATACCAGCAAAAGCAGTGTGTTGTTCAGGCTTGTGCTGAATATTTTATCGATGGTGAAAAGCTGGACAAAATTGTTGAAGCCGATAAATCGTCTGGAATCCACCAGGCTCCATTTGTGAAAGCTGTAATATACGGTACTGAACACCGGCACGGCCACTATCCCCAGGTAAATGAGCAGCGCCGGCATCAGAAAAAGCAGTATCGATTTTTTGTTTCTGATCATCGAATCCATTTCATGTCTCCTTATGTAAAGCAAGATTTGGCGGTCAGGTTGCCCTGACCGCACTCATCTCATTCACACAGCCCTGCTAGTCCTCCCTGTTCTGCTCGGTGAACTGCTGCAGAGCTTTGAAGGATTCCTCTACTGACTGACCTGCCGTGATGGCCTGGATGGTGTTGTTGTATTCGTTTCCTATGGTAGCTCCGAGACCTACATCGTAGAACACGAACAGCTCTTTCATGTCCTTGAGCAGTTCTCCGACTTTCATCGCCACAGGATTCACCTTGTCCGGATCCGGTTCGATATTTGTGGCCACCAGGTTGCCCGCTTCACTCAGCTTGGTTTGTATCTCGGGATCTGAAATAGTCTTGATGAACTCAGCAGCTGCATCCTTGACATTGGATTTTGCAGCTATGGCAAAGCTCTGGTCGGGCTGGCCGAGCCATGTGTCAGCATTGCCTTTTCCTCCGGTTATTTCGGGGAATTTGCACACGCCCAGTTTATCCTGCATATCCGTATACAACTGCTGGATAGCCCAGCTTCCCATGACCAGCATAGCGGATTTGCCAGCTATGAAGTCGGCCTGTGCAGGGTCATTGTCAAGGGCATTGAAGCCTTCGGGGAATGCTTTCATATCCACCAATTCCTGCATGATCTTGCCCGCCTCGATAAACGCAGGATCCTCCCATGAGCCTGTTCCGTTGTAAACCTTGTTGTACGGTTCAGATCCGCCGACCCTGTTCACAACCAGCTCGCTGAACATCGCACCTACCCAGGGAGCTTTGTTTCCAAGTGCAAACGGTGTGATGCCATTCTCATTGAGGACATTGATGATGTTCTTGAGTTCGTCGAAAGTCTTAGGCTCCTTCAGGCCATATCTGTCAAATATCTCCTTGTTGTAGAAGAGACATACGACCGTCTGCGTCGTCGGCAGTGCATAAACTTTTCCGTCAAACTCCAGCGGCGTATAGACACCGGGTACATATCTGTCCTTCCATTCCTTGTCGCTGTTCAGCTTGTCGGTCAGGTCATACACCTTACCCGCTTTCACGAAGGGTTTCAGGAAGCCTGCCGCCCATGTGTTGAACACATCAGGAACTTCATTTGCCGCCATTTCTGCAGCGATCTTTGTCTTGTACTGCTCCTGCTCTGTGAATACTACTGTCGCAACAGCATTCATGTTGTTCTTCTTATTGAACAGTTCAACTGCATCCTTGATGATGACTGAGTTGGGATCTGTCTCGATGCCCCAGCAGGAAATCTTCACTTCGGTTTTCTTGCCGGATACACCTCCTTTGTTATCGGAAGTGCTGCCACATGCAGCCAGGAATGTGAACATGATGCTAACGCAAAGAAGCATGACCAAGATCCTTTTCATACGAATACAATCCTCCTTTTAAGAAAGTCTAGAGTACTCCAATAAAATTGTAGTACAGATAAGCCAGAAGGAAATGCCACAATATTAACTGTAACCTTGAAAAAATTAACTTCTGTTCTGAAAAGCTGTCTCGGGAGGTGTCTTCCTGGCGGGCAGAACAGCACTGACGCACGTGCCTTTGCCCTTGACTGATGATATGAAAAGCCCGCAGCTGCTTCCATAATACATTTTTATCCTTCTGTCGACATTGATCAGACCGATATGTGTATGCATGTCGTCCTCGGAGCTGTCGGCCTTCTTTATGCGAACTTTTGT
>Ga0208564_1004149_pt1 | contig 10094 bp, 11 predicted proteins | sample AD_UKC073_MetaG_FD_184439 | JGI IMG/M metagenome (GOLD analysis project Ga0208564, IMG submission 184439) | Active sludge microbial communities of municipal wastewater-treating anaerobic digesters from USA - AD_UKC073_MetaG (SPAdes) (version 2) | ecosystem: Engineered > Bioreactor > Anaerobic >... | reverse complement strand
TTGCTCCTTCATCAAGCAGTTGTGCTACTTTATTGTTTACATCATTATTTAAATTCTCTATAACTGTTTCATATATTAGATTAAGCCTCGAATCAGCATATTCCTTGTTGTTATTAAACGATACAATTATTTTGTCCATAATTGAGTTTTTAAAATCATCTACATTTGTATTTGCTACTTTAATAAAAGGTAATGTTTTATATGTAGATTTATCTATTGTTTTAAATACTTCTTTTTTGTGTGTGAACAGATAATTCTGAAGTGCTCTTTCAAATGTAATAGTTTTCTTATAAGTATTCAGAGATTTGCTCTCTTCGTTAGTATTTCCCCCATACATGTAATCAGTAGCAGGAATTTTGTTATCTGCAACCCACCATACATCTCCCCATTCAACATTATCAAATCCAAGCTCAAGTTTTTCATTTATCATATTTACAGGCAGACCTATTTGATACAATCTTTCAGCCGCATCTACTTTCCTGTAGAAATTATCTCTCAATGATTCAACTGCATTTAAATTGAATGTAAGTTTATAACCTCCTCCTTCTATTTTAGATATAAAATTAATATTTATTACATCAGATATATATTTTATCTTTGGAACTAATGTCTCATTCCAGAATGATACTAATGCCGCTCTTATACCTTCATAAGAACGAATAGCACTGTAATCACCTACTACAACAGGGTTTACTCCAAATGCTGTTAGAATTTCTTCTTTATTCATTCTACGCAGGTTTATAAATTCAAATTCTCTATATGATGGAGTTATCGGAACAAATCTTCCTCCTCCTTCAAGCAATGCAACTCTATGAGACCTGCTATACCCTTTATACTTATCATCAAAAGATTGTTGAAGTCTCTGATATGCCTCATCAGATAATTCATCAGGAACTTCTATAACTCCACTTAACGCAACTCCTTCTTTAAAGAAGTTTTTATTGAATTCACTTGCATAATAATCCTGTGTTATAGCTAAAACTGCTGAATTGAGAGGTGCAAGCCCTCTTATATCACTGTAAGGGTTAGAGTTTTTAAAATAAACAATCTCATGTAAATCAAAAGTTTCAACTACAGTTCCATATGAGTATTGCCATGCATAAAAATTATTTTTTTCATCAAATAGAGGTTGAAACCTTGTTGGATTAAAACACCAAATCTCTTTTGGACGCTGTGTGATATTCTGTCTTTCAATAACCCATATAGCATCACCATATAATTCAAGAAAAATAACTGTTGATTGTATTAATTCAAGCCATACAGTAAGAAAGTTTGGTTTTTGAAGTAAATCATAAAGAGCACCAGAGTTTACTTCAGTATCATTTTTTGTGAGCACAGTTGGAACACTTGCAATATTTCTTGCTATTGCATTTATTGCGGAGTAGACCCAAGCAGAAGTTGCGTAAGAACCGTAAACATCGTAATCTGCTCTTTGAGCTGTCAGTCTTAACCAACTTCCTCCACCTGAAAGCTGTGGTTTTAATTCTTTTTTAGTAATCCCTAATTTCTCTAATACTTTCCTGACATTCACTTAATTTTGCACACTCCTTACATTTAGTATATAAACCTTCATAATCTTTCTTTAGTTTGGTTTTAAATAAGTAGCAGAAAGCATTAGAAAAACCAGCGTCATAATGAATAAATCTACAATAATCACAGCCGTCATCTGAAATCTCAACAGTTAGTTTACTCATGTTAGTTAAGAATAACCGATTTGTGTGTATTTTTCAAATCCATCGCAATCTAACTCTTCCTGAAGTCTTGCTAAAACTATGCAGAGCATATCTCAATGCATCTACAGCGTGGTTAAAATAATCTATAGGTTTATCTGTAGGTTTACCATTTTTATCAGTCTGCCAAGAATATGTTTTTAATTCTTTTATTAAATCAAGGCTGTATTTATCAACAAACAAATTGTATCTTTTTACTGTTTCAATTCCAGCAAATACTGATTTATTAGCAGGTTTTACATGAAATCCAGCAGATGCTATTTCTTTTATCTTGTCAGGGTCTGCGGCATCTGCATAAATAATATGTCTTTTTGCTATACCTTTCTCTTTCATAAGCTCTATCAGTTCTGGAGTTGTGAGTTTTGTCTGATATATTAATTGTGTTACATATATTTTTGATACATCTGATTTACTTGTATTAACTTTAACAAGAGATGTCGGGTCATTATATCCAAAATCAAGACCATAAAATGTATCAAGTATGTCATCTTTAGGTATGAATTCAATTTCAGTCCAATTCCTGTATACAAGATTTTCAAATCTTCCCCATTCACCTAAAACATATATTCTGTAATAGTTTGGGTCTTGGTTTGCAAGACCTTCTAACATTTCAATATAATCTTTATCAAGAAAGGGATTATCTTTATATGTTGAATGTATTTCCTCATAATCACTTTCAGTAATCATGAGTTTATCTTTTATCCAGTGGAATTCATCTATTGGATTGAATGCAAGAAACATCTGGTTTTTCTTTCCATCTACAGATGGAGTTGAAAGTCTTAATTTAAGCATCAGAAAGTCGTTATATGTAAATTCTGTTGCCTCGTCCATAAATATATATGAAAAATTAGTGCTCTTTATCTTTTCAGCATCGTCTAAAGAGCCAAAATGTAAAAAATTATCCTTGTAATAATAGTTAAGAAACTGTTTTTCCTCTTTTACCTTTGAAGAAACACCAGCTTCCTCTAAAACATGTTTGAAATCACTGTGAGTTGAAAGCCTTAATGATGGAAGTGATTTTCTCACAACAAGCATACGCTTATTCTGCTCTGTAAGAAATTTATAAAGGAATACCTGTGTTATTGAAAATGATTTACTTGAACGAGCACCACCTCTGTTTAATACAACTTTTGCAATTGATTGCAAATTTTTATAGAATATTGGTGTTGCTTTAAGATTTATTTTCATCGGAATTGTTTGCAGGAGTTATAATAATTTCAACTTTATCATCGGATTTCATTGAAACATTTTCAGTTGACATTCCTTTTGATATTCTTTCAACATCTATAACAGGTTTCAGCACTTTTGCTATCTGATATACATGTTGCATCAGCTCTCCAACTGACATTTCCTTTAATTCCTCACTTCCAATATCTTTTAATTTCTCTGCAAGAATTGAAACAGGAGCTAAAAGGACTTCCTGAATGCTCTGTGATATTTTTGCATGCCTCATACATGTCTCTTTTATCATTAATTCATATTCTTCTTTCTGAAGTTCTGACATATATTTATCATAAGCAAGAACTCTCTCTTCCCATCTGTATTTTTTCTTGTATTCTGATATTGTTGCAGTAGAAAGAGAGAACATTTCAGCTAATTTTTTAAGTGAACGCTTTTTCATAGTGAGATATTTGCTGAATATCAGATAGGCATCAGATGGTTCATTCTCCATCTGTTCCCACAATTCACCGATTATAGCTAAATCTGTATTCAAGATTTCCTATTATACACAATTATTTGTGTAAATGCAAGTATTTTTTCTTAAATTCCTTACTTATAACAACTCCACATCTTCCTTTCGCAGAAACAACTGAAATATCATCACTTTCACTTATAAGAAATGGAATTTTTTTGAGATAAACATCATAACCATCTTTATACATCTCATTAAATCTCCCTTTTATAACAAAATTTGCCATATTATACACTTCATCTGTTTTTGCAATGGCTTTTAGATACTTTATATAGCCACTACTTATATTTGTCATTCTTGGACTTATAAAATAGCTCTTAAAAGCGTTATAAATATCTATCGGGTCATTTAAAATTATAAAACTAACCTTTGTTTTTGCCATACAACTATTATAGCATACAATTGAAATTTATGTTTTGATTGTATTATAATACAATAAGGGGGTGAATTGGGAAGAGTAGGCTTAGTTTGTTGTGAATTGAGCTTACTAATGTGGGTTCAACTCCCACCACCTCCATAAACTTATTTTAAAATATTAAAAAGATTAACAACGAAATTAAAAACGGCACTATAACTACAGACAGTTTAAATATTAATGCAGATAACACAAACAGTGAAATAACAAGAAGAGAGAATGGTAATGCGATATAACAGAGCACTATTTTCATAAAAAAATGTGGGAACATAATACATACAAACATTAAAACAATCAAACCACACAATAAAATAAAATTACCTTTTATCATAATTTCCTCCTTTCTATAACTACATTATAACATAAATTTGTCAAGATTTGCAAGTGGGGAATGAAAAAATTTCAACATTTTTAACGGTATGTTTGGAAAAAAATTAAGGAGCAGGGATATTTTTCCTAACTGTTTCTACAGCCATATCAAAAGATGTTCTATCTATATCTAATAGTCTTATTGCATCTCTGAAAAGTATCAGCTCATCGTTAATTGCATTATCAAAAATAGCGAGAAGTGTTCTCCCATACTTGAATAGAGTGTTATTTTCATCAAAACAAACAGATTTCTTATCAATTTTGCGTATCACTGGTTTTAATATCACATTATTATAGAATTTAACAGTAGGGTTATCAGTATAATTACAAATAACCGGATTAATTCCGAGCATAATATTTATGAGTAATGTAAATAAAGACAGTATCACTTCGTTTTCAGGTATGTTCTTATTAACAAGTATCACAATAACTGACTTATATTTCTCACCTGCAACAGAAATTCCTCTGATATTCTCTGGTAATTCATCGGAAAACAGTATAAAAATGTTATTCTTTTCAAGATGATTTCTTATTTCAGCAAAAGTGATATTTGGCTTAACTCCTGTTATTTCTTGCAACTTATCAATAAATTTATTAACAGTAGTATTTGGTGTGCAAATATTGAAATATTTATTTGGCTTTGTGTTTTCCCAAACACTATAGAAATATTCAATATGTGATGCAATAGCTTCTGCAAAAGAAATGGCATTGCTAATTTCTATACTCACCAGCTCACCAGAGGTTTAATAGTATTAAAATCAATATTTGTTATATTTATTGGTTCAGTATCTCCCTCAAACCATATATTACTGTTTTCTATTTTTTTAATCCATTTTCCTGTAAGATTAGATAATGTCTCTGGAATATCTATGTTTTTACCTAAACTATTTAAATTTTTAACAGAATATGCTATTTTTCCGTTCTTATACTCACACATATCTAGCACTTCTTCATATTGCTCAAGCTCGTAATACTTGAAAAAGCCGCCACCTTGATATTCTTTGACTTCTTTTGAAATACCAGATTTATCATAAGCCAAAACTTTTTTCATTCTTGGCAAAACTACAGTATAAAAATGCTCGCCCATCTCTACACCAAGCCATTTTCTGCCAAGTTTGTGTGCTACTGCTGTTGTTGTACCGGAACCAAGGAAGAAATCAAGAACTAAATCATTTTTATCTGTTAATGTTTCAATTATTCTCTTTAAAGGATATTCAGAATTTTCCGTTTGAAAACCTGTTGATGATGAATAACCTGTTATATCAAGCCAATTATTATCGACATAAACAAATTCCCTTGGTTCTACCCAATATTGAATTTTCCCGTTATCATTTTTTCTAATAAATTCAAGCTCTCTTCCAGTAATTTCCCAGTATTCTTCTAATGTATATTTATCTGCAAATCCATCTAAATACTTTTTGTAATTTTCAACAGCCTTATGAGCCCTTTCTTTGCTCCATTTCCATTGACCTTTATCAATGCTAACGCCCAAAATCTCATATCTCATTGTCGGTCTATCATATGCTTCTCCTTTATCAAACCCTGTCCATTTACCTTTGATTTTTTGTTCTTCCCTTGCTTCTTTCAGAAATGGTCTAAATCTTAAACTTTCGTTCTTACTATACCAATAAAAATTATCATAAGATACAGCCATACTATTTATGCCTTCAAACTGAGTAAACAACCCTGCTTTCGATGCACCTCTTTTAACTATAATCTCATTCCTAAAATTCTCCTTCCCAAAAATCTCATCCATTATTGGTCTCACAATCCAGTTTCCGTTGTAATCACATCGTACAAAAATACTTCCTTTTTCATTAAGCCATTCTTTAGCAAGTTTTAATCGGTTTTCAAGTAATGTTGCCCAATTAGCATCTTTGTAATTTGTGTGATATAAAAACCGGTCAGAAGAATCTAAATTAAATGGCGGGTCAATGTAAATCGTCTGCACCTTTTCTTTGAATTTCGGCAAAATTGTATTCAATGCCTGATAGTTTTCGCTCTTTATCAGCCAGCCGTCTAAGGATTTGTCAATATTATCAAATTGGCTTAAAATTTCTGCCTCTGTATCTTTAAAATATTTTGTATCTATCGGTAAATATTTATATAACATTTTCAAATTGTTCCAATTCATAATACTTAAAAAATCCACCTGCGGTTTTTTCATTATACATTTCTTTGACATCTTTTTCTTTAGAAATTCCAGATTTATCATATGCAAGAACTTTTTTCATTCTCGGCAAAACTACACTATAAAAATGTTCTCCCATTTCTACACCAATCCATTTTCTTCCCAATTTATGTGCTACCGCTGTAGTTGTTCCAGAGCCAAGAAAGAAATCCATAACTAAATCGCCTTCGTTTGATGTAGATTCTATAACACGCTTTAAGATAATTTCAGAGTTTTCTGTCTTAAAATTCCAACTAAAAGCATAACCTGGAGCGTCAGTCCAATCCGAACCTATCGTTTCATATTTGCTTAAAAATAAAGGTTCTTGAATCTCATCGTCCCATTTAATAAGACCTTTTTTAATTGCATCATCAAACCCTGCTTGATTTAAAACCCATTTTCTTCCTGTAGGTGGTAAAATTTTTTTTCCAAATACTACTCGTGAGGCATCTCCTTTGACAGCACCAGGCAAATGCATTCTAACCCACTCTGATTTGTCTTTAAGTTTTTTATAACCATTGAATAATAAATAATCAACATTTTTAGCATAAAAGAACAGGCTGTCGTGTGATGTATTAAATCTTTTATTTTCTCCTTTCAAAGTCTTTGTTCTTTTTAAAATAATTTCATTCCTAAAATTATTCTTTCCAAAAACAGTATCCATCAAGTATCTTACAAGCCAATTGCCATTATAATCACATTTGACGAACATACCCCCTGTATCTTTTAATAAATCCGTTGCAAGTTGTAGTTTGTTTTCTAAAAAACACGCCCATATAGAATCTCTATATTTAGAATTATAAAGATAATCTGATTTTTGTTTTTTGTTAAACGGTGGGTCAATGTAGATTGTCTGCACTTTTTCTTTGAATTTCGGCAGGATTGTGTTTAATGCTTGATAGTTTTCACTTTTTATTAAATATCCATCTAATTCATCTTCAGAAAAACAAGCCAAAAGCTCGTTTTCCAAATCTTTAAAGAATTTTGTATCAATCGGTAAATAAAGATAACTCATTAATGACCTCTTTCCTGTTGTTGTTCATAAAACCAATTTAATAAATCCTGCTGTGTAAAATCTTCAGGAACAAGATTTAGCTCTTTCCACTCCTGTATTTGTCTGTTGATATTTGGGTGATTAATAATTTTTTCAACTAATGCAGGATTTTTAGATAAAAGTCTGTCAAGAGAGATAACATAGCCAAAACTTTTTACCTGTCTTGGTTTATTCCAAAGCTCTACAAGTTTATCTTCAAAAGTAGCGATTAATTCAATTAAACGATTTGCAATCAATTGCAATTTTTCCGTATCCACACCTTTAAATTTACCTTCAAAACAGCACTGACCAAACCAACGCTTGAACTTTTCAAACAAATATTTTCTCATATCTTTATGAATAAAAATATCGACATTTTTACCTCTACGCTTAAAACTCTTAAATACTTTTAACAAGTCTTTTTCAGATATAACATCTTTAACCTGCTCAACAACAGCCTGAAAATCAAACACCTGATTTGGTTCAGCCCAGTAAACATAAAAAGTTAAAGGATATTTTGTTTTCACATCAAACACCAAAGCTATTTTATCATTTACAGACATAACTTCAAACTTTGATAAATCAAAATATACATCTCCAATAGGAGCATCATCAAAAACCTTTACAGTAGCCACATAATATTTATCCATAGATGACCAGACAAGCCCAACATCATAACTGCTAACTAATTCATCAGGATAGCTCAAAAAAGATTGCAACAAATCATAAAACTCATCAACCTGCCAACTTTCAACCTCACTCTTAATCTTATCGAACCACTTAACACGCAATTTATACAACTCAACAAATCCGCCTTTACCTTTAAACTCAATTCCAATGAAAAACTTCCGTAGAGCATCAAAAAATTTGTGCATAATTTCTCCTATTTCTTATTTACTTTTTTCAGAAGAAAATCAAATACTTCACTTCTATCAACACTTTCTCCATTATTTTTATATGCAAAGAAACACTCAAAACCATGAACAGTGTTATTTACCTGAATTGTCATATAGTTTGAACCAATACTTCTTTTTTCAATATGTATCCATGTTATATCAGAGTATGAAGCATTAAAAGCCTGTAAAAATTTGCCCTGTGAGTTAATATAGATGGCAAATATCATACTGTCTTCATTTAGTGCCAGAATACCATAAGTAGGGTCTTCAAGAGCAAGTGCAAACATGTGTCTATATGTATTTGGAAACCAGAAAGCTTTTACAAGATATACAGCCGATTTAGCCTCTGGAAATGTCTCAACAGCCTGCGAATAATCAGCATCAGTAGGAACAGGTGGAAATCCAATACAACCAGATAAAACAAGAAACAATAAACCAAAAATTGCCTTTTTCATATTTCCCTCCTTTTTATTAATCATATTATAACATAAATTTGTCAGGGTTTGCAACTTTAAAATAAAAATTTTGCATTTCTCTGCATATATATAAGAGAAAATAAAGTAAATTTGTATAGTTATGTATAAATTAATAATCAATAATAAAATATGGTAAAACTCTATGTTTATATAAGAATACAAATAACAGAATAAAACAAATTAGTCAAGTATAAATTTTAGTAAAACTCTGTAGGAGACTAGGCACTAATCCCGGCGAATTGATTTATGCACCCCCACCTTTTTTCTTATGGACTTTTTTAGTCCATCTACGGCAAATCATAGCCGTTTCAATTTGAAATGGCTATCTATTACCTATCCAATTAAATATAATATATAGGCAAGTAACATGCCTAAAAAAACACCAAACACTAAATAAATTTGATACATTTTACCACCTTTAAAATTTATTTTAGCTATCTAAAAGATAGCTTAATTATAGATTACAATATAAAAAGTAATTTGTCAATATATCCATGAAAAAACTTTTTAATATGCATATAAATTTTATTTATAGCTAATTGGCATAACTATTGCATACATTATATAAATTTATTTTATATGGTTATAAAAATTATTTGAAATTGATTGCAAGTTTTTATACTGGATAATAGAGAAGTCTTTAAGTCTTATTTTTCAATGTCATAAAAATTTTTTATATTTGTATTTTAAAGTTTTATGGCAAAAACTATTGACAAATGCAAAAAAATATTTTAAAATAAAATTAAGCTTGCATTAGCAAGTAATAAAAAATATTAAGAGGTGTTAAAATGGAGGTAAGAAAAACAAGTCAACAAGAGTTAGAAAAAGCTATGGAGTTGTTAAACAAGGTATTTGATAACAATATTACTTTTAACAATTTCAAACAAATCAATCAAAAAGGTGATGCTTTTAAAGTAACATTAAGGGTTAAAGATTCTAAAAATAGTGGTGCAAGGCGTGGGTATACAGGGCGGCGTATGATAAACGCTTGTTACCACGTGCATGGTTATTTTTTTGAAATTCTGTTTATGCTTAATGAAAATATACAAATAAAATCTTTAAACAATTACATTCAAAAAGATAATATATGGGGTTTTGATAAAAATATTGGTAGTTTACACAATCCTTTATATTTATCAGATGCTTGTAATTGTGATATTGACAAGTTTGAGACAAATTATATCAATTTATTAAAAACAATTCAAAAATAAAACAAATCTAACAAGAGACTAACTGTAAAAGTTAGTCTCTTTTTTTATCTCAATTCAAATTAAAACAGTATCCAATATATTAAATTTAATGTCCTTAATTT
>Ga0208564_1004147_pt1 | contig 10097 bp, 10 predicted proteins | sample AD_UKC073_MetaG_FD_184439 | JGI IMG/M metagenome (GOLD analysis project Ga0208564, IMG submission 184439) | Active sludge microbial communities of municipal wastewater-treating anaerobic digesters from USA - AD_UKC073_MetaG (SPAdes) (version 2) | ecosystem: Engineered > Bioreactor > Anaerobic >... | reverse complement strand
CTCGCCTGGCTGGCCACCCTGGCCATGGCACTGACCGCCTGGGTGCTGGCGGTGGCGGCGGCGGCGATGGCTGTGGTGGGCGCCTTCCTGGATGCGACAGTGCTGACCCTGTGCCTCGACCTGCTCGGATTGGTCTACGAGACCTCGTTCCCGGCACCCGGAATCCCCGCGGTGCTCACCGCCCTGGCGGTCGGTATCACCGGTGTGACGACGGTACGGGTCGTTAACGCCTACCGCCGGCTGCACCACATCAGCGGCGAACATGCCCGCTCGGCACGCATCGTCGGAACACCCACCGACCGCTCCGATGTCGTGATCGTGCAGTCCGACCGCCCGGCGGCCTACTGCGTCGCCGGCCGTCCCCACGCCATCGTCGTCACCACCGCGGCCGTACACGCCCTCACCGCTCGACAATTCGCGGCCGTCCTGGCACACGAGTCCGCCCATCTACAGGAATGCCACCACCAGATCCTGATGGGTCTGCGCGCCTTGGCGCTCACCGTCCCCCGGCTGCCGTTGTTCACCTCCGCTGCCGCGGCGGCTCAGCAACTCCTGGAGATGTGCGCCGACGACACCGCCGCGCGGCATCACGGCGTACGACCGCTGGTCGAGGGACTCGCCGCCCTCGCCGGCTGCCCCGCACAACCCACGGCGCTCGGTGCCGCCGACACCGCCGTCACCACCCGGGTCAACCGGCTGATCAGCGGCAACGGCCACCACCACCGGCGCCGACATCAGATCCTGCTGTCGGTCAGCATCGGCGCCGCGGTGTTGGCTCCGGCGATCATCGCCATGCTCTGCCAGCACTGAGCGCACCACCCGCGGGGCGAACCCGTCGAAGCCCCAGCCCGGCGTCGGCGGCCGCGGTGGCTCCGACGGCCGCATCGGTCCGCTACCGGGTAACGACTGCGAGTCGATCCGGTCGCGTAATCCTCGCCCGGCCGAACCGCTGTTACATTCGAAAGCATCATGAGGGCCGTGGGAGTACCGCGCCGCACCAGGCTGTGGCTGGCGATCGGGCTGACGTTCATCGTCGCCCTGTTCGCCGCGCAGCCGGTGTGCCTGCCCCCGCCCGCAGCCGCTGCCGCCGATCACCACGTGTCAGCCGACGGCCACCACGACCACCTCTCCTCCGTAGGCCACGACCACATCGGCCCGGCGATGACGCACTGCGAGAACGACGTCTTCGGTGACCTGCTGGCTCCCCGGGTCCGCGACTCGCTGATCGCCCTCGGGGTGGTGTTCGCCCTGGGTCTGTTGTGGCGACTGTCGCCGCGGCACACCGCCGCCGTGGGCCGCGATCCACCGAGAGCCGCGGTCGCTGTTGTCACGGGCCGCGAGGTACTGGCCCGCCTCTGTATTTCGCGCCGCTGATCGGACACACGCAGACCGAATGACCCCAGGGGTTGCTCGGTCGGTGCCTGCTGTCCCCTTTGTCAGCGGCCGCGCTTCGGTACGCGGCCTCCCCAGGAAGCGACCACCCGATGACCTCCGTTCTGTCCTCGCACCTGCACAATCGACCCGCCCCCCACCGCCGGCGCCGCCTACCGCGCCCCGACCCCGCGGCCACCCTCGCCGCCACGGTCGGCCACACCCCGGTCCTGCGGATCGGTGAGCCCTTCACCGACGGCAGCCGAGGCTTCTGGGCCAAACTCGAGGGTTTCAACGCCGGCGGCATCAAGGACCGCCCGGCCATGCACATGGTGGCGCAGGCCCGCGCCCGCGGGGACCTTCGCCCCGGGGCACGGATCATCGAATCCAGCAGCGGCACCCTGGGTTTGGGGCTGGCACTGGCCGGGATGGCCTACGGCCACCCCGTCACCATCGTCACCGACACCGGGCTGGAACCGATCGTGGCCTCGATGCTGCGCGCCTACGGCGTGCAGGTCGACCAGGTGGGCGAACCCCACCCCGAGGGGGGCTGGCAGCAGGCCCGCTGCGAGCGGGTCGCCCAGTTGCTGGCCGAGGATCCCCACGCCTGGCACCCCGACCAGTACAACAACCCCGACAACGTCGCCGCCTACCGCGATCTTGCGCTGGAGCTGCAGGCCCAACTCGAGCGGGTGGACGTGCTGGTGTGCTCGGTGGGCACCGGTGGGCACTCCGCCGGCATCGCCGGTGTGCTGCGCGAATCGAACCCCGGCATGGAGCTGATCGGGGTGGATGCGATCCGCTCCACGATCTTCGGCCAGCCCGCCGGGCCACGGCTGATGCGCGGGCTGGGATCGAGCATCTTTCCCGGCAATGTGGACTACCGGGCCTTCAACGAAGTCCACTGGGTCGCCCCAGCCGAGGCGGTGTGGGCGGCCCGGGCGCTGGCCGAGACCCACTACGCGACCGGCGGGTGGAGTGTGGGGGCGGTCGCCCTCGTCGCCGGGTGGGCGGCCCGCACCTACCCGGCCGGCACCACGATCGCTGCGATCTTCCCCGACGGCCCGCAGCGCTACTTCGACACGGTGTTCAACGACGACTACTGCCGCGAACACGGCCTGCTCGACACCACCCCGGCCAGAGAGCCGCACACGATCGCCGACCCGAGGCAGGCCGTGGTCGACACCTGGACCCGATGCACCAGCGTCCTCAACCCGAACCGGGCGCAACGCTGATGGAACTGGTGCGACAGTTCCGCAGCTTCGGCTGGCCGAGCCGGCTGCTGATGGTCAATCAGTTCGGCATCAACCTCGGCTTCTACATGCTGATGCCGTATCTGGCCGGCTACCTCGCCGGGCCGCTCGGTCTGGCGGCGTGGGCGGTCGGGCTGGTGCTCGGGGTCCGCAACTTCTCCCAGCAGGGCATGTTCATCGTCGGCGGCACCCTGGCAGACCGGCTCGGCTACAAGCCGCTCATCGTCGCCGGCTGCCTGCTGCGCACCGTGGGTTTCGGACTGCTGGTGGTCGCCCAGTCACTGCCGGCGGTGCTGATCGCCTCGGCGGCAACGGGTTTCGCCGGGGCGCTGTTCAACCCGGCGGTGCGGGCCTACCTGGCCGCCGACGCCGGACAGCGTCGGGTGGAGGCGTTCGCGGTGTTCAACGTCTTCTACCAGGCGGGCATCCTGGCCGGTCCGCTGGTCGGGCTGGCGTTCATGGCGGTCGACTTCCGGCTCACCGCAGCCGGGGCGGCGGCGGTGTTCGCGCTGCTGACCATCGCCCAGCTGTTCGCCCTCCCGCGCCGCGACGCCGAACCCGGCGAGGCGGCCGGCACGGTGTTGCAGGACTGGCGCACCGTGGCGGCCAACCGGTCGTTTCTGCTATTCGCCGCCGCGATGATCGGCTCCTACGTGCTCAGCTTCCAGGTCTACCTGGCGATGCCGCTGCAGGCGGCGGCCCTGGCACCCCAGCACGCCTCGGCGGTGGTGGCCGTCATGTTCGCGGTGTCCGGGGTGGTCGCGGTGACCGCACAGTTGCGCATCACCCGCTGGTTCTCCCACCGGTGGGGCACCGGCCAATCCCTGGTCATCGGGATGGCGATGGTGGCGCTGTCGTTCGTCCCGCTGATCGCGCTGCCCGACACCCGATTCGGCGTCCCGGCCGCGATCGCCGCCCTGCTGATCAGCACCGCACTGCTGGCCATCGGATCGGCGGCGGTATTCCCCTTCGAGATGGACACCGTGGTCGCCCTGTCCGGCGGGCGCCTGGTCGGCACCCACTACGGCTTCTACAGCACCATCGTCGGGGTCGGCATCCTGGCCGGCAACGTCGCCGTCGGCGCACTGGTCCACACCACCCCGGGCCGCGGCACCGGAGTCGAGGTGTGGGTGGCGCTGGCCGGGATCGGATTGTGCTGCGCCGCCGCCCTGCACGCCCTGGCCCGCACCGGGCACCTGCAACCGCAACCGGTCGCGACCGCACCCTGATCGCTGATCCGGCGTCGCGGCAATGGCATTCACCCACTCGGACGCCACAGCTGCCCTGTTCGTTCCACAACCACGACAACGGAGGTACTCATGTTCACATCCCTACGGCGCGCCGCCGCAACACTCGCCGTCGGCACGGCGGTGGCCGTGCTGGCCAGCCCGTCCGCGGCCGCCCACGTCGACGCCCGACTCGACGGCGCCGGCCCCGGCGGATTCGGGGTCGTCACCCTCGGCGTTCCCACCGAAGCCGGGAAACCCGCCACCACCAAAGTCCAGGTGCGGATCCCCGACGAGACACCGCTGCGGACCGTGCGCCCCCAACCGGTCGCCGGCTGGCAGATCGCGATCACCAAACGCACCATCGACCCGCCGCTGCGCAAGGACGACGGCAGCCCGGTCACCGAAGTGGTCGACACGGTGACCTGGACCTCCACCGGCGAGGGCATCCCGTCGGGCCAGTTCGCGCAGTTCGCGATCTACCTCGGCCCACTCCCCGACGCCGCCACCCTGACCCTGCCGACCACCCAAACCTTCTCCGACGGCAGCAGCGAAGCCTGGACCGAGGCGGCCACCGGGTCGGACAAGCCGAAGTTCCCGGTGCCGGCCGCGACCATCACCAAACCCGCCGGCGCCATGCTGCCCATCGTGGCGTGGTCGGCGCTGGGCATGTCGGTGATCGCCTTAGCGCTGGCGGTGTTCGGCATCGACCGCGCCTCACGCCGGTCCACCGCCGCCGCGGCGGACACCGGGGCACTCACCGCCTCCTCTGCGGGCGGGCAGGTGGACACCCAGTGATCGCCGTCAAGCTTGGCATCGCCCCGGTCGTGGCCGTGGCGGGCGTCCTGGCCGCCGGGTGTGCCGGTCCGGCCCCGACATCCGGGACCGCCCGGACCTCCCCGGCCGGGCCGGCGGTGAGCGCCACCGAACCCGCGGCGGCGCCACCGCCCGCACCGGCGGCGGGGCCCGTCATCACCGTCACCATCGCCGCGGGCGTGGTCACCCCGACCAACGCCGAGGCCGACGCCGTGGTGGGCCAGCCGATCACCCTGGCGGTGAGCAGCGACGCCGCCGACAGCATCCATGTGCACTCCATCCCCGAACACACCTTCGAGGTGCAACCTCTGCCCGATCAGAGGTTCGAGTTCACCGTCGAGGTCCCGGGAAGTGTCGAGGTGGAACTGCACGACCTCAATCGGACGCTGGTCACCATCGCGGTCAGGCCCCAGTGAGCGGCACCACCCTGCTCGCCCACGGCGTGGGCGGCTCCACCGACCTGCCCCTGCCGCTGAGCTACGCCCTCATCGGTTGCGTCTGGGCACTCATCGCCACCTTCGCGGTGGTCGCCGTCGCCTGGCGCACCCCCCGCTTCGATCCCGACAAGCCCGGGCGGGCGCTACCGCAGTGGGTGAGCGCCGCGGTGGACTCTGCCGCGGTGCGGGCGATCCTTGCCGCGGCCGCGCTCGCAGCCACCGCGTGGGTGGCGGTGGCGGCGATCTGGGGACCGCAGGACAGCGACAACGCCCTGCCCGGGGCGTTCTACGTCCTGCTGTGGGTGGGACTGGGCGCGGTGTCGGTGCTCCTCGGCCCGATCTGGCGGGTCATCTCCCCGGTACGCACGCTGTGGCGGCTGACCCACCGGCGCCCCGGCGAGCGGGGTGGGGCCACCACCGACGCCCGGCGCCGCTACCCCGCCGGCCTCGGTTACTGGCCGGCCGCGGCGGGCTTGTTCGGGTTCGTCTGGTTGGAGTTGGCCAGCCCGGATCCCGGCTCGCTGACCGCCATCAAGGTCTGGATTCTTTGCTACGCCCTGGCCATGTTCGCCGGCGCGGCGGTGTTCGGGCCCAGGTGGTTCGCCCGCGCCGACCCCTTCGAGGTGTACAGCGTCACCGTGTCGCGGCTGTCGCCGTTTCGCCGCAACCGCCAGACCGGGCGGATCGTGGTGGGCAATCCCCTCGACCACCTGCCGACCATGCCGGTGCGCCCGGGCACCGTCGCGGTGATGGCGGTGCTGCTCGGGTCCACCGCCTTCGATAGCTTCTCCCAATTCGCCGGGTTCCGGAATTTCGTCGACCGCCACGGCGCCGCGGTGCCGTTGGTCGGTGAAGCCGGCGGCGCGTCGGCGCTGCGGACGGTGGGCCTGATGGGGTTCGTCCTCATCGTCGGCGCCAGTTTCACCGCCGCCGCCCGCGCCACCGCCGGAATCACCCCGCAGCAGCGCCGGGAGATGCCCGGGCGACTGGCGCACTGCCTGATCCCGATCGTGGTGGGCTACATCTTCGCCCACTACCTGTCCTATCTGATCGAGCGCGGCCAGGAGACGTTGGTCCGGCTGGCCGACCCCCTGGGCAGGGGGTGGCATCTGCTCGGCCTGGACACCGGCGACGTGGTCTACCTGCTGTCGACGAACCCGACCCTGCTGTGGGGGATCAAGGTCGCCTGCGTGGTCCTGGGCCATGTGGTCGGGGTGATCGCCGCCCACGACCAGGCCCTGCGGGTCATACCGGTCGGCCACCAACTCAGCGGGCAGCTGGCGATGATGGCGGTGATGGTCGCCTACACCTTGACCGGTCTCTACCTGTTGTTCGGCGGGTAACCGGTGCCCGGCGGGGGAAAGCCGTGCCCGGCAACGACGACCACCAAGTATCGGGGAGGCGCAAGTGAGGATGGTGTCGAGGATCGCCGCGCGCCGTGTGCTGCTCGTTGTCCACCTCGGCGTCCTCATCGCGGTCGCGGTCGTCATGACCGCGACACCGGGATGCCCGGGGTCAGGCTGTGCGCTCGGCGCCGCGGCGCAGTCCCACTCCGCGGTGGTGGCCCCGCCGCCGGGTCCGGTCCAGTTGTCGATGACCCCCGCTCCCGGGGCCACCGGCGTCGACCCGCTGGCACCGGTGACCGTCACCGCAGCCGCCGGCGGCTTATTGACGGTGCGGATGGTCAACGACGCCGGCAAGCCCGTCGAGGGGGTCACAACCCCGGACGAAACGGTGTGGAAGCCGACCGTGCCGCTGGGGTACGGGCGCACCTACACCGTCACCGCGATCGGCCGCGGCGCCGACCACGTGACCCGCGCTCTGGTGTCGTCGTTCACCACCCTGGTGCCCGGCAACCAGACCGCGGTGCGGCTGACCACCACCGGCAACCAGGCTTTGGTCGACGGCGCCACCTACGGTGTCGGGACCGTCGTCGTGGCCCGCTTCGACGAGCCGATCCCGGACCGGGCTGCGGCCCAAAGCGCCCTGCGGGTGAGCACCGACCCACCCCTGGAAGGGGCGTGGACCTGGGTCGATGACCAGACCGCGCACTGGCGCCCGCAGCACTACTACCCCCCGGGTGCCACCGTGCGGATCGCGGCCGACATCTACGGTGTCCCCCTCGGCTCAGGGCTCTACGGGCAGGCCGACGCGGCCGTGAGTTTCCGCATCGGCGACGCGCACATCTCGGTCGCCAACGACATCACCAAACAGGTCAGCGTGTTCAGCAACGGCACCTTGATGCGCACCATGCCCACCTCCATGGGCATGGGCGGCAGCGAAACCATCGGCGGGCGCACCATCAGCTTCTGGACCCAGCCCGGGATCTACACGGTGATGGACAAAGCCAACCCGGTGATCATGGACTCCTCCACCTACGGGCTGCCGATCAACTCCCGGCTGGGCTACAAGGAGACCATCAACTGGGCAACCCGGATCAGCACCGACGGGATCTACCTGCACCAACTCGAGGACACCGTGTGGGCCCAGGGCAACACCAACGTCTCCCACGGCTGTCTGAACCTCAACGCCGACAACGCCCGCTGGTTTTACGACTTCTCCCAACCCGGCGACGTCGTGGAGATCATCCACACCGGCGGGGCGCCGCTGCAGCTGTGGCAGAACGGCGACTGGAGCGTCCCCTGGCCGCAGTGGCTGGCCGGGGGCGCCGCCGGACCCGCTTCACCGCCACCACCGCCGGCCACACCGCCCCCCACCCCGGAAACGCAGGCCGCCGGTGGGTGAGCACCGCGGGGATCGGTCGGCCCGCCGGCGCCCCCTGATGGTGACCGCCGCGCTGATCGCGGCCGGCGGGGCCGCCGCCGCCGCGGCGGTCGCCACCGGAACGCTGCGCCCCGGACCGTCCCCCGACACCGCCCTTGCCCCCGAACAGATCGCCCAACAGCGCTGCACCTCCGAGGTGCTCACCCGGCTGGTCAGTCCCGAGAACGCCACACTCTCCGATCTGCGCACCGAGACCTCCGCCCTAGACGTCGAGGGCCGCGACTTCTCCTCACTGAACGCCAGTGAGGCCCTCACCGGCATCGACACCGGACGCATCACCGTGCTCAACGTGTCGGGAACCGTCAACGCCCCCAGCGAGGTCGGCACCACCCTGCGCGACCGTTTCGACTGCCGCGCCTACTTCGTCGACGGCGCACTGACCCACACCCTGGTCGTTTTCGACCACGGCCACTGATGCCCCCGCACACGGCCGCACGGGTTTGGGCCGCCCCCACAGCGTGAACGCATACCCCGAACACTTCCCATTTTTCTCCGAGGGGTCACCCATGATGAAAACCTGGCCACGCAGGATCGGCGCCGTCATGGTGGCGGCGGCTGTGCTCGCCGGCTGCTCGGCCAACCCGTCCCCGCCGACCCCGGCGGCGCCCCGATCGGGGTCGGTGTGGGTGGCCGACGAGGGCCGCGACAGCCTCACCGTGATCGACGCGGCCACCGGCGCCGTGGCGATGACCCTCACCGGGATCGACGCTCCGCACAACGTCCAGGTCGGTCGCGACGGCGCCGTGGTCTACGCGGTCAGCGGCGCGGACGTCGTCGTGGCCATCGACCCGAACAGCTACCGGGTCACGGCCACCGCCCCCACCGGAGCCCACCCCGCCCACGTCATCGAAGCCCCGGGCGGCAAGGTGTACGTCAGCAACGCCGGCGACGGCACCGTCTCGGTGTACGAGGGTCCTGGACTGCGGCCCGTGGGACAAATCACCGTCGGCGGCATGCCGCACGGGCTGCGTCCGGCTGCCAATGGATCGGTGATCGTCGTCGCCAACACCACCACCGGCGCCGTGGACCTGATCGACCCCGCCACCGACGCGCCGCTGGGCGCCGTTCCTGTCGGACCCGGCCCGGCGCAGGTCGCGGTGAGCGCCGACGGCGCCTACGCCTACACCGGGATCAGCGACCCGCCCAGCGTGGTGAAAGTCGATCTGGCGCAACGCACAGTCGTCGCCAGCGCAGCCGTGCCCAGCGCACCCGTGCAGCTGTACCTCACCCCCGACGAGACCCGGGTCCTCTCCGCCGACCAGGGCACCCCCCAGGCGCCGGGTCACACCCTGTCGGTCATCGACACCGCAGCCATGACCACCCGCGGCACCGTGAGCACCGGCGCAGGGCCCCACGGCGTCGTCATCGACGCCTCCGGTGACTGGGCGTGGGTGACCAACAGCTACGACGACACCGTCACCGCCGTCGACCTGGCCACCCTGACCGCGCAAACCCCCGTCGCCGTCGGCACCCAACCCAGCGGCATCAGCTACTCACCACAAAGCCCCGCCGCTGCCCCGGCCGCCGCCGCCACTCTCGACATCCCCGCACCCCCGCCGGCGACCGACCAGAACAGCGCCCCGCCCGACCCGCACCGCGGCCACCACTAGCCCGACAGCACCGTCCGCCACCCGTGCCGACTCCGGCGCACGCATCCCCACGGTCAGGCGCGAGTCAGCCCCTCGACCTCAACCGCCGCCCGAGAACCACCCTTGACACCGAGGTACCCCCAGGGGGTACTATCGCCGATACCCCCTGGGGGTATTAGGGAGAAGGGAGGAGGACATGGCGGCACCGGGATACGCGGAATCGAGGGGCGCCCACCTCAAGCGGCTGCGGCGCGTCGAGGGTCAGGTCCGCGGCGTGACCCGGATGGTCGAGCAGGACGTCTACTGCATCGACGTCCTCACTCAGATCTCCGCGGCCACCAAGGCACTCGAGGCGGTGGCGTTGTCACTGCTCGCGGAGCACCTCACCCACTGCGTCCACGACGCCGTGCGGCAAGGCGGTGCGGTGGCCGAGCAGCGGATGAGCGAAGCCTCCGCCGCCATCGCCCGCCTGGTCCGCTCATGAGATCCGCTCGGCCCCCAGCAGCCACACGCCGCCGCACACCACAGACAGGAGCCCGGAGATGAACCAGCATCGCCCCACTGCGCTGCCCCTGATCACCCCCGCCGCCGCCGGATGCGGATGCTGCCGGCCCACAGCAC
>Ga0208564_1004146_pt1 | contig 10098 bp, 8 predicted proteins | sample AD_UKC073_MetaG_FD_184439 | JGI IMG/M metagenome (GOLD analysis project Ga0208564, IMG submission 184439) | Active sludge microbial communities of municipal wastewater-treating anaerobic digesters from USA - AD_UKC073_MetaG (SPAdes) (version 2) | ecosystem: Engineered > Bioreactor > Anaerobic >... | reverse complement strand
CTCCTTATTCTTTTTCAAAAAGAGGGTATTATAATACCCTTTACTTTCTCAAATTTAATGCCTGGATTAAATTGCGATAGCGGTTGATATCTTTCTTTTTTAAGTAGTTCAGTAAGTTGCGGCGATGACCGACTTTCTTAAGCAATCCCCGTCCGGAATGATAATCATGAGAGTGCGTTTTCAAATGCTCGTTAAGCCGGTTAATCTCGTGCGTGAGAATGGCGATCTGTACCTCGACCGAACCGGAATCGTTTTGATTCCTGCCGAACTGCTCGATAATTTTCGCTTTTTCTTCTTTACTGAGACAAGACATAAAAAAACCTCCTTATTTTTTATTTACGCCCAAAACCAAGAATAACAGCGGAGTTATGTTAATCATAGTCAAGGGTCATGAATTATTATACCATATATGGTTGGTATTGTAAAATGTTTTATTTAATATTTTTTAAGACGGAAAGCAAGAACTCGTTACAAGCGCGGCTCGCCCGCTCCAAATTGGAAACAAAGACCTCGGCCTGGCGTTTGGCGCCGATAAGGTCGCTTACGGAGCGGATAACGAGAAAATCTTTATTAAAGAAATGAGCGCATTGGGCGAGGGCGGCGCTTTCCATATCGAAAGCAAGTACGTTATCCTCGGGGAAATGTTTCCCCACAAGCTCCGCGGCGGCTTCCCCATCGCAAAAGAACGAGTCGCCGCTTAAAATTGTTCCCGCCCGGTATGGCGGCGCGGATATTTCCCGGATTTTATCGGCCGCGCAAGCAAAAAGCGGCGGATAACCGGGGATTTGGCCGTAACGGTAGCGGCCGCCGAAACTCACGTCGACGTCGGCGTAACCGACGGCGCCCGGGACAATCACATCGCCGATATCGACGCGGCCCACGAGGCCGCCGCAGGAGCCGACGTTAACCGTCAATTCCAAATCCGGATAATTCGCAAGCATCGTCGCGTAAACGACGCCGGAAGCGACTTTCCCGACGCCGCCGCGGACAACGACGATGTCGTTTCCGGCGTAGGCGCCGGTGTAAAAAATATGTTTCCCGGTTTTATTTTCTTTTAAATTCGTCAAATTATTCAATAAAAATTCAATTTCTTCGCTCATCGCGCCGATAATGCCGATTTTCATAATTCCTCCCTAATTTTTTGCGCCGCCTCGATATCGCGGCGAATTTGCTTGATCAAGTCTTTCTCGTCCGAAAAACGCTTTTCCTCGCGTAAGTAACGCGCGAACTCGACGGTAATTTCCTCGCCGTAAAGAGATTCGGAAAAGCCGACGATATGGACCTCAAGCCGCGGCTTTTCGTCAAGCGCAAATGTCGGCATAACGCCGTAGTCCGCGACGCCAAAACGCCGCGCGCCGCGCGCCGTTACGAAAACGGCGTAAACTCCTTTTTTAACCGCGTGGTAGTCTTCGCTCACGACGACATTCGCCGTCGGTACGCCGTATAGGCGACCGCGACCCCGCCCGAAAGCGACTTTACCCCGGATCTCGTAATAACGGCCGAACATCGCGCGAACAGCAGTCATGTCACCGGTCGTAAGCATCCGGCGGATAAAGGCCGAGCCGATTTTTTCGCCTTGATACGTCACGGCGGGAACCACGATCACGGGGTATTTATTCTTTAAGCGATCGCCATCGCCTTGGCCGCCGCGACCGTAGCGATAATCAAAACCGACGACGATTTGTTTTATGTCGAAACTCGCCAGAACGGCGTTTTCGAACTCCTCGGGCTCGAGTTCGGCGAGTTCTTTGGAAAAAGGCGCGACGATCAGGTAATCGATCCCCCAAGAAGCTAGCAGTTCCCGCTTCAGCGGGAGGGGGGTCAAATACCCCGCGGGCGGTCGCTTTTTTAGCACGTAATCGGGATGGGGATCAAAAGTTATGACCGCGCTTTTCGCGCCCGTCTCCTTAGCCGCGGCCGCCGCCCGCCCGATCAGCTCACGGTGCGCCAAGTGCAAGCCGTCGAAATGACCCAAAGCGACCGCGAGAGGCGGGAGCGCGTATTTCTTATTAAATTCAAATCTAATCAGTTCCATACTCTCTCCGGGTAATATCTTCCGTTTTTTAATTTATACACGGCGACTAACTCCCCGCCGGAAGCAATCGCAATCGCCGCGGCGGCGCTTCCCGTCTCCTCGATCGCTAGCGGCCGCCCGGCGCGCGCCTTGAGAACGACCTCTTCCGCCGGTCGGACGACGCGGTCTTCGGGAAAAGCGGAAAGCATTTTAAGAAGCGAAAAATTCCCCGCGGATACCTCCTCCAAACCGCTGGCCTCGCGAACGGAAAAGCTACCGACCGAAAGCCGTCTCAGCGCCGAAAGGTGGGCGGGAAAGCCGAGTTTTTCCCCGATCTCGGCCGAAAGCGTCCGAATATAAGTCCCTTTCGATACGCGGGTATAAAAAGAAAAACGCGCCCGGCCGTTTTCATAAACGACCGGCGAGATTCGCTTTAGGTCGTAAACGGCGATTGCCCGCGGCCGCCTCTCGATTTCGATTCCCTTGCGCGCGAGCTCGTATAACTTTTTTCCCGCGCTTTTAATCGCCGAAAACATCGGCGGCGCCTGCTCGCGCTCGCCCAAAAGCGAGATGAGCGCTTCGTCCGCGGCGATCTCGCCTTCGACTTCCTTGACGGCGGTGATATTCCCCTCGGCGTCAAGAGTGTCGGTTGAAACGCCAATCGTGACCTCGCCCTCGTATTCTTTATCCAAATCGGAAAGATACGGGAAAAGTTTGGTCGCGGAGCCGACCAAAATTACGAGAAGACCCGTCGCGGCGGGGTCGAGCGTGCCGGCGTGGCCGATTCTTTTAATATCTAGGATTTTCCGAAGCCAGGCGACAACCGCGTGCGATGTCAACCCGGCCGGCTTGTCAATCAATAGTATTCCGTTCATCGCGTTTCACCTTTCAAATTATATCACAAAAACTTCCGAAACTAAATAGAAATGAGAAAAAGGCGCGCCGCGCGCGCCTTTTATTTATAGATCTCTTCGATATAGTCGTTAAACATCCGCGCGAGATAGTCCAAAGCGTCCGGCGGCGAGGCGAGGCAGCCGTAAACTGTTAGTTTGACGGTCGCGCGGACGCTTTCGAAAACAAATTCCACCTCGATTTCCTTAATTTCGCGGAAAGCGGAATCAACCGCGATCCTCCCCTCGGGAGTAATAACGACGCCCGCGCTATCTTCTTTTAACCGGCAGACGACTTCTCCGGAAAAGGGAGCTCCCGTCTTATCAAGCAACCGGGTTTCAAAGACATGTTCGGCGCCCGGGGCGAGCGCGGCGACGGGGTTAAGGATTTCGATCGAACGCGCGAGGTTTTTCCCCTTGTCGATAACGACGCGGTTAATCGGGACCGTCGAGCCGGAAGATAGGGCGTAGGAGTTTACGGTCAAAACATCGCCCTTAATGTCGATCGTCGTGAAGACGGGATTATCCTCGTCATAGAGAAAATCGATCCACGGACGGCGGTCAAGGTTGCTCGCGTTATAGAACTTCGACCCGGCCGAGCCGCCGACGACATAAACGACGCCGTAGGGGACGCTCACGCGCTCGCCGGCGAACAACGAGGCGCTGTTATAGATATGATCGTGACCGGAAAGGACCAGGTCGATCCCCGCCTCGTCGAATACCGCCGGCCAAAAATCGCGGATATGCGGTTCGTCGTAATTGGCGGCGTAAGCGCTCCGGTGCATCAAGACGAGTTTGAATTTTTTCTCCGAACTCGCCATCACCGTCTTAAGCCATTCAGCCTGGGCCGAAAACGCGGCGGGCGTTTCGGTGTCGATAACGGCGACCGCGGCCGCGCCCAATTCCGCGTAATAGCAAACGCCCAAAACGTCGACGGCGTTGCCGGGACCGGGGAAGGTATAAGCGAACGGGTCGCCGTAATTGCGGATAACGTCATGGTTTCCGCTGGCCGCAATCGTGACCATTGAGCTGACATAGGGCGAGAGCACCTGGGCGAAAGCCTGCCATTGCGAGTAGATATTGGCGTCGTCAACGATATCCCCGGCGATTAATAACGCCGCGATCGCGGGATTTTCAAACTTCGCCGCCTCGATTAAATTTTTCGTTACCTCGTAACCGCTCGCGGTGGAGTTTTGCGGGTCGCCCAGGAAGAGAAGGCTGATATCCCCGGCGGGAGGCGTCTTAAAGGATAGAATTGGGCTTAGCGCCGCATCGTCGCCCGCTAAATCGCCGACCCGGTATTCGTATTCGGTCCCGGGCTCAAGTTCCGAGAGCTCGGCGCGATGAGCCAAATACTCGCGCATATCCGCGCCGCTGACGACGTGAATTTCTTTTGTGTGGCCATCGCTTATCGCGCGCCAGGTCTCCTCGCCTTTTTTCCGGTAAAGGACGCCCGTCGCCGTTGTGTCAAGATCGGTCTGCCACGAGATAACTGCTCCCCGGGAGGCGTCAAGCGCCGGGGTGACGACGACGTTAAATGGTTTCGCGTCGCCAAGGCTTTTAACCATCGTGATTTTTATTTTTTCGCTGTAATAAGCGCCTTTGACCGCGCGAACGGTAAAGGATGCGCCGGCGGGAAGCGTAGCGAAATCGTCAAAGACGGCGACGCCGTCGGCTCCCGTTCGTCCCGATAGGGTGATATCCGCCCCTTCCACGAGAAATCCCGCGCCCTCGACCGGGTTCATGTCCTGGTCGGTAACTTTTAAAGCGAGCGGCCGCCCGACGGTCGAGGTGACGTAAGTCAGGATATAACGGTAATTAATTTTAACCTCGTAAGGGGGAAGCAGGCAAACTCTCGGCGTCTCGTACCCGCTCTCCTTAACGCGGACATCCTTAAACCCAATCGCCGTGTCGGTGTTGCCGCGGAATCCCTCGCGCGTCCGGAACGTGATTATAATCAGTTTTTTGTGCGCCGGCTGCGTAAGTTTATTCATGCCGAGCGCGAGCAAGTCAAGCTCGCCCGCGGCGTTGGCCGCCGTCAAGTCGACGATCCCGAGCGTGATCGCCGGGTCGCCCTTGGCGACGTTTATGATTTCAAGAGATTTATGATTAAAGTAAAGCGTCGCCTCGAAGCGCTCAAAATTCTCGTAAGCGCTCGCCGTAATCGCGTAAGCGAAAATATCGCCTGCGTAAATCATCTCGTTTGCAGGCAAAATAGCGCCGACGCCGACGTAATCCCCGGCGACGAAGAACTGCCAATTTTTAATAGTGACGTTGCCGTAATGGTCCTCGACCCGGACCTTCACGACCTGCGGGCCGGGGCGAAGCGCATCAAGGGCCGAGGGCGTGTAATTGACGGAAGTCGTCCCGTCGGGATTGTCGGTAAGAATCAAGTTCGTTACCGGCGACTCGTTGATCCACATTTTCACCGAGGATTTATTAACGCCCGTGACGATTCCGTCCTCGTCGGGTTCGTCCCAAACCTTCACGCTGATCGTCGGCTGGGAGCTTTCGACAGTCGCGCCGTCGGCGGGGGAGAATTCCGCCGCCCGCGGCTCGAGTTTGTCGTCGTTTCGGAAGCCGTAGACGGCGCGGATATTATCGAAATAGAGGGTTCCCGCCGTTTTCACGCTGCCGCCGACCGACATGACCCGGATCGGGTAACGGATTTTAAGCGGCGTCGGCAAGCCGGCCGGGATCTCGGCCTCGATATATTTCCAGCCGTCCCAGGTGACGATGTCGGGCATGAACGATATATACTGAACGTTATTGTCTCCGTCATAAATCATAATCCGGATATTTGCGCCGCCGCCGTCGCCGTAAACCCACATTCCTATGTGGGTTGGATAACCGTCAAGCGCGTAGTAAGTCGAACTGAAATGGGCGGTCACGCTCGTCGTTCCGACCGCTTTTGTGAAATCGTAATCGACGCGCAAACTCTTTTCCCCGAACTTGACGAAACGCTCGTCGGTATTGACGGTAACGTCGCCCTTTCCGCCGTTGCCGGGATTCTCGATAGTTTGCAACCAGTTGCTTCCGATAACGGCGTCCTCAAAGGTTGAGATCATTACCGGTTGTTTTCCGATCTCGACGGGAATCTCCAAACGGAAGTTTTTATAAGATATATAAATAAACCCGGCGGCGCTTCCCGTCGTCCCGGTAAAGACGCCGTTCTCGATCGTTCCCAAAACCGGGGAGGAAAGCTCCCATGTAAAGGACGAGTTGGAAGCGTTGATCGGCATCCCGTCCTTAAAGGCGGAAAGCTTGATCTCGACCCGCTCGCCGGGGGAGACGGAAATATAGTTCTTATCGCAGATGATGTTGGTAACCTCGTCAACCACAGTGACTTGCGTCGCGCGGCTTAAATTCCCCGAGCGGACGATAATCTCGCCCGCGCCGGCGCCTTTCTTCGCCGTGAAGACGCCGTCTCCGTCGATGACCCCGATATCGCCTTTAACCTCGTAGGATAGGCCGGAAGGCGTCGGGACGGGGAAATAATTGACGTCGGTCGCTTTCGTCACGACCCGGACCGCCGCCCCCTCAAGAATCACCAAGTTATTGGGGTAGTTATGCAACAGCGCCGGAATTTTATTTTCATCCGGCTTTTTCTCCGTAAAGAAAAGCAACGCGTTGGAATTTGATCGTTCAAAACCGTCGGACGGCGAGTTTAAGATTTCCGCCGACTCGTTTCCGGGAAGCCGGACCGTTAAAGTCGAGGAGCCGCCGCCGTCAAGATTTACGACCGTCTGACAGCCTTTGTTATAAACTAGATGCTCGGCGATCTGCTTGTAAGTAAGGCCGTTGCTCCAGCCGGGTTGGCGGCCGTCAACCTGAAACAAGACGACCGTCCCGTCTTCCTTGATGCCGATGGCGCTGCGGGGATGAACGTCGGTATTGCTCTCGGTAACGGGAGTCAACGCTCCCCCCTCCGCCAGCACCTCGTTATAGCCGATGGCCTGGACGACCTCGCTCCAACCGAGCGAGGGATTCTCATCGATTAGGGAAATCGCGACCGTCTTTCCGGGAGTAAGGCCGCTAAGATCGCTTGCCCGCGCGCCCGCCGCGGCGATAACGATTTGTCCCTCGCCGATCGGCGTGTTTTGCGCGCCGACGCTTTCGACGACGGCCGTTATGACCTCGCCGAGACGAAAATCGCCGCTCACGATATTCAGGCGCGCCTCCGTTCCCGGGTGAATCGATTTCGTCGTCGCCCCGAAATCGCTCGTGTAAAGGTAGACCGAAGTTTCATTATATTTGCGGTCATTGTTTAAGTAGTTAACGGCAATGTCCTTCGAGCCGTCGTTTAGTTTTATGGAAATCTTCGGCCGCCCGTAAACGACGGACCCGTCCGCTTTAAAACCGATCGCCGGCCGGGAGTTAAAACCGGTTCCCGACGTAACGAAACGCCCGTTAACAATCATGATCGCGGAAGGAATACCGTTGCTCGTGTCATAGAAATCGCCGTTGATCGCCGCGACGACTTTCTTGCCGGTATTAGCTTCTTCCATGGCGAGCATGGACGTCAATTTCTCGCCGCCGTAAACGTAAGTCCCGTAAGTCGCCGCGGGGGTAAGCGCTCCCTTGGCGATTTCCACCGTATGAGCTTTTTGCTCGCCGTGATTATTTGTACCCATCACGTATTCGAGCTCGACGCCGGTATCGATATCGCGTATTTCCGAGTAACCAATCTCGCCGAGACCGACGTTCGACGCGGCTTTAAGCGACCGCGGCGGAAGAAAACAAACCGCCAGCCAAAGAACGCAAAAAAACTGAAAAACCGCCAAAATGCGTTTAGCTTTCATAAATCGCCCTCTTTTCTGTTTATTTCTCTCTCTTTATAGATATCATATCAAAAATATTTGTCATTTTCAACCACCTAATTATGATTTTTACGGACCGTCTTGAAAATGGACTATTCCCTTTACCGGAATTATTTTTGCGAATATATTATAAAAGGGGGTGAAAATTGTTTAATGCTTTGCAATTGTCCAATGCGACGAATGTGTGAAAGCAAACGCGAGGGTCATGTTCACGAGTTTCTCGGTTCCGCGCGTCTCGCCGGCGCGTCCGCGCATAATCACCGTTTCGCCGAAATATCGGGCCCCGTGATTCCGGGAGAGGGAAGCCACGTCCATGAAATCATGACCCGCACCGACGACGCCTTCGGTCATCATCACTTTATCCGCCTCTTTTCCGGACCGGCGCTTAACGTTGGCGGCGGGAGGCATGTCCATTTCGCGAACGGCCGGACCTCGCTTGATTTCGCACACCAACACCGATTCATCTTCGCGACCTTAATCGAAGAGCCGATCAATCAATAATAAATACGCGGTTTTGAGGTCCTTTCAAAACCGCTTCTTTTTGCTTGTTGAAAAATTGGTTTTTCTCGTTTACTTTTGCGCGGAAATTTAATATAATACTTCCGAGGTAAAAAAATGATTAGAAAAGCTAAATTGAGGGATTTGGAAACGATTATCGATTACAATCAAGCCTTGGCGCGGGAAACGGAAGGGGTTGGTCTCGACCGGGAAACTTTGTTCAAAGGGGTGTTATCGCTCCTTTCGGACGAGGCGAAAGGATGCTATTTCCTTTATGAAGAGGGCGGGAAAGTCGTCGGCCAACTGCTCGTAACATACGAATGGAGCGATTGGCGCAACGCCAACTTCTGGTGGATCCAAAGCGTCTACGTTCATCCCGATTACCGCCGACGCGGCATCTTCCGAAAACTTTTTGAGTTTTTAAAGGCGGAAGCGGAAAAAGAAGACACGGTCTGCGGCCTGCGCTTATACGTCGAAGAGCGGAATCTCCCCGCCCAGGCAACTTACCGAAAACTTGCCATGAATCCATCCAAGTATTTAATGTACGAATGGGAAAAAACCTAAACAAAAAAACGGTCCCGCTGTCACGCGACGACCGTCTTTTTTATTATCCGCTTCATAAATTCCGCGAAACGAACGCGAGTATTACTTCCCCGGCCTGCCGGGCTTCTTCTTCCAATTTTTCGGCCGCCCGCAGGTACTCTCCCGCGAGGCGCGAATCGGGAAAATCCTTCATATTTATCTTTACGTTCATTACCGCGCCGGAACAACCCGCGCCGATTAATTTCACGCCGACCCCGAGATCGGAAATCGCGTTTTTATGGGCGTGGGGATAGATTTTTTGCGTCTCGCGCAAGGCGGAAAGAGCGACCTTGGCGGTCTTAAACGGCGCGTCGGCGGCTTTAAGCGTCGCCGCGGCGACGCTTTCTTCCCGCGCCGCTTTTTCCGCCGCGCTTTCACTCGGCAGCCTGTAGGCGGCGAGCACTTCCGCGTAAACGGCCGCGTCCTCGTCAACGAGCGCGAGCGCCTCTTCTTTTAAAGCATCTAACCTCCCGGCCGCCGCGAGGAATTCCGTCCTGTCATCGTCGGCCAACGTCTTAAACTTTTTTTTGGCCGCGGTAATGTTAACAACCATAAGGACAAGCGAGATTCCCAGCGCGACCGCGAGGGCGGACGCGCTCCCGCCGCCGGGCGTGGGCGATGAGCTTTCTAATTTCTCGATAAAACTTTTTATATCAAGATCGACTAATTTCATCCAAGCCTCCCGTTATTTACGACTTTTTTCCCTTTTAAATAAACATCGCGAACGCGATTTTCCCCGAACCGGTAGAAGAAATAATCGAGATTCGGGCAATCGAATATAATAAAATCGGCGTCTTTCCCGACTTCAATCGAGCCCTTGAAACCGGCGATATCCAAGCCGCTCGCCGGATTGAGCGTCGCCGCGGTTAAAGCCTCGGCCGGGGTCATCCCGGCGCCGAGGACCGCCATCTGCATCGCCAAGGGAAGATTATAAGAGGGGCTGCTCCCGGGGTTATAATCGGTCGCGATCGCGACCGCTGCGCCGCGGTCAATCATCTCCCGCGCGCGGGCGAAAGGCTTTCTCAGGAAAAACGAGGTTAACGGCAGGACGAGGGCCACGACCCCGGCCGCGGCGAGCGCGGCGAAATCTTCGTCCGACGCCGCGAGCAGGTGATCCGCGAACCGGCATTTCATCTCCGAAGCAAGCCGCGCGCCGCCAGAGTTCGTCATTTCGTCGGCGTGAATGCGGAGTTTGAATCCCAAATCACGCGCGAAAGCTAGAATTTCCCTACTCTCCTCGTAAGTAAAAACCCCCTCCTCGCAAAAAACATCGCAAAATTCGGCCAATTCTTCC
>Ga0208564_1004141_pt1 | contig 10122 bp, 13 predicted proteins | sample AD_UKC073_MetaG_FD_184439 | JGI IMG/M metagenome (GOLD analysis project Ga0208564, IMG submission 184439) | Active sludge microbial communities of municipal wastewater-treating anaerobic digesters from USA - AD_UKC073_MetaG (SPAdes) (version 2) | ecosystem: Engineered > Bioreactor > Anaerobic >... | reverse complement strand
TTATTTTTTATACCCAATTTTAAAATTAACTAATTTCAATGAATAATAGCAAAATTACAACTTATCGGGATTTAAGAGTTTATCAGAATCTTTACCATGCCCAAATTTTAGTTTTAACCAAGATAATTCCAAAATTACCAAAAGAAGAGAAGTATGATTTAGTTGATCAAATGCGTAGAGCATGTAAAGCGGGACCTGCATTAATAGCTGAAGGTTTTGCTAAAAGATATCAAAAAAGAAATTGGCAAAAATATATTGATGATACGGTAGGAGAATGTAATGAAATGATAAATCATTTATCAGTGTGTATAGATGTATATTCGCAATATGTAAATCCGAAAACTTGCAATGAAGTAATCGATATCTATGATAAATCTTGTGGGCAATTATATAATTTGAAGAAAAGTTGGCGAGATTTTCATGAAAAAGATTAAACCAATTTCTGAATAAATTTTTTCTGTTTTCTGTTTTCTCTACTGTTTTCTGATTTCTGACAACTGATTTCTGTTTAGTATTTAATATTTGTTTGTGATTTGGAATTTGTGATTTGGAATTTAATAACATCTATGTCTTCCATTTCTCCCCATAATCTCTATACTACTCAAGAGGCCCAGGATTTTTTAAGGGTGTCAAAAAGCACCTTGAAGCGTTATTTGAAAAAAGGTATAATAAAAGCTTATAAAGTTGGCGGTAGATATAAAATATGGGGGAAGGAACTTTTACAATTGGTTTCGCCGGAAGTAGAAGAAAAAGGAAAAAGCTTTTACCAAAGAACAAAGAAGAAAATTAAGGGAAGAATCCAGAATTGGTAAAAATATAACGCCAATATCATACGAATAAAACACCAATACCATTCGAATATGAGAATGATTATGAAAAATAAAAAGAAAGAACTGATATATCCTGAATTATCTTATGAATTAAATGGAATTTTATTTATGTGCCATAATAAATTGGGGCGTTACCGTAGCGAAAAAGAATACGGTGATTTTTTAGAAGAAGCTTTTAAAAATTACAATATTACATTTGAGCGCGAGAAGTCATTACCACCATCTTTTAAGGGAGAACAATCTCGAAGAAATATTATTGATTTTGTTATAGAAGATAAGGTTATTCTGGAGTTAAAAGCTAAGCTAGTTACTTCCAAAGATGACTATTTTCAAATGCAGAGATATTTAGGGGCCTTCGATAAGAGATTAGGTATTATTGCAAATTTTCGGCAGAAATATTTAAGACCCAAGCGTATAGTTAATAAAAATTTTCGTTGAGTTGTATAAGTTGGATATCAGTATGATATTGGTATTAAATTTGTGTGATATTTGTGTTATCTCTTTTTTGAAAGAGATAAGGCTAAAAAAAGAATAGAAAAGTGGTAAAAAGATACGGTTAATACTTATAATAATAAAAAATAACTATAATAATAAAAAATAACTACAGGCATCCAAATAAATCTGCGCCTAATTCGCATAAATTAGCGTCTATGCAAAGAAAAATTTCAGTAATTGGTACTGGCTATGTAGGCTTAACAACCGGTGTTTGCTTAGCTTATTTAGGGCATAAGGTTATTTGTGTTGATAAAGACAAAAATAAAATTCAACGATTACAAAAGGGAATTGTGCCTATTTACGAACCGGGCTTAGATGAAATTTTAAAAAAACACAGGAAAAACCTTGAGTTTACCACTAACACAAAAGATGCTGTTCAAAAAAGCGAGGTGATTTTTATTGCTGTTGGCACTCCTTCACAAAAAGATGGCGATATTGATATGACCTATTTTAGGCAGGCAATAAGAGAAATAGCAAAAATACTTGATAGCTATAAAATTATCGTTAATAAAAGCACAGTTCCAGTAGGAACAGGGGAGTGGACAAAAAAAGAAATAAAAAAGCATTACAAAGGAGGTTTTTCAATAGTTTCAAATCCTGAATTTTTAAGAGAGGGTTCGGCAATTAAAGATTTTTTGGAACCAGATAGAATAGTAATTGGTGTTGAAGATGAAAAAGCAAAAGAGATAATGCTTGATATTTTTTCTTCCATAAAGGCGCCAAAAATTATAACAGATATTAAAAGCGCCGAGATGATAAAATACGCTGCCAACGCCTTTTTAGCTACCAAAATTTCTTTTATCAATGAAATTGCAAATCTTTGTGAAAAAGCCGGAGCTGATGTAAAAAAAGTAGCTGAGGGCATTGGTCTTGACAAAAGAATTGGACCCAAGTTCTTAAATGCTGGAATAGGTTATGGAGGTTCGTGTTTCCCAAAAGATGTTGATGGTTTAAATAAAATTGCAGAACAAAAAAAATATAATTTTCATCTTTTAAAAGCTGTTTCTCTTGTTAATAAAAATCAGCAAAAAAAATTTCTTCACAAAATTAAAAATACTCTTAAAAAAATAGACGGTAAAACGGTTTGTATTTGGGGCTTGGCTTTCAAGCCTAATACTGATGATGTTCGAAAATCGCCAGCAATTGAAATAATTAAGGGATTGCAAAGAAGTGATTATAAAATTCAAGTATATGATCCAGTAGCGACAGAGAACGCCAAAAAAGAATTGCCAAAGAAAAATATTAAATTTTGCAAAACTTCTTTCGAGGCAGCAAAAAATGCTGATGTTTTGGCTTTAGTTACTGAATGGCCAGAGTTTTCTGAGCTTAATATGAAAAAGGTTAAAAAATTGATGCGGCACTCTTACTTTTTGGACGGTCGCAACCAGCTTGAACCGGAAGAAATGAAAAAATTAGGTTTCTACTACGAAGGCATAGGAAGAAAATAATATTATGAATGCAAAAACCTTAAAAAGAGTCAATTTAAAAAATGGCAAGAAGCTCTTTAAAAAATTAAAAGAACCGGGAAATAGTTTAACAGAAAAAACCCTGAAAGGAGGTTTTTGGGTTTTTGGTTTGAGAATTACTGATAGGATTTTTGGATTAATAAGAACTATTATTTTAGCTCGATTGCTTTCCCCAAACGATTTTGGAGTTTTTGGTATTGCTCTTTTGGCATTGTCAGCCTTGGACACATTTTCTCAAACTGGTTTTAAACAAGCTTTAATTCAAAAGAAAGAGGAAACAAAAGATTATTTAAACACCACCTGGACTGTAGGGGTAATTAGAGCTTTATTTATTGCGGTTATTTTATTTTTTCTTGCGCCATTAGCAGCAAATTTTTTTGAAACTCCAGCAGTCGAGCCAATTTTGAAGGTAATTGGCATTTCTATTATCTTGCAAGGGTTAACCAATATTGCGGTTTTGTATTTTGAAAAAGAGCTGGAATTTCAGAAATTTTTTAAATACCAGTTTTTGGGGACAATTACTGACGTTGTTGTTTCAATTACGGCTGCTTTTCTTTTAAAAAATGTTTGGGCGCTGGTCTTTGGGCTTTTAGCAGGGAACTTAGTAAGGTGCATAATGTCTTATGTTATTGATAAATATCGGCCCAAAATTCAACTTAATAAAAATCAAGCAAAAGAGCTTTTTAATTTTGGAAAATGGATTATGGGTTCAAGCATAATGATGTTTTTTTTAACAGAAGGGGACGATATTCTTATCGGGAAAATACTTGGTGCTACGATGTTAGGTTTTTATCAAATGGCTTATAAAATTTCAAACTTGCCAGCAACAGAAATAACCCATGTAATTTCGCAGGTAACCTTTCCAGCTTATTCCAAATTACAAGATAATATACCTAAATTGAAAGAGGCATATTTAAAGGTTTTACAGGTTACAGCATTTTTATCTTTTCCTATAGCAGGATTAATATTTGTTTTAGCCCCTGATTTTACCCAAATATTCCTGGGAGAAAAGTGGATGCCAATGGTGCCAGCGATGCAGATATTATGTATATTCGGAACCTTAAGAGCATTTAATGCTACAACTGGACCTATTTTCCAAGCCGTAGGAAAACCATCAATTCTTACAAAGATATCCTTAATTCAGTTAATATTTTTAGGAGTCATTATTTATCCTTTTACAACTAAGGGTAACTTAGCTGGAGTATCATGGGCGGTTACTCTTTCTAATTCTCTTTGTTTTATTCTTTCGTTTCAAAAAATTCTTGAAATCACGAAAGAAACGAGAAAAAATATAGTAAGCGTTGTTGTTCCCCCTGCATTAGTAACTACAGGTATCATGTGCTTAATTCATTTACTTAAAATTATAATGTTAAATAAAACATCCTTATTTACAATTTTTATACTTTCAATTTTACTCAGTTTAACTATTATATATTTGATTTATGGTAAAATTTTAGGTTTTTCTTTTTCAAGTTTTTTTAATTCGGGCAATTTTTTTAAAAAAAAATATGAAAATAAATAAATATACAGAGCAAGAAATAAACATGATACCAGGAACATTATTACGTTGGTACGCTCTAAAAAATATTTTAAAATCTTTGGTCGTAGGTAGGAAGATAAAACTATGAAAATAGCATTTATCGTAAGTGGATTTCCAACATTATCTGAAACATTCATTCTTAATCAAATTACAGGTCTTTTGGATATGGGGCATGATGTTGAGATATTCGCTCAATTTAATCCTAAAGATAAAAAAGTTCATTCTGATGTAGAAAAGTATCGACTTATGGAACGAGTCCATTACACATCTATACCTTATAATAAAGTTAAGCGAATATTAAAAGCAATATTTTTGATAATTAAAAACTTCCATAAAGCTCCGCTTAAAATACTGAAATCATTGAATGTATTTAAATATGGTAAAATGGCTTTATCTTTAAAATTATTATATTTACTTATTCCTTTTTTAGATAAAAGATTTGATATAATCCATTGTCATTTTGGTCCAAATGGAATTATTGGTGTATATCCTAAAGAAATAGGAATTCCAGGAAAATATGCAACCAGCTTTCATGGACATGATGTTAATAGTTATCCCAAGATAATGGGCGAAAATGTTTATAACGTTTTATTCAAAAATGGAGATCTTTTTACTGCAAATACGAATTTTACTAAACAACAAGTAGTAAAAATTGGGTGTGACGAGAAGAAAATTATAATTCTACCTGTAGGGCTCAGGGTTGAGAAATTTAAATTTTCCACAAGAAAAATTCAGTCAGAAAAACCTATAAAAATATTAACAGTGGGAAGGTTGGTTGAAAAGAAAGGTTACGAATATGCAATTAGAGCAATAGTAAAGATAGTTGCTAAACACGAAAATATTTTTTATATGATTGCAGGTGATGGACCTCTCAGAGATGAATTAGAATCTTTAGTCTCAGAATTAGGAGCTAGAAACTATGTAAAATTCATGGGGGCAGTAGAAGAAGATGAAGTTTTAAATCTTTATCAGCAAGCACATATTTTTGTTCTTCCAAGTGTGACCGCAAGTAATGGAGATCGGGAAGGACAAGCATTAGTTCTCCAAGAGGCTCAGGCAATGGGGTTGCCCGTAGTATCTACACTACATAATGGGATTCCTGAAGGTGTGCTTGATGGTAAGTCAGGTTTTCTTGTTCCTGAGAAAGATGTAGATGCATTAGCTGATAAGTTAGAATATCTTATTGAGCATCCAGAGTTATGGCCAGAGATGGGAATGTATGGAAGGAAATTTGTTGAAGAAAGATATAATATTAAAAAGTTAAACCAACAATTAGTGGAGATTTATCAAAATCTTATAAAAGGAAAATATGAATAATTTAGAGAATAAACATTACTGGGAAATAGGGAAAGTCGGTTATCCATTGAGTAAAATCACTAAAGATATTGAAAGAGCAGGATTTAATATTACAAAAACCTACAGAATATTTGAAAATCCTTATCATAGATTTTTTATATTGAGGAAGGAGAAATAAAATTATGTCAAAAGAAAATCCAAAAGTAAGCGTCATTATTCCAACTTATAACCGAGCCCATTTAATCGAAAAATCAGTTCAGAGCATTTTAAATCAAACCTATCAGGATTTTTGAGAGCAAAGCATATACGAAGAAAAAGTTAAAAATACTTTGAACAGAAAGTCCATGTCAGAATATATAATAAGGATTATAAAAGAAGATTAGAAAGCGTTGGTTTTAAAGTAGAATTGTTATGATATTAAAAAAGAATTAAATATTAACGAAATAAATAAGCTTGGATTAAATAAAGAAGAAATTTTGTATATTTGTTATAACTAATTTAAGTATTTTAAATTTTGCGAAAAAAATAAGAAATTTTTTAGTTTTTGTTTTAAAAATCTATTTCTTTACTAACGTTTATTAGTAGGATTTATATTATTTAATATAATTATTAGAGGATAAATTATTTATGAATATAGCATATGCAATATGGCTCGAAAGTTTAAAATCTCCAATTTTAAAAGGACAAGTGATTGAGATTTTAAAAGAGATTAATAAATTATCTTTTAAAATTAATATTTATTTTTTTGCATTCCAACCTGCTCATCGTATTTTATTGCATTACCAAGAATTTCAGAACATAAAAAAAGAATTAAACAATAGTAATATAAAATTAATTATAATTCCCTGTTTAATATTACCTAGGATTATCGATTGGTTTAATGCAAAATGGTATATAATTCCATTGATTTTTATATATACTTTTCCAAAATTATTATTTTTAGTTTATTATTATAATATTAATATTTTACATTGTCGTTCCTATCCTATAATGTTATCAGCAGTAATAACAAAAAAAGTAAAAAATGGTATAAAAATTATATTTGATCCTAGATCTCCTTTTCCAGAAGAAAATATTACTGCACATAGATGGGATGCTAGTTCCTTTTCATATAAATTGTGGAAAAAATTAGAAAAATTATATTTGAAAGAATCAGACGCTACAATAGCAATCACAAGCACATATATTGAACACTTTAAGAAGATATCGCCACAATCATTTTTTTTCGTAATACCAAACAATGTCAACACAAAGAAATTTTTGCCAAATCATAAATCACATAAGCAACTTAGATCAAAATTCTGTTTAGCTGAAAATGAAATAATATTTGTTTATTCTGGAAGCTTGGGTAATCATTGGAATAACCCTGATATTTATGCTAGGCTTATAATTAAATTGAGAGAATTAGACATAAAACACAAATTTCTATTTTTAACGTCAGATAAGATGATATTAAAAGAAACTTTTGACAAGTATGAAATAAAAGACGATGAATATATTAATGTTTGTGTTGATTTTGATGATGTTCCAAAATATTTGTCGATAGCAGATTTTGGTATGAACTTAATGGATAAAAAGGATATTAGAATGAGTATAAAAACCTGTGAATATCTTGCCATGGGTTTACCTGTTATTACTAATCTAAATGTGCTTGGAGCGAAAGAAATTGTGGAGCGCTATAAAGTTGGATTAGTAATAAAAGATATTGAAAATATTAATATAAATGAAATTAAAAATATTATAAACGAAAAAGAAAGCATTTCCCAAAAAGCCAGAAAATTAGCGATTGAAAAATATTCAACCAACAAAGTTGCTAAGCAATATTTAAATTTGTATAAAACAATATACAATATATAATTTTTCGAGGACATAATCTACGAATGACCCCTCGACTACGCTCGGGGACTAAAATTTTGAAAATTGAAAATTAGTAAATTATTATGCCTTTTGTTTTTAAAAAACTTTCAATTCCTGATGTTGTTTTGATTGAACCAAAAGTGTTTGGAGACGAACGCGGATTTTTTATGGAAACTTACAAAGAGTCAGAGTTCTTCAAATTTGGCATCAAAAAAAGATTTATTCAGGAAAACCATTCAAAATCAAAGAAAGGAGTTTTAAGAGGGCTTCATTATCAAAAACCTCCAAAAGCTCAAGCAAAAATTGTCCGCTGTATTTTGGGAGAAATTTTCGATGTTGCTGTTGATATTCGAAAAAATTCTTCAACTTTTGGAAAATGGGTTGGAGAAATTTTATCAGCAGAAAACAAAAAACAGCTTTATATTCCAGAGGGCTTTGCCCACGGCTTTTGCGTTTTGAGCAAAGAAGCGGAAATTGTTTATAAATGCAACAGGGAATATTCACCGGAAAACGAAAGAGGAATTATCTGGAACGATCCTTCAATCAAAATAAAATGGCCTGTCAAAAAACCAGTGTTGTCAGAGAAGGACAAAAGATGGACAACCCTTAATTAACCCTTAAATTACCCTTATCGCTAAGGCCATGGTTAAGGGTTGTGTAGTATTTTAAGTTGTTAATTTTATGATCCTAAAAGAGTTTGTAAATAATTTTGATTTTGATAATCCTGACTGGCATAATTTACCCTTAAATTTTCCTAATTGCGATCTTCAAGGATTAACGAGTTCAGAGGTGGGCAGGTTTAATGCTATTATTGCTTTTTTTGAAATTAACCGACCTTCAAAAAATAATTTTCAAAGCCGCGTTTGGCAAGATCCAACAGGTTATCAGTATTTAGCTGTTTGGCAAAATGCTGCCTTGCTTCGAATATTAATTCGAAAGCTTACCCTTAACTTACCCTTAAGCGAAGCAAGGAGAAAAGCTCAAATGGATGATGCGGCGCGCTCAGTAAAAAGAAACATTGAAGAGGGGTGGAAGCGACCAACTACAATTGAGTATTTAAATTTTATTGGTTATAGTCAGGGAAGCTTGGAAGAAGTAAAAGGCGATATTAGGGATTTGGTGTAGGATGAATTTTTGAAAAGCGTGCTGGGTTCCTCGCTCTATAATATAGGGATTAATTTAAAGGTAGTTAAGGGTTTAAAAGTTAAAGGTGAGCCGGATGAGGCAGGACATCCTTATGCAAAAGCATTGGCAAAGTTGCGGGGCGGAGACTTAACTTTTGAAATGTTTCAGGAGTTAATTAATAAAACTGATTATTTGTTAAGGCAATTAGTAAAATCTTTGGAAAGAAAACTTTCAAAAGAAGAAAAAAATTATTTAATTAAACAAGCAAATATAAGAAGAAAAATAAGATAAATTTAAGGGTGGTGAATTAAGGGTGAATTAAGGGTGGTGAATTAAGGGTAAAATAAAAGGTTAATTTAAAGATTTAAAATTATTAAATTTATGAAGTTTTTAATTACCGGTGCCGATGGGCAGTTGGGTGGAGAGTTTGCGAAAGAGTTGGAAAAGAGAAAATTAAATTATCTTGCTTTGGGGCGAGAAGATCTTGATATTACTGATTTTAAAAAAATTCAAAAAGCAGTGGCGGATTTTAAGCCAGATTTTTTAATTAACTGTGCGGCTTACAATGACGTTGATAGAGCCGAGGAGGATTGGCAAACAGCTTTTTTGGTTAACGGGATTGGGCCAAAAAATTTGGCAATTGCTGCGCGGGAAAATAATTGTGTTTTGGTGCATTACAGCACTGATTATGTTTTTGACGGTAAAAAAAACTTTCCTTACACGATTGCAGACACTCCAGCGCCGATTAATAAGTATGGCAAAAGCAAGCTTTTGGGAGAAAATTTTGTACGTGATTTTGCAGAAAAATATTATTTAATTCGTTTAAGCTCGGTTTTTGGTAATAATCCAAAAGCAAGTTTTCCTTTAAAACTTATTTCCTGGGCAAAAGAAAAAAAAGAATTAAAAATAGTTGATGATCAATTTTTTTCACCAACTTTTACAGGAGATGTTGTAAAAGCGACTTTAGATTTAATAAAAACAGATGCATACGGGCTTTATCATATGACAAATTCTGGATACTGCTCAAGGTATGAATGGGCAAAATATATTTTGGAAAAGATTCATTGGCAAGGGAAAATTATACCGGCAAAAAGTGAAGATTTTCATTCACTCGCTAAAAGACCCAAGTTTTCAGTGTTGAATAATTTTCCCTTAAAAGATATAATTGGATATGGTTTGCCAGACTGGAAAGAAGCAACAGAGAGATATTTGAATACATTATCAACGAATTACAAATCTATTACGAATTTACGAATGTGAATATCATCAACGAATTACGAATCTAAGAACCATCAACGAATTACGAATCTGTACGAATATACGAATTCATATATTCGGAACTGATTCGCTATTCGTAAATAATTTTATATGCAGAAATTGAAAAGGCAAGATTTGATTTATCCAGAATTAAGTTATCAAATTATTGGTATTTTATTTGAAGTTTATAATCAGCTTGGGTCTGGCTATCATGAAAAATATTATCAAAAAGCAGTAGCTTTACAATTAAAAGAGA
>Ga0208564_1004139_pt1 | contig 10122 bp, 7 predicted proteins | sample AD_UKC073_MetaG_FD_184439 | JGI IMG/M metagenome (GOLD analysis project Ga0208564, IMG submission 184439) | Active sludge microbial communities of municipal wastewater-treating anaerobic digesters from USA - AD_UKC073_MetaG (SPAdes) (version 2) | ecosystem: Engineered > Bioreactor > Anaerobic >... | reverse complement strand
CCCCAGCCGTTGGCGAAGAAGTCGCCCATCGGGCACTCGACCGAGGGGATCTCCTGACCGTCCCAGTAGATCCGCAGAATGGTCCAGCGCCAGGGGCCGGTGGGCGTGAACCACATCTGCTGGATGGCTCCCGAGCCCTGAATGTCGGCGATTTCGACGGTTTGGCCGGCCTTGATGGCGATCGCCGGCGAGATCTTCCAGCCGCGGCCCAGATCGCGGGCGGCGTTCTTGCCGAGGCCTTCGGTCGCCATCCCGCCCTTGCCCTTTTCGCCGGTGGGGTTTTCCGCACTGAGGGATCGCGTTTTAGCGCTGCTGATCCGGGACAGGTTGCCCAGGTTCATGCCCAGTCCGTTGAAACTCACGTGTGCTCTCCGTAATGCTGAGTCCGGGGTTTCGGCCGATGCAGACCGGCCGTCGGGCGGACAGTATAAGAAACCGGTGCGAACGTGGGAATGTGGGAAGGTGGGAACGTGAGAACGTCGGGGCCGAGCGAGGCGCCAGCTCCCCGAAGCGTGTCTTGACCAAGTAGGGTTCGGGGAGATACGCTGGCTCCGAGGTATTCGCAGAGATACAGTCGTCTTTGGCGGACGAAGTGCCCCCCGGCCGGCCGCAAGCGGCATGGATGGGACCGACGGCATGAGATCAGTCGCCCGAATCCTGATCCCCTTCATACTCCTGGTCGCGGGGGTTGCGGCACTGATCTACGCTGCTACGGCACGGTCGCTACCGGTCCTGGCCGAGGTCATGGTCGAGAAGGAACAGATCATTCTCGAACGGCCGCCGGAGGCTTTGTGGCGGGGGCCGTCTGGACGAGGTGGTAGGCCCATGCCGCCGCCACCGCCTCGGCCCCGAAAGGTCAAGGTCGAAGTCGTCGAGGAGCAAGAGCAGCAATTCATCGAGCCCCGAGTCATCCGTGAGGTGACGGTGGGGGGGATCGCGCGGCTGGAGAACGGCCGGCTGAAACTGACGTATGGCCCGGGCAAGAGCGGTCCGGCTTTGTGCCCTACTTGAGTGCGTTAACGGAGGCCATGGTGGCCATGGCCGGATCACGCCTGGATCAAGTGACGCGATGGGTGGCCCGGCGCCGTGCCTGGGTGCAGGCGGCGTTTCTGGTCATCTGGCTCGATCCCTTCTTGCTCCGCCTGCACAACGTGTGCGGGCCGGTTTTTCACTGCTATTCCTGTCCGCTGGCTTTCTTGGCCTGCCCCATCGGTGTGGTGGCCAACTTCAGCGCCTTGCATCTGTTCCCCTTTGCGGCAGTCGGCACGCTCGTGGCGATCGGAGCCATCGTGGGCACGGCGGTCTGCGGCTGGGCTTGCCCCTTCGGCTTCCTGCAGGACATGGCTGCCAAAATTCCGACACCGCGGTTCCGCATTCCCGCTTGGGCAGGCTACACTCGCTACCTCGTCCTGATCAGCCTGGTCGTGTTCGTTCCGTACCTGTGGGGCGAGGCCCATCCGTTGTTCTTCTGCCGTGTCTGTCCGGCCGGGGCGTTGGAGGGCGCCTTGCCCAACACCGTCCGCATGTATCGCGAGGGCAACGGATTGGTGCTGCCGAGCACGATCAAGCTGGCCGTTCTGGTGGCCGTGCTGGTCGGTATGCTGTTTGCCGTTCGTCCCTGGTGCAAGCTTTTCTGCCCGCTCGGGGCTATCTTCGCGATGTTCAATCGAGCATCGGTGTTCGTTCTGCGGTTTCGCACCGATGCCTGCAGGACGTGCGGGCAGTGCGACAAGATGTGTCGTTACGGCGTGCTCCCTAATGCGAGCGTGAACAACGGCCGCTGCATCCGTTGTCTGGAGTGTACTCGGTGCAGCGCCTTGATGGTTGGCACGGTGTTCGCCGGAAGTTCCGCCGGCAGCCCGCAGGGGCCTGCCGGCATGGGCCGAGACCGATCCGGACCGCCAGACGAAGAGCCGCCGTGCAACGTTTGCGGTACGCCGCCGTCTAATACGGTGCAATGATCCTCGCGAGTTCGGCCGCGGAGCTGCAGCGTCGCGCTGCTGAGGTCCGGCCACTGACGGGAGCCAAATCTGCTCTCGGGCACTTCGCCCGAGCGAATGGAGGACGACCTATGAGCCGTATCCTGGCCCTGATGGGGGTGAGCGTCGCCGTGCTCATAATCGGCGTGCCCATCATTCGTGCCGAAACCGCCGAACTCGAGTTACAGACGCTGCCCGAATCGTACGAGTATCGTACCAAAGAGTACTACCTGAACCTGATATCTCCGCAGCATTTCTACCTGCACAGGGAAATGTCGGATCAGTGGCAGGGGGAAGAGTTCGAGCAGATCGTCAAGAAAGAGCCAAAGTATTCGTGCGAACGGCCTTTCAAGGCGGTGGCCAAGATTGGCTCGTACCGGTATGCGTTCGCGCTGGACTCCACCAAACTGGCGGCGGAGGGTTTCAACCGGCTGTACCTCGACGCCAACCGTAACGGCGATCTTACCGATGAGAAACCAATCCGGGCCCGGCCGATGGACGGCATTTTCGGAGGCAGCTATCGGCACCGTGAGTTCCCGCCGCAGACACTGGTGGTCGAAGCCGGCGGTCAGAAGTTCGAGATGCCTTTTGCTCTGTCGGTAGGTTCGCATGTGGTAGAGGACGACCTTTTCTACGTCTCGGTTTCCTTGAAGGCGAGCGCCTATCGGCATGGCAAGATCCAGATCGACGGCAAACCCCATGAGATCATCCTGCTCGACTACAACAGCAACGGAACCTTCAACGACGAGTTCTGGATGGATGAGGAGGTGCACGGGCAGGACGCTCCTGCGTATCCCCACACCGGCGACATGGTGCTGATCGACCCGGATCACAAGGCTCCACGCTACTCGGGCTACAGCCCGTGCGACTCACCTGATCGCCAGTATCTGTCCAAACTGGTCAATGTCGAGGGGCGGTACTACCGCATCTCCGTGACTCCCGCCGGGGACAAGGTCACGCTGGAACCGGCCGAACTGCCGTTGGGTTCGGTGGTCAACGCCTCTGGTCCGTACCGCGCCGTGATCTACGGCAAGGAAGGTTTGATCAAGATCGCGGGGGACAAAGACAAGCCGGTGGCTGTGCCCGCCGGCAAGTGGCGGCTCCTCGAGTATCAGCTGGACCTGACCGACGCCAAGCCGGCGTCCAAATCGAAAGAGGCTGCCACGCAGCCCGCTCCCGCAAAGAAGAAAAAGTCGCTTGCCCAGCGGCTGGCGAGCATCTTCGGGGGCGACGGCGACGAGATTGTATTCAGCACCGGGCCAAAGCTCACGCTCGCGCAAGCCCGCGCCACTCACGAGTTCAAACCGATGACCGTGGCCCAGGGCAAGACTGAGAGGCTGGTCTTCGGCCCGCCCTACAAACCGATCGTCAGGGTCGCCTACGTGAACGACCGAGACGTCCATCTGCAATTGGACATCATCGGTTCGGCCGGCGAGTACTGTGATGCACTCATGGTCAAGGGCAGCCAACCCGGCAAACCCTCGTTCAGGATCATGAAAAATGACGGAACCCTCGTCAAAAAGGGTCAGTTCGAGTATGGGTGAGGCTTCACCTGTTCGTACTCGTGGCGAGTACCTTCAAAGCTGGAAGATGAATACCGCGTTAAGGTCGAGATGGAGGCCGGTCCCTTCGAGATGGACTGCTCGGGCGAGACCGTGCTCCGCAAGGCCGAATTGCAGGGTGAAAAGCTGGAAGATGAATACCGCGTTAAGGTCGAGATGGAGGCCGGTCCCTTCGAGATGGACTGCTCGGGCGAGACCGTGCTCCGCAAGGCCGAATTGCAGGGTGAAAGCTGAGGCAAGGCGGGCGTCTCGCCCGCCTTGCCTTTTCCGCGCATATCAATCCGCCACCCTCATGTGGTACGAGGCCGGAAGAAGTCTGTCCACGTGAGGGGGGCATTGTGGTGCAGGCATCCATGCCTGCACGTGCACGTTGGAAGCGTGCACATGCTGCCCCGCAAGGGGCAGGGGTTAATAGCCGGGCGGCGTAAGCCCCCGGTGAGCGACGAAGCTCCATCCTTCCGTCCCTTCTGTCTCATGGAGCCCCGACAGGGGCGACAGATGCAACGCAACGCCGACACGGCATTGATGTCGCCCGCGGTGCGCATGGCATGTGCTCTTGCCAATGCGGATGACCGATATATGGCCTACAGCCCATAGCTCACGGCTCACAGCTCTTAACGCATCAAGGCGACGGCCTGCTGCCGTGGCGTTCTCGGAGGGTTCTCTTCAACTCCTGGGCTTCCAGGCGGGCGCGATCGAGCAGGGGGGCAAGATCGAAGACGCGGTCGATGCTGTGCACGAGCGGCAGTTCCCGTCCCGACACGCGAATGGTGAGGATGGGCACCAGCTCCGGGCCGGGGACGTTTAGGATTTGCAACTGCTGGCCGTCGATGAGCAGCTTGGCCCGGGCCCGCACGAACTCCACCGAGGGCGGGAGCATACGGGCCAACAGGTCGGGCACTTTGAAGCCCATGTGCTTGCTGAGCAAATCCAGCAGAAGCGATCGGTCGATCGTGCCCGGTTTGCCGGGCGGCGGCGTGGCGTCGATATCGATATTGCCGCTGCTCAGTTCGTTATTCTTGATGATCAGCGACGCAATGCGCAGATCGAGCCGTCCGTCGATGCTGGGGCGTTGGAGCAGCATCTCCAACAGCGCGGCCAACCGGCCCTCGCGCCAATGACCGGCCACGCTCAGGCTTCGGATGGTCTCGCCCTCGAGCAGGCCGTTGTGCACCTCGAGATGAATCTTGCCGCCGATGGCGGGCAGGCCGTAGCGGTTCAGCAGGGGATCGAGATTGAGATCGCGCAGCTCGCCGCTGAATCGCAGGTGGGCCAACCCGTCGGCGCGAATCACCGCGCGGTGGATGGTCAGATCGAGCAGTCCGGACAACGGTCCGCCGCGCAGCCGGCTCGTCATCTCCTCCAGCCGAATCTCGCGAGCCACGCCGTCGAGTTCGATCACGTCGCCGCCAGTCTGCTGCCGAAGACTGATACGGCCCGCGAACGCTCCTTGCGTTACCGGCGTGGCCAGCATCTGCTCGAGGCCCAGCGCAGCCAGTGGCAGCGGCGGCACGTCGAGCACCACCTCGGGCAGGAAGTTCTGCTCGTTCGACGGGTCGATCTTCGCCCGGATGCGAATGGGGTCGGCCACCCGTGCCCCGTTGAGCGAATACGTGACCAGCTCGGCCTGGCCGTGTCCGCTGTCGTCGAAGTCGACGCGGCCAGTCACGCCGTCGGCGCGGATGCGGAAATCACGGTGAGGCCGCGTGATGCTCGCGTTGTGAAACTCGACCCGCTTGATGTTCAGATCGGAAAAGTTGTGCAGCAGGCTGGCCCGCAGCACAGTCATGTAGTCGTCGGACTCCCACTCCTCCGAGCCGATGGATAGCACGGCGTCGTACAGGTGCAGCACCGTGCCGCCGCTGTCATTGGGCGACGCGTCCCACACCGCCCGCGGCGAGTGGAAGATGCGGGCCCGCCGTTCGGGCAGCCACATTTGCACGTCGTGGAGCACGCGGGACCGCAGCGTGTCCGGGCGGACTGCGCCCACGTCGGTGGGCAGGCCGAAGAACGTCGTCAGCGCCCGCTCGACCTTGCGGCGGTAGGAATCGCTGCGGTAGTACAATCCGTAGCCGAGCGACCCGCCCAGCACGCCCACGACGGCCAGCAGCAGACCCAAAGCCAAGAGTACGCGGCGGTTACGCATGGCGGGCTAGTGTAACCGTGGCTGGAGCATGGGGGAATACCGGCCGGGAGGCCCTCACGGTACAATAACCGGCCTTATGGTGTGGCGTCAGATTTTCCACGTCTCGCTGGCTCGCAAGTGCCAGTTGCTGTTCGGCCTGGCCGTGGCGTTGATCATCACGGCTACGCTCTTCGTCCCAGGCTACTGGATGGAAATGTTCATCCACGAGTTGAACGCGCTGCGCACGCGGGAACTGGCCATGCTGGCGCGGGCCCGCACCAATCCCACTGCCGCCGACTGGGGCCGCGAGCAACAGCTCCTCGACCAGTGGTGGCAGGACAATCTCAAAGATTTGCGTCTGCCCGCCGACGTACGACCGCGGCTCATCCAGTTGCCCCCGCCCGCCGACGTGACCATGCCCACCATCGACGCCGTGCTGACGTTGCCGGTCCGTCCGCCCAAGTGGTTGCGGAATACCGCCGGCATCCTGGCGACGCTGTCGAAGAGTTCGACGACGGTGCGACTGGCGACCGCCGGGCTGCATCTGATCCCGCTGGAGTACCGTAACCAGGCGCGCGAGCAGGTCCGGGTGATGCTGCCGCGGGCGCGGCTCATGCTTCGCGAGCGGCTTTACTACGATCCGGCGGACACCGTTCTGGTCAAAGCCCTGCGCGAGATGCAGACCGACGAGAGCATGCGGTGGGCCGAGAGCTACACGCCCGGCAACCCGCGATTGTATCGCTGCATTCTGGCCGTCCGCGGTATCAAGCAGGGCACCGGCCGCCGCCCGCTGCTCGGCGTCATCGACGTGCAGCGCCGCGTGGACACCACCAGCGACGTGCTGCTCACGCGGGCCATCGTCGTGCTCGCGGGCCTGCTCGCCGGCTTCCTGGCCATCCTGGTGTTCTATCTGATCTCGCAGCGGCTGATTCTTGCCCCCGTGCGCGAACTGAAAGCCTGTGCTGAACGCATCTCGGGCGGCGACCTGTCGGCGCGGGCCGACCTGAGTACCGGCGACGAATTCGAGGAACTATCCGACGCGTTCAACAACATGCTCGGGCAACTGGAACGCTCGCGATTGGAACTCGAGACCATCAATCGCTCGCTCGACGCCCGGCTCGGTGAGATGGCCCAGACCAACGTCGCTCTGTACGAATCCAACAAGCTCAAGAGCGAGTTCCTTGCCAACGTCAGCCACGAACTGCGGACGCCGCTCACGTCGATCATCGGGTTTGCCGACCTGCTGCGGGACTCAGCCAGTGGCGAGGGCCCCGTGGACAAGACGCGCCTGGCCCGCTACGCCCACAACATCCTGACCAGCGGGCGGGGCCTGCTCGACATTATCAACGACCTGCTCGATCTGGCGAAGATCGAGGCCGGTCGCATTGAGTTGCACCGCAGCATGTTTACGCTGCGGGACGTGTGCGAAGCACTCTACGATCTCACCCGCCCGCTGTTCGACAAGAAGAACATCGAATTTCATATGGAACTGGCTGAGGAACTGCCCATGATGAACAGCGATGCGGGCAAGATCCGCCAGATTCTGTACAACCTGCTGAGCAACGCGAGCAAGTACACACCCGAAGGCGGGCAGGTCCGGTTCCGAGCCGAGCCCATCGACGGCGGGCAACAGGTTCGCCTGGCGGTCACCGACACCGGCCCGGGCATCGCACCCGAGCATCGCGAGCAGATCTTCGAGAAGTTCCGCCAGCTCGACTCGTCGGTCACCCGCGAGCACAGCGGCACCGGCCTGGGCTTGGCCATCACCCGCGAGTTGTCCATGATGTTGGGCGGGCAGATCCGGCTCGAGAGCGAGGTCGGTAAAGGCTCGACGTTCATTGTCGAACTGCCCGTCGCCTGTCCGGACGCTGCCGCTCGTCGCATGCCCGCGCTAACGTGACAGACTGACGCGGCGAGGGAGGATGACTGGCCGTTCAAGAGCAGGGGGCCGGCAAGATGAAACACCGGGGCCGCTGTGATCGCCGCCTGTACCGACTATCCGCTTGCGTTGCCGCGATCTTCTTCGCGACCGCGGTGATGGCCCAGCGGAGCACTACGCCGGAGGATGCGGGCCGTGCCGAGGCTCGTCCCAACATTCTGTTCATCCTAGCCGACCAGTACCGCTGGGATTGCGTGGGAGCGGCGGGCAATCCGCGGATCCACACGCCGAATCTGGATCGACTGGCTCGCCAGGGCACATGGTTCAACCGAACGTATGCCGCGCAGCCCGTCTGCTCACCCAACCGGGCGGCCATCCTCACCGGATTGTATCCGCATGCCGCCGGCGTTCCGGACAATTACACGGGCGGTCCGGAGGCCCAACATTCCTTGCCGTCCACGTCGTTAACGCTGAGTGAGATGCTCACGCCGGCCGGCTATGACTGCGGCTACTTCGGCAAGTGGCATCTCGGACGCCGCGATGCTTTCCCGACTTTTCCCGAGTACCCGCACGACGGCCGGGGCGAAGGTCATTACTTCGGCAAAGACGACAATCGCCGTTACGCCGTGGACGTCATCACTGACGATGCGATTGCTTTTCTGAAACGTCCTCGGAACCAGCCGTTCTACCTCTATGTGTCGTACTACCCGCCGCATCCGCCGTTCGTAGCGCCGCCCGGCTACGAAGATCGATACCGCGACATCGCCGACCGCGAGCAGCGCATCTACTACGCCATGTGCACCAAGGTGGATGAGGCAGTGGGCGAGTTGCTGGCCGCGCTCGATGCGCTTGGCCGGGCCCACGACACGCTGGTGGTCTTCACGTCGGATCACGGCCACAACTTCGCACCGCGATGGAACAACCACCACAAGCGCGTGTGCTACGACACGTCCGCTCGCGTGCCGCTCATGATACGGTGGCCGGGCGTGGTCCCCGCCGGGCGCCGCTGCGATGCACTGGTCAGCTCGGTCGATCTGACGCCGACGCTGCTGGGCTTGGCCGGTCAGGCTGTTCCGCCTGATCTTCACGGCCGGGACCTGAGCGACCTCGTCCGCGGTCGCACCGACGCCGGCCGTCCGTGCGTGTTCATCGAGAATGTGCCCTATCCCTTCGAACCGGCCAAGGGCGAGGAACGCTGCGTCTTCGATGGTAGGTTCAAGCTGATCCTTAGCACGCGACGGCCGCCGGAACTGCTCGATCTTCGGAACGATCCCGAGGAGACCACCAACCGTTGGGAGGACATGAGAGGCGGGCAGGTCGCCCGGCGGCTGCTCGATCAGCTCGCCGACTGGGCCGTGGAAACCGACGACACCTTAGCCCCGAGATTCATCGCCGCTGCTCGCGGCTCGTCCTGAATCGCGTCGGCGTGCCGGCCGGTGGCTGACCAGCCAGGAAGATGCTCCGGGGCGGCCGACGCTCCCTGAGCCCGACCAGACCGACTGCAGGCGCGGACCAACCATCGCGCAAATGTCGTCGCTTCTTTGTTTTACGGGAAAATACACCGCTCAGGATTCGAACCTGAAACCTTCGGTTCCGTAGACCGATGCTCTATCCAATTGAGCTAGCGGTGCACTCTGTACTTATCTTAACCGCTGCAAACCCTTTGTCAACAGGTCTTTGCGCGGTACGCCGTTCGTGGAGTGGCCGTCCGGCGGTGCGGCTGGTCGACTCCGGGCTGCAACACAGAATAGCGTGAACTTGGCCCGCTGCCAAGTCACAGGGCATCGCTCAGTTTGTCGAAGCGTGCAGTGGTGCAGCCGCCTATCGGCTGGCGAACAGCTGGATCATCGTGGGCGGGCCGACGGCTCTGCTCGTGCCGGGGACGAGTCGATGTCGCGTGCGGTGAATACTGCGGCCGCATGGGTATAATCGTGGCCTCCGAACGCTGCCCCGGCCCGGCCGGGAAGGAATGGGGCCCATCTGCATGCACCGGAATTGCCCCCGCATCTTGCAAGCCAGGCTCGCCGTCGCCCTCGTCCTTTCGAGTCTGGCGAGCGGGCATCTCGCCTGCCGCTCGGCGTCTGAGCCCGTCGTCCGACTGCCGGCTCAAATGCCGCCCGCACGGCAAGCCGACGCGAATCGTCCGGGCATCATCGTCGACATTGACGAGACCATCTCCATCACGGACTACCCGACGCTGGTCTTCGGAATCGGCCACGATGATTCCAAGCCGTACGAGAATGCTCGCGAAGTGCTGGCGAGCTTGAGCGAACAGTTCGATCTGGTCTACCTGACGTCGCGGCCGCAGTGGCTGGCCGGGGAGACCCATGAATGGCTGGCCAAGCAGCAGTTTCCGCCGGGCAAAGTGCTCACCACGGCCCGAATGGTGGACGTGTACTGGCCGGGATCGTTCAAGAAACGCGCTATCGGGGCGTTGCGTCATACGTTGCCCACACTCCTGATCGGAATCGGCGATCGTCATACCGATATCGAGGCGTACGTCGCGAACAATATGCTCGCACTGGTGGTCCATCCTCGCCGCGGCGTGAAGTACCATCCGGACGCCATCATCCTGCA
>Ga0208564_1004136_pt1 | contig 10128 bp, 11 predicted proteins | sample AD_UKC073_MetaG_FD_184439 | JGI IMG/M metagenome (GOLD analysis project Ga0208564, IMG submission 184439) | Active sludge microbial communities of municipal wastewater-treating anaerobic digesters from USA - AD_UKC073_MetaG (SPAdes) (version 2) | ecosystem: Engineered > Bioreactor > Anaerobic >... | reverse complement strand
ATGTGCGATAAAGCCTATCGCAGGTGCATCCACCGATTTAGTAGGTGGTATATAAGCATACAAATAGCCATTTTCATCTACCTCTACTTGAGATAATCCCATTTGTATTAATTCATTTTTTAAAATATTTGCTAATACTTTTTGCCCTTCTGTAGATGGGCAAGTATCATTATCTTCGTTACTTTGTGTATCTATTTTTATGTAACGAAGGAAACGTTCTAATAATTTTTCTTTAATTTCCATAACTATTTTTTACAAAATAAAAGATAAAAAACAAAATATACTATAAAAATGAAAAAATTAACTTTTTGTTAATAAAAAACGGGGTTTCTATTAATATAATTTTCTAAATCCTATTATTTCTCTTATATCGTTAATAGTCTTACGAGCACTTTTTTGAGCTTTGGCTTTTCCCATATCTATAACTTCATATAGATATTTTTTATCTTCAAAAATATCGTTAATTTTTTCTCTAATTGGTGAGATGGCAGCTATCATATCCACAGCTAATTGATTTTTTAGTTCACTATATTTGATGGTAGCATCATTATATTTATCTTTGAAATATTGAAGGGTTTCAGGAGTAGATACTAGAGACATTATATTAAATAGGTTATTAATTGATTCACTGACAGGTTGATTTTTTTCTGTAGGTCCAGCATCTGTAACAGCACGCATAATTTTTTTTCTAATGGTTTCATCATCATCTACTAAAAAAATTGTACTTATTGGATCTTCAGATTTCCCCATTTTGCCCTTACCATCTAGACTAGGTACTTTAATCAAATTGCCAGAATAGTCAAAAGCTACTGGCAATGGGAAATAATCAACATTATAAATGCGATTAAAGCGAGCTGCGAAGTTACGTGTCATTTCTAAATGTTGCTCTTGATCTTTACCTACAGGTACTTTAGCTGCTTTGTGTATTAGAATATCAGATGCCATGAGTGTAGGATAGGTTAATAGTCCCGCATTTACGTTCTCTGGTTGTTTACGAGCTTTTTCTTTGAAAGTAGTTACTCTCATTAGTTCTCCTAGATAAGCATTCATATTTAGAACTAGATAAAGCTCTATGACTTCAGGTACTTCACTTTGTAAATACAATGTTGCTTTTTGAGGATCGAGTCCACAAGCTAATAACTCTGCTAGTAGATGTAAAGATAAATTTTGTAAATCTTTAGGATTGGGATTAGTAGTGAGGCTATGATAGTCTGCTACGAAAAAATAGCACTGATATTCATTTTGCATTTCTACGAAATTGCGTATAGCCCCGAAATAATTACCAATATGCAAATATCCTGTTGGTCTAATGCCACTAACTACTATATTGTTATTCATAATCAGGTTCTTTTTTTATTATATCTTTTATATTTAATTGTATTATAGTGTTGTTACCTACCCAATCATTTTCTTCAATAGCATACACTATATCTATTGGTTTACCAGCAACAATATGCTCATAATATTCAATAGCATTATATGCGAAAGCTGGAAATCCAGGCCCAAATTTATAATTAGGTTGTGATAAAAAAAGTTTTAAATGATTATTAGCAATGATTTTAGTATATCCTCCAGCATCATAAACATTTTTTGAATAAAATATTGGTTGAGGATTTCCTGTACCGAAAGGTTCGAAATCTTTTAATAAACGTACAAATTTTTTAGTAATATCATTAAAATCTATTTCTGCATCTATTTCTATTTCAGAAATAAGCATATTATCGGTAAGAGAATTTTCTGCTAAAATTACAAAGCGTTTTATAAAGGCATCTAAATTTTCTTGTTTTAGAGATATTCCAGTAGCATAGGTATGTCCGCCCCAATTTTCTAATAAATCGCTACATTGATCTAGAGCTTCATAGAGATTAAAATTTTTAGTAGATCTAGCGCTACCACTGATGAGTTGATCATCTTCAGACCAGGTAAGGATAATTGTAGGGCGGTGATATTGTTCTGTTAACCTAGCTGCTACTATACCGAGAACACCTTTTGGCCATTTAGGATTGTATAAAATAGTTGCATAATTTGAAATATTATAGTGCTCCATCATTTCTAATGCTTCAGTAGTTGCTTTGAAATCGATATTTTTTCTCTCTTCGTTATAATTGTTTATTTGATCTGCTAATTTTTCAGCTTTGGCAATATCTTTGCATACTAATAAATCTACACTATCTCTTCCATTTTGAATTCTACCTGCTGCATTCACTCTAGGAGCTACCAAAAAAACAATATCAGACAATGTTATCTGTTTATTAAAAAAATGCTCTTTATGGTAAATATTATCTGGTTGTCTTTTTATGCCAGAAGATTTAAGTATAGCTTCAAGTCCTGGAATTGGTTTTTCATTAATATATTTTAATCCATATTTAGCTAATATTCTATTCTCATCTACTACTGGCACCATATCAGCTGCAATAGATAAGGCTAAAAGTTGAATAAGATCTGTATGTTCTGTAATTGGAATATTATAAGTTTTAGATAATGCTTGTATAAGTTTAAACCCAACACCACAGCCAGACAATTCTTTAAAAGGATAATCGCAATCTACTCGTTGTGGATTTAGTAAAGCAACTGCTCGTGGCAGCTCAGAGGAAATTTTATGATGATCACAAATGATAATATCTAAATTTTTAGAATTTGCATAATCTACTGTTTCTACATCTTTAGTACCACAATCAGATGCTATCAATAGAGTATAATTATTCTCAATGGCAAAATCTATAGATTGTTTACTGATACCAGATTTTTCTGAATAACGATCTGGTATGTAATAGTCTATATTGTTAGTAAACCTATTAAGGAATAAATATAAATTGGCTACAGATGTGATACCATCTACATCATAATCTCCATAAAGTAAGATCTTTTCTTTGTCATTGATAGCTTTTTGAATTCTATCAACAGCTCTGTCCATATCTTTCATCAAATACGGATCGTATAAATCATCTATGCGAGGTTTTAGAAACAACTGTGCCTCTTTAACATTGGTGATGCCACGCTGCACTAAAAGTTGTGCAGCTACTCTGCCTATTGATAATTGTTGATTTAATTCTTTAATTATGTTATCATCACCTCTTGGCTTGAACCTCCATCTTTTAATTTGCATTTTTTTATTTTACTTAATTGCAAATTTAATTTATTTTTTTAATTCTCATTATAAATTTTCTTCGATTTCGGTTTTTGCATTATTTTTCTTAAAATATGGAATATAAAAGGCATAAGAAATAGAAAAAACAATAGTTAATAAAATATTTGGTAGTTCATCTGATAATCTAAGAAATAGAGAATTATTTAGTAAGATTCGCAATAAAATCAATCCCCATTGTGCAATGAGATAAATATAAAAACCTAAAATCTTATGTTGCCACATCATTAAGACACCCCAAAAAGATAATGCAGATGAAATGATAAGTAAAATATTAAAAAAAATATCTGGATAAATTTCTATAAAAGTAAAACCTGGAATTTGTAACCAAAATTCAGCTAATTTAGGTGAAATAAAAGTACAAACTACAGAAATTATCCTTAATGTGGCTCCTAAACAAGAACATAAGAATAATAGTCTCAAAAAAAGTGGTTGTTTCATTTAGTTTATGTATCTGTTTTGAAATTGAGAGGTAATAAATCATCTCTTGTTGTAAGCATTATTTGAGTAGAAGAATTGAGAAAATAAGTTCTTTTAAAAGTACGTTTGCTAGTAAATAAACCTATACCATTATCGATATTTGTAAAGACAGGTCTTGATTGAGATATAGAAGTACTAGATGGGCCATTTAATGCTATGTATGTAGCCATATTATCATCACCAACAGTGATTATTAGATCTATATTGCCAATGATTCTATTTATATTATTATCTATAGTTAGATGATTCTTTAGATTTTCAAAAAAACCCTGATTATAATAAGCAATTGTTAAATTTTCGCCACCTGTTAATTTACTACTTTTCACTGTGCCTAATTTCCAATCTATATATTTATTAAATGTATCTGCTGGATTATTAATGTTTACTTCTTTATAATAAAATCTAAATAATAATTCATATAATCTCCCATTTTTAGCTGAGGTCCATTCTATACTACTTTTACTAGTAGTGTGAAAAGCTAAATATGGTTGCCCAGAAAATGGTTTTGTGATACTAATATTACCTATTACATCACATGATGATGTTATTAATTTATCATATTTCGGATTGTAAATCACTAATTCATATTTATAATTAGGATTTAGCCATGTTGTATCATAATAATCTATATTAGATGGAGTAGGAATTGTAAATCTATAAATTGGCATATACCCACTATAAAAATCATCTGAATTATACCACAAATGTACTGTATCACAAATATATTCTTTTACAAAATTATCATTGTGATCATATTCTTTTACTCTGACATCTAATAAATAATTGTAATTGATGCTATCTGGTATGTGAGCTAATTGTGATGCATCGCCATCTCCTAAAAAAGCTCTATTGATTCTGATATATTGAGTAGAGCTATTTAAATCTAAAATTGAATAAACAATAGGTATATCTTGCCACTCTTGAGTGAGATCCACATCTGTAGAGCAAGAGCTGAATATTAATATTGCTACGATACTTGTGAAAATATATTTAATCATTTTAATCATATATTAAAATTTTTTTCAAAAATATAAAAAATTTTTAATAAAGAAGAATTAATAAACATATAACTACTTATAAACTAGTGTTCTAAGTCATGGATTATAAAAAAATTACGAAAATATTGATAAATTCATAAAAATTTTGTAATTTTGCAAAAAGGTACTATGCCTTATTGCTCTTTTAGATAAAAAGAGAGGAAAGTCCAGGCACCGCAGACCACCATGCTTCTGAAAAAGAAGGATTTTTATCAGTAATGATAAAAATACAGAAAGTGCCACAGAAAATATACCGCCATTAAATTTTGTTTAATGGTAAGGGTGAAAATGTGAGGTAAGAGCTCACACATATTATCTGGAAACAGATATATGCGGTAAACCTCTTGGGGTGCAAGACCATGTAAACCAGCATTAGAGACTAGGTCGGTCGAGCTGGAGGGTAGGTCGCTTGTGCTTATTGGTGACAATGAGCTTAGATAAATAATAAGGCTATGCTACTGCATAGACAAAACCTGGCTTATAATAGTACCTTTTTTTATTTATTTAGCAAGTAATTGCTAAATAATTTTTTGAATTAGGTTTTAATTAATAACTAAATTATTACTGGTTCATTCACGGTAATAACTATATTTTTTATGTGTAAAATTGATTTTTAAATAAATCTCTACTTAACTTACTTTTCTTTGTCAACCACACAAAGAAAAGTAACAAAAGAAAAGTCTCCGCTGGGGAAATGCGGTATAGCAAGAGCTTACGAATTATTGTAAAGGTTTTCTTTTAATACAAAATGTTAATAAAGACTTTATTATCTAAACCACTATTTCAACAAATTTTAAAAATTTCACCACTCGTCTACTTTTATTATTGGAGGTTGCATACCTTCTTTTAGACTCGTTATGAATCTATTAACATATTGATCTACCTGTTTTAGATAATCTTCATATTTGGGTAAATAGTATGGATCGGTTTTATCAAGCCATTTTTCTAATGGGATTTTTGAAGCACCAGGTACATAAAAATCATCGAGAGTATAACGATATCTGCCATCTTTAGTTTCAATAGTAAAAGTACATACTACAATAGTATTACTAAGAGTTTTACTGCCGTCTAGCAAAGTATCTATCATACGCATACGATAATTACCCACTATTTTGCCATTTTCTGGATCTCTCACTTTAGTAATACCTTGAGGATTTTCAAAAAATTTATTTATCCAGCTAATAGCTCTATTATAAAGTGTGTCTTTGTTGCCCTCTTGCTGTACTACCTCTTGATATAGGATTTTTTTAAGATCTGGGTCTACCGGCAATTGAGCTTTTAGATCAATATTTTGCAAAAGCACTATTACAAAAAACATGCTCATTAAAATTATTTTTTTCATATATTTGGTTATATTTTGCATTTTCAAATTTTAATAGGATCATCACTAGGATTTATTTCTATTGGCTCAGAATAAAAGTTAAAAAGTCTTGCTGATTTTTGACCTTTTAACCATATTTTATCATCACAAACATTCAAATATGCACCTTCTCGCAATCCTAATACTTTAGTTTCTTTATTAACGACTAAAAATTCTTTAATTCTTTGTTCTCTAGTTTCACCACCATGATTAGAAAGATTATCATCTAAATAGTGTGGATTTATTTGAAAATCAATTAAATTTAATGCATCAAAAGAAAGAGGGAAAATAATAGGCATATCATTAGTAGTTTTTATAGTAGGACATGCTAAATTAGCTCCTGCACTCCATCCTAAATATGGTATGCCATTCAGGACTTTGTTCCTAATTATTTCTATTAAATTATTTCGATGTAGTTCATATAGTAGATGAAAAGTATTACCACCTCCTACCATAATACACTCACATTGGTCGATAGCTTCTTTATAATCGTGATAATGATGTATGCTATTTATTTTTATATTAAACGGATGAAAAACATTTTGCACCTTGCTCTCATATGCATTATAACTAATTTCTATGCTTTTAGGATCTATATTTACTCCTGCAAATGGAAAGAAAAGGACATTTTTGATATTAGAATCATTTAAAAATTTCAATATTACGTCTCTACACCAATCTAAATATGGCTCGCCAGCCATAGTAGAATTACTAATTAGCAATAATTTTTTATTCATTGTATTTAATTTAATCATTTAGACAAAATTAATAAAAATTTTTAAAATATTAGCATAAAATATTATATTTTTATAAATTTACAAAAAACTTTATGAAAAATATATATTTCCCGTCACAAAGTTCATTAATTAGAGGTATAGTAGCACTAGTGATTGGTTTATTAGCCATCTTTTTACCCAAATTGACATTTCTAACAATAATGATTGTGACATACTTTATTATATTAATAGGAGGTGTTTTATTTATTATATTAGCAATTAAAAGTATTGTATTAGCAATTAGAAGTAAAAATCAAAAAGAAAAAAATGTTTTATTTACACAATTTGCTTTAAATCTGGCTTTAGGATTATTATTTGTGTTATACCTTAGTCCCATTGTTAGCATTTTAGGTTTTTTAGGTATTATACTTTTAATTTTAGGAGCTTTATCATTAATTAATTTATATTCTTTCAGAAAAATTACTAGGATTCCATTTTTTTCTTTTGTTATATCAGTTTTGGTAATTATAGCTGGTATAGTCCTTTTATTTAATCTTTTAAAAAATGCACTAGTTTTATTAATATTTTTAGGAATTGTTCTAATTGTTTACGCAATTGGTGAATTCTATAGCTCATGGATGCTTAAAAAAATACAACTAAAGAATAATTTTCTATAAAATTAAAATAAAAATTTCTTTAATTTGTTAAAAAAAATTTTTTATTTAAAATTATTTTTATAAATTTGCAAAAAAACATTATGGAAAATACTTATTTTACGTCACAAAGTTCATTAATTAGAGGTATAGTAGCCTTAGTCATTGGTTTATTAGCCATCTTTTTACCAAAATTGACATTACAAACAATAATTATTGTAATGGGGATTATGCTATTGATAGGAGCTATTTTATTTTTTATCTTAGCAATTAGAAATGAAATTAAAAAAGAAAAAAATGTTTTATTTATACAATCTGCTGTAAATCTGGCTTTAGGATTATTATTTGTGTTTTTTCCTGGTCCCATTGTCAACATTTTTGTTATTCTTTTAGGTATTATGCTTTTAATTTTAGGAGCGTTATCATTAATTAATTTATTTTCTTTTAGAAAAGTTACTAGGATTCCATTTTTCGTTTTAGCTATATCAGTTTTGGTAATTATAGCTGGTATAGTCCTTTTATTTAATCCATTCGGATCTGCACAAGCTATATTAATATTTTTAGGAATTGTTCTAATTGTTTACGCAATTGGTGAGTTTTATAGCTCATGGATTCTTAAAAAGAACACATCTAAAGAATAATTTTCTATTTGATTTTTCTTTTTAGAACTGATTTTTGTAATAAATTTTCTGGGCAATCGCTTATACCGATTGCCCAATTTTTTAATAGACTTTTTTCCTCTTCATTAAAAATAAAATCATCTATCATAGTCCGTGGAATATTAGAATTATAGGGACATACATTCTGGCATATATCACATCCATAAATATAGTTTGTATTTTTATTAGATAGGTCTGAATAGTCATTTTGTTTCTTTTCTATAGTTAAATATGAAATACATTTACAGGCATTTAATTTTTTATTGTGTAGAAGGGCTTGAGTAGGACAGGCTTCTATGCACTTTTTGCAATTACTACATTTATCTGATTGAGGTTGCGTGATATTTCCTACTGGAGGCAGAAAAGAAGTAAAAATATTAGATATAAATACATAACTGCCATACTGTTCATTTATTAATAGCGTGTTCTCACCAATAAATCCTAATCCTGCTTTCCAAGCCCAATATTTATCAATCACTGGTGCAGAATCCACATATACACGTGGATGAAATTCTGGATCCAGTTTTTTTAAAAAATCTACAATAGGTTTACCAATTTTTTTAGCAACATAATGATAATCGTTTTTGGTAACATAAATACTAATTTTTTCTGTCCATTGCTTAGGTAAATTTTGATAATAAGGCAAAATAAATGTAATTACACTCTGTGTGCCTGGTTGTAATATTTGAGGAGAGAAGCGTTTATCTATATTCCTCTCTAGATACTTCATCTCTCCATGATAATTTTTTTTTAAATATTCTAAAAAATTTAGTTTTACAAAATCATCTACTTCATTAGCATCACTTATACCTATATTATAAATGTTTTGATCTCTAAATAATCGTTGTATCTCTTCCCATTCGATTTTTGAAAATGATCTAGTCATTATTTTTAAATTATTTAGCTAAAGTTTTAATGTATTCTTCTATTATTTTTGGATAGAATTCATACTCTAATTGATGAATTTTTTCAGCTAAACTGTCTGGAGTATCTGTGTTTTCTACAATTATTTTATGTTGAAAAATGATTTCTCCATCATCATAATTTTGGTTTACAATATGAATTGTAATACCTGAATATTTCTCATTATTAGCTATCACTGCTTCATGTACTTTAGCTCCGTACATCCCTTTACCACCATATTTAGGTAATAAAGCTGGGTGAATATTCAAAATTTTATTTGGATATTTTTCAATTAAAATCTCTGGTACTGTCCTTAAATAACCTGATAAAATTATCATATCTATACAAAAAGCATTACAAATATTTATTAAAAATGTACCATTATTAGCTAAAGAATTATCAATAATTACAATAGGAGCATTATATTGTCTAAAGCGATCAATAACTTTTGCATTTTTATTATTTGTCAATAATAGATTAATTTTAATAGATGGATTAGCTGAAAAATAATGATAAATATTCTCGGCATTACTGCCATTACCAGAAGCGAAAATTGCTAAATTTGTAAGCATTAAAAATATGGTGTAAAATTAAAAAATATTAAGTTCTAGTATATTTCCCCATTATTTGTCCTTGGGCTAAGATATGACCATTCATAGCCTTTAAAATATCTTCTTTTTTAAGGCCAGGTTCTAAATTTAATAGAGTATCTAAAGAGTAAAGTTTAAAATAATATCTATGAGTACCACTGGGTGGACAAGGGCCACCATAGCCAATTTTTTTAAAGTCGGCAATCCCTTGTTTAGCCCCATTGGGTAGGACTTTATCTTTAGGCAAATTTTCAGGTAGTTCATGAACATCTGCCGGTATATCATACAGTATCCAGTGAGTGAAAGTGCCCATAGGAGCGTCAGGATCTTCACAAATCAAAACAAATGATTTAGTATCTTTGGGTGCGTTATCCCAAGATAATTGCGGTGATATATTAGCTCCATCACAAGTATATTTGGCAGGTATCATACCACCATCACTAAATGAATCACTTTTTAAAATAATATTTGTTGACATATCTGTTTTGTTTTTACATTGATTTGAAGTAAAAAATGTTAATGCTATTAACAATAACAAATGAATTTTCATTATTTATAATTTTATACAAATTTATAAAATTTTTT
>Ga0208564_1004132_pt1 | contig 10146 bp, 9 predicted proteins | sample AD_UKC073_MetaG_FD_184439 | JGI IMG/M metagenome (GOLD analysis project Ga0208564, IMG submission 184439) | Active sludge microbial communities of municipal wastewater-treating anaerobic digesters from USA - AD_UKC073_MetaG (SPAdes) (version 2) | ecosystem: Engineered > Bioreactor > Anaerobic >... | reverse complement strand
GGCAGATCAGCAATGTCATGCCGTAAGCACGCAGGACCGGCGTGAATTCGACCGAATCGCGCGCGCTGGCCGACTGCTGGAGCGGGCGTTGCGGCGCTTCGTCGCGGGCCAGGGCCAGCAGATCCAGCTCCGGGGCCATCCGCGCCAGCAGGCCGGCCAGCGCGCGCCGGAAGATGCGCCAACGCTGGGGTCGGCTGCGACCGATGACGATCTGGCCGAGCCGATGTTCGCGGGCGTAGGCGACGATAGCAGCCGCGATGTCGGCGGCGGCCTGGGTGGCCGTGGTCGCGCCCAGTTCCTGGGCCAGATGGAGGGTGTCGAGAATCAACCGCCGCCGATCGGCCGGCAGCCGTTGCAGGGCGGGAGTTTCCACATACAGGACATGCCATTCGCAATCCAGTTTGCCGGCCAGCCGGCTGGCGACGCGAACCAGGGCATCCTCGCCGGGTTTGGGACCGATGCACACCAGCAAAGCGTCGCGAGTGGACAGCGGTGGCCCACCGGCCTGCCGCTGATAGCGCTCCATCTGCTCGTCCACCCGATCGGCGGTGCGCCGCAGCGCCAGCTCGCGCAAAGCGATCAGGTTGCCCTTGCGAAAGAAATTCTCGATGGCGCGCTCGGCCTGATCCGGCAGATACACCTTGCCTTCCTTGAGCCGCTGCAACAATTCGTCGGGCGGCAAATCGACCAGCACCACTTCGTCGGCCTGGTCGAAGATGCGGTCGGTCACCGTTTCCCAGACCCGGATGCCGGTCAAGCCGCCAACCACGTCGTTGAGACTCTCCAGATGCTGGACGTTGATCGTGGTAAAGACGTCGATGCCGGCATCGAGCAGCTCCCTGACATCCTGCCAGCGCTTGGGGTGACGGCTGCCCGGCGCGTTGCTGTGCGCCAGTTCGTCGACCAGGATCAGCGCCGGCCGCCGCGCCAGCGCGCCGTCGAGATCGAACTCCCGCAACGTCTTGTCGCGGTAGGGAATCTCCTTGAGCGGCAGTTGTTCGAGACCGTCGAGCAGCGCGGCGGTTTCCTGGCGGCCATGGGTTTCGACCAGTCCCACCACCACATCGATGCCCTGTTCGCGCAAGCGCTGCGCCGCCTGCAACATGGCGTAGGTCTTGCCAACGCCGGCGGAAGCGCCGAAGAAGATCTTCAGGCGGCCACGCTGGGCGCGAATCTCCTCCTCCTTGATGAGGTTCAGCCAATGGTCGGGATCGGGACGTTGCACGCTCATTGTAGCGCTCGTTTTGCCCCCTCGCCCGCCGGGAAACGGTGAGGGGGCGGGGCCAGGCGTATTGCAGGAATCACTGGATCGACGGAGTCTTCAAGGCGTCCAGGGCCAGATTCAATTCCAGCACATGGACGCGCGGTTCGCCAAAGAGACCCCATTGGCGCGCTTCGGTATGGCGGGCCACCAGAGCGCTCACGGCTTCGGGCGACAGTCCACGCGCCCGGGCGACCCGCGGGAGTTGATAGGCGGCGGCGGCCGGACTGATATGCGGGTCGAGGCCGCTGGCCGACGCCGTGACCAGATCCACGGGGATGGGCTGGGCGTTGCCGGGATCGGCGGCGCGCAACGCCTCGATCCGCGTCTTGACCGCCTCCTGTAGCGCCGGACTCAGCGGACCGAGGTTGGAACCGCTGGAGGCGGCTGCATGGTCGGGATAAGGACTGGTTGCCGATGGCCGGCCCCAGAAATATTGGGGATCGGTGAAATTCTGGCCGATCAGCCGGGAACCGAGCCGTTGACCGTCGCGTTCGATCAGGCTACCGGCAGCCTGTGCCGGGAAAACGACTTGTCCGATTGCCGTCACTAGCAACGGATACAACAGCCCGGTGATCAGCGACAGTAGGATAAACAGCGATAGCGCAGGACGAATCAGGGTTTTCATGGCGTAGGACTCCGGAAAGGTTTCACGCCCAGCCGGCGAAGGCGATCAGGCTGTCGATCAGTTTGATGCCGATGAACGGAACGATGACCCCGCCCAGGCCGTAAATCAACAGATTGCGCCGCAACAAGGTCGCTGCGCCGAGCGGCCGATATTTGACGCCTTTCAGCGCCAGCGGGATCAGGAAGATGATGATCAAAGCGTTGAAGATCACCGCCGACAGGATGGCCGAGGCCGGGCTGGCCAGGCCCATCACATTGAGCGCGGCCAGTTGCGGATAGGTGGTGACGAAGGCCGCCGGCACGATGGCGAAGTATTTGGCGATATCGTTGGCGATGCTGAAGGTGGTCAGCGAACCGCGGGTCATCAGCATCTGCTTGCCGGTTTCGACGATCTCGATCAGCTTGGTGGGATTGGAGTCGAGATCGACCATGTTGCCGGCTTCCTTGGCGGCCTGGGTGCCGGTGTTCATGGCCACCGCCACATCGGCCTGGGCCAGCGCCGGGGCGTCGTTGGTGCCATCGCCGGTCATCGCCACCAGCCGACCCTCGGCCTGATGTTGACGGATCAGCGCCAGTTTGGCCTCGGGGGTAGCCTCGGCCAGGAAATCGTCCACGCCGGCTTCGGCAGCGATGGCGGCGGCGGTCAAGCGATTATCGCCGGTGATCATCACCGTCTTGATCCCCATGCGCCGCAATTCGGCGAAGCGCTCCTTGATGCCGCCCTTGACGATGTCCTTGAGCTCGATGACTCCGAGCACCCGGGCCCCATCGGCAACCACCAGCGGCGTGCTGCCCCGACGAGCGACCTGTTCGATGCGGGCGGCGACTTCTTGCGGGAAAGGACGACCCAGACTTTCCACATGGCGTTGGATGGCGTCGGCCGAACCCTTGCGGATGTGCCGACCGTCCAGATCGACGCCGCTCATGCGAGTTTGGGCCGAGAAGTGGATGAAGGTCGCGCCCAGTTCGTGGATATCGCGCTCGCGCAGCTGGAAGCGCTGCTTGGCCAGCACCACGATGCTGCGGCCTTCCGGCGTTTCATCCGCCAGCGAGGCCAGTTGGGCGGCGTCGGCCAGTTCGGCATCGGTCACGCCGTCGGCCGGCAGGAAATCCGCCGCTTGGCGGTTGCCGAGGGTGATGGTGCCGGTTTTATCCAGCAGCAGCACATCGACATCACCGGCTGCTTCCACCGCCCGCCCGGAGGTAGCGATGACGTTGGCCTGCATCATCCGGCTCATGCCGGCCACGCCGATGGCCGACAGCAATCCGGCGATCGTGGTGGGAATCAAGCAGACCAGCAGAGCGATCAGCACGGTGATCGACACCGGCGAACCGGCCTGGGCCGCCTCGACGCTGAACAGCGAAAACGGCAGCAGAGTCACGGTCACGCCGAGAAAGATGATGGTCAACGCCACCAGCAGGATGGTCAGGGCGATCTCGTTGGGCGTCTTCTGCCGTTTGGCCCCTTCCACCATCGCGATCATGCGATCGATGAACGCCTCGCCCGGATTGACCACCACCCGCACCACGATCCAGTCGGACAGCACGCTGGTGCCGCCGGTGACGGCGCTGAAATCGCCACCCGATTCGCGAATGACCGGCGCCGATTCGCCGGTGATGGCGCTTTCGTTGACCGAGGCCACCCCTTCGATCACTTCGCCGTCGGCCGGGATGGTATCGCCGGCTTCCACCAGCACCACATCGCCACGCCGCAGGCTGACGCCGACCACGGTTTCGATCGCTGCGCCGTAGCGCGGCTCGCGCAGCTTTTTCGCCATCACTGCCTTCTTGGCCCCGCGCAACGCGGCAGCTTGGGCCTTGCTGCGGCCTTCGGCCAGAGCTTCGGCGAAATTGGCGAACAGCACCGTGAACCACAGCCATAGCGCGACCGCCAAAATGAAAGTGGGGGACGCCTCGCCCCGACCGCCGATGGCGTGGACCCATAACAGCGTGGTCAGGACGCTGCCGACATACACCACGAACATCACCGGATTGCGCCACTGCAACCGAGGGTCGAGCTTTTTGAAGGAATCGACGATGGCGGGTTTCACCAGCGTCGGATCGAACAGGGAAAGGGCCTTATGGGTCATAGCTTGTCATCTTCCCTCTCATGGGTTGAAAATTTTCACTCGGATCGTGACCTACTTCGGGCACGGCTAATCATTTTTTCTACTTCTGGATTTGCTCGGATATCCAGCAGCTGCATGTTTGGGTGTTGTTCTGAAAAGACTCTAAAAATCTCATCGGCAAAAGACTGGCCTATAGCTTCTACTCCATGAAAATCGAATAATACCGTTTTAAAACGATCAATCCTGGATAGAAGCCGCTTAGCCTGTGAGCGGGACACCAAATATTCATCGCCATATTGAGCCAACTTTACTGGCACTACAGTCTTTGTAAACTCGTAGTCATCCATCGAACTAAATTCATCGAATATTTCTTTTATGGTTCTGATGGATGAATCATTGATTTTCATAAGAACATAAGTTCCTGAAGACGATTCCTCTCTTTCCATGATCCAATCCTCCTGATCATCAAATTGATGCGAGAAATAGACACCGCCAGATAAAATCATAAAATAATCAAATACTCGAGAAGAGAAGAAAATACCCTCTCCAGTATGACGAGATGGATCCGTCGTCAACTTTCCTTTAGCCAATTCCAACACAGCTTGACGCTCATCAATGAGGTCCAGTTTCGCCTGTATCTTTTTAAAGATACCCACCCCATCATCATAAATCGAAATCTCAGCATTGATTGCAGTTTTGTTCAACCTGACTCTAATGTAATCACCTTCAGAATGATCGATAGCATTATTGAACATCTCCGTAAACCCATAATGCCAAATATCCAAAACATTCTGAGGCAAGTTGGCTAGATGAATCGCAATATCTTTTCTCCAAACCTGATCCTCCTCCAACTTCTCATCAATTGGATAAGATTCCGAAAAAGAAACCAAAGATGCTAATTGATACGTCCTATTTCTGGTATTGCCATTTTCCAAAATGGCGTTTTCGTCAACTAACTTTCGCAGGTGCTTATTGACTGCTTGTCGTGTAATCTCAAACTTTTCAGCCGTAATGATTGCAATATCCGCTGGGTGTTCTTCAACATTTTCCAGAATAAATCGCCTTACAGCTTCACCGCGCATCTGTACTTTAGTCATTGAAATAGCCTCACATTGACAACTTATTGATAAATTATTGTCAACTTTATGCCGAATATAATCAACATTCAGAGGCGGTGAAGCGTCCCTTTCCATCAACTTCAGTGACCGGCCCACAGCTGGAAATGCTCGACCACCGGTCCCAGGGCCAGCGCGGGAACGTAGTTCAGCAACCCCACCAGCAGCACCACGCCGATCAACAGGGTTACGAACAGCGGGCCATGGGTCGGCAGGGTGCCGGAGGTCTCGGCTAGGCGCTTTTTGGCCGCCAGTGAACCGGCCATCGCTAGCACCGGCACGATGACCGCGAGCCGGCCCAGCCACATGGCGATGCCTAGCAACACGTTGTAGAAAGGGGTATTGGCCGACAGACCGGCGAAGGCGCTGCCGTTGTTGTTGGCGGCCGAGGTGAAGGCGTACAGGATTTCCGAAAAGCCATGCGCGCCGGGATTGAGGATGCCAGCCCGGCCGCTGTCGGTCAGCACCGCGATAGCCGCCCCGCCGAGCACCAGCAGCGGCGTCACCAGAATGGCGATGGAGGTCATCTTCATCTCATAGGCTTCGATTTTCTTGCCCAGATATTCCGGAGTGCGGCCGATCATCAGCCCGGCGATGAACACGGCCAGAATGGCGAACACCAGCATGCCGTACAGACCGGAACCGACCCCGCCGTACACGACCTCGCCCAACTGCATCATTACCAGCGGGACCAGACCGCCCAAAGGGGTGAAGGAATCGTGCATGGCGTTGACCGCGCCGCAGGAGGCCGCAGTGGTCAGCGCAGCGAACAGGCCGGATTCGGCGATGCCGAAGCGGACTTCCTTGCCTTCCATGTTGCCGCTGCTCGGATCGACCCCCAGCGCGGTCCACAGGGGATTGCTGTGCTGCTCGAAGCTCATCACCGCGATCGCCCCAACCAGGAACAGCGCGGTCATGGCGGCCAGCACGGCCCAGCCCTGGCGCGAATCGCCGACCATGCGGCCGAAGGTGTGGCACAGCGCAGCCGGAATCAGGATCATCGCCACCATCTCCAGGAAGTTGGTCAGCGGGCTCGGGTTTTCGTAAGGATGGGCCGAGTTGGCGTTGAAGAAACCGCCGCCATTGGTGCCGAGCATCTTGATCGCTTCCTGCGAAGCGACCGGCCCCATGGCCAGAGTCTGGGTTTGAGTCGTGGCGGGCTCGGTGACTGGATTGCCCTGGGCATCCTTCAGCGGCTGGCCGTCGGCATCCAGCCTGGGCGCGTCGTAGTGGGTGACTGCGAGCGTGGTCACCTCCTGATAGGGGGCGAAATTCTGGATGACGCCCTGGCTGATCAGCACCACCGCCAACAACAGGGACAGTGGCAACAACAGATAAAGGGTGATCCGGGTCAGATCGACCCAGGGATTGCCGATGCCTGTCGCCGTGCGCCGAGCGAAGCCACGGATCAGGGCGACCACCACCGCGATGCCGGTCGCTGCCGACAGGAAGTTTTGTACGGTCAGCGCCAGCATCTGGGTCAGATAACTCATGGTGGTTTCGCCACCATAGCCCTGCCAGTTGGTGTTGGTGACGAAACTGACGGCGGTGTTGAACGCCGAATCGGGGCTGACGTTGTCGAATTGCTGCGGATTGAGCGGTAGCCAGAGTTGCACCCGCTGCAGCGCGTAGACCGCCAACAGGCCCAGTCCGTTGAACAGCAGCAGCGCGAGGGTATAGGACAGCCAACCCATATCCTCATTGGGACGGACCCCGCACAGGCGATAGATCACCGCCTCGATCGGCCCGCCGATCCGCGCCGCGCGCACGGCCCGCCCTTCCATGACCGCCGCCAGATACAAACCGAGCGGCCGGGCCAGGACCATCAAGACGAGCAGATAGAGTCCAAGTAACAGCCAGGCGTGCATGGTCATAAGTCCTCCGCCTTGAGCAGCGCGACCACCAGATAGACTAATAACCCGATCGCAACCAAACCGGCGAGCCAGTAAAGTCCGGTCATGGCATGCCTCCCAGGCGTGCGCAACCGACCGCCAGCCCGGCGGTCAGTGCGAACAGGACCGACAATCCAACAAGATATAGAGCATCCATCGAATGTCTCCACGGATAACGAGTTGGAAACCGCAAGTGGAACGGCAGAATTTCTAGCGTGTCCGGCACAACCAAGCGCACAGTCCGATCAGCAGCCGTATCAACACGAAGAAACCGAGCATGACTCCCAACATGAACAGGTCGTCCATAGCGCGCCTCCGCAAAATCGTTCTAGCGGAGCTGCATTGTGCTGAAAAAGATGAAAAAATGGCGTAGGGATTGAGTGAGGTCGGTGTCAGGAAAGTGTAAATTTTCGGGAAATCGACGGTGCGGCTGGCGGATACGGACTGGTTGGTCGCCCACTTTTCGGGCCAGGTCTTGACGATGCCGTTTTTTACGCTAGAATTGCAGATCTTCGAAGCGGGAATAGCTCAGTTGGTAGAGCACAACCTTGCCAAGGTTGGGGTCGCGAGTTCGAGTCTCGTTTCCCGCTCCAAATTCTCAAGCCTCGATTTCTTCGAGGCTTTTTTATGTCGAGACCGGATGGGCAGGCTTGGACCTGCGTTGATCTGGGCTAGGTGGCAGAGTGGTCATGCAGCGGCCTGCAAAGCCGTGGACGCCGGTTCGATTCCGACCCTAGCCTCCATTTTAGAATCCAAGAACGTCTAAGGAAGTCCAAAAGCCCGCGATCTAGCGGGCTTTTTCATGTGGATAGCGTCTATCCACGTCCAGCAAAGTCCGTTGCGATCTACCCCAATATGCGGGTAACTTTGCGGGTAACCGGATTACCCGCAAGGTGAGTTACTCGCAAATGCCGCTGACTGACGCCAAAATCAAAGGCTTGCGCCCTGCCTCCACCCTATTCCGCGTACTGGATGAAAAAGGGCTATGCATCGAGGTGCCGCCGTCCGGTGCGCTGCGCTGGCGTATGCGGTATCGGTTCGGGCAAAGGGAACAGATGTTGAGCTTGGGCACATACCCCGAGGTATCGCTGAAGCAGGCCCGCGCGCAAGGCGTCGCGCGCGAACGCCGAGCGGGTTAGCGCGAGCCGACTGGCGGCCCGGTCGACCGCTTGGACCAGCTCCTCTTCCAGCGTGATCTGCACGGTTCGCATCGGGGTCTCTCCTCCGGCATAGCGATTGATATCGCCATGCCTAATGTGGGAGATGATAGCGATCAACGCCCAGTCGGGCAGGCCCTTCTCAATCGCCGCGCGCCCGGCGGATCAACGATAGCGTTACGCGGCTTGGGCGGTGCTCAACCGCCATTCCACGGCCTCCCAGGGAATGTGGACGCCTTCGGCCGTGCGCTCGATCAAGCCGATGTCCACCAGCGCGCTCACGTCCGCGTGAACGTTGCTGTAGTTCCGCTCCAGGCGTTGCGCCAGTGCGTAGACCGTCAGCGGTCCAGCGTTTTGCAAGAGTTGCAACAACCGAAACCGCTCCGGGGTCACGGCGCGGTAGGCGTCCACCGGGTTCTCGAAGTTCAACAGATAATCGGCTTCCGGGAGGAGGGCCTCGCCGGCGTCGGCGCGATGCGCGATGGCGAGCGCGCGAGCGTTCAATTCGGCCCGGCTCAGGTTACAGATCAGGGCTTTCGGCATGGAAACAATTACATACCTATCGTATCCGCTAGCACGAGTTAGGCAGATGCTTTTCGCGGACGCCCGCCCTTGGAGCCATTTGTCCGAGACGCGGCGGCTTTTGCCAGACTGCGCGCTTGCCCGCCTTTCCTGCCCATCTGCGCGGCCATCCACCGTTGGGACCCGAACTGACCCGCTAGCAGGCCGGGCAACCAAATGTCAGCATCAAGGGTAGGAAAGTGGAGGCCGAAGCCATCGGGGTCCAGCTCGACGGCGGAAAGGTCGGCCACCGAAGCCGATTCCAGACCTTGAACATCCGATGCGCGAAACGCGACCGTCAGCCCTATATTCAATTCGACCATCACCATCCGCAAGCGCTTGTCATACCGCACGGCGGTCGCGTGCGGTCCGGTTTCCATGCGGACCCGCGCTTGTTCGACGACGGTTTCATATTCGCCTGGTTCGAGTTCAAGGGTATCCATGGATTTTCTCCCAACGCTTTGCACAATTCGGCAAGGTGTCGTTGAAGGACAGCTTTGATTTTTGCCAATTCATCGGGGTTCAACCGAGAATCCGAAATTCAAGATTAAGCGCGAATCTTGAATAATGGTGTCCATGGTCGTCCATACCCATCTTGCAACGTACATTTTAGACACCACAACATTGCAGGCGACCGCTCAGCGCTGCAGCAACCATAATGGATGCTGAAGTACAGCATCCATGTGGGGGTACGATAAGGAAACGCCTGCGCTCTTGCGCAAGATGGCGTGGGCGATAGACTCAATGTCATGCGAAGCGAGGGAGACAGCCGCATGACGCCGGAAACCCAGGCCCGCCAGCATATCGATCGCAAGCTGGAACAGGCCGGTTGGATCATCCAGGATTTAGCGCAGCTCAACCTGTCGGCTGGGTTGGGCGTGGTGGTGCGTGAATACCCCACCGACAGCGGTCCGGCCGATTATGTGCTGTTCGTGAACCGCCAGGCGGTCGGCGTCATCGAGGCCAAGAAGGATGCCGCTGGGGCGAACCTGACGGTGACCGAAGCCCAGACCGCGCGTTACGCCAAGTCTCCGCTTAAATGGTGTAAGGACAATGCGCCGCTGCGCTTTCTGTTCGAGGCCACCGGCCAGATCATCCGCTTTACCGATATGGCTGATCCGGCGCCGTGTTCGCGCGAACTGTTCCATTTCTTCCAGCCGGAGACTTTAGCCGCCTGGTGGGCTCAGCTGGACACTCTGCGGCGGCGTTTGGCGGCGGGGTTGCCGGCGCTTCCGGTAAAAAATCTGCGCGATTGCCAGATCGACGCCGTTAGCGGTTTGGAGGCGTCGCTGGCGCGGAATCAGCCGCGCGCGCTGGTGCAGATGGCCACCGGCGCGGGCAAGACCTTCACCGCCATCACGGCGGTCTATCGTTTGCTCAAGTTCGGCGGAGCCGGGCGCATCCTGTTCCTGGTCGATACCCGCAACCTCGGCAAGCAGGCCCATCAGGAATTCATGGCCTACA
>Ga0208564_1004131_pt1 | contig 10148 bp, 10 predicted proteins | sample AD_UKC073_MetaG_FD_184439 | JGI IMG/M metagenome (GOLD analysis project Ga0208564, IMG submission 184439) | Active sludge microbial communities of municipal wastewater-treating anaerobic digesters from USA - AD_UKC073_MetaG (SPAdes) (version 2) | ecosystem: Engineered > Bioreactor > Anaerobic >... | reverse complement strand
AAGGTGTGAAGACGCCGAACCGAGCCCCTACGCTCCAGTCATGCCGTCCCAGCGGTCGAGGACCGAGTCCCTGATCGTGCGCCCCTACCGGAACGAGGACCTTGACGTCTGCCTGAGCGTGATCCGACAGTCGTTCTGGGACGTTCACCGGCCCGGATGCATCGAGCACGCGATCTGGCGGCGAGCACACGCCGACCATCCCGACCTGCTGCCAGGGCAGTCCTCCGTCGCGTTCGTCTGTGACGAGCTGGTCGGCTGCATGATGAGCACCCGCCGACACGTTGTCGACGGCGAGCGACTGTCCCCGGTTGCAGTCTTGGGACCGCTCGGGGTCCTGCCGCGGGCGCAACGTCGCGGCGTGGGTAGCGCTCTCATGGACGCCGCAGACGGGTCGCACCATCTCTGTGCGCAATCCGGCGCCAGAGCACCCGGTTGCGCACAGAGATCCCCCGTGGGTCACCGGTGCCAGCACCAGCACCGGGAGCGACCACCACCCCCTCACAGGGAGATTCGGGTCGAACAGCCACCACGTCGGGTACGCGCCCGCTCGGTCGCGAGGGGCATGTCGGTCGCCAGGGGCATGTCGGTCGCGAGGGGCATGTCGGTCGCCAGGGGCATGCCGGTCGCCAGGGGCATGCCGCGCACCCACCCCCCGCCGAGCGTGCAGCGAACCGCTCATCCACCCAGGACAGACCACGAGGGCCGCCCGCACCAGCGGACGGCCCTCGTAGGAGCTGAAATCAGCGCTTGCTGTACTGCGGCGCCTTGCGGGCCTTCTTGAGACCAGCCTTCTTGCGCTCCTTGACGCGAGCGTCGCGGGTGAGCAGGCCAGCCTTCTTCAGGGCCGGACGGGACGCCTCGGCGTCCACGGCGTTGAGCGCACGGGCGATGGCCAACCGCAGCGCGCCGGCCTGGCCGGTGACGCCGCCACCGATGATCTTGGCGATGACGTCGTACGAGCCGACGACCGCGGCCGTCTCGAAGGGCTCGTTGATCGTCTGCTGGTGCAGCTTGTTCGGGAAGTACTCCTCGAGCGAGCGGCCGTTGATGCTGAACTTGCCGGAGCCGGGAGCGAGGCGCACGCGAGCGATGGCCTCCTTGCGGCGTCCGGTCGCGGCGCCGGGGGCGACGACCGCCGGACGAGCGCCCGGGGTGGCCGAGGACGGAACCGCCTCGGAGCGGTAGGCGATCTCGCGATCCTGCTCGTCGACGAAGGAGGTCACCGCGTCGTCAGCGAGGTCGGTCGTATCAGGAGTCTCAGTCACGTTCATTCCTACTTACTGGGCGATCTGGGTGATCTCGTACGCCTGCGGCGTCTGCGCGGCGTGGGGATGCTCGGGGCCGGCGTACACCTTGAGCTTGCCGATCAGCTGACGGCTGAGGCGGTTCTTGGGCAGCATGCCCCAGACCGCGCGCTCGACGGCCTTGCGGGGATCCTTGGCGAGCAGCTCGCCGTACGGAACGGCGCGGAGGCCGCCCGGCGTGCCGGAGTGGCGGTAGGCCATCTTGGTGGTGGCCTTGTTGCCCGTCAGGGCGATCTTGGAGGCATTCACGACGATCACGAAGTCGCCCCCGTCGACATGCGGGGCGAACGTCGCCTTGTGCTTGCCGCGCAGGAGCGTGGCGCAAGCCACCGCGAGCTTGCCGAGGACGAGACCCTCGGCGTCGATGACATGCCAGTTCCTGGTGATCTCGCCAGGCTTGGGGCTGTACGTAGACACGGTCGTGGACCATCTTCCATAGATTGAGCTGACTTCGGGCGTGCGCGGCGGCCCGGTGACGGGCGTGCCCAAGCGCAACAGCGAGTTAGATTACCGGTCGCGTCGGGACGGGTCAAAACGCCCGGAACCCGACGCTGAGGACATCCGACCACCCAACGCTATGCCCGTTCGGACGCCCCGGCGAGTGGTCCGCCGCCTCGCGGGCGAATCTTTCGATTCCGTTGCAGGCCCCTAATGCGGGGTGCAGGGTGTACCCCATGAGTTCGAAGGTGAACAACGCACAGATTCAGGTGAACAGCCCAGACGATGTGCGCAACGTGGTGCTGATCGGCAACGCCGGGTCTGGCAAGACCTCGTTGTTCGAGCAGTTGCTGCGCGCGCGCGTCGCTGGCTATAGAGGCGAGAAGGACGATCCCGAGCGCCTTTCCCAGCTCTACCTGGCCTCGCTGGTGACGGGCAACGTGAAGGTGAACCTCCTGGACGCCCCGGGCCACCCCGATTTCGTGGGTGAGCTTCGCGCGGGCATCCGGGCAGCGGACGCCGCCATCTTCGTGGTCGCCGCCGACGGCGTGGACGGCATGGCCCAGGCCCTATGGGAGGAGTGCCGCGAGGCCAACCTGCCCCGCGTCATCGCCGTGACCAAGTTGGACGCCGGCCACATCGACTTCGACACCGTGGTCGAGCAGTTGAAGGACTCGTTCGGCGAGGGCGTCCTGCCCACCCACGTTCCTGTGGGGTCCGGCACCGGCATGAACGGCACGGTCAGCGTGCTCACCCGCCGCTTCCGCGACTACACCGGTGGCGGCGAGCCTTCGGTCGTCGACGACGACACCTCGCACGACGATCTGATCGAACTGCACCGTGGACCGCTCATCGAGGGGCTCATCCAGGAGGCCGACGACGCCGACCTGATGGACTCCTACCTCGAGGGCGTGGACCCGGGTCGCGACTACCTGCTCAACGACCTGATGAAGGCCACGGCGAACGCCAACCTGTTCCCGGTGATCCCGGTCGTGGCGTCCAACGGTCTTGGCACCGAGGAACTGCTCTCCCTCATGGAGCAGGGCTTCCCGACGCCGAGCCTGCACCCGAACCCCGAGTTCACCCGCCTCAACGGCGAGTCGACCGGCCCGGCGCCCACCGATCCTTCAGCGCCGCTGATCGCGCAGGTGATCCGGACGACGACCGACCCGTTCGCCGGACGCCTCTCCATGGTCCGGATCTTCTCGGGCACCGTGAAGACCGACGACATGGTGCACGTCTCCGGTCATCGGTCGCACTTCGGCAAGGCCGACGAGGCCCACCCGGACCACGACCACGACGAGCGTGTCGGCCTCATCCAGCAGGCTGTCGGCACCGAGCTGAAGCCGAAGACGGCCGCCATCGCCGGCGAGATCGTCATGCTGCCCAAGTTGGCCACCGCGGAAACCGGCGACACCATCTCGTCGCGCGAGGCGTCCGGCGTCGTGCCCAACTGGCAGATGCCCGAGCCGCTGCTCCCGCTGGCCATCAAGGCCGCGACGCGCAACGACGAGGACAAGCTGTCGGGCGCCCTGCAACGGCTGGCCGTCGAGGACACCACCGTGCGTCTCGCTCACGGTGCGGAAGACCAGCTCGTCCTGTGGACGACCGGCCAGGCCCACGCCGACCTGCTGCTCAACCGCCTCAAGGACCGCTACGGCGTGAACGTCGCCCAAGAGGACGTCAAGATCGCCCTACGGGAGACCTTCATCGGCAAGGCCACCGCGCAGGGCCGCCACGTCAAGCAGTCGGGCGGTCACGGCCAGTACGCGGTCTGCAGCGTCGAGGTCGAGCCGCTGGAGCGCGGTGCCGGCTTCGAGTTCGTCGACAAGGTGGTGGGCGGTGCGGTCCCGCGCCAGTTCATTCCGTCGGTCGAGAAGGGCGTCAAGTCCCAGATGGAGCGCGGCGTCATCGCCGGGTTCCCGATGGTCGACGTCAGGGTCACGCTCTTCGACGGCAAGGCCCACTCGGTGGACTCCTCCGACATGGCCTTCCAGCTCGCGGGCGCCAACGCGCTCAAGGAGGCGGCCACGAACAAGGCGATTGTCGCCCTGCTCGAGCCGATCGATCTCGTCACCATCGTTGTCGGCGAGGAGTACATGGGCGCGGTGATGACCGATATTTCGGGACGCCGCGGCCAGATGCTCGGCACGGACTCGGACAACCATAAGGTGACCATCCGGGCGAACATCCCGCAGGTTGAACTGGCGCGGTACGCCATCGACCTGCGCGGCCTGGCGCACGGCACCGGCACCTTCAGCCGCGAGTTCCACGGCTACGAACTGCTGCCGGCCAACCTGGTCGACAGGTTCAAGAAGCCGGACAAGGAGAAGTAAGAGCACCACGCGTGGCCCCGGGCGAGCTCGTCCGGGGCCACGCCGTGGTGCTGGCCGCCTCGGGCTCTGGACGCCGCGGGCTCTGGACGCCGCGAGCTGGCTCAGGTCTGTCCCGCCTGTTCGTCAGCGGACCTCTCCCGGGGGGCGTCCGTCATCTCCCGACGCCGGGGCGCGTGTCCGCTCGGACGCCGACGCTCACGTCCGCTGGGACGCCGGCACCCGAAGGCGTCAGCCGAGGGGCTGGGTGCGCAGGAAGCCGAACACACCGTCGGCCGCCATCTGAACCGAGATTCCGGCCAGCAACAGTCCCGCGACCCGGGACGCCAGCGTGGTGCCGGACCTGCGCAGCACGCGGCTGATCTGCCCGGCGAAGCGCAGCGAGACGTACACCAGCACCATCGCGGCCGCCAGCGCGGACCCGACGGCCACGACATCGGCCAGGCCGTCGGCGTGCCGCACCGCCAGCATGATCGCCACGATCGACCCCGGACCGGCCAGCAGCGGAATGCCCAGCGGCACGATGGCGACGTTGGTGCCCTCCTCCGACACATCCCCGTTGGACTTGCCCTGCAGCAGCTCCAGCGAGATGAGCAGCAGGAGCAGCCCACCGGCGACCTGCAGTGCCGGGATCGACACGTGGAGGTAGTCCAGGATCTGCTGCCCGAACAGCGCGAAGCCTGCGATCACCCCGAACGCGACCAAGCAGGCGCTGGCCGCCGACCGATGGCGCTCGGCGACGTCCATCCTCCGGGTCAGCCCCAGGAACACCGGCAGCAGCCCTGGCGGGTCGAGGATGACCAGCAGGGTGAGCAGCGTCGAGGTGAACAGGTACAGATCCACGCGTGAAATCTTAGATCAACGCCTGAAGTTATCGCCAATCGCTGTCGATGCGACCAGCTTTTGCGCAGAGGGCCAAAAAGACGCCAGATCTGCCAGCCACCGCCAGTGCGTCACACGGTGCCTTGACCCTCCCGAGCCCGGGACGGACGCCCCAACTCGCTAGCCTTCTGCCGTGCCCAAGCCCGACCGTGTCCAGCGCGAGGTGGTCAGCTACGTCCGCCGCTCGGCCCGCATGAACGCCAGCCAGACCAAGGCGTGGGACACCTACGCCCAGCGCTGGGTCGTCGAGGTGCCCGCCCGCGAGACGTCCACCTCCATCGCGGCCGAGGCGTCCGTCGACTGGACGTCGACCTTCGGACGCGAGGCGCCCCTGATCGTCGAGATCGGACCCGGCCGCGGGGAATCACTGGTGGCCCTCGCCGAGCGGCGTCCCGACTGCAACATCGTCGCCTTCGAGGTCTTCGTGCCGGCTGTCGCGTCCACGCTGTCGCGGATCGCCCGGCACGGCGTCGACAACGTCCGGATCGTCGTGGCGAACGGGGAAGAGGGACTCGCCCTCTTGGTGCCGCCCGCGGGCCTGCACGAGCTGTGGACCTTCTTCCCGGACCCCTGGCACAAGGCCCGGCACCACAAGCGCCGCCTGGTTTCCACCGAACTGGCCGAGCTGGCGGCGTCCAGGCTCGAACCCGGCGGACTCTGGCGCTTGGCGACGGACTGGTCCGACTACGCCGACTGGATGCGCGAGACCCTCGACGCCCATCCGGCCTTCGAGAACCTGCACGGCGGCTGGGCGCCGCGCTGGGACGAGCGTCCGGTCACGAAGTACGAGGCGCGGGGCGTCGCCGCCGGACGCGAGATCCACGACCTGACGTACCGGCGGCGTCCGTGACGCGACTGCGCCTCGACATCGGCTACGACGGCTCCGCGTTCCACGGCTGGGCCGCCCAGAGCGGCCTGCGGACCGTCCAGGGCGAGCTCGAGCTGTGGCTCGAGCGCTTCCTCGGACGCCCGACGCCGCTGACCTGCGCCGGCCGCACGGACGCCGGCGTCCACGCCCGCGGCCAGGTGGCGCACCTCGACGTCGAGTCCGACGACCCGGACGCGTCCGCCGCCGAACTCCAGCGGCGACTCGCCCGGGCCCTGCCCGACGACCTGGCCGTGCGCCGCGTCAGCCTCGCTCCAGACGGCTTCGACGCCCGCTTCGCCGCCGTCTGGCGCCGCTACACCTACCGCCTCTCGGACGCCTCCGCCCCGGACCCCCTGCTGCGAGGCTGGGTGCTGCCCGTCCAGGGCGAGCTCGATGTCGACGCGATGGACGCCGCGGGCGCGGCCCTGCTCGGACTGCACGACTTCGCCGCGTTCTGCAAGCGGCGCGAGGGCGCGTCCACGATTCGCACGCTGCTGGGCTGCGGCGTCCGGAGGGTCCCCGAAGGCCTACTCTCCGGCGTCGTCGAGGTCGAGGTCCGCGCCGACGCGTTCTGCCATTCGATGGTGCGCTCCCTGACGGGCGCGCTGCTGCGGGTGGGCCAGGGCCGCCAGGGCGTCGACTGGCCGGCCTCCCTGCTCGGCTCGAGCGGACGCGTCGGCAGCGTCCCGGTGCTGCCGCCCGACGGCTTGGTGCTCGAAGAAGTCGGCTACCCGCCCGACGATCAGCTGGCCGCGCGGGCGATCGAGGCCCGAGCCCGCCGCGACGACTGCCCGGACTGCCAGGAGGACGCATGAGCCACTACTTCGAGACACCGACCGGCCCTGAGCAACGCCGCAGCGTCGGCGTCCGCTTCTGGGAAACGGACTGGACCTTCACGACGGCCAACGGCGTCTTCTCCGGCGACGGCCTGGATCTCGGGACGGGCGTGCTGCTACGCACCCACTCCCCCGCCCCCGGCGCCCGACGACTGCTGGACCTCGGCTGCGGGTACGGGCCCATCGCCGTCGGACTCGCCGTCGCGTGCCCCGAGGCCCAGGTGGACGCCGTCGACGTCAACACGCGCGCGCTCGACCTGACGCGCACCAACGCGGACGCCCACGGCGTTGGCGGACGCGTCAACGCGCTGCTCCCGGACGAGGTCGATCCGGGCGTCCGCTACGACGAGATCTGGTCAAATCCGCCGATCCGAATCGGCAAGGAGGCGCTGCACGACCTCTTGCTGGCCTGGCTGGCCAGGCTCACCCCGACCGGCGTCGCGCGGCTCGTCGTCGGCCGCAACCTCGGCGCGGACTCCTTGCAACGCTGGCTCATCGACCAGGGCTGGTCCTGCGAGCGCACCGCCAGCGCCAAGGGCTTCCGCGTCTTCGAGGTCACCCGGCCAACGCCCAGCTGAGCGGCACACCCGGCCGGGGACGGCTCGTCTGGTGACCCCGTGGCAAGGGCCCTAGACTTGAGGACGCACGGGCGCGCAGAGTGCGCCCCCAAGCAGCAAGGGAGCTCTCCATGGGCATTGATGATTTCATCGACAACGCGGTCAGCGCGGTCAAGAAGGTCGTCGGCGACGTGACCGGCAACGAGCACGCTGCTGACTTCCTCGACGGCGTGGCCGAGAAGGCCAAGGGCATCGACGACGCGGTGATCGACGCGGCCGGCAAGGCCAAGGACTTCGCTGAGGGCGCGCAGGAGAAGGCCGCTGGCTTCATCGGCGACGCTCAGGAGAAGGCTGCTGGCTTCATCGGTCAGGTCACGGGCGATGCGCAGGCAGCCGCCGACGACGCCGCCGCCAAGGTCGAAGACGTCAAGGACGCCGCGGCCGAGAAGGTCGAGGAAGTCAAGGACGACCTCGAGGCCTGAGCCTTTCGACACATCCCAACAGGGGACGCCGCACCTGCGGCGTCCCCTGTTGTTTGTCCAGAAGGTGACGCGACGGTCGGGGTGCGCGGTCCGAACGCAGGGTGAAGGACGCCGACGCGCCGGGTCGCACCTGCGGCGTCCCGGGTGTTGGATTCGTCAGCGGATGAGCCCGTCCTGATCCCAGCAGGGACCGGGAGTGCGGTTCGTGGACGCCGACGAGCTGATGCCGCGTCCGCCCTGATAGGTTCGACCCCGGACCCTGTGGGGGAACTCGGTGAGAGACCGAGGCTGACCCGCAGCCGTGATGCCCGTGAGGGCAGAGCCGGAATGCCCGCCGGGACCGACCACCCAACCCGTCGAGGTTTGCGGGGGTGGAGCCGGCGCCTCATCGCTTCCGGACCCATTCGTCGTGAGCCGGAAAAAGGAACGTCATGACGATCATGCGCCGACTTTTCGCCGCTCTCTCCCTGTCCGCCCTGGTCAGCGTCGCCGCGGTCTCGCCCGCCCACGCTGCCGATACCGCCGCTGCCAACGCGGCTGCCACCTGGCTCACCACCCAGGTCTCCCCCGCCCCCACGACCGGCATGGCGGGCGAAATTCTGATCGGTCTGGCATCGGCCACCGACCCCGCCCTCCAGCCGACGATTGACGCCCTGCTGGCGCAGGTGAAATCCGGCGCGCCCACGTACGCCGCTGCCGGCGGCGGGGCCCCCGGCAAGCTCGCCATCATCGCGGACGCCTACGGCCTGAGTCCCACCAGCTTCGGCGGGGTGAACCTCGTCACATCCATGACGGCGGATACCGCGGCCGACGGCTCCGTCGGTAGCTGGCCGTCCGCCTTCAGCTCGGGGCTCACCATGGCGGGCTTCAAGCGTGCCGGCGCGACCGGCCCTGCCGCCCTGTCCACCTGGCTGCTCTCGCAGCAGAACGCCGACGGCGGCTTCGGGTATGCGGTGGGGGCGCCGTCGGACGCCGACAACACCGCCCTCGCCATCATCGGACTCCTCACGGACACGACCCCGGCCGGGCAGGCCGCCCTCGCAAAGGCCGTCGCGTGGGCCCAGGGCGCTCAGCAGGCGAACGGATCTTGGACCGGCTACGTGCCGGTCAACTCGACGTGCGTCCTGGCATCGGCACTGGAGAGCGCCGGGGTCGCACCGACGAAGGCTCTGGCCTGGGTCAAGACCCAGCAACTGGCCAACGGGGCCATCGGGGTCGACGGATCCGGCGACGTCTTCGCCACCGCGCAGTGCTTGCCCCTCCTCGGAGGCGTGTCGTACCTGAATGTGGTGTGGACGCCGACCAAGACCGTCACCTCTTCGCCCTCGCCGACGACGGCGACCACGCCCACCACCACTCCCGCGCCGAGCCGCGGAGTTCCGGCCAAGACCTCGGCCGATCCGGAGCCGTCCGCCGCTCCGTTCGCCGTCCTCGTGGCGCTCGTGGTCGCGTCCGCGATCGTGGTTCGTCGGACAGCCTGACCATGCTTCGCTCACTGAGAGCCACGCTGCTGGGGCTGGCCCTCGGCATCGTGGGGGTGCTCGGAGCCGTCCCCGCCCCGGCCGCGCAGGCGGCGTCCTGCTCGGGGGTCTGGGTCGTGGTGGAGTCATCCGTCCGGTGCTCGACCAGCTACGGCAGCGGCCTGGCGGCCCTGCGGGGGGCCGGCTTCGACGTCCAACTCACCGGAGGCTCCTTCGTCTGCCAGATCGGCGGCAAGCCGGACACCTGCTCGATGGCGACGCCGTACTGGTCCTACTGGCACGCCAAGCGCAACGCGGACGGCTCCTACGGCGCGTGGGGCTATTCATCGAAGGGCGCTGGCAGCTACGTGCCCGCGCAGGGGGACGCGGAGGGCTGGGCCTTCGGTAACGGGGCGCCGCCCTCGGGCCGCCCTCCGGTCACCCCGGTCGCGACCACTGCCCCGCCGACCACCACGACGGCGCCCGCGACCACGGTCCCGGCGACGACGCAGCCGACGCAGAAGGCGTCCAGCCCGGCCACGTCCATGGCGTCCCGCAGCGCGTCCACCACCAAGGCGAGCGCCACGACGGCGTCCACGCGACCCGCGTCGACGACCGCGCCGGCCACGCCTGCCCCGACGTCCGAGGCGCCCTCGACGCCCACCGCCTCGGCCGCTCCGGCCCCCGCAGGCGCGGCGCCAACGGCGTCCGAGACCGCCACCGCCATGCCGACCGTCCCGGCCGAGCCAACGGCGGCGTCCGCACCGAGCAGCCAGGGGGCACCCACGGCGACGATCGCGACGGCCGGCGCCGTGGTGCTCGGGGGCGCGGGCCTCGGCGCCTGGGTTCTCGGCACGAGGAGGCGCCGCCGCACGTGAGCGCCAGACCGCCCCGTCCCCGCCAGGCCCACCCGTGGGCGTGGTGGGGCTGGGCGCTGGCCGTGGCCGGTGCGTCGTCGTTCGGGACCAATCCGCTGCTCAGCGTCCTG
>Ga0208564_1004121_pt1 | contig 10164 bp, 10 predicted proteins | sample AD_UKC073_MetaG_FD_184439 | JGI IMG/M metagenome (GOLD analysis project Ga0208564, IMG submission 184439) | Active sludge microbial communities of municipal wastewater-treating anaerobic digesters from USA - AD_UKC073_MetaG (SPAdes) (version 2) | ecosystem: Engineered > Bioreactor > Anaerobic >... | reverse complement strand
AATTCGTCTTAGTATTGACAGAACAAATAATTTGATATAAAATAACGACTAAAAAGTAGCATGGTAGGGGAATCACGAAACGGAGAAGGATGGCAGAACGGTAGGGGAGCTTACGAAAAGCCCTCCCGGGCTTTTTTTCTTTTCCGAAAGTGTTCCCACCGTAAAATGGAGGGAGTTAAAGATGAAAAAAGTCTGGTTGTGGCTGCTCTTAGGGGTGCTGTTTGTTTCTTTCCTTCTGGCCGGCTGCGGCCCGCAAGTAGAGTATGAGATCGGCATCATGCAGCTCGCAGACCACCCCGCCCTGAATGCGGCCCGCGATGGTTTTATCGAAGCGTTGCAGGAAGAGGGTTTCGTAGACGGTGAAAATATTAGCCTGAATATTCAGAATGCGCACGGTGAAATTGCTACTGCTTCAACTATCGCCGAAGGTTTTGTCGCTGATCAGGTTGATTTAATTTTGGCTATTGCCACGGGGGCTGCGGAAGCGGCTTATAACGCCACCAAAGAGATCCCCATCGTGATCACTGCGGTGACCGACCCGGTTAACACCGGTCTGGCAGAGAGCCTGGAGCATCCCGGCACTAACGTTACCGGAACGCACGATATGAATCCGATTGTTGAACAGCTCGAGCTGCTGAAAGAGATCATCCCCGAAGCAGCCACTCTTGGGGTTATCTACAACTCCGGTGAAGAGAACTCGCAGGTCCAGGTGGAGATCTTGGAAAAAAAAGCTCCGCAATTTGGCCTGACTGTAATCAAGGCCCCGGTTACAGCCACGGGAGAAGTAAGTACCGCGGCCGAGTCGCTGGTCGGTAAAGTTGACGCTATCTATGTTCCCACGGACAACACGGTGGTCAGCGCGTTCGCTTCGGTGGTTCAGGTATCGGAAGAGCACCTCATTCCGGTTATCCCCGGCGAAGAGAACTGCGTCAAGCAAGGGGGCCTGGCCACAATCGGTATTGACTACTTTAAACTGGGCTACCAGACCGGGAAAATGGCCGTAAAAATCTTGCGCGGCGCAGCAGAACCGGCGACCATGCCTATCGAAGGGCAGTCGGAATACAATGTCATAGTCAACAAGACCACTGCCAAGAAGCTGAAGATAACCCTGCCCCAGGATTTGCTGGAGCGGGCTGAAGTAATCGAGTAATCTATCAAAAAGAGCACCGGCTATTACAGTGAAGTAAACCAAATGTTTATCAAGTCTAGTGAGCAAGTGATTTAAGAGAAAAGCTGGGGGGAGCGGAAGGAAGATGAGTCTCGCGCTTATTTGGAGCACAATTATCCTGGGGCTGCTTTACGGGCTCCTGGTGCTGGGAGTATTCTTAACCTTCCGCATCCTCGACTATGCCGATCTCACCGTTGACGGCAGCTTACCCCTGGGGGCGGCCATCACCGCCACGCTAATCTTTAACGGGGTTAACCCTTTCCTGGCTACCCTGGCCGCAATACCGCTGGGAGCCTTGGCCGGGCTGGTTACCGGGGTTCTCCATACCCGCTTCGCGATCACCCCGCTGCTATCGGGGATTCTCTCCATGATCGGCCTTTATTCAATCAACCTGCGGATCATGGGCCGTCCCAATGTGCCCCTGCTCAGGCATGAAACGATCTTCGATGTGCTCACCGGCCTGGGGCTCTCCTTACGCGTCAGCCAAACCATGATTGCCCTCGCCGTTATTGTTGTAGCCGTAGTCGGACTCTACCTCTTTCTTAACACTGAGCTGGGGCAGGCGCTGCGCGGTACCGGGGACAACGAGATCATGCTGCGTAGCCTGGGAGTGAACACGGACCGGATGAAGATCATGGGGCTAGCCATCTCCAATGCCCTGGTTGCCCTTTCCGGAGCCCTGATCGCCCAGTACCAAGGATTTGCCGATATCAATATGGGTATCGGGATGATTGTCATCGGCCTGGCGTCGGTGATCATCGGTGAAGTTGTCCTCGGCGTGAAATCGATTCTCGGGCGTTTATGCGCAGTGGTGGTCGGTTCGATTCTCTACCGTCTGGCCATCGCCCTGGTCTTGCAGATCGGCTTCATCGAGTATACCGATTTAAAGCTTTTCACCGCCCTGCTGGTCACAATCGCCTTGATTTCGCCCGAAATCAGCAAAAAATTTAAGCCGGCACCAAAGTTATCGCTGGCGGAGCAGAAATCCGGAATCGCAGAAAGGGTTGGCAATTAAAATGCTGCAAATTAATAATCTGTACAAAGTATTTAATTTTGGAGAAATCAATCAAAAAGTAGCCCTGCAGGATATTAATCTCACCTTGCAACCCGGCGAATTTGTTACCATTATCGGGGGCAACGGGGCCGGTAAAAGCACCCTTCTAAACTGTATCGCCGGTGTCCATCTCCCGGAAGAAGGCTCGATCTTTTTAAACGGGCGGGAGATTACCCACCTGGCTGATTATCAGCGAGCCGCCTCGATCTGCCGTATCTTCCAGGACCCCATGATCGGAACAGCCGCCTCGCTAACCGTGGAAGAGAACCTGGCCCTGGCCCTACGCCGCGGTCAAAGGAGACGCTTGAACCGGGCCATCACCGGGAGCGAGCGCAAGCTCTTTCGCCAAAAGCTGGCCGTGCTCGAGCTAGGCCTGGAGGACCGTCTGACCACACAGGTAAAGCTTCTTTCCGGAGGGCAGCGACAGGCCCTGGCGCTGCTGATGGCCACCCTGGTCCGGCCGAAGCTGGCCCTGCTCGATGAACATACCGCTTCACTGGATCCGAAAACAGCCCTGCGTGTACTGCACCTGACGAAAACCCTCTTTGAAAATGAGAAAATTACCACCCTGATGATTACTCACAACATGGAGCAAGCCCTCGACCTAGGCCGGAGGCTGATCATGCTCCACGAAGGATCAATCATCCTCGATGTCAACGATCTGGAAAGAGACGGTCTCACCGTCTCCAGGCTGGTAGAGCTGTTTCACGACGCCAGCGGCGAGCAGCTTGATAACGACCGCCTCTTATTACACTAGGGAGGTGACAGGGGGACGTTTCTCCTGTCACCTTTTTCTGGTCATCTTCATCGGTTGTCCTCACGGTATTCTAATCGACAGCTGATTAATAACCGTATATCGGTTATTAATCAAGAAAGTAACCAATAAATACTTCTCAAACCAATCTATAATACCGGTTATACTAAAGGAAGCGCGGGCTACCGGAACTATTGTTTTACCGCCGAAAATTCTTGCTAACACACGTCGGCTTATGCTAAACTATTTCTTGGACACGGTAAAACGTCTGGTGGCAGGTTCTCAATTCATTGCTGCCGGGCTCATTAAATATATTCAAATGGAGATCACCATGGAACAATATCAAATCGTCTATGAAGCGCTAAAAAAGATGGGTATCAGTTATGATCTTGTTGAACATCCACCGGCTCTAACAACAGAAGAGGCAGACAGTTATATTGTTGGCAAAGAAGGTGTCCGAACAAAAACGCTTTTTTTATGCAATCGTAAACGGACAGCATATTTCTTAGTAATTATGGATGACAAGAAGCGTTTAGATATGAAAAAACTAAGCAGGATTTTGAATGAAAAGGGGATCAGTTTTTGCTCTCCGGAGAAGTTGATGGAAAAAATGTCATTACCACCTGGTGTGGTATCACTATTCGGTTTACTTAACAACCCTGAACGCGATATTAAGGTATACCTAGATAAAGAAATGCTTACTGAAAAATTCATGAGCTTTCATGCCAATGATAATACGAAGACCATCTTCATCTCAACAGATGACATGTTTAAATTCATTGAAGAATTAGGGCACGAATACTCGGTTGTCGAGCTATAAAGGTGACGGAGGTGACGGAGGGACGTTTCTCCTGTCACCTCAGGGTGACAATATCACAGGCCGATCACAATCGCGGTAAGTTCTTCTTGAATCTAGCCGGAGTTACTGTTATAATGACTATCGTGATGCGGGATGGTGTAGTGGCAGCACGTGTGACTCTGGATCACAAAGCCTAGGTTCGACCCCTAGTCCCGCAGCCAAGAGAAAACCCTTGAAGCCTAAACCTTCAGGGGTTTTCTCTTAGGTGAAAATTGTAAAAAAGCAACCACCTTTGTACAGCCATGGTGCAACCAATCTTATGCAACCAACCTCAAAGGTATTTCCATGAAGGATTCAATTACTTCTATCGCCCTTTCATCCCGGCAAGCAATTGGGGCCTTGCTGCTCTGTGATAGGGACATTCTCATCGGATGACCAACAGGTTCGCCCGCCCGCTACCTGCTAATGGACGGGCTCGTAGCGGGAGGGGGAGGAGGGCTTTGATTCAAGTAGTTCTGCATAACTAGCTAACATTTTTTCAGCAGAAGAGGCAGAAGAAAGGCTGGCCGCGTTGAGGGGGGCACGGTGCCGCATCAGCTCATAAAGAGACCGATCCTGCAGCAGCCTGATGATGCCCGCGCTAAACTCGGCCTGGGAGTGCCCTGTAAGGAGACCGTCTTTACCGTGCTCGACCATCTCGGCTGCGCCGAAGGCATTAATCGCCACTACCGGTAAGCCGGCAGCCTTGGCTTCGGCAATAACCAGGCCCTGGGTCTCGGTTACCGACGGAAAGACAAAAAGATCGGCGCTGGCGTAGCAATGTACCAGCTGGTGGCGCGGTAGAAGGCCGGTAAAGATAACTTTACGGTCGATCCCCAGTTTGAGGCAAAGACGGCGCAGTTGCTCTTCCTGGGGCCCACCGCCAGCGATCACGAGACGTAAACCAGGGATTACCTGCTGTACTTGGCAAAAAGATTGCAACAGGAAGTCAATATTTTTCTCCTGGGCGAGCCGCCCAACGAAAAGAAGGATCTTTTCGGTAGGATTCACCTGGTAATTGGCCTGTAGCCAACGCGGATCGGCGTTTTTGAACTCTTCTAGATCAACACCCGTTGGAATTACCGCTATTTTTGCGTTAACACCGATCTCCCTGAGGTAGCTCTCGACAAGGCGGGAGGGGGCGATGACCAGGTCGCAGCGATTGCAAAAGTTTCTCCCGATGGCCTGGACCAGAAGTTTCGAAGCTTGCTGCGCTACGGGCAGGTAGTGGACATACTGTTCGTAAAGGGTGTGAAAAGTAAAGATGAGCGGCAGGCCATACTGGCGAGCAGCATAGGCGCCCAACCTTCCCAGAAGAAAGGGAGAATGAGCATGGATGATCTCGAGATCTATCCGGCGGATGGTTGTTCCTAGTTGTGCCGATAAGGGGATCGGGATGGAGAAATCAGGCATGGTTGGAGTTGGAATCGAGGCAAAGCGAAATACTTTTTCTTCTTTGGGGTAGTGAATCAGCGGATAGTCTGGCCCGAAGATATAGACTTCGTGGCCGCGGGCATTGAATTCGCTGGTAAAGAGATCGATGGAACGGACTACCCCGCTGGTATAGGGATGATAACTGTCTGTGAAAAAGCCTATCCGCAAAGTTTAATCTCCAGTTAGTAGATCATATTTTGCTTCGATTGATCAGCCATTGTAGGGCGGCATAAAGCCAGGGCCATTGCGCCCCGCTGTTCCCTTCGGTCTCGATCCGCTCTGCTGCCGGATTGTATCCCAGCTCAGGATGGGGACCAGAGAGCAGCACCCGCCCGCTGCCCAGGTTGAAAGCGATCACCGCCGCCTCACCGTTGGCGTGGTAGCGAGCCAGGATATCAACATCCGACTCCGAAAAACCGGTAAAACAGGGGCCGCCGAAATACCACATCTCCAGAGTATCCGGAAAGTCTTGGTTGAAAGAGATCTTTGGGTTCAAATCGATGGTAGCCAGCGAGCCCCATTGAAAATATGGGCCCGCCGCTTCGCCGGGAAAGAGCCCCAGCGGGTAGTCATAAAGATTCCCCTCCCAGCGCATCGTCGAGGAGGCATAGTAGGCACCGGCGCAGAAGCCGACAAAGCTGCCGCCGTTTTCCACAAACGAGCGGATGTTAGCATGGTTATTGATATAGTTTAGATATTCAGGGCTGGCTCCGCCGACTAAAACAAGGATGTCACAGAGCGTATTTAAATCATCGTTGCTGACCGTCTCCTGGTCAATCTCTAGACAGGTAAGATTATATTCCGCAAGAAAATTACGCATCGCGACTAGATCCGGGTCCCAACTACCCTGGCCGGTATAGAGACCGACGGTACAGTCAAGAGACTCCGGTTTCTCCGGCTCAACCGCCACCGGTTCATCCGGACCGGGCTCTGCAGGTAGGGAAGGAGCAGGCGGGGTGCCGTTGTTAATTGCTGCGTGGATCGCAAAGACCGACAGCGCGACCAGGGCTGCTGCAAATAAAATCACCGCTGGAAGGCGTAATCTGTTCATAGTGATCTCACCAGCTACTGTTACAGTATTTTGGTCCATCGGCCGCAGCCGCAAAAGGCAAAATATTTCTTTCACCAGCTCAATTATATCATTGGCAAACGGGGAAATAAAGATTCCGGTAAACACCTTCCATGTTTAAAGTGGTTTTCAGCTTAACCCGGGAGACTTTAGCGGGATTAAAAAACACTAATAATTCATTAAGACCTTGCAGGTAACGAGGTCGTGACTAAATAATTCCCTCTAGTATTTTGAGATGATCAATATCCCCTGCACTGTTCTACCGCGATCCATATATAATATATAATATATAACTACCTGATTGACATCTATAACAGAAAATTGTTATAATTGCATCAGGAAAAACCTATTTTTACAAGGAGGTAGCATATTGTCCCATATTAAAAAGTCTCTGGAAAGGCAGAGGAGCTATTTTGCAACGGGCCAAACATACGATGTCTCCTTCCGGCTGGAAATGCTAAAAACTCTTCAGAAATCAATTATTGCTCATGAAAGTGAGATCTTTGATGCCCTTAAAAAAGATTTAAACAAGTCTCCGTTTGAGGCGTATGAAACAGAAGTGGGCATAACACTTCAGGAACTGCAGTATGTAATTAAACATGTACGGTCATGGGCAAAACCAAAACGTGTCAAAACCCCTTTGCTTCATTTTAAATCTACCAGCTTCATTTTATCTGAACCTTATGGGGTGGTTTTGATAATGTCTCCATGGAACTATCCTTTACAGCTTTCCATTGCCCCCCTGATTGGATCAATAGCCGCAGGAAACTGTACCCTGATAAAGCCGTCAGCTTATTCCCCGGCAACATCTGCAGTTATTGCAAAAATAGTTCGGGAATGCTTTGATGAGGGATTTGTTGCTGTTATTGAAGGGGGGAGAGAAGCCAATCAAGCGCTTCTAAAAGAAAAATTTGATTATATTTTCTTTACCGGCAGTGTTGAAGTTGGTAAAACTGTCATGGCTGCAGCAGCCGAAAATCTGACCCCTGTGACACTGGAATTAGGGGGAAAAAGTCCCTGCATAGTAGATTGCAATACTAACCTTGAGATTACAGCTCGCAGAATTGTCTGGGGTAAATGCTTAAACGCCGGTCAAACCTGTGTTGCCCCGGATTATCTTTTAGTACATAAGGATGTTAAAAATGATTTACTCAATTCCATGAAAAAGTATATTGCGGAATTTTACGGACAGCATCCGCACAAAAGCGAAGATCTCCCCAAAATTATTAATCGTAAGCACTTTGATCGCGTCAAGGGACTACTCAATTGCGGCAAAACTGTTGTTGGCGGCCAGTATGACGAGAAAACTCTTAAGATTTCCCCCACAATTCTCGATGACGTAAGTTGGGATGAACCGGTTATGCAAGAGGAGATTTTTGGACCGGTACTGCCTGTGCTTGAATTTGATGATCTTTCGCAAGTAATCGAAACTGTTAACAAGCGGCCCAAGCCATTGGCACTCTACCTTTTTACGACGAGCAAGCAAACAGAAAAAAAGATCCTGGAAAATATTCCTTTTGGCGGAGGATGTATAAACGATACCATTGTACATCTTGCCACCTCCTACATGCCATTCGGCGGTGTCGGCGAAAGCGGAATGGGAGGGTACCATGGACGGTGGAGTTTTGATACCTTTAGTCATAAGAAGAGTATATTGAAGAAATCCAATCTTATCGATATTAAATTAAGATACCCCCCGTACCGGGATAAACTGAGTCTTCTTAAAAAAATGTTTTAAGGTAATCTCTTAAACAATCTAGCAACTCGATCTTCTTTAAAACCAGGGTGCGAGTATGACTTCACGACTTTGTGAACCCCGGTGGTCTGGATTTTATGGACCATCCGGCCATACCGCACCCTGGTGAGATCTTTATTTAACTTTTATCCTTACTTCCAAAAAGGGAATATCCGCTGTTGGCAGTAATTGAGCCAAAACTTTGGATGGCATTCACGAAGATCATTTTTATGTTAAAATAGCATTAATTATTTACTATCTATTTATCGTATCATTGTAGCTATACTTACTTACAATTCGCCATTAGAAATGAGAGAGCACCTAAATGATTCAAGATATGACTAAGGGTTCTGTACTCCGGCAGATTGTTATATTCGCGATCCCCCTGTTTATTGGCAACATCTTTCAACAGCTCTATAACATGGTCGACGCTATTGTGGTCGGACGTTTTGTCGGTAAAAACGCACTGGCTGCCGTGGGGACCAGTTTTCCAGCTATGTTCCTACTGGTTGCCCTGGTGATGGGCTTGACCACGGGCGCCTCGATAGTGGTCTCACAGCTTTTCGGGGCCGGAGAGCTGAAAAAAATGCGCCGGGCTATCTCCACAGCATTTATCTTTTTAATACTCTGCGCGATTGGCCTGACCGTGCTGGGCCTTTTCATCGCCAGAAACCTGCTACTACTGCTCAAGACGCCGCCGGAGGTGATCGATGGGGCCACTGTTTACCTGCAGATTATCTTTGCCGGCTTACTGTTCATGTTTCTCTATAATACTGTTGCCGCTATTTTACGGGCCCTGGGCGATTCACGGACGCCGCTCTACTTTTTAATTGTCTCCTCGCTTCTCAATATCGGGCTAGATCTCCTTTTCGTGCTCCGTTTTAACCTGGGGGTCGCCGGCGTGGCCTGGGCCACAGTCATCTCACAGGCTGTTTCGGCGGTCTTAAGTATCATCTATGTATACAAGCGGGTAGAGCTACTACGGTTTTATCCGCGGGATCTGGTTTTCGATTGGGAGCTTTTTGTCCAATCAGTCAGGCTGGGCATTCCAGCCTCGATTCAACAGACCATTGTCTCGCTCGGTATGATCGCCGTCCAGGGACTGGTTAATTCATTCGGTAGCGTGACCATGGCCGCCTATACCGCGGCCGGCCGGATTGATTCCATAGCGATGATGCCGATTATGAATCTTGGTCTCGCCGTCTCTACTTTTACGGCCCAAAATATCGGGGCCGGCAAACTGAACCGTGTGCGCCGCGGTTACAAGGAGACCCTGGTCATGGTGGCTGCCTGCTGCGTGGTCACTTCAACTATCATCCTCCGGTTCGGGCCGAATTTAATTCAGCTTTTTGTCGAAGCCGGGGAGGTCGAAGTGATCGCCCAGGGTAACGATTATATCACTGTAGTCTCCTTCTTCTATATCATCATGGGCCTGCTCTTTGTCACCAACGGAGTGCTGCGCGGCAGTGGTGATATGGCTGTTTCGATGGCCTCGACCATTGTTAACCTGGTGGTAAGAGTGGCCGCAGCCTATTATCTCTCCTCCAAGCCGGCGATCGGCTTTCGCGGAATCTGGTGGTCGATACCGATCGGCTGGTGCTGCGGCTTTTTTGTCTCCTATCTTCGCTATCGCAGTGGTAAATGGACCGAAAAAGGCGTGGTTAACGCTGTTTCCCGCCGAACCGCCGAAGCAGAGACGCTTCTGTAGATTTCTACTCTTTGGTTCTAAGATCTGTTTTTCTAGCATACTGGTTAATGATCTCTTTTGGAGTGGGGGAGAGCGATGGAACAGCTAACCGCCTACGGCATCGCCCTGGTTCCGGTGATCATCGGCCTGTCCGAACTTTTAAAACGATTTGGCCTGCCCAACCGGTTTATTCCGTTAGCAGCTTTAGCCATGGGTTTATTCTTTTCTTTTTTTTACTTGGCACCGGATGACCCCAAAAAAGCGATCCTCTTCGGAACGGTACTCGGACTATCGGCAGTCGGGCTTTTTTCAGGAACGAAAAATACCCTCATGAGCCGGAGAAGATAGGCCCCTCAATCATCTTCTTTTTTTCTTTCCCCCTTTAGTTAACATAAGATACATTATCGGAAGTTAAATTACATAGA
>Ga0208564_1004113_pt1 | contig 10179 bp, 8 predicted proteins | sample AD_UKC073_MetaG_FD_184439 | JGI IMG/M metagenome (GOLD analysis project Ga0208564, IMG submission 184439) | Active sludge microbial communities of municipal wastewater-treating anaerobic digesters from USA - AD_UKC073_MetaG (SPAdes) (version 2) | ecosystem: Engineered > Bioreactor > Anaerobic >... | reverse complement strand
CCAGCTAAGTAGAAAGAGCCTGCTACTAAAGTCGGCGTTGGTTCCTCTAAAGCTTCGTAAAGATTAGGCAGCGTAGGTATTCCAGGCAACTCTGTTAAAGCGCGGTCAGAAAACGGTGGGTAGTAAAAGATCTGACCACCAAGCCTTTTCAAATAACTCAACGCCACTTCATGGTCTTTCCCCTTAACCAAACCCAGAATGATACGCATTTGGTTTACTCCAAGAGCGTTGATCGTTGCAACCAGACTTTTAAAGGCAGGTGCATTATGCCCACCGTCAACAATGAGAAGTGGATCTTTCCTGACTACCTGTATCCGTGCAGGCAACACAACATCACTCAATAGTGAAAACTCCGGTTCTTTCCCCGTAGCCGATCTATAAGCTTCTCCTGCGAGCAGGGCATTCCATATTTGATGCAAACCAAGCATTCTTGTCCGAATTTTCCCCACTCCAGTCACGTACGCTTGTGTGCCATCCAGAGTAATTTGAGGATCTTCAATGCTATATTTTGCCTGGACCACAACGTCAACATCTACACCTGGCAAAGACTCCAATGAGATCACTGAACCTGATAGACTATCGAGCAGCTCCCTTAAGTAGAACTCATAATCAGGAAACAGGTCAAAGTGATCCATACCTAAGGCTGTTACCACACTTATATCGTGTTTTTTTACGTTTGTTGCGTCTTGTTGTGATTCAATACCTGTTTCAACCACGGCCCACTCTTTTTTTGCCTTTCCAAAAGCCAAGTAAGCTGCACCAGTAAGTACTTCAAACGGAGTCAGTTCCACATTAAGATCCTTAGCCACGGAGAGAACTTGCTGTTTGAAACTGCTTAGGTCTGTTTTCTTACCATCCATCATCACCATTTCCGCCGACGTACAAACAAAGGGAGATAAGAAAAGACCTACATTATTATTAAAAAGCGCTGCAACCATGGCGGCTACTGAGCCTTTTCCAGAAGAGCCTGTAACATATATGGTTCTTACTTTTTCGTGGGGATTGCCCAAAGCCGCCAACACTCTCCGCAAATTGTCGTTCTTAAAACGTGTTGGCATACGCGTGGTTAAATCGTCGAGTAGTTCACAAGCGTTCTTCTTCAGTACTGGATGAGACCACTCAGGAAAAAACTGACAGAGAAGCTTCAAAAGGAAATCTCTGTTGTGAAGATCAGGATGAGGCACAGTCAAAGCTTCGCTGTGCAAAACAAGATTGTCATAGGTTAATATGTCCAGGTCTATTATGCGAGGCCCCCAGCGAACTTCTCTTGTTCTACCGAGTTTTTTTTCCACATCCAAGAGTGCCCTCAAGAGTTCTTCAGGCGTCAACCTTGTTTCACCTTTGCCTACAGCGTTCAGGAAAGGGGGTTGATCAACTTTGCCATATGGTGCTGTCTCTACCAGCGGTGTTATGAACTGCCATCTTATAAAGTCAGAAGTCAAATCAATGGCATTTCTTATGTGAAAAGCTCTATCTCCTAAGTTAGAACCAAAAGAAACATAAACGGTTGCCATGGCTGTTAAATTCCTTTTCTTATAGCTTCGACAGCCTTGATGGCATCCGCATTAGGCTTTGTATCATGGACACGAATGATGTGGACGCCCTTCCATGTTAGATAGGAGGTCCAGGCTACAGTTCCGAAAAGCCTTTCCTCAGCAGGTACTCCTCCAAGGATTTTACCCAGTGTACTCTTTCGGCTGTGTCCAACAAGCACCGGAAAACCCAGTGTGAATAGCTCCTCTATGCGACGCAAAACTTCTAAGTTATGTTCAGGCAACTTTGCAAACCCAATGCCTGGGTCAAGGATTAATTGATTTTCCTTAATCCCCTTACTCAGCGCGTACTCAACCCGTTCAACAAAATACGCATGCAATTCTTTCATCAGATCATCGTAAGAAGCGTACTCCTGCATAGTAGCTGGAGTCCCTCTCATGTGCATTATTACCACTGGCACACCGTAATCAGCAATGACGTTGGCCATTTCTTTGTCAAACTGCAACCCGTAAATGTCATTGATTAGGTCTGCACCGTTCTCCAAAGCTTGTTTAGCTACTTCTGCACGGTACGTATCAACAGAAATGAAAAGCTTCACACGCTGTCGTACTTGACGAAGCAATGGAATTACGCGTGTTAGCTCCTCATCTTCGCCAATTTCTGCAGCACCAGGTCTTGTGCTTGCTCCTCCTATGTCAATGAAAGCCGCCCCATTTTCCTCAGCATCTAAGGCGCGCTCCAGTCCTGTGCGAAGATCCACTCGAGAACCAGGAAAGAAAGAATCGGGTGTTGCGTTCAATATAGTCATTAATCTGGTTCCTGTGAGCTCTAGAGTCCCGTTTGGCATGGTCAAAACAAAAGTTTTAGCCGCTTTACCTTCGAGCACAGACTTAATTTCGTCGGCAATTTGATTAAGACCCCAATATGGCATCCTTCTAAGTTTGTCAACTAGGCATTTGAGCTGCCGCACATTTGCCAATATGAGCACTGAAGATCTTTCAACCTTTCCAGTAATGACATGTTTATGGACAGCGGCATCAGCTCCACAGGAAAGGCACTCTTGTTTTATCACCGAAGCTGCTGGATAATACACTTCGTCAATCCACAGTCGAAGGTGACTATCTTTGTCAAGGAAGATGCCATAGCTGGCAGGATCGCTGCCAATCTGACTTAACAACTCCCTAAGGTCAACATCCTTGGAAATCAATCGAACCATGGCTACTATTATATACAAGACCGCTGATAAAATATGAACATATGGTAATCAATTTTGTAGGCAGGATTCTGGACTTTTTCGGTTTCAAACGCAAAGCCATGGTACTTTTCTCCTGGGATCCAGGTAATGATTACACCAGCTTCTGGGGAGCGATTTACCTTGTTTTGAACAATCGGTCTGACCTAGCAATGGAGATATTGGAAAAGAAAGTCGAGAGGAACAACTATTACAGATGCAAGAGGCTTTTAGCCACACTATATCTAAGAGCAGACCCAAAGAAGGCAGAGGCTTTGTACCAAAGGCCATCAAATATATGGGAAGAAATTTACTTAGGAGATATTAGATACTACTTTCTAAATGATGTTGGCGGTGCTCTGGACGCTTGGCAAAGCGCCTTTGAGAAAGTAGATTGGACTACTGCCCAGGAATGGGACAACCCAGCAAGAAATCTTCTCAAACGACTGTACATGGTAACGAAAGACGCGGAATTCTTAGAAAAATGGGCTGAGCTGGATGTGGATAATTTTAGGCAATCACAAATGGCTGACTACATAAAACTTCTTTACAAGAAAGGCGAAAAAGAAAAAGCTCAAGAAACGCTCAACGTGTGCATGTATCTGTACCGAGAAGATCCCATTTTGACCAGAGTAGCTGAAGAACTGAACTTGGAAGTTCCTTCTTACAAAAAGAAAAAACCTGGCGTAGAAGACGCCGTTAGAAAACCTTTAAATGCAGGGCTTCTAAAAGAAGATACCGACCCTGAAACCTTAATAAAGGCTGTACATGAGCTTCATCCAGATGCGATTATTACATTGGCCTCTTCAGTTCTAACTATTATGCAAGGGACCCTCCTTTGGGCAGGCACGTTTAAACCTTGCTGGCTTGCACGAACTCTGGGTCCATTTACAGAACACGCGAAGGGTCCATTGATCCACTTCTATACATATCCCATAGTCGCCGATTGGAAATTGCAAGCATATTTGGAGCTCAGTGGGACCATTCCAGTGCTGTTTGGCACTTTGATAGCTGGTATCGGAAAGCTTTTCGGGCAATCTGGATGGTTTTACAGAGTCATAGGACCGGTAGCCAAAGCAGTAGACAGCGACAAAATAGCACCTTACGATAGCTGCTTGGTACCTGGCCCATTGAATGCAAAGGTCTTCACAGCGCAGCTATGTGGCCAAAACATACCTTTTGCCATTGTTGATGTTAACTCAGTATTCGGAGCTGAGGTAGTGGAATGCTGCAAAGGGTTAGATAAGAGATGGATTGAAGGTGCCTTATCGGACAACCCTGCAGGTAACGATGAATCCATGACGCCCATAGTACTGCTCTGGCAGAAAGGCCACGTAGAGGAGTTGCAACATGAAAGCTTTTAGGGCCATTGTAAGAGGTTATGTACAAGGGGTGGGCTTTAGATACTCTGCCGTAAGAATGGCTGATAAAATCGGCAACATAACAGGTTATATAAGAAATTTACCCAATGGTACTATTGAAGTAGTCGCAGAGGGGCCTGAAGAAGAACTCAACGAGTTTCTAAACTGGTTGCGCCACGGACCAAGCAGTGCTATCGTAGAACATGTAGAGGTTGAATATCAACCTTATACGGGGCAATACAAAAGTTTCATCGTGAGATTTTAATATATGGGAGGGGTGCATGTGAACGGTAATGTTAATCTCATGGTTTTTGTAAGTTTGTTAATTGGACTTGCGTTTGGCTTATTGTTGGGGTTTTTGATTTGGAAACAAAGAGTACCGAAAACCGTTTCCACTTATTTCAACTACCTTGGCAATCTGGATTTAACTGTGCGAAAGCCAGTTACAACCACGTTTTGGAGTCGTTTCTTAGACTCCCTTGACAAACTAGTGCAGAAGATTAGATTGTTTGTGAGAGATACATTCTTCGCCTTCAGAGATGCCACGTCAAACGTTCACCAGGCACAGTTTCTGCTGGAGGATTCGATGAAGCTCGCTTTTGGAAATATGGAAGCGGCAGAAGAGATAGCAGACAAAGTACAAGCTTTGGCGGCCAGTGGGGAAGAGTTAAGCGCTAGCACCGAGGAATTGGCAGCTTCAAGCAGTAGTGTGTACGATAGCACTGTTCAACTGGACAGGTTATCTCAAAGAATAAAGGAACATGTAGAAGAACAAATTGAAAACATTTCTAATACCGTCGAAAGCTTTGATCAAGTTTTTTCCAAAGTTACTTCGGTACAGCACGAGATTGATCAATTGGAAAACCTTTCCCAACATATTTCTGGCATAGTTGAGGCCATTTCAGATATTTCAGAACAAACAAACCTTTTAGCGCTCAATGCCGCTATTGAAGCGGCAAGAGTTGGAGAAGCTGGAAAAGGCTTTGCAGTAGTTGCAGATGAGGTAAGAAAACTAGCAGAAAAAAGTAAGGATGCAGCTGACGAAATTTCTACTCAGCTAAAGAATTTTTCAAATACTGTTGGCACAGCAGTAGAATCTGTTCAAACCGTTTTAGAGCTCATTACAAACATGGGAGACACCACAAGAGTCCTTTCTAACAGCCTCAACGCTATACTTTCTAGCGTACAGGAAATTTCAAGTTCTGTGACTCAAGTAAGTAATAATGTAAAAGAACAAGATAAAGCTACTTCTCAAGCTGCCATGACTGTTCAATCATTAGCGGAAGACACAGCCAAAATTGCCGAGCTTTCGGAAGCTTTGAAAAATGCCATGACACAACTGCAAAGGCACTTACAGACTGTGTACAAACAGAACTCCACTGCGGCGACCCAGCTCAAAGAAGGCATGTTGAGTTGCCTTGATTTCAAGGCTCTCACTGAGGAAGAAACCAAGCAAATGTTTGCCGAAGCCGTCCAATACCACAAAGATTGGCTAAGCCAAATCCTAGACACAATAGCATCTGGAAGAGTTTGGACCTCCATTGTTGACCCTCATTTCTGCATATTCGGGCTATTCTATGACGTGGCTACTCCGAGATCTCAATATGAAGACCTATGGCCACGCATCGGTGATGCACATGAAAAACTACACAGTACGGCTGCTCAACTGAAAAAAGCTTACGAAGATCGAAACAAGGAAATGACTTTGTCGCTTCGCAAACAACTTGAAAAAGAGACCGAAGATCTTACAAAACTTCTTAATGATGTCCTTAAGCGCTTCTAACTAAAGGATTCCAATGCATGAAATAAACTGGGAGCATTTGTTCTCAGATGAGGTCTTGTATCAACGTGTAAAGTTTTTTCTGCTCGGCTCCGTAAAGAACATGGAAGTTGCAGAAGAACTCACACAGGAGACCATGGCAAAGGCATGGGAAAAGCGACTCACTCTCAAGAATACCGAAAAGCTGGAAGCCTGGCTGTTTGCAATTGCTAGGAATGTGCTCATGGATTATTACCGTCATAGAGGCATACTTATCGAGGAAGAAGATGAACAATGGGAGAGCCGTGTTGCGGCTTGGTCATCTCAAAGTCAGGAAGAATTTCTGGACCTGTATAATGCTTTAGATAAGTTGCCATCGCCTCAAAAACAAGTCATCGAACTGAGGTTTTTTAAGAACTATACTGTGCAGGAAACAGCGCAAATAATGGGAAAAACTCCTCAGGCGGTGAAAATGCTTCAGTACAGAGCCCTAAGAGCACTTAGGGACTATGTGAAACCTTTTGATGAGTTGGAGCGTCTTAACAATGATGGAGAATATTAAGGCATTCTTACTTAACACAATCTTAGAATCCATAGAAAAACACCAGCAAATCGTATTGCCTTGGTGGTGGGTATTCTTACCCACTTCGTGGAAAAAAGAATTCAGCGAGCTCCTAATAGTAGCCATTCCACTCATAAAGACCAGCCCAGAGCAAAGTTACGCTAGAAGTGTTCAATACAGTACAGGAATACTTGGAACAATTGTTGCCACAATGCTTGCATTGTTTCTTTTCACCAACACGGGCGTTCATATGACGCCACTGACCATGGTCTACAAAGCGGCAGCGAACGGACAACAGCAGCTGGAAAGCACATTCGGGTCGCCTTTTGAAGCTTCCGAATTTGGCTCACAGAAGGTAGTGGTCGCCTCAACGTTATATCAAATAAATGCACCTCCGAAAGAATTTCAAGCATTACTAGAAGAACTGAATGCTATCATAGTTCCAGATTATCTGAACCATGAGGCGTGGGTTGTGGATCAGAAAAGGTTACTTGGGTCACTACAGTACCGCATCTTGAGTCCGGACTGGTATTTCTCAGCGACCTCAACTTCCATAGACGATGTTTTCAACTCGTTCTTAACAAACACTGGATTTGAAGACCCTGTTTTGGTAGTTGAAGCAAAAGTGCCTTAATCTACACAAAGACAACTTTTAGTTATTTAACATAAGGACTATTCAACAGTTCTTTGTAATCAACGTGAATAACTAATTTATTTAAGGGTATATAATCCATAAGAGAGGTGGTGAAAAGTATGTCATTGAAAACATCAGCTATGGGTACTGCTCTGAAATATACATTAAGGTATGTGAAGCAGAACCCAGAGGAGAATTTGACGAAGATCCTTAATCTCGCGGAATCACTTTTCCCAGAGAGGTATAAGGAGAATTTGCGGGTGGCAAGAACCTATCTTGAGCCAGGTGGAGTATACCACCCTCTCATTATGAGAGTGTTCAATGAGGTCGACCCTGTTTTCTTGGAACGTCTTGCTTACAATTTCTTTATTAATGAACTAGCTATCGGCGTACAAAAGCAAATCGACACCGAAAAGAAATATGGTTTTCCTGGTCCTTTCACGATTTTGATAAGCCCCACCATGAGATGTAATCTGTTTTGTGTAGGCTGTTATGCTGGCTTGTATACCCGCGAGGACGACATGCCACCTGAATTATTTGATCGCATAATCAGGGAAGGTGAAGAACTTGGTACTTATCTGTATACAATTTTAGGTGGAGAGCCATTTGTTTACCCTCACTTGTTTGAGGTGGCAAAGAACCATCCAGATGTGGTATTCCACACATTCACTAACGGTACTTTGCTTACGAACCCCAAAATGATAGAACAACTTAAGGAAGTTGGCAACATTGTTCCCGTTATATCCATAGAAGGTTGGGAAAAAGAAACTGATCAGCGGCGAGGTGCTGGCATGTTTGCCAACATTGTTAAGGTTATGGATACACTTAAAGCCAATGGTATTCCCTTTGGTGTATCTATTACTTATACCAGCCTCAATGCCGACACGGTTACCTCCGATGAGTTTTATGATTTTCTTATCGACAAGGGAGCGTTGTTTGGATGGTACTTCCTGTTCATGCCCGTAGGCAAAGACCCAGATACCAGTTTGATGCCCACGCCTGAGCAACGTAAGAAACTTTACGAGACAGTTCAACGCGTTAGATTGGAAAAACCTTTGTTCATCATGGACTTCTGGGGCGATGCACCTTACGTTGGCGGTTGTATTGCAGGAGGACGCCGTTACATTCACATAAATCCCAAGGGAGATGTGGAACCATGCATCTTTGTTCACTTCTCCACCGATAACGTCAAAGAAAAATCGCTAAAAGAGGCACTAAGTAGTGATTTTATGAAAGCCATTCGAGCTCACCAACCCTTTAACGACAACCTACTTCTACCCTGCCAGATCATCGACAACCCAGACAAACTCAGAGAAATTGTTGAGAAGACACATCCAAAGCCAACTCACGAGGGTGCAGAAGTTATAGTAGTTGACGACAACATAAAGAGTTTCCTTGACGAATACAGCAAGGAGGTAAAAGAAGTCTTTGATGGAATTTGGAAGGAGCGCTATCTGACTAACCCTGCTGTTAAGGGTTACGCGGAGAAACTTTATCAAGAGCGGGAGCAAAAGCTAAAGAAGTTTGAGGAGGAGCACGAAGAAAATACATAGTTCAAGCAATGTATTTGGCGAAGCCACCCCTACAAGAGGGTGGCTTTCTTTTTTTTGATACCCCTGCTTAGCAATTCATTTCATCTACTACCTCTCGTGGAACCATAGATGATAAAATAGGCAAAGAATGTGAAATCGACTTCACATACGGAGGCTCATGTATGTACGAATTAGTTGATAAAGAACTCATAGCACCAGACATATGGAAAATAAAAGTAAGAGCACCCCATATTGCCAAGGCATATAAACCAGGCAATTTTGTTATCGTATTACCCCATGAGCGAGGCGAACGTATACCTTTGACCGTGTTTGACACCGATGAAGAAAACATACACATCGTGTTCCAAGAAGTGGGTAAGAGTACAAAATTGCTGGGTAAGATGAAAGTCGGTGAGCAGATTCAAGATATCATGGGGCCAACTGGTCATGCCTTTCCCAGTCAAAAGTTCGGAAATGTTGTGCTCATAGCAGGCGGCGTTGGTGCTGCCACTGCGGTACCTCTGGGAAAACACCTGCGTGCCTGCGGCAATAACATTACCGTCATTCTTGGTGCCCGTAGCAAAAATCTGCTGCTTTTCGAAAAAGAACTCCAAGACATATCGGAAAAGCTCATCATCACTACGGATGACGGTTCTTATGGTGTAAAAGGTTTTGTTACTGATGCTTTGAGGGAAATATTATCCAACGAAGTTGTGGACCTAGTCGTTACCATTGGGCCGGCGGTAATGATGAAAGCAGTTTCAGATATTACCAGACCACTTAAAGTCAAGACGTTGGTTTCACTGAATAGTATCATGGTTTGCGGAACAGGAATGTGTGGAGCTTGCCGTGTAGGTTACAAAGACGGAACCGTACTAACTTGTATTGAGGGGCCTGAGCTTGATGGCCACATGGTAGACTGGAACACGCTGCTTCCCCGTCTAAGCATGTACAAGGAAGAAGAAGCTATAAGTCTATCCTTGCTGGACAACGAAAGTCGGTGAGATTATTATGCCTTTGAAAGACAGAATCCCCATGCCAGAGCAAGATCCCAAACTAAGGATCACGAATTTTGATGAAGTGGCACTAGGCTACACAGAGGAACAAGCTCTTATGGAAGCCTCTCGTTGCTTGCAGTGCCCCAATCCAACCTGCATACAAGGGTGTCCTGTAAACATTGATATAAAAGCCTTCATTGGGTTAATACAAGAAGGAAAATTCAAAGAAGGTTATTACAAGATAAAGGAAAAGAACAACTTTCCTGCCATGACTGGACGAGTCTGCCCTCAGGAGATTCAGTGTGAAGCATCCTGCGTCTTGGCTAAAATGGGAAAACCTATCGCCATAGGCAGACTTGAAAGATTTCTGGCAGACCACGAAATGTACAAGCCACAGCAAATAGAAACGGAAAAAAAGAACCACATTCCGGTAGCTTGTGTAGGTACGGGACCTGCCAGCTTAGCTGCAGCAGCTGATTTAGCCAAAAAAGGCTATGAGGTACATTTGTTCGAAGCACTCCATCTACCAGGTGGCGTACTTAGCTATGGCATACCAGAATTCAGACTACCAAAGAAAATAGTCAACCACGAAATCATGCTTCTGAGTG
>Ga0208564_1004112_pt1 | contig 10183 bp, 6 predicted proteins | sample AD_UKC073_MetaG_FD_184439 | JGI IMG/M metagenome (GOLD analysis project Ga0208564, IMG submission 184439) | Active sludge microbial communities of municipal wastewater-treating anaerobic digesters from USA - AD_UKC073_MetaG (SPAdes) (version 2) | ecosystem: Engineered > Bioreactor > Anaerobic >... | reverse complement strand
GAAGAACGGCTCCGGCAAGCGGCGGGTCTCACCCTCGATGGTCACCTGCCCCTCTTCCATCGCTTCCAGCAAGGCGCTCTGAGTCTTGGGCGTGGCACGATTGATCTCGTCGGCCAAAATCAGCTGGGCGAAGATCGGTCCGTGATGGAAAACGAAGGTTTCCCGCTGGCGCTCGTAGACCGCCGCGCCGAGAATATCGGCCGGCAACAGATCGCTGGTGAATTGGATGCGCTGGTACTGCAAGCCCAGGCAACGAGCCAGCGCGTGGGCCAGGGTGGTCTTGCCCATGCCCGGCAAGTCTTCGATCAGCAGATGTCCGCGCGCCAACAGGCAACTCAGCGCCAGCCGGATCGCCCGCTCCTTGCCCAGGATGATCGTGCCGACCTGGTCGACCACACGGTCCAGGCGATCTTCAATGGCCACCATCGACTAATCCTGCCGACGCAGGTCGCGCTTGAAGCGCTTGAAGTTTTCCACGTAGCGACCAGCCGACTGACGCAAGCGTTCGATCTCCTGTTCGCTCAAGGTGCGCACGATCTTGCCCGGCGAGCCCATCACCAGCGAACCGTCGGGAATGACCTTGCCTTCCGGAATCAGGCTGTTGGCCCCGATCAGGCAGTTCTTGCCGATCACCGCCCGATTCATGATCAGGCTCTTGATACCGATCAGGCTGTTGTCGCCGATGATGCAGCCATGCAACATGGCCAGATGACCGACCGTGACGTCGCGGCCGATGGTGAGCAGGATACCGGGGTCGGTGTGCAGGATCGAACCATCCTGGACGTTGGAGTTTTCGCCGATGGTGATCACATCGTTGTCGCCACGCACCACCGCATTGAACCAGATGCTGGCGTTCTGCTTGAGCACCACTGAGCCGATGACGGTGGCGTTGTCGGCGATGAACCAGTCTTCGCCATGGAATTCGACTCTGCGGTCGCCGAGAGAATAAATCACCGGATTCTCCTTGCTGGGGTCTGGGAAAAACCAGGTCAGTATAAACAGGCAGCGCTCGACGAGCCAACGAAAGGAAAAGCGTAGGGGAACGGCGGGAGACCATCGAACCCGCCACGCTTCGCCGTCGACGGAGAACGCGACGAAGCGGAACGGGGTTTAGTGGGAATCAGGCTTACTGGGCGCTCTTGGCTTCCAATTCCTTGGCCGTCAGCTTATCGTCGTAAACGCCGGCGGCCACCTGATAGTTGCCGGCGGACAGGATATAGGCCACCTTGCGATGATTACCCTCGGCCCCAGGCTTGGTCCACATGTACTCGACCCAGCCCCCATGGGTGCTCTTGGCGGCATTGCACAGAGCGGTGCCAAACTCCTGGCCGGTCGCCTTATCCTTGAGTTCGGTCACTTTGATGCCCTTGACCTTTTCGCTGGGATGAGCCTTGACCACGCCATGCTCGCAGTCGAGCACGAATACGTAGGTGTCCTTCCAGGCCCACTTGCCGTCCTTCTTGTCGAACTCGGACAACACCACATCGGCGCTGCTGGCCTTGACGGCGGTGGCGGCTTCCTTGACTTTGCTCACCACCTCGTCGGCGGTCGCAGCATCGGCCGCCCAAGCACCGGCGGACAGCCCCACAGCACAGCACGCGGCCACGCCCAACAATAGCTTGTTCATTCTGGACCTCCTTTGGATCTCGTTATCTTTCGGTTAAAGGTGCCGCTACGGGCAGCGGCACCTTTAACCTTAGATGCGGAATCCGGAGCGGACAAGGCGCAACGCCAAAGATTGGCGGGGGTTCCTACACTTCCGCCAAATTGCCCTTCTCTTCCAACCAATTCTTGCGATCGCTCGCCCGCTTCTTGGCCAGCAACAAATCCATCAGCGCCAGGGTCTCGTCGCCCGCTTCCAGCGTCAACTGCACCAGGCGGCGCGTGGTGGGATCCATCGTCGTCTCGCGCAATTGCAGCGGATTCATCTCACCCAGACCCTTGAAGCGGGTGACGTTGACCTTGCCCTTCTTTTTGTCGGCGGCAATCCGGTCGAGAAGTCCTTGCTTCTCCGCCTCGTCCAGGGCGTAGAACGTCTCCTTGCCGACATCGATCCGGAATAGAGGCGGCATGGCGACATGGATATGACCGGCCTCTACCAGTGGCCGAAAATGGCGCACGAACAGCGCGCACAGCAATGTCGCAATATGCAGTCCGTCGGAATCGGCATCGGCGAGGATGCAGACCTTGCCGTAGCGCAATCCGGCCAGCTCGGCGGAACCCGGATCGACGCCGATGGCTACTGCGATATCATGCACTTCCTGCGAGGCCAGCACCTCGGACGAATCCACCTCCCAAGTGTTCAGAATCTTGCCGCGCAACGGCATGACCGCCTGAAACTCGCGGTTACGGGCCTGTTTGGCGGAACCGCCGGCGGAATCGCCCTCCACCAGGAACAGTTCGGTGCGCGCCAGATCCTGTGCGGCGCAATCGGTCAACTTGCCGGGCAAGGCCGGACCGCTGGTCACTTGCTTGCGGACCACCTTGCGGCTGGCTCGCAACCGCTTCTGGGCATTGGCCAACGCTAACTGGGCGATGCGCTCGCCGGTTTCGGGATGCTGATTCAGCCACAGGCTCAAGGTGTCCTTGACCACGCCGGCCACGAAGGCCGCGCATTCCCGCGAGGATAGCCGCTCCTTGGTCTGGCCGGAGAATTGCGGGTCCTGCATCTTGACCGACAGCACATAACAACAACCTTCCCAGACATCCTCCGGGGCGATGCGCAAACCGCGCGGGGTCAGATTGCGAAATTCGCAAAACTCCCGCACTGCATCGGTCAGACCGGCCCGCAGACCGTTGACATGAGTGCCGGCCTGTGGGGTAGGAATCAGGTTGACGTAGCTTTCCGTCACCGGCTCGCCGCCTTCCGGCAGCCAGGCCAAGGCCCAGTCGGCGGTTTCGCGCTCGCTGGCGACATGACCGACGAACGGCGGGTCCGGCAACAACGCCGCCTGACCCAGGGCCTCCCGCAGATAGTCGGTGAAGCCATCCTGGTAATGCCAGACGATCTGTTCGCCGCTCGCTTCGTCGCTGAACGCGATCTTCAAGCCCGGACACAGCACGGCCTTGGCCCGCAGCACATGCTTGAGGCGCGACAGCGAAAACTTGGGTGAATCGAAATAACGAGGGTCCGGCCAGAACCGCACGGTGGTCCCGGTCACCCGGCGCGGAGCCGTACCGACCACTTCCAACTCGGAAACCTTGTCGCCGCCGGCGAAGGCCATGTTGTATTCCCGGCCGTCCCGCCGTACCCAGACCTCGAGATGGCTGGACAGAGCATTCACCACCGATACGCCCACCCCGTGCAGGCCGCCGGAGAAACGATAGTTGCGGTCGGAAAACTTACCGCCGGCATGCAGCCGCGTCAGGATCAACTCGACGCCGGGAATGCCCTCCTCGGGATGGGTGTCCACCGGCATGCCGCGCCCGTCATCCTCGACCGATAGCGAGCCATCGGCATACAGGACCACTGACACCGTGCTGGCGTAGCCAGCGATCGCCTCATCGACGCTGTTGTCGATGACTTCCTGGGCCAGATGGTTAGGGCGCGTGGTATCGGTGTACATGCCCGGTCGTTTGCGGACCGGGTCCAGGCCGCTGAGAACCTCGATAGCTGATGCGTCGTAGCTGGTCGTCATGATGGATATCGGTCGGGCTGATGAAATCGATCGGAGACCCCTACCCTAGCGAAACCCTGGCAGATCGTCCAGATCCTATAACGACAGGATCTGTCGCTTTCCTGCCGTATCCTCACCGAACCGAACCTCATCATTCAAACATCCCCATGAGCATCTATAATCGAAAAGGTGACATTTCAATCTGAAACAAATCGACTGGCTGGCATCGGATCGCCATGCCATAACAGATTGATTAGCAGCGCCAATTCTCCAGAAAAATCATGGCAGATATGGCGCATATATTGCTTAGCAGCATTATAACCGACATATTGAGCCATCCCGACAGCACGATGATGTGGTCATTACCCTGGCCATCTCGTGTGCGTTTTGGCCGGTGGATCGTCGTTACGCAGCGTTACCCAATGGAGAGAAAGTGACTTCTATAGCCCAATCCTTGCATGCGTCCAACCACGAATTGGTACTAAAGGAGCACGACCTTCGCACTCTGTTGAGCGCCGCACCTATCGGCATCGCCCAATTCGACAAGGAAGGTCGCTGCGTCTATCTCAATCCAGCCGCCTGCAAGCTGGTTGGATATAACGAAGCCACTGCTCGTGGCCGGCGATTTCTGGTGTTCGTCCATCCCGACGACCGCGACTACGTCGACTTCGTCAGCAAGCTCAACATGACCGACGCGGATATCAACTGGCTCGAATTCCGCCTGAACCGCACCAATATTTGGATCTCCGCTCGCTGGATCAATCTGCTCGAAGCGGGGCAGTTCTCAGGGTCGATCGTGATCTTCATCGACAACTCCGAACAGCGCAACAAGGACCAGCAGCTGTGGGTTCGGGCCTATTACGACATGTTGACCGATCTGCCCAACCGCAATCTGTTCTGGGAGCGGCTCGATCAGCACTTGCGCAGAGCTACCCGCGCCAATCAGCTCATCGCGCTGCTGTGGATCGATCTGGATGGCTTCAAGAGCATCAACGACCATCTCGGCCATGCCGCCGGCGACGAAGTTCTGCAGCAGGCCGCGCAGCGACTGCAAACCCGCGTGCGCGACAGCGATACCGTCGCCCGCATGGGTGGCGACGAATTCACGGTCATCCTACCCGACATCACCAATCTGGACGCCGCGTTGCAGGTCGCGCAGGAACTCACAACGCGGTTGGCGGAGCCTTTTCTGTTGCAGAGCGGCCCCGGCCAGGTTTCCGCTAGCGTCGGGCTTGCGCTTTATCCCCTACATGCCAACAATGTCGAAGATCTGGTCAAACGCGCCGACTTGGCGATGTACACCGCCAAGAAGGCTGGAAAAAACCAGGTGGCAGTCTGGCAAAACCCAGGGTCTTAGCGCCGGCTTCGTCAACGTGAGAGTTTTCGCACACAGCCGCTTCATGCGAGTGGCTGTGTGCGATTACGCTTGCTTGGCGGCCGACAATACGTTCGCGAGCTGTTCCATCAGCTGCTGGCACAGGGCCAGACTCTCGTGGGCACAATTCCGCCAAGCCTGAGGATCGTCGGCTTTTTCCCGACCGTCACCACAGCTCGCCGCCTTGGCTGCCAGCGCCGCTATCGCAGGCTGGGCAAAACCAGCCAGTTTCTTCTCCAAATCCCCCACCAGTTGATGATAGCGTTCTTCGCTGGCCTGGGCTTTCGCTACATCCTGCCTGCTGTCGGACAGGTTCAAAACCGTAAAGGTCGCGCCATCCTCGGGATTGTCGGGATGTAGCGACGAGGCGCTGAGCAGAACAGGAAGGCGGTTGCCATCCTTATGGCGCCAAAAGGTTTCCATGGCGCCCACACTGTACTTGCGCAGCTGTTCGTACAGATCCGTGCCGACCGCTTCGAATTCCTGGTCCGACGGGTACAGGATCCGCGCGTTCTGGCCGAGCAATTCCTCCCGGGAATAGCCCAAAGCCTGGCATAGCTGGTCGTTGACATCCAGCAGGATCCGGTTGGCGACCCGACTGACCCCCATCGGAGCCGCGCGATAGAGACTGGCAATCAGCGTCTCACGATCGGACAGCATATTTTGTACGGTCTTGAGCGAGCCGATGTCGATAAAGGTCAACACCGCACCGGCAGCTATAGCGGCTGAACCGATGTGGTAGGGCAGGATGCGCATCTGGAACCATTCGCCGCTGCGGGTGCGGACTTCCCGCTCGCTACCCACACCGCGACGGACGACCTCCTGCACCAGACCCAGCAGATTCTCGTCGGCCAAGTCGTGCATCAGATGATTGATCGGGCGACCGACATCGCCGTCCAGAATCTTGAAGATTCGCCGAATCTCGGGAGTGAAGCGCCGAACGGCCAGATTTTCGTCGAGGATCAGCGTAGCGATCCGAATGCCCGCCATCAGGTTATCCAGATCGTTGTTGAGCTCGGTCAGCTCCATGATCTTGCGCTGATGTTCGGCATTGACCGTATGCAGCTCTTCATTGACGGACTGGAGTTCTTCGTTGGTGCTTTGCAGCTCTTCGTTGCTGGCGAGCAGTTCCTCATTGGTCGCCTGCAGCTCTTCGTTGGAAGTTTCCAATTCCTCGATGGTCGCCTGCAGATTCTCCCGGGAAAATTGCAGTTCCTGCTCCAGATCGTGAATGCGCTGCTCGGCCTCCAGATTGACGTCGTAGACCGGAACCCCGCCCAACACGGTTTCCTTGAGTGTGACGGCCTCCTCGATGAACACCGCCGCCAACGGTTCCTGGCCTTTCTTGCCCGGCAGAAGCCGGATTCGGATATGGACCGTCTTTAGTTGATCACGCCAATGAATGCGGATATTGGTGTATTTCAGTTCTTCGCCGGTCTTGAACACCTTCTGCAAACCGGTCGCCAGAGGAATGGCCAAATCCTTGATGACGTTCTTGGTGATGTCGTTGGTCTGACGCCCGGAGGGCCGCTGGAAATAACCATCCGAGTCGCCCACGATGTGCAGGGGCTCCATCATCTCGTTCACGACAACCGCCAGGGGAATGTAATCGGCCGCCAGAGATTGCAGGAATCGTTCGAGCAGGCGCTCCTCGTCGTGGCCACGCCAAGACCCGTTGGAACGGATGCGGTTCTGCCAGGGCAATACTTCGGGCACTCCGGAAAACTCGGAATTGTTACCCACAGGACGCCGCTTCCCCTTGGAGGAATAGATTCGGAATTTTTGGTTGAGCGGTTCGAAGGAGTCGGCCAGATCGCCTGTCGTCTCACTGCTGCCCAAAAGCAGGACGCCTTGCGGATTGAGCGAAAAACTGATCAGCTCAAGCGCCTTGCGCTGCAGCACCGGCTGCAGATAAATCAACAGATTGCGACAACTGACCAAGTCGATGTTGGTGAACGGCGGATCCTTGATCAGGTTGTGCTGGGCAAAGACCACCATCTCCCGAATGGAGCGGTCGATCCGGTAATGGTCTTCTTTCCGGTGAAAGTATTTCGCCATCAGACCGGGCGGCAAATCGACGACGATGCTTTCGGGATAGCTGCCGGCGCTGGCGCGTACGATGGCGTTGCGATCGATGTCGGTGGCGAAGATCTTGACATTGAGACGCTTACCCATCTGTTCCAGAATTTCGCGGCTGAGCATCGCCAGCGAATAGGCTTCCTCGCCGGTGGAGCACCCCGCAACCCAGAACCGCACCTCGCGGTCGTGCAAGCGGGCGAACAGCTCCGGCAGATGATGGGTTTCGAGGTCGTCGAACACATCCCGGTCGCGGAAAAAGCTGGTGACGCCGATCAGCAGTTCGCGATAGAGCGCCATGACCTCGCCGGGATAGCTCTCCATCAGCTTGACGTAATCGCGCAGCTCGTTGACCTGGTTGACCGTCATGCGCCGCTCGATCCGGCGGACCACGGTACTGGGCTTGTAGAAGGTGAAATCCACTCGGGTGCGTTCGCGCAGCAGGGCGAAGATGCGGGCCATGCTGTCTTCGTCCGACAGCAACACCGGCGGACGATCGGTCTTGAGCGAATAGGGATGGCGAATGAACGACAACAGCTTGGCCGGCATTTCCTCGGGCGGCAGGATGAAATCGGCCAGGCCGGTCGAAATCGCCGCGCGCGGCATGCCATCGAATTTGGCCGAATCTTCGCTTTGCACCATCACCATACCGCCGGCTTCCTTGACTGCGCGGATACCACGCACTCCATCGCTGCCGGTGCCCGACAGAATCACAGCGATAGCCTTTTCGGCCTGATCATCGGCCAGCGACTGCAGGAAGACATCGATCGGCAGGTTCAAACCCCGCGAGTGATCGGAGTCGCTCAACAACAACTTGCCGTGAAAAATGGACAGATTCTTCTTGGGTGGGATGAGATACATCGAATTGGCTTCGACCAGCATCCCTTCCTCGGCCCGCCGTACGGTCATCGCGGTGCGCTTGGACAACAGCTCGACCATCATGCTCTTGTAGTTCGGCGACAAGTGCTGGATGACGATGAAAGCCATGTTGCTATCGACCGCCATATGGGTGAAAAACGACTCGAGCGCTTCCAAACCACCGGCCGACGCCCCGATGCCGACGTAAAATATCGGCTGCGATCCGGCGCCTTGCCATTCTTCTACATCAGTCTGTCGATCTTGCATGGTGATATAGGCTCAGATAGGAGTATCCCTTCTCCGCGATTGTAGCGCTCAAAAACGAAATGGGCGGCTTTATCAGCCGCCCTCTCGAACACCGAAGCGTTCTAGTGAATCCGATCAGCCGGCACGCTGCTCCAGAATTTCGACGGCGGGCAGAACCTTGCCTTCGAGGAACTCCAGGAAGGCGCCGCCAGCAGTAGAAATATAGGATACCTTGTCGTAGATGTCATACTTCTGGATGGCAGCGATGGTGTCGCCGCCGCCGGCCAAGGTAAATGCCTGGGTGTTGGCGATCGCATCGGCAACCGTCTTGGTGCCCGCGCCGAACTGGTCAAATTCGAACACGCCGACCGGACCGTTCCACACCACGGTACCCGCCTTCATGATGATATCGGCCAGCTCCTGAGCGCTCTTCGGCCCGATGTCGAAGATCATGTCGTCGTCGGAGACCGCATCGGCGTTCTTCAGCACGGCCGGCTCGGCCGCGTCGAATTTCTTGCCACAGACCACGTCGACCGCGATCGGAATGTTCGCGCCGCGCGCCTTCATCTTCTCCAACAGCGCCAGCGCGGTCGGCGTCAGATCATCTTCGCACAGCGACTTGCCGACATTGTTGCCGACCGCCTTGAGGAAGGTGTTGGCGATACCGCCACCGACCACCAGCTGATCGACCTTCTCGGACAGGCTTTCCAGCACGGTCAGCTTGGTCGATACCTTGGAGCCGCCAACGATGGCGACCAGCGGCCGGGCCGGCTGGGCCAGCGCCTTGGTCAGCGCATCGAGTTCCTCGGTCAACAGGATACCGGCGCAGGCCACCGGCGCATACTTGGCGATACCGTGGGTGGAGGCTTCGGCGCGATGAGCGGTGCCAAAAGCGTCCATGACGAAGATGTCGCACAGCGCGGCATACTTCTTGGCGGTTTCGTCGTTGTTCTTCTTTTCGCCCTTGTTGACCCGGCAGTTTTCCAGCAGCACCACCTCGCCGTCAGCCACTTCAAAGCCGCCGTTGACCCAGTCGCGGATCACCCGCACCGGCTTGCCCAACTTGGCGGACATCACCTCGGCCACTGGATTGAGCGAATCTTCTTCCTTGAACTCGCCTTCGGTGGGACGACCCAGATGAGAAGTGACCATCACCTTGGCGCCGGCTTTCATCGCGAACTCGATGGTCGGCATCGAGGCGGTGATGCGGGCGTCGGACGTGACCTTGCCATTCTTGACAGGCACGTTGAGATCGGCGCGGATGAAAACCCGCTTGCCGGCCAGGTCGAGATCGGTCATGCGCTTGAAATTCATTCTTTTTCCTCCTAGCAAATAAAACCCCCGTCCGCTTGGCGCGGGGCCAGTGCGGCGGGGGCGAATACGGTCAACTCAGCAAGGAACCACCAGCGGGTGGTGACTGCTTACTTAGCGATGACGCGGACCATCTCCAGCACTTTGTTGGAATAGCCCCACTCGTTGTCGTACCAGGTCACCAGCTTGACGAAGGTAGAATCCAGCGCAATGCCGGCTTCGGCATCGAACACGGAGGTCATGGCCTCACCCCGGAAGTCGGTCGAAACGACCTTATCCTCGGTATAGCCCAGAATACCCTTCAGCGCGCCTTCGGACGCCGCCTTCACCACCGCCTTGATCTCGTCATAGCTGGCGGGCTTGTTCAGCTCGACCGTCAGGTCGACCACCGAGACATCAGAGGTCGGGACGCGGAAGGCCATGCCGGTCAGCTTCTTGTTCAGCTCGGGGATGACCTTGCCGACCGCCTTGGCCGCGCCAGTCGACGACGGAATGATGTTTTCCAGAATGCCGCGGCCACCGCGCCAATCCTTGTTGGACGGACCATCGACGGTCTTCTGGGTAGCGGTAGCGGCATGAACGGTGGTCATCAGACCGCGCTTGATACCGAAGTTGTCGTTGATGACCTTGGCCAACGGCGCCAGGCAGTTGGTGGTGCAGGAAGCATTGGAAATGATGGTCTCGCCGGCGTAGGTGCTGT
>Ga0208564_1004110_pt1 | contig 10185 bp, 16 predicted proteins | sample AD_UKC073_MetaG_FD_184439 | JGI IMG/M metagenome (GOLD analysis project Ga0208564, IMG submission 184439) | Active sludge microbial communities of municipal wastewater-treating anaerobic digesters from USA - AD_UKC073_MetaG (SPAdes) (version 2) | ecosystem: Engineered > Bioreactor > Anaerobic >... | reverse complement strand
TTGAGCCCGTCGCTCGAAAATATCCCAACTCCCCTTGCCGGATTGCTTCAATCAGCAACCGCGCCCCTTTGCTTTCCATCTCGTCATACATTTTCGCAACCTCCTTCGCTATTATGCATAATACGGTAACCTTTTGCCGCTACGGCAGCCAGTGCTCCGTCTAGGGCTTGCGGCCCTGACACTCCGTCTAGGTCAAAGCTCTCTAGCTGCTCCAGATAATCTATACCAGCTTCCAGCACAACTACTTTCACTTTTCGCAGCCTCCTTAATGTAATTACCTTCGCATACCCTTGAAAACCGATCCTGGGCCATGTGAGGGCTTCCAGCTATGCTTCTTCAATTTCCCCAGCGAAGTGCTCCAGGATAACCTCCGCGCCGTCGTGCTCTTCAAGCCAGCGCAGCGCCTCTACTTTTGAAACAGGCTTTATATCTTCTCCGCCGCCCCAACTGTTCTGCCCAACCCGCTTCGCATACTTGCTCCGCGCCCCTCCCTCGCCGAGTACAAGGAAAGCGCCCTTCGATGTTACATACAACGATTCCTGCCAATAATCAAAGTCTCCCGGGTTGCCGTAGCTGTAGTTGTGCAAAAGCTGCGCCTTCTCCGTGTCGTAAGACTTCCCGCCGATTACCTTTTTCATCTTCCGATCTCCCTCCTGTTTTATTAAACCTTCAAGCCGCCGCGTTACCTCTCTTCCTCTTCCCCGTTCTCCACCTCTCCGAAAATGGCTACCTTTCACCTTTCGTCATAAACTCGTCAAGATCAGCCGCGCGAATACGCCATAAACGCTCGATCTTGCTACCCTTTAGCTTTCCGCTTTTTAGCCAGTTGCGGACTGTGTTTTGTGCTACCTTCAGAATAGCAGCCGCTTCAGCGACAGTAAGATATTCTTGTTCCATCTCTCTACGGCTCCCTAATTAATGTTTATGTATATATATTAACATGCATTATCGTAAATGTCAATAACAATATGGGCAATATTCTGTTTAACACAGGCAGAAATAGGGGAAAGGATTGGGTGGTCAAGGGAACAAGTTAAAGATTATATAACAACTTTAAACAAGATTGGTGCACAAACTTTGAATTTAGCGAAGCAGCACCAAATAGGACGTGCACCAACAATTGGTGCATTTGCACCATTCAATTTCACCGAAGGTTGGTTTAGAGGTAGCGGTACCTTCAAAAAAAGGGAGGGCCGCCTGCCGGCGAAAGCAAGCGGCCAGTAAGAGAATAAAGGGGCATCTTGCCAATACGGAGGTGGCGAATCGGCAAGCTTAATAAATGTCTTCTACAAATTCCCGCGCTTTCCTTTCAGTCTCCTCGCGGGCCTCGGCCATGAGCTCTATTGCACAAACCCCCATAGCCGCGCCGCCTTCTCGATGATCTGCCGTCTTGTCTGCTGCAACTCCTTACGTCCCATGCTAGGCCACTGCACCTCTGACGCTTTAGATATATAAAGCTCAATCACTGCGCGCTCTTTATCGTTAAGCAAAGGCAGCAGCTGATCAACCCTTTCTTTGCGAAGCCGCCAATACTCGATCAACTCGTCTATTTTTTTTATAGAAGGATGAGAGGCCAGCCTTGCAGCAGCGTCTCCGGTCGGATCCCGGATCCCGCCGCCTTTGATCCTGCCTGCCGTCACCAGGGAAGTACCGGCCCTAGGTAACAGCGCCGCTACTATATCTGCCCGCTCCCTTTGCAGGTCCTCGATATAGCCGGGAATTCCTCGGTAGCTGAAAATAGTGTCTCTGACTTCATCTTCAGCCCAGGAAGGGAGATACGGCATATTTATGCATCTTTAACTGCCAGCACCCGCAGGGCATCCGGCCAGGCTAGCGCAATATCAGTGCGGAAGATAGCACGAAAAGCGGTTACATCCTTGTTGAAGCCAATGGCATCGTTTCGCTGAATATCAATGCCGGCCTTATCAGCAATGTAAACGCCGCGCTGGAAGTCTCCCACCATCAGGGCATCAGTCCCAGCTTCTAAGGTGCCAGGGAATTCCTCAGTTGTCACTAAAGGCCGCCCCAGCAAGGTATTGCCTAACCCTTGCGTCAGGTCGTTAACCATCAGGTAACGCCCATCGCCATCCTTCAGCTTACGAAGCACGGCCTCCATAGCGGGGTTACAAACAAAGGTAGCATTTTTCCGGTACTTTGCCGGTAGTGCTGCCCACAAGGCCAGGATGTCATCAGTATCAATGGTGGCTGCCGCGCTGGGTACGCGCTCAATGAGAAGTGTCGCGCCATCTTTAGCAGTCAAGATTCCCTGTAAATTAGCATCGGTGGCATCCCCGTTCCAGTATTGGCCTTCCAGCAGCTCTCCTATCTCGTCAATGAAGTGCTGCGCCAGGTAGCCAGCCAGGTCAACGCCGGTGTCCTGAAGAAGCTCGTTAGACACCTCCACAATGGCCGCTGCCTTTTTCGGCACAAGCGTTACCTGGTCAAAGGTCAGGTCATGCGGTATGATAGCCGTGCCTTCTTCTACCATAGCCGCGCCGCCGCCGCCGGTTCTCCGGGGATATACTGCGCTCTTGCCGCTAATGGCAGGCAGGATTCTAGCCAGCTGTCGCATAACAACCTCATCGGTTAAGCCGTCAATAATCTCCTTAGCGAAGTCGTCAGGTGCTAAGGCTTCGCCGGTGGTCGGGCTCGTCACCATCATTGCGCGAATTTCCCCAGTACGCAGATAATGGTTAAAGCTGTCCCGCTGCTCTTGTTTGTTCTCTCCGGTGATAACCACGGGAGGGATAGTTCTGGTTTCGGCCTCTTCGCCATTCACTTTGTCCAGCTCCTTTTTAACAGTATCTTCCTTCCTGGTTTCAGTTTCCTTGCCCATGTTTAATTCCTCCTTAAATTTTTCAAGTGACCGGCAGGCCACTTCATTAGCCGGGTATGCTGCGAACACTACCGGGCTAACCTCATACAAGTCAGCATCAATAATAGTCCGCTTGTATATGGTCTGCCCGTCCCGGTCAATGCTGCTCCACTTGTCATCCTTAACTACCATGCCAAAACTCATACCGTCCACGTCCCCGCGCTGGATGCTTTCCCAGGCATCGTTCCCCGCCTGGGTGTCCGGCAAGTCCAGCTCAAGGGTTAACTGATTATCGCTTGACGCTAACCGCAGGGTGCCGTTCCTGGTATTTCCCAGTACTCGGCCGAGATCATGGCTCCACAATCCCGCCACGTCTCGTGTTTTAATGCTCTCATCGAAGCAACCTGGGGCTAGTTCCTCAATAAACGGGTCTCCCCACATATCCCGCAAAACCTGGGATTCCTCGTTATAGGCAATGCGCCCGGCAATAGTACGCTTTCCGGTATCATCGGCTTTTCTTGCCTCAAGAGTCACGGGTAACGCTCTAATCTCCTTCACCATCGTTAGGCTCCTCCTCTCCTAATAACCCCATGTTTAGGGGTCTGTAAAGCTCATCTCCGCCATCTTTAGCCGGCAGGTTCTCTAGCTGCCTTACTTCGTTCACTGTCATAAAGCCAGCCGCCAGGGCTGTCCGGTATGCTTCATAACGGCTGTCCAGGGTTGTCCGTAACAGATCGCCGGTGGTAAACTCACAGTATAGATTGCCGTGTGTTATCAGCGCACGGTTGCAGGCTTGCTCAATCCGGCTTAACCAGGGCCTCAAGCTATGAGTTAAAAACTCCAGGTTCTGCGCCTCCTGGGAGCTATAGCTGGCCTTTTCCAGGTGTCCTAGTAGTGCAGGAGGTACACCGAATATCCTGGCAACGTCTAGGACGCTTACCTGCCTGGATTCTAACCACTGGCTGTCCTTGTTTGATAAGGCAACGGGTTTAAACTCCATACCCTCTTCCAGGACCGCCACTTTACCGGCATTATCCCCGCCGCTGTATTTATCCCGCCAGGATTGACGCAACGTTTCCGCCGCTTCCGGCCCTAGGTGCCCGGGGTGCTGTAACACACCTGATAGGTTCGCTCCATTCTTAAAAAAACTCTGGCCGTGTTTTAGTTCGGCAATAGCTCCTCCTATGCTTTCCCGGGCCAGGGTGATCGGGCTTATTCCCTTTATTCCATCCAGGGTTATTCCTATAACGTGCAACACTTCTTCAGGGGCTATTATCTGCTGTCCCTTGGCGGTGCTTACCCTGTAGGTTACTGCGCCGGTGACTTTGTCCCGCTCAACAGTGACTGCTGCCGGGTCTAACGGCCACAGCGCAACAGGTTTACCATGTCGCCAGTCAATAAACGCGAAGAAGTTCCCATTTAGCAGCAGGTGATTCATGATAAGTTCTTTAAAGATAAATGGAGTAGCAAGCGGGTTCGGTGCCTCGTGCAGCAGCTTATAAACCTGGTTTTCAGTCGCCGGCTCCCTGCCTTCGTCAGTCTTGCGATAAACTTTAAGCGGCATTGCCGCCACTGCGCCGCTAAGCAAGGTCACGGCTCTTAGCGCAGCGGGTATTCCCAGGGCTGTCCTGGGGGTTACCTGCACTCCTGCGCCGGTGGCAGGGCCTATAATATCCCGCCATCCTTCTGCATCGCGCTGGGTGAAGTCCCGCCGCTCTTTTGGCTTGAATATTCTCTGAAGCAAGTTCACAGAACAACTAACCCCCTTTCCCTGTATACTGATTTCTGCTCCCTTAACATGGCTCTGCTAATTGCCAGCACCAGGGCAACACAACCGTCAATCCTGTCCTTGCTCCGTGCTTTACTGGGCTTGATATTGCCAGCTGCGTCCTGTTCTATGGATACGTTCGCCATATTCCAGGCAAGAACCGGATGGTTGCCGTGCCGCAGCCGGTTACTAAGTACCAGCGCCTCTAAGTGCTTGCTCGGTGCAGAAAGTGAAGCATATCCCATGCCAGTGCTAACCATCGACGCGCCTTCCTCTGTGAGTTCCACAGAAAGCTGAGTAGCACTCCAGCGGTCAAAGGCTATCTCCTTTATCTGATAGGTAGCAGCTAGTTCTTGAATGTCCTTCTTAATTTCTCTTTGGTCTAGCACATCACCAGGCTGTAGCTTCAAATAGCCGCCACGTGCCCAGGCCCGGTAGTCAGCTACGTCCTGCCTATCTGCTGTAGTTCTCGCCTCCGGCAACCAAAAAAATGGCAGTATATCGTAGTTAGGAGGGTCGCTGTCGTCAGGGAATAACAACACAAAGGCTGTCAGGTCGGTTGTAGCACTCATGTCCAGGCCCGCATAACATAGCCTTCCTTTAAGCTTTTCCGGCTCAACCGGTGCGCCACAGGCATCCCAGCGGTGCAAGGGTATCCATGTTACATCTGCTTGCGTCCACTGGTTTAAGTATAGTCGCCTGAATGAGTTCTCCAGCGCTGGTGATTGCTTTGCCTTGGCCGCCAGGGATTTCATCTCCTCCATGCAGCGAAAGGTCCCCAAAGCCGGGTTAGCACTCTTCCAGGTCTGGGGGTCCTGCCAATCGTCTTCGGGGCTCGCCTCATACATCACTGGCAAGAAAAAGGGATCTACTGCTGGGTTCTCCTCTACACGCTTAGCATGACTGTATAACTCCCAGAAAATGGACGTCCGGTCATATCCTGCTGTAGATATGGCCAGCAATAGCGGCTCCTCTCTTGTGCCGAATCCGGTCTGTAGGGCCTCCCACATCTCCCGCCCGCGCTTACCCTCCCACACGTGAAGTTCATCGGCAATAATTGCCGTAGGGTTCAGCCCATGCGCTAGCCCGCCGTCTGCGGCCAGGGCCTTCAGTATGCTGCCGGTTTTATTGTCAACTATCAACTTTTTGTACTCAATGATCTTTAGCCGCTTGTTTAGTGTCGGGTTACTTCGCACGAAGTCCCGCGCCTGGTTAAAACACAAACCGGCCTGGTCCCTTGAGCCTGCCGCAAGGTAAACTTCTGCGCCGGGTTTACCATCAGCACAAAGATGGTACAAGGCCAACGCTGCTGCCAGTGCTGTTTTGCCGTTTTTCCTAGGCAAAAACAACAAGGCTTGCCGGTATTGCCGCAGCCCATCAGGGTTCAACGTGCCGTAAAGCTGCCGGATAAAGTCAACTTGCCAGGGTGTAAGCTCAAAGGGCATACCTGCCCAGGGTGCTTTACTGTGCTTGAGCAGGGAAACAAAGCGTAGCACGCGGTCAATTCGGTTCAATTATCTTCCACCTTTACTGTGCACATTAGCACCAGTTCACGATTGCGCGTTTCTGTGTTAATTACTGATTTAATATCGTATATCTCGCCCCTAAAAAGTAGCCGGTGCTGCGGCGTTATCCCCGGTATGTAGCGCAGCGTCACCTTGACGGTAGCTTCAGCTCGCACTGTAGCTGCCGCCCAGTATTCCCGCCCGCTTACCGGCTCTACCGCTGCCCACGCCGTAGCAATAGTCGCCCACTCTTCGGTTGGGTCGCCCCACTCATCATAAACCGAGGTTAATTTCTGAATTTCTACTCTATGCCTTAACAGCTTCCTGTCTTTCATAAACCCACCCGCCTATAAGGCCAATAAAGCAGCTTGACAGCATCTAGGTTTTGCTTGTGCAGGTAGCCGTCCACATCCTCAAACATTATCAGGGTATGAAGCAGGAGGCCGGCCAGCACGGTTCCAGGGATAGGCTCGAAGCTATCCAGCTTGCAACCTAAAAAGGTTTCTGCGAAGTCCCTTGCCGCTGCCATCAGGCTGGCAAGCAAAATGTCATGATCGCTATCTTCAATTCTTAAATGCAGTTTCACAGTTTCCAAATCAAAGTTATTCATGTCATCACCTCGTCAGTCAAGCAGGGCTTCCATCTCGTCAGGGCCTCTAACTCCAAAGTTTGTCCAAAAAATCACCACAGTCAAGCAGGGCTTCCATCTCGTCAGGGTGTTCCGGTTCCGGTATTTGCAGCCTCATCCGGGCGCTAGGAGACAGGCCGAACAGGGCAATAAATTGCCGCAGCTCCTGCAAGGCATCCCGCATAATGTAATATTCAGGTCGCTGCTTCGGTACGCCGTTCGGCTGGATAAAGGTGTCACCATCTTTAAGCAGTGCGGCCTGTGCCCGCTCATATCTGGCAACGCATTCGCAGTACATCGCCAGGGTTTTTCGGTCTAACTCTGTCAAAAGCCCCAACTGGTGTAGCGGTTTCGCTACCCTGCGCCATTCCGCTTTTGCCCCTGCTGATAAACCGGCTGGCATTTTCGGCAACGGTGTTTGTGCCTTTTGCCGGGGCTCCGGCTTGTAGTTTTCATCAACTGCCTTTAGGGGTCCTCTAAGTCCCATCATCTACTACCTCCTAAATCAAACACTGTCAATACCTGCCAAACAGCATTAAAAACGCCTTCTGCCAGTATTTGCCAGAAAGCTATAAGTATGCTTGTTTCAAGCTCCTAGAACAGGAAAACCTTGAAACGCGTAATGTTTGTTCCCCCCCACGGTTCAGGGGGCTTATCCCGTACTTTTTAAATACCCCTCCCCCAGCCATGTACCGCCTCATGACACTGAAAGCATAATGCCTGACAATTACTGGGAACAAGCCTCAAGTCAGGCCGCTCTTTAACTGGTGCTATATGGTGAACAACCTTGGCCAGGACCATGCGCCCCTGTTGCTTACACCTGTAGCAGTATTGGTTCCCAGGCTGTTGCAGAAACCACCGCCTGAACTTTTCCCATGTCCAATCGTACCCGCGCTGTCTTGAACTACCGCGCCTGGCATCAAGGGCATTGTTGTACTGCCTCCGTGCCTGCCCCTTATGCTGCTCGCAGTAGCCACTGGGGTCCTTTGTTATTTCAACACAGCCAGGCCAGCGGCAAGCAGTCCCTGGTTGCACCGCCATTACTCTGTCACCTACTCTGTCACCAGTCCGATGGCGCATCTTCTATCCTTATCATCTTTAACAACCGAAAAGCTAACCCTCATTCCCGCGCGAAGATCTTTAATGTTCGGCGGTCTAATACATGCGGTCCAATGAAAGTATATATCCTCGCCGGCTTCCGGCCGGATAAAACCGAAGCCCCGCCTTGTATATACGGCAAGCACAATTCCCATTTGTGTTTCCATTGCGCTTCCTCCTCTAATGAAAAAGCTACCCGCCAACAGCGACAGGTAGCTACTTTAATATTACCACATTCTGCAATAACCTGCAAGCAATGGATCTGATCCCTGTCAGCAGATCCCTGTCAACGAATCCGATCCCTGTCAGCTAGTGCTACTCTAGTCTGTAGCGTTCGGTTGGTAGCGGTTTAAAAACCTTCTTGTTGAAACGCCTTCCGCTTTTCCTTCCGCCCGCCCGCTTGGTCGGTTGACGTCGTACATCTTCCCAGTAACACTCCTGCCATCCGGCATAGGGGTCTGCTATCCGGTCGCCCCGGAATACTTCAGCACCACACCTCAAGCAGGAGTAGTAGCCACCCTCGCTATCCAGCTGTGATGAACAGAAGGGACAAAACAATTCAGGTGTCTCTTTCACCCCTTCACCCCCTCCCGCTTCTGCTGCCGTGCTTCATATTGCCGCCGCCGCTTGATAGCCTTCCCTCGCACAATTGCTTTCTTCAGTAGTTCGGGAGACAGGCTCGACAGCAGCTCCCGCTCCGTTAAAAACAGGGTAGCCTTAGTGATTTTTATTTCCAGATATTTCATGTCCTCGCCTCCATTCGTGCTACTTTCGTGCTACTCCAACTTTGTTTTATGCCTCCATGCAGAACACTTCAGAAACAATCCATGCTTTTATTACCATTACCTACCTTTTTATTCCTTGGCAGTTTATGTTAAAGGTTACCATTAACATCTTGTATTACCAATTATAGAGGTGTTATATTTCCAATTACTTCTTGTTTCTACCCCCTGAACACGTGAGAACACTTCAAACTGCGTTTTCAGTAACTTTCCCTTGTAATTTCCTCGCGTGAGAAACTTTATAGAAACAGGTCATGAAGTGTTCTGTTCCGTTCGCGTAACACTCAACAGTGCGTAGCACCCAGCAGGCCGATCCCTACCCAGGTCCGCGCTCTGCTTGCGCCCTTTTGGTATTGGTCCAGTCCCCGGGCCATCAGCGCCTGAGAAAAGCGCTTCCGCCCCAGGGGATAGCGTTCGCTGTTTGCCTTGCACCATTCCTGGTACGCCTGCCATATTTCGGCGTTATCAGCCTGTGCCGCAGGTTCCAATATACAACATTCCTGGATAAAATCTCTTAACGGATCGCTTTCTTCTCGATACTCCCCCGTCAACCGCTTGACGGCCTCCGGTTCCTGCAATCCTTCCTTTTGCCACAATAGGCAGCCTTCGATAAGCCAGGCCATAACCGCCGGTCGCCCTTCATCGCGCAGCCTGGCCTTGATCTCCGGATCTCGTTCGGCCTCCGAGATCTCCTCTAAGAAAGGTATCTGCACCAGCCGCCGCCAAATAGCGCCCTCCGGCCCACTTATGCTAGGCCGGTTGTTTGCGGCCAACCACAGTTTAAACTGCGGCCTAAACTCAAAGGCTTCAGAATACAAAAAGCGCGCCGTTATCGTGTCACCGCCGGTGAGCATATTAATAAGCCCCTCGGCCAGCCGGCGCCCGTCTTCCACTTCCACACTACAAACAAATCTTTTGCCGGCAAGCCGTGCGATATCGTTCCGCGGTGCTCCGCTTACATGGCTCCGCTGAAGGAAGGTTTCAAAGTCTGCCGTTGCCGCGTAGTCGCCCATCGCCGCCTGAACTGCCGCTAACAGAGTGCTTTTCCCGGTAGCCGGTGGGCCATAAGCAAAAAACAGCTTTTCTAACCCCGTGCTCCCAGTTAGCGAATAACCCAATGCTTTCTGAACGTAGCGCTGCACTTCCGGATCAGGAAGCACCCGGTCTAAAAAACTCTCCCACAGCGCAGACCGCGCATCCGGATCATACTCCGTTGGGGCTAGCTTGCTTATATAGTCCTCGCGCCGGTGCTCCCGCAGCCCTCCTGTTTTGAGATCAATCGTTCCGTTCAAGCAGTTAAGCAGCCAGGGATCGCGGTCCAGCTCATCAAAAGTAATCGGCATTTCCGGCTCACTCTGCGCCAGGCTCACCATTGCCCTGATCTTCGATTCGCTTTCTGATCTCATGGCGTGCTGAGCCAGCGCCTTGCGATCTGTCTCCGTGAGCGCTTCCGAGGCCTCAGCGTAAATAGCTTTAACAGCTTGACGTGCCAATCTTAAGGCCTTACCGGTTCGGTCCAGCTCCCATCGCTGGCCAGTCCAATGCAGCCATTTTTGCCGGTCCACCAGATAGCGCATATTCCCGGCGGC
>Ga0208564_1004103_pt1 | contig 10204 bp, 10 predicted proteins | sample AD_UKC073_MetaG_FD_184439 | JGI IMG/M metagenome (GOLD analysis project Ga0208564, IMG submission 184439) | Active sludge microbial communities of municipal wastewater-treating anaerobic digesters from USA - AD_UKC073_MetaG (SPAdes) (version 2) | ecosystem: Engineered > Bioreactor > Anaerobic >... | reverse complement strand
TCTGCGGCCGACGGCGCCATCGTCAGGCCAGGGGTCCGGTGACTGCTTCGACGGCGGCCAGCACGCCACCGGAGGCGGTGAGGGCCACGGCATACCCGATCTCCGGGGCGAGGAAGCGGTCGCCGCCCGGCCCGGGCCACCCGGCGGCACGCAGCGCGGCGACGACTGCCCCGGTCGCGGGCGCGGGCTGGAGGGGGGCGCGCAGCTCGATGCCCCGCGCTGCGGTGAGGATCTCGATGGCAAGCACCCGGGTCAGCCCGTCGACGCTGCGGCGCAGCTTGCGCCCGGCCGACCAGCCCATCGAGACGTGGTCCTCCTGCATCGCCGATGACGGGATCGAGTCGACGCTCGCCGGGGCGGCGAGGCGCTTGAGCTCGGAGACGATCGCCGCCTGGGTGTATTGCGCGATCATGTGCCCGCTGTCGACGCCCGGGTCGTCGGCGAGGAAGGGCGGCAGTCCGTTGTTGCGCGCCTTGTCCAGGAAGCGGTCGGTGCGGCGTTCGCTCATGCTCGCGACGTCGGCGGCGACGATGGCGAGGAAGTCCAGCACGTAGGCGACCGGCGCTCCGTGGAAGTTGCCATTGGACTCGACCCGGCCGTCGAGGGTGACGACCGGGTTGTCGATGGCGGCGGCAAGCTCCCAGCCGGCGACCTGGGCGGCATGCGCCAGCGTGTCCCGAGCGGCGCCGGTGACCTGCGGTGCGCAGCGCAGCGAGTAGGCGTCCTGCACGCGGGGGCAGTCGTCAGTGTCGTGCGACAGCCGAATCGGACTGTCCGCCATGACTTTTCGGATGTTGTCGGCCGAAATCGCCTGTCCCGGTTGGGGTCTGAGCGCCTGCAGGTCAGCGGCGAAGACGTGATCGGTGCCGAGCAGCCCCTCGACGCTCATCGCCGTCGCGATATCGGCGGTGTGCAACAACATGCGCAGATCGGCGATCGCCAGGCAGAGCATCCCGAGCATGCCGTCGGTGCCGTTGATGAGGGCAAGTCCCTCCTTTTCGGCCAGCACCACAGCCGGTATGCCGTGCTCGGCCAGGGCCGTGGTGGCGTCGGTGCGGGAGCCGTCGGCACGGCGTACCGGGCCCTCTCCCATCGCCGCGAGGGCGCAATGGGCAAGCGGGGCCAGGTCTCCTGAGCAGCCGAGCGAGCCGTATTCGTGGACGACCGGGGTGATGCCCGCGTTGAGCATGCCCAGATAGGTGCGGGCGATCTCCGGGCGCACACCGGTGCGGCCGGTCGCGAGGGTCGCCAAGCGCAGCAACATGAGGGCCCGCACGACCTCGTGCTCGACCTCGGGGCCGCTGCCGGCCGCGTGCGACCGGACCAGCGAGCGCTGCAATTGGGCGCGCATGGCGACCGGGATGTGCCGGGTGGCCAACGCTCCGAAGCCGGTCGAGACGCCGTAGTGCGGCTCGGTGTCGTCGGCGAGCGCGTCGATGATCGACCGGCTGGCCGCGATGCAATCCCACGCGGCGTCGGAAATCTGCACAGGAGCGCCCCCGCGCGCGACAGCGACGACTTCGTCGATGGTGAGCGGGCCGGAGCCGACGACAACACTGTGCATAGGCCTATTGACGCAAGCCGAAGCCCCTGCCCGCCACCCCCGCGCGACCACGCATGTCCCAGATATGGGACTCGCCGACCCGAGGGGACAGTGGCATGCTGGCCGGCGTGGATGCCAGCCCCGCCGTCGGCCATGCTCTCGACGTGCTGCGGCTGCTGGGCCGGCATACCGAGCCGTTGCCGGCTGCGCGCATCGCGAGCGAACTCGGGCTGCCCCGGTCGAGCGCCTACCGGATCCTCGCGACGCTCACCGACCGCGGCTTCGTCAGCCACGTGCGCGAGTCGGGGCGTTATGCGCTCGGGGCGGCGGCCTACGAGCTGGGCTGGGCCTATCAACGCCAGGCGCCGCTGCAGCGGACCGCCGCCCCGTTGCTGGCCCGGCTCGTCGATGTGACGACCCACAACGCGCACCTGGCGGTCATGCACGGTCGCGACGTCCTCTATGTCGTCGAGGAGCGCGCCGCCGGCCGACCCCGCCTGGTCACCGATGTCGGCGTGCGACTGCCGGCCGAGCTCACCGCCAGCGGCCTGGCCATGCTCGCGCGGCTGTCTGCCGCCCAGGTGCGGGCGCTCTATCCGCGCGCCGACCTCCTGGTCAGCCGCGAGGGGCGCGGCCCCCGCTCGCTCGCCGCGCTCCGTCGCCAACTCGTCGAGACGAGGGCCAGAGGGTATGCCGTGGAGGACGGCACGGTGACGCCGGGCTTGGCGTCGGTGGCGGTCGCCGTGGTGGACCATGCCGGGCATCCGATCGCCGGCGTGGCGGTGACCTATCCCGAGGTGGAGCGCGAGCGAGAGGCGGTGCTGGCCGAGCAGGTGCGCCGGGTCGCGGCCGCACTTTCGGCCCGCCTGGCCCGGTGAGCCGTCCAGCGTTGGCCCCGCCCAGTTTTGGTGTGTCGAAACGAGCGCCCTGGAGCAACTTCCACCACACCAAAACTGACGTGAGGGAGGTGAGGGTGACCTGACCCGGCCGGACCAGCCATCTGCCAGTTTTGGTGTGTCGAAACGAGCGCCCTGGCGCAACTTCCACCACACCAAAACTGACGTGAAGAGACAGATGATCGGGTCTGGACTTGACCTGCCCAGGGTCATCTCCTGGTGAGCCGTCTAGGGTTGGCGCCCATGGCTGCCATCTGCGACCTCGACGCACTCCTTGCCGGGCTGGCTCCGCGGCTGCGACCTGGCCGCTATGTCTTCGTGACCCTGCCCGAGGACGAGCCGGTCAAGGCCAAGTGGCGGCCGATCATGACCTTCCTGGAAGACGAGGGCCGCACCCTCATCCTCGAAGCCAAGGTCGCCAAGGCAGCCGAACTCGATGCTTCGGCCAAGCTGGCGTGGATCACCCTCGACGTGCACAGCGACCTGGAAGCCGTGGGCCTCACCGCCGCGGTCAGTGGGGCGCTGGCCGAGGCCGGCATCAGCTGCAATGTCGTCGCGGCGGCCTACCACGACCACCTCTTCGTCGCCGCCGACGCAGCAGACCGGGCGGTGGCCGTCCTGCAGGAACTGGCCACCCGCCCGGTCCACGTCTCACGTCACGCCGCGGTGCCGTCCGAGGCAGCTGCACCAGCCGAGCAGGCCGACCCAGCCGAGGACTGAGCCGGCAACCCCGCCGCGACCGCGGCAGGTGACCCACCGGCATACCGGCTGACCATCGACTCGACGTCGATGCCGGTGGCGCTCTTGAGCATCGCGAGCGTCTGGGCGAGGTTGGCGGTCACCTGCTTGGGCAGCGCGCCCGCGCCGTCGGTCGAGATGACGGTGAGCTGGTCGATGGCGGCCATCGGGGAGGCGACCTCGCGAGCCACCTTGGGCAGCACCTCGACGAGCATCTGTAGGACGGCGGCCTCGTTGTATTCCGCGAAGGCGGTCGCGCGCTTGGACATCGCCTCGGCTTCGGCCTGCCCGGTGGCCAGGATCGCGGCCGCTTGGGCCTCACCTTCGGCGCGCAGAGCTTCGGCCTCGGCGGTGCGCTGGGCACGTGCCGCCTCACCGCGTTTCGCCCCCTCGATGGCTGCGGCTTCGGCGAGCGCGGTGCGGCGGGACTTCTCGGCCTCGCCGGTGAGGCGTGCCGTCTCGGCCTCGGCCTGGGCTGCGGCGATAGCTGCGGCGCGGCGGGCGTCGGCCTGCGCGATGGCGGAGTTGCGGGCGGCCTCGGCCTCCTGCTCGACCTTGTAGCGCGCCGCGTCGGCGGGCTTGCGCACCTGGGTGTCGAGCTCGCGCTCGCGCAAGGCGGCCTGACGGACGGCGACCTTCTCCTGTTCGGTGAGGATGGCCTGGTCGCGGTCGGCCTGGGCCAACGGCCCGGCCGCGGCGGCTTGCGCGGCCGCGGCGTCGGTCTCGGCCTTGATCTCGGTCTGCTTGAGCACAAGTTCACGGTGGGCGACGGCGATCTCCTGCTCGGCGGCCAGTCGCGCCTGCTCGGCCGCCTGGCGGGCGTTGGCCTCGGCGATGGCGGCGGTCTGGCCCACCCGCGCAGCTTCCGGGCGCCCGAGGTCGGACAAGTAGGTGCCGTCGTCGGTGATGTCCTGGATCTGGAAGGTGTCGAGCACCAACCCCTGCCCGGTCAGTGAGGTCTCCGACTCGTCGGCGACCCGCTGCGCGAACGCGGCCCGGTCCCGGATGATCTGCTCGACGGTGAGCGACCCGACGATCGAGCGCAGCGCACCGGCCAGCGTCTCCTGGGTGAACGTCTCGATCTCGTGCTGTTGGGTCAAGAACCGTTGCGCGGCAGCCCGAATCGAGTCCTCGTGGCCGCCGACCTTGACCAGGGCCACCCCATCGAGATTGAGCTTGACGCCCTGCCCGGAGACGGCGCCACGGATCTGCACCATGATCCGACGGCTGGACAGGTCGAGCACGTGCAGGCGCTGCACGAACGGCACGACGAAGACCCCGCCGCCCATGACGACCTTCTGGCCGGACAGGTCGGTCGACACCTCGCCGGTCTGGGCGTTGCGGATCTCCTTGCCCTTCTTGCCGGTGACGATGAAGGCCTCGTTCGGCCCGGCCACCTTGTAGCGCTGGGCAATGACCAGCCCGAGCAACACGACGACGAAGACGATGCCGACGATGGCCAAGAGCATCGGCGAGATGGGGAGGGTGGACATGGCGCCTTTCCTTTCGTGCCGCAGCGGGGTGCCGCGGGAGGGTCGATGGAGGTATGCCGTGGCACGGCATACCTGAGAAGGGACGGTGGGGATAGGGGTGGCGAGAGGGGGCGGCGCATCCCGCCCGGCAGATCAGCTCGGCCGGTCCTGAGGGGACAGCGCCGCGACGGTCACGGCGGTCGGCGAGTCGACCGCCGTGACGACGATCGACGTGCCGGCCGGCAGCGGCCGGTCACAGCGGGCGTTGAGCCGGGTGAGCTGGCCGCCGACGGTGAGGCCGACCTGGCCGAGGCCCTGGTGTGGGATCTCGGAGATCACCGAACCGCGTTGCCCGACGAGGGATTCGGAGCGGACTGTGGCGTCGGTGGCGCCCCGCATGAGGGTCTTGGTGAGCCAGCCCGCGAGGCCACCCACGGCGACCCCGGCGACCAGGCCGCCGCCGATCGCCAACGGCGTTGCACCGGTGGCCGATTCGATGCCAGCGCCGGCAAACCCGAAGGCGGCCAGGAACCCCGATACGGCGGCGCCACTGAGGAAAGTGCCGGCGAGGTCACCGCCGAGGAACTCGCCGCCGACGCTGTGTGCATCGAAGGCGCCGACGGCACCGAGGGCCCCGTCGAGAAGGTCTCCCGCGATGAGCGAGACGAGCAACAGGAGCAGTCCCACGCCTGCGATGACGAGGAATGCGGTCATCCGTCATGAGCTCCAGTCAGGGCCGCCGACCGACGCCACCGTGGCGCCTCTCCAGCCCATTGCCGCTGAGACGGCGTGGGGCGTCGGCCGGTTCCACCGACTTTCGCGCGGTCCGGTCAGCTCGACTGTTGTGCCCCCGGATCGGCGTTCGAGAGGCCCTCGGCAGCGTTTTCGGCGGCAACCGCCTTGCGGACCACCGGCATGACGGTCAGCCCCTGGACCGCGATCGTGAAGAGCACCACGGCATACGTGGCCGTCACGAGGGTGGAGCGATAGGGCGAGGGGGGCAGCCCGAGCGCCAGGCTGATCGCGATCCCGCCGCGCAGGCCACCCCAGGTGAGCATCCGGATGGTCCACGGCCCGTAGCCGTCGCGGGAGCGCACGAGGAACATCGGCAGCGCCACCGAGACGAACCGGGCCACCAGCGCGACGGCGATCATGACGATGCCCGCGACGATCTGGGCGCCCGAGGTCGGCGTGAGGATGACGTCGAGTCCGATGAAGGCGAAGAGCAGGATGTTGAGCACCTGGTCGAGGGTCTCCCAGAAGCCTTCGACGTGGTGCCGGGTCTCTTCGGTGAACGCGCGCTCCTTGCCGGCCGAGACGATGAGCCCGGCGACGACCATGGCCAGGGGGCCGCTCATCGAGGACTGGACGCAGACGCCATAGCCGACGACCACGGTGGTCAGGGTGATGAGTACCTCGACCGCGTGGCTCTCGATCGTCTTGCAGAGCCAGTAGCACGCGTAGCCCAAGGCGGCCCCGAACGCCATCCCGCCGAGCGCCTCCTGGGCGAAGACGGTGAGCGCACCGGTCAGGCTCGCCTCGACGTGCGAGGTGCCGACGCCGGCGGCCGCCGCGATGACGAGGTAGAAGACGACGCCCACGCCGTCGTTGAAGAGGCTCTCGCCGGCGATGAGGGTCTCGACCTTCTTGGGCACCTTGGCGCGTTTGAGCATGTCGAGAACGGCCACCGGATCGGTCGGCGAGAGCAGCGCCCCGAAGAGCAGCGCCCACAACAGCGGCACGTCGAGACCGACCAGTCGGAAGACCCCCCAGGCGGCGAACCCGATGAGCACCGTGCTGATCGCCGTCGACAGGAACGCGAAGGTGAGGATGCCGGCGCGCAAGCGCACCAACAACCGCGCATCCAGGCTCATCGCGCCGGCGAAGAGCAGGAACGACAGGATCCCGTTGAGCACGAACGCCGTGAAGTCGAGGGTCTGCAACAGCTCGGTCGCCAGGTGCCTCAACCCGAAGGTCCAGCCCGCGATATCGAAGCTGATGAGCAGCACCGAGGCCATCGCGCCCGCCAAGGTCACGCCCACGGTCGTCGGGATCCGGGTGAACCGTTCGTTGGCCCAGGCCAGCAGGGCCGAGACGCACATGAGGACCGCGAGGGCAGTGAGCACGTCCGGAGCGTAGTCCTGCGCCCCGCGACACAGGCCGCCAGCGCAAGCAATCTCACGGCCGAACCGAGGCTGCCGGGGCGGCATACAGTGTCGTGCCATGACGGACTACGACGCCGGGTATGCCGGTGCGCTGGCGTGGGATGGACTGCCCGGGATTCCGGCCTCGGCCGGAGCGCTCGTCTGGGACGACGCCGGGCGGCTGCTCCTGCTGGCACCCACCTACAAGGACGGCTGGACCATCCCCGGCGGAGTCATGGAGTCGACCGGTGAGACGCCGTGGGAGGCCTGCCGACGCGAGGTCTTCGAGGAGACCGGGCTCACCGTGACGCGCGGGCGGTTGGCCGCGGTCGACACCCGGCCGGCCAAGCCGCGCAAGGCGATGGGGTTGCGGTTCCTCTTCGACTGCGAGCCGTTCTCCACCGAGGCGGCTGCCCGGGTCGTCGTCCAGGTCGAGGAGGTCCGCGAATACCGGTTCGTCGAGCCCGAGGCCGCGCTGCTGCTGCTGCGCCCGGCCGTGCGTCGGCGGGTCGCGTCGGCTTTGGCAGCGCGGGCTGCGGGCATCGGCTGCGTCTACCTGCAGGACGGTATGCCGGTCGACGGGGTCAGCGCGTGACACCGGCTCCCGACGTGGCATCCGACGTGGCATATGACGTCGCGCGGGTGCGCGCGCACTTCCCGGCGCTGGCCGCGGGCGCGGCGCACTTCGACGCCCCTGGCGGCACACTGACCCCCGACGTCGTGGCTGATGCGGTGCGCGACACCCTGCTCGCGCCGATTGCCAACCGGGGCACCGTGACTCCGGCCGAGCAGCGCGCCGAGGCCGTCGTCGGCGAATGCCGGGCCGCCCTCGGTGACCTGCTCGGGGCCGATCCGCGCGGAATCGTCTTCGGGCGCAGCGCAACTGCGCTCACCTATGACCTGTCGCGAGCGCTGGCCCACACCTGGGCGCCGGGCGACGAGGTCGTCGTCACGCGCCTGGATCACGACGCCAACGTGCGGCCCTGGGTGCAGGCTGCCGCCGCAGTGGGGGCGGTCGTGCGATGGGCCGATTTCGACCCGGCGACCGGCGAACTCCCGGTGGATGCGGTGGCGTCGCTGCTGTCGCCGCGCACTCGGCTGGTCGCGGTCACGGCCGCGAGCAATCTCATCGGCACCCGCCCACCGGTCGCCCAGATCGCGCGGGCTGCCCATGCGGTCGGCGCGCTGGTGTGGGTCGACGGGGTGCACGCGACGGCGCATGCATCGGTCGACGTCGCGCGGCTCGGCGCGGACTTCTGGGCCTGCTCGCCCTACAAGTTCCTCGGGCCGCACTGCGGTGTCGTCGCGGCGGCGCCCGCGCTGCTCGAGGGCCTGCGGATGGACAAGCTGCTGCCCTCGACCGACGAGGTGCCCGAGCGCTTCGAACTCGGCACGCTGCCCTACGAACTCATGGCCGGCACGACCGCTGCGGTCGACTTCCTCGCTGGGCTCGCGCCCCCCTCGGCGCCCGACGGGTCTCGCCCCGACCGGCGCGCGCGACTGCTCGCCTCGTATGCCGTCTTGGAGGCTCACGAGGACCAGTTGCGTTCGCGTCTGGAGCCGGTGCTGCGGGAGTTGCCCGGCGTCACGGTCTATTCGAACGCCGCGGCCCGGACCCCGACGATGCTCTTCCGGATCGCCGGGCGGGATTCACAGGACGTGCGAAAAGCCTTGGCGGACAGAGGGATCAATGCGCCGGCCGGGCACTTCTATGCGATCGAGTGCTCTCGTCATCTGGGGTTGGCCGACGAGGGCGGAGTGCGGGTCGGTTTGGCGCCCTATTCGAACGACGACGACATCGACCGTCTCGTCGCTGGGCTGCGCGAGATCACCCGCGCCTGATCGCCTCACCTCGAGCGCATGAGAACGTGCACACTCTTGGTAGTTTCGAACCCTCCGCACTACATCCGAAGAGCCGTCAACGATAAAGTAGGTAATGGTCGTATTTCGGCAAGTTGACCCGCTTCTCGTAGTTCTCCTGGGAGTGTCGATCAGCCTGAGCGCGTGCGGCCAACAGGCCGGCACCACGCCCGGCCCGGGCAGTCCCCCCTTACCTTCTTCGTGCCCCCGATGATGGGGGTGCTGGTCACCAGGTCCGGCATGACTGATTGCCCCTGTCGAACGCATGATCCGGGGGGCGTTGTCACCGGGTGCGGTGGCGTCGGCGTGACCGCTGATAGGGACACGGCCCACCTGGTGTGAGGTCTCTTCGTAACGTGGCTGCTGGCTGCTGACGCCCGACCTGTGGCCAGCGTTCGGCGGAATGGGGCGTATCACGGACGGCTTGCGGGCTTTTTGGCTCTGGATAGTCAACTCCCCCCAAATCGGGGGCATGCCATGAGGTGGTCGGTCAACGTAGCCTTCAGGGAGGCGCTCGATTTTGATAATCGACCGTTCATCGAATGCAGGAACTTCACTCTCCCGACGGGAAGAGTTTGCTCATCCGCCGATACCCGAGGCGGCTACACCGGAGCCCCAAAACACGGTGGGCTTCATCAACGGAAGGACGCTTGAGACAATGGGCATGAACCAGCTCCGGATCTCGCAGCCGCGCGCCGCGACGATCCCCCCGGATGCCGCAAAGACGGTCATCCGCCGAAAGCTCCAAGCACTCATCGCCGCGATGTTGACCATCGCTACCTTCTTCGTCGCCGTCCCGTCGGCACAGGCCGCGCCCACGGCAACGGTCTCGGCCAGTGCCACGCAGCGGATGGCTGGCCCCACGCTCAACACCACGCAGTACGGCTGGTACTACCGGGGCCAGGGCCTCGCGCTCAGCTGCGCAGCCTACGGTCAGGCGGTCAAGGGCTACTACTCGCCCTGGATCCCAGGTGGCTGGGACAGCCTGTGGTACAGGACCTCGGACGGCGGATGGGTCGCGGACGTTGACATCAACACCGGAAGCAACAACCCGGTGACCCCGATGTGCTCCACCTCGACACGGGAGCAGCGCGCCGTGGCGTGGGCGAACTCGCAGGTCGGCTCGAACGCGTACTACGGCCTCTGTGAAAGATTCGTGGAGAACGCCTATGGCACCTCCGGGAGGTACGCCTCCGCCATCGCGGCGTTCTACTCGCTCCGCGACGCGGGGACGATGCGATACACCTCCACCGGGATCCCGGCAGGGGCTTTGGTCTTCTCCTCGGTGCCCGCGTGGGATGGGGGTTACGGTCATGTACAGATCAGCCGCGGGGACGGATCGTTCGTATCCGGCGGCGCAAACGGGCCATCGGTGAAGATCTTCTACGGCACACCGACCGGGTTCCTCGGATGGTCCATGGCCCCGGCCAGCTGGCCCGGTCGCTGACCTCTACCGCGAAGAGCCCAGAAGCCCCCGGGAACTCCTTCCCGGGGGCTTCTGTCGTCTTCAACCTGATCACTCGCTGATCTACGGAACTGCAGACCTACTTG
>Ga0208564_1004102_pt1 | contig 10205 bp, 7 predicted proteins | sample AD_UKC073_MetaG_FD_184439 | JGI IMG/M metagenome (GOLD analysis project Ga0208564, IMG submission 184439) | Active sludge microbial communities of municipal wastewater-treating anaerobic digesters from USA - AD_UKC073_MetaG (SPAdes) (version 2) | ecosystem: Engineered > Bioreactor > Anaerobic >... | reverse complement strand
GCCGGTACCCGAAAAGGATCTGCCGGTGGAACTGCCGTACAATGTCGAATTTACGCCGGATGGAGAGTCTCCCCTGGCAAAATGTGAGGAGTATATAAATACCACTTGTCCGAAGTGCGGAAAACCGGCGAAGAGAGACCCTGACACACTTGATACTTTCGTGTGTTCATCATGGTATTTCCTGCGCTATCCTGACAACAGGAACTCTGAAAAGGCATTCGATACGAAATGGATAAACAAAATGCTGCCCGTTGACAAGTACGTGGGCGGAGCTGAGCATGCAGCGATGCACCTGCTGTATGCCAGATTCTTCACAAAGGCTCTGCGAGATATGGGATATCTTGATTTTGACGAGCCATTCCTTTCACTGGTCCATCAGGGTACGATTCTCGGGCCCGACGGCAACAGGATGAGTAAATCCAGGGGCAATACCATATCCCCGGATGACTATATCAGCGAGAATGGATCGGACGTATTCAGGATGTACCTGGCATTCGGCTTCGCATATACCGAGGGCGGACCGTGGAGTGACGAGGGTATAAAGGCCATCGCAAGATTCGTGGGAAGAGTGGAAAGACTGGTGGAGACAGCTGCCGCCCTGGACAGATCCGTAGAAGGGGAATACGGGAGGGAAGAGAAGGAATTGGATTTCGTAAGAAACACGGCAATAAAGGGAGTAACAGAAGACGCGGAAAGATTCCAGTTCAATACTTCCATAGCTCGCATAATGGAGCTTGTCAATGCCCTGTATAAGTATGAAAGCGCTGGACGCGGCAACAACAGGCTTTTTGTCGATACCGTGATGGATCTCCTGAAGCTGATGGCTCCTTTCGCACCACATCTTTCCGAAGAGCTTTGGGAAGAGATGGGCGGACCATATTCCATCTTCAATCAGAAGTGGCCTCAGTGGAATGAGGATGCACTTGTCAGGGATGAGGTCGAGATAGTGGTCCAGCTCAACGGCAAGATCAGAGAGAAGATAATGCTGCCGTCAGGTCTGGACAAAGCACAGATGGAAGAGCATGCCATGCAGAACGAAAAGGTAGTCAAACTGCTGGAAGGCAGGACAGTGGTCAAGGTTATAGCCGTACCCGGCAGACTGGTAAATATAGTCGTGAAATAAAAAGTGCCGGGCACGTCACAGAGGCACATATCTTTGAAAAATCCTTCCGGCATATTGCAAAAGCGGATGTCGGAAGGATTTTCATATGTATCAGGACTTAGAATGACTGTTTTCAAATTTGTATCTTTGTGAAGAGCCTGGTACTATTTATGTCAACTGATTTTTTCCATATAGCGCTTTATCTTTTTTGTGGAGGTTTTCGCAAACTCTTCTTTGCGGATCGTGAACTGGCGGATGCGCTTGTACAGCGGCATTTTTTTATTGACGTTTTTGACCTCGGCATCTATTATCATGAACACTTCATCTTCCGTAACCTGGCTTTTACCAAGCCTGTGCTTTATCATATCCATGTCCGGGACGATTATGGCATACACGAATGTCTCTTCAGAGGCTTCGTCGTCTTTGCCATAAACCATCGATTCGGCGATGAAAGGGCTTTTTCCGAGGTATTCCTCGACTTCCTCAGGATAGATGTTTTTGCCGTTTTTGGTGACTATGACATTTTTCTTTCTGCCGGTTAAGCTGAAGAACCCCTCCCGGGTCATTTTACCCATATCGCCCGTATGGAACCAACCATCTCTGAGAGCCTTTTCCGTAGCCAGACTGTTTTCGAAATACCCGAGCATCACATTGTCACCTTTTACGACAAGCTCTCCGATACCTTCTTTGTTTGGCTTGTACAGCATGGCTTCGTTGCAGGGGAGAGGCAGACCTATGGAATCATCCCTGAATTTTTGCAGCTGGTTCACAGTGACGATGGGCGAGCATTCAGTAAGCCCATAACCCTGCATCAAAGGGATGCCGAATTGGCGGAAACCTCTGGATACATTGGGATCGAGGGCAGCAGCCCCGGAGATGATCAACCTTAGCCTGCCGCCTACGTTTTCATGTATCTGTCTGAACAATTTCTTCCTGATATCTATGCCCGCGAGCAAAAGCATTTTGCTGATCAGTAATGCTGCCTTTACTTTGTATGTCGACTTCTGCTTTTTTATGGAATCCCATATCTTTTTATACATGGATTCAAGCAGCAGAGGCACGGCCATGATGATGGTGGGGCCTGTATCCTTCATATTCTTTGCGATATGCCTGAGTCCTTCGATAAATGAGATTCTGCATCCATTATACAGCATCAGCAGGAAGCTGGTGGTGCATGCATAGGTGTGGTGGAGAGGTAGTATGCACAGTGTCGAATCAGTATCATCTATGTACAGTACTGAGCATACAGACATGATATTCGTGACTATGTTCTTATGCGAAAGCATAACTCCCTTTGCCAGGTCTGTGGTCCCTGAGGTGAAGATCAGGATGCCGAATGCTTCAGGATCGATGGTCGCTTCAATATATGAACGATCGCCGGTGTCCATCAGATCCGAACCCTTTTGAATGAGCTTTTTCATAGAAAGGAACCTGTTGTCATCATCTTCGGCATCCATGCTGATGAAATGCTCAACCTGGGGAAGTGCTGCAGAAATGCGGCGCATATCTTTTTCATGCTTTCCTGAAAATACAACTGCAGCGGCATGAGAACGAATCAGCAGGTTTTCGATCTCATCTGCCGGGAGTTCTCTGTCAAGCGGCACGATGATCCCGACGCCGTTGGCAACAGCCAGATAGGCAAGACACCATTCATACCTGTTTTCACCGATGACTGCAATGGATTTCCCTTTCAGCCCCAGATCCACCAAAGCAGTACCAAATGCATCGACTTCTTTTTTGAATTCCCTGTATTTTATCCCTTTGTAATTACCTTCTTCAGACTTGATATAAAAGGCCTCGTTTTCGCTGTACAATTCGGTGCTTTGCACCAGCATGTCCTTGAGATCCCGTATTTGGCGCACTTCATAATTAGGTTTCGATGTCATTTTCATAACACCCCTTAAAAAAATGGCGAGAATTCTGGGATTCTCTGCCCATATTATACATACATTATGTTTAATAGTAAATACTGCAAATCATATCAATAGCACTTTCTGCTGCGGGATCTGCGTGACAGTACTTTCAGGATCAGTCGGATGATGATGAATAATATGATGACGACTGCACAGCATATGCCGATCTTGAAATACAGATTATCAACTATGGTTTCCGGATTTTGCGTCAACGTGGCCAATGTCACAGGGGCAGGTTCATATTCAATGTCCCTTGCGGCAATCAGATCGACCTTTCCAATAGAGATACCATCTTTCAGGAATTCGACATATCCTATCCTGTCACCCTTGTTGACTGGCGCATGTATATTCCCGTTTATATGAGAGATCTCCTCGAGGTTTCTCTTTGACGGATCGCGGGGCAACACGCGGACAAGGGAATGTTCTGTTATAAGATCGAGACCATATATATCTGCCGCATCCTCCACTTTTATGTTCCTGTATACCCTGCCCTTTTTTATCAGTTCGACACGCTCAAAATTGTTGAAACCGTAATCCAGCAGTTGCTCAGAGTATTTCGTCACATTTTCGGCAGCACCTTCGTTTTTGACACCCATCACTATGGCAATGAGTTCCATATCGTCTTCATTTCTTGCAGATGTGATCAGACAATAGCCGGCAGGTCCTGTAAAGCCTGTCTTGATACCATTGATCTCATACAGATCGCTTTTGTGATTTATCATGAGCCTGTTGGTGTTTGTCAGCAAAGGCCACTTTGAACGCTTATTTGTCGCAGGCATCGTAAAGCTGTGTGTGCTGACGATCTCCCGGAATTCCGGGAGCGTCATTGCATGCCTTGCAATGCAGGCCAGATCGGCTGCGGTGGTGAAATGCATGGGATCATGGATGCCGCTTGCATTGGAAAAATGTGTTTCGACAGCTCCCAGTTCCTTTGCCCTCCTGTTCATCAGTTCAAAAAACTCTTCAGTGCTGTCACATATGTTTTCGGCAATTATATTGGCTGCCTCATTGGCGGAACTGATGAGCATTGCCTGGAGCAGGCTCTCAAGAGGGATTTTTTCGCCGGGGATTATTCCTATATTGCTCCCATTATAGCCGATGGCATCTATGGCTGACTGGCTGGCTGTCATTATTTCGTCGAGATTTCCCTGCTCGATTGCCAGTATGGCCGTCATTATCTTGGTCGTGCTGGCAGGATACAGTGTTTTTCGCGAATCCTTCTCACACAGCACGTCTCCTGTGTGTGCGTCTACCAGTATGTAAGCTTCGGCTTCCAGTGAAGGTGGTTGTGCATAAGCAATAGATGTGTTCGTCAATATCAGCAGCAAAATCACTGCCAATGTCAACAGTCTTTTCATCTGTACCTCCGGGAAATGGTTTTATCAATTAGAGTATATCAGAAATATTACTGTTTAAGTTAAAAATTTTTAAAAGACAATCGGAAAATAAAGGAAAATAACATAATCAGGAAGAATAATACATAAAATGGTGAGGTGTTGTTATGAGAATGCAATTTTTCGGGAAAGAGGTTGAAATAAAAACTGAACATTTTTTACTGATGATCTCAGGTCTGGTTCTGGCGGGCGTACTTGCAGGGTGCTTTATATTCAGGGACAGGGGAGATATAATCATCGAGGATGGACAGGCGGTCCTGCAGCAGCCGTCAGTTGACGGGAATGCAGGTGCCGCACAGCAGAGCCTGACACTGGCAGGTGGCATCTCAGCCGGACAGGGGGATAATGCAGGGATCATGGATGTATCGATGGCTGGAAATAACGGATCAGTCGCAGGCATGTCAGGCGGACCGGAGGAAGCCAACGGATCTGTGATATCCGGTGGCAGTACTGCTGATGAGATCAAGGTCTATGTGGTGGGATGTGTAAAGAATCCGGGTATCGTCACTTTGCGAAAAGGCCAGATGATATGTGATGCTGTCAGGGAAGCGGGAGGACTTACAGAAGATGCGGATATTGAAAATATAAATATGGTTTTTTCATTGAATGAGAATGTCATGCTGTACATAAAATCAAAGAAGGAGGGCGGGGCTGTCGGAGAAGGAGCTGTGATTTCCAGCGACAGCGGGTCGGCTGCTGAAGTGATCGGGGGCAGTGATGACGCAGTTGACGGACGGCACAGCATCAGGCTTGTCAATATCAACACAGCAGGAGTGGATGAACTGGATACACTTCCCGGGATAGGGGAAGCGAAAGCAAAGGATATCATCGCATACAGGGAAAAATATGGCGGCTTCAGCAGGATCGAGGATATCATGAAAGTACCGGGAATAAAGGAAAACCGGTTTGAGAGTATCAGGGACTATATTACAGTGGACTGAAGGAACATTCCTGCGGTGTGGTTCGTCTATAGGATAACGGAAAAGACAGGAGCTGAGAGATTTAATGAAAAAGCAGTTTTTAGTGGCAATGATCATAATATTGTGTACTTCACTGACGGCCTGCAGTTTATTCAACAAGGCTGCCGAAACTGTCGTGGGAAATGGCAGCGGACAGCCGGACGACGGCGAAACGGGATTCGTGGAAACGGGCACGGATGCTGCCGCTGATGAGAAAAACGGCGATGGCAGCAGTGAAGAGCCTGATTACACGCAGGAGGCTGACGGGGACACTAAAATGGTGAAGGTGACTTTGTATTTCCCGACTATAGACAACAGTGCGCTGAAAAAGGTCGAGAAGGAGATTCCCGTTGCAGACAAGGCCATATTGAAGGCATGTTTGACGGCACTGGCTGAAGGACCCGGCGAACCGGCACTGAGAAAGCCAATACCTGAAGGAACCGAACTTTTGGGTATATCAATAAAGGACAGGACAGCCATAGTGGATCTGTCGGGAGAGTTCCCAGGCAGTAGCGGGCTTGATGAGGTGACCTCAAGGCTGTCCATAGTAAATACCCTTACTGAGATCGACGGAGTCGACAAGGTACGCCTCAGGATCGAGGGCAAGGACATGATCGGTCCAGGCGGCAAGCCCCTTGGCGATATGAGGCCTGCTTTGCTTGATGAGGAAGGTCGTCCGGTCCCTGGAGAAATAAAAACCGTAGTATTGTATTTCTCTGATTCCCAGGCCATGTACCTGGTTGGTGAAACCAGGGATATAGAAATACCAGCAGGTGTTTCGACTGAAGAGGCTGTGGTTACTGAATTGATGGCAGGTCCGCGGACAGATGACCTGTGGGGTGCGATCCCGGACGATACGAGGCTTTTATCAGTCGCGACCAAGAATGGTGTGTGTACAGTGGATTTCTCCAGGGAGTATATCGAAAACAGCCCCGGAGGCACTACAGCTGAAAGGATGGCCATCTACTCTGTCGTCAACACGCTTACTGAGCTTGAGGGAATACAAAAGGTACAGTTCCTGATCGAAGGCAAAAAGGAAAAAATATATACTCATGCCATATTCGATGAACCATTTGCAAGGAATGAAGATATTATCGCGAAATGATCGGTTATCATCCAGTACCCGGTGTATGGATGCAACTAATATCGACCGGACATGGCAGGCAGTACGACAAGTGAGGCAACAAGGTAGCCGAGAAGGAGAAGGGCGGAGGGCATTACGAGAATCAACAGCAATGCTTTCCGCACTTTTTTATGCCGCAGTTTTCTGAAATGTTTCTTTCTTTTGTATCTCATGACTGTATCCCCATAAAGTCAGTAGTATGTGTCTGTGCAGTGCATTCTCATGTGTTGCTTGCAATGTATATGTACCTATTCTATCCCACAGCGCCTGATACCGCAATTTCCCGGAAATAAAGCCAGTCGTGGCTGCCTGGATGCTACCAGGATAACGAAAAACGATACTCAATTGGGCAAATGAGTAGTTTCAGGCTTGCATTGTCTGGCTGTACCGTTTTTTGATTTCTGGGTGCCAGACTTTTCTGATTTTCAACTTTTAGGGGTCTGACTGTACCATTTTTTGATTTCTGGGAATTTGTCTGTACCGTTTTTTAACTTTTGGGCAAATAATCCAACTGCATCTCGAATTATGTAAACTATTTCTCGATAAAAACTTGATTTTGGCTCTTTTTCCATCCCAGAAATCCAAATTTGGTACAAAAAACTCAACATTTCCGGAAATCAGGTTGTTTTCAAGTACTAGAGCTTGCACCTGGTCTACAGCATCATAGCTTGCACAATGATAAAGGGTCGATTGAAAGTTAGTTTCTGCTTTACAATACTTACCTCCACATTTCGCATTTACGCTGATCTGCATAACTTAATCCCACTGCTGGCTATTTTGGGGTGGAAATAACTTTTTTAATTGAGGTACCATGCTAAAGTGATAGTAATGTGCAGTATTACTTTTCATCCTTATCAAATTTTGATATAATGGCTGAAAAATGGGCTCTGTTAACTAAGTATGAAGAAATGAGACCTGAAAGACCTTTGGTAGAGCTCTAAAAAGAAAAAAGCCTACTAATGGAAACGACTAAGAACAAAGTAACATGAAAAAAAGTGATGTGCAAGCCTTAACGAAATAATTAGGGCAACACAAATAGTCCTGGCAAAGCACAGGACGGAATGAACCTTGAAATCTGAATATTACTCAAGCTACCAAAAACCAAAAGAGCTGTTCTTTTTCCGAACATTTTGCCCCAGCAACTTGAGCAGGTGTTAACCCATTGAGACTTGAATGGGGCCGAATGAAGTTATAAAAGAAGATGTATGTAGCAATAAGACGATTGGCAGACTCGTATGAATTAAAGCCTCTTTTAGGTTTGTACCACGCTTTAAATTGCCCATTAAAAGCTTCAATAACATTATTGTTTACAACATCATCGAAGTCTTCAACACGAACATGTTTCGCATGTGGAAAGAAAAGCGAGGCTGGCTGTTGATAAGCATAGTATCGGTCAGAGATTATGGCAGAACGAGGTTGTCCAAATTTTTTCCTACAGTTTGATAAAAGACTATGAGCAGCTGATGAATCACGATTGGGAGAAAGATGGAAATCAAGAACCAGTCTAGTTTCAGAATCAATGGCGAGCCAGAGGTAATAATCTTTACCAGCAATTTTAATATACGTTTCATCGAAATGCCATTCATCCGAATCAGAAAGATTAATCCCCAAAAGCCTGTCATCAGCAATTTTCTTGAATACAGGAGCAAAGCGCTTGATCCATTTTGAGATAGTAACATGAGAAACTTTAATCTGGTGAACCATATGTAAGATATGGGAGACCTTGCGGGTAGTTGAATTACCGCAAAAGTAGTAATTTAATGCACAAAGAACAATATGGAGAGAATGACGCATTCCTTTAAATGAAAAGGTTTGGGGCTTCAATTCAGAAGAAGGCGGCTGTACATCAATCAACTTTGGAACCCGGAAGGAATGGTTGCATTTTTTATCACAGCAACGGAAGTTTGAGTAATAAGTATGATCATGGTGAAGGAAGGTTGCTTTACCACAAACGGGACAATCGGGATATTTTCTTTGATTTTTCGTCCGAGAATTGGAAGGTGGATTATCAGGAGCAAACTGGCGTTTACATCGTTTACACTGATATTTTTGAAATCCTTCCTTGTCCTTACCAAAACGGTAAAGATCTTTCGAAAAACACCTTGGACATACTACGCTAGATGGTATAATAATCATGAGACTTGAACGCTCCTTTCTGGGAGGTAATGGTGGTTTTGCAGTTTCCATTATACCAGAGGCGTTTCAGGTCTCATTTTTATTATTAAGTTAACAGACCATACGGTAAAAAGATGTGGGAAGTGATGCAAAATGATATCTAAGGAAGAGTATTATGAAATAATTAAAACAAACAGGTCGATTCTAAAGGATCCGAACAACCTTAAATGTCCATGTCCAAAAGTGAAGTGCGAGTGGCATGGCAAATGCCAGGAGTGTGTGGCGTTACATAGGTATTATAAGGATCATGTACCTAATTGTTTTCAACAGTTTATCAATGACAAAATCAAGGCAATTGCTCAGATAGGTGAGTTAAATGTGGTTGAAAAAGAAAAAACACCGTCTGAGTATTGGGATTACGTCCGCGAACAAGATAAAAAACAAAAGGCTAAGGATAAATAAGAAGGCAGATAGATTTTCATGCATGGCTCTGTTAACTTAGTATGAAAGAAATGAGACCTGAAAGACCTCTGGTAGGTTTAAAAAAGAAAAAACCTACAAATGGAAACGACTTAAGTGTAAAATAACACGAAAAAAAGTGGTGTGCAAGCCTTGGGAAAATAAAAAAGGCAGCACAAATAGTCCTGATGTAGTATAGGACGGATGAACATTGAAATCTGAATATTACTCAAGCAACCAAAAGCCAGAAACACCGTTCTTGTTCCGAGTAGTTCACACCAGCGACTTGAGCTGGCGTGAGGCCATTGAGGCTGGAATGTGGGCGTATGAAGTTGTAAAAGAAGATGTATGTAGCAATAAGTCTATTGGCGGATTCAAATGAATCGAAACCTCTTTTAGGCTTGTACCAAGCTTTAAATTGCCCATTAAAAGCCTCAAGAACATTGTTATTGATTAAGTCATCAAAGTTTTCAACACGTATATGTTCTGCTTGAGGAAAGAACAAAGAGGCCGGCTGCTGATAGGCATAATATCTGTCGGAAATGACAGCATACCGGGGTTGTCCAAACTTTCTTCTGCAATTAGCTAAAAGGGTATGAGCAGAATTTGAGTCACGATTGGGAGAAAGATGGAAATCAAGAACCAACCTTGTTTCTGCATCAAAGGCTAGCCAGAGGTAATAATCTTTGCCAGCAATTTTGATATACGTTTCATCGAAATGCCATTCATCGGAATCGCAAAGATTAATCCCCAAAAGCCTGTCATCAGCAATTTTCTTAAATACCGGAGCAAAGCGCTTGATCCATTTAGAAACAGTTACATGAGAAATCTTGATCTGGTGAACCATGAGCAAAGTTTGAGCGACTTTCCGGGTTGTTGAATTTCCACAGAAGTAGTAAGTCAGAGCATGAAGGACAATATGTAGGGGATGTCGCAACCCTTTAAGAGAAAATGATTCAGGCTTTAATTCAGCAGAAGGCGGTTCAATATTGATTAATTTCGGAACTCGAAAAGAATGGTTGCATTTTTTATCACAGCAACGGAAGTTTGAGTAATAAGTATGATCATGGTGAAGGAAGGTTGCTTTACCACAAACGGGACAATCGGGATATTTTCTTTGATTTTTCGTCCGAGAATTGG
>Ga0208564_1004099_pt1 | contig 10210 bp, 9 predicted proteins | sample AD_UKC073_MetaG_FD_184439 | JGI IMG/M metagenome (GOLD analysis project Ga0208564, IMG submission 184439) | Active sludge microbial communities of municipal wastewater-treating anaerobic digesters from USA - AD_UKC073_MetaG (SPAdes) (version 2) | ecosystem: Engineered > Bioreactor > Anaerobic >... | reverse complement strand
TGGCTTTGACACCTCCTCTCCTACTCGCGTCCGTGCCTGCACCCCTTCAGCAACACGCACCCCAAACGCAACATCCGCACCTATCCGTGCAACCTCTTAGGTGCTCCCGGTGCCACCCGGCCGGCCGCAGCGCTGGCCTTGGTCGCGGGACTCATCCTCGCCACCGGGTGGTGCGTCCGCGACGTGCTAGCCCGAACTCGCGGCCTTGGCGGCGCCCGCATGCTGTCCATCGTCGCCGGGGCGGGCCTGCTCGCGCTGCCGTTCCTCCCGCCGGATCCTGCGAGCCCGCCGGTCATCTCCTATGTCAACACCCTGGTCATCTGTGCCATGTCGACCGGCCTGGCCTGGGGACCGGCGGCCGGGGTCGTCATGTCGGTCGCCGCAGGAGTGGCGATCGCCGTGGAGGAGACCCACCGGGTCGGCCCGCTGCACGCCGACCTCGTCGCCCTCAACCTCACCCTCGTCGGGCTCGCCGGTGCGGCGCTCATCTGGGTGCAACGCCGACTCGCGGCGTCGGTCGAACAGGCCGCTGCCCGTGAGCTCGTCGTCCGCCAGACCGTCGCCGAGGAGGCCGAACGCGAGGCCACCTTCGACCGGTGGGCCGCTGTCATCCACGACAGTGTCGTTGGCGCCCTGCGGCTGGCCGGCCTGGCCGCGCGCTGGTCGGCGGAGACCGCCGGGCAGCAGCTCGCGAGCACCGGACTCACCGCCCTCGGTGACAGCGCGCGAGCGGCCGCCATCCCCCCGGTCGGCGATGATGTCATCACCGCGGTCACCACGCGGGCGGAGGCGCTCGGCCTCACCCTCCATCTCGAGCAGGACGGCCAACCGCCTCGGTATGCCGTGGGGGCGGCTCTCGCAGTCGCCGCCACCGAAGCGATCACCAACGTCGCGCGTCACTCCGGCCGGAACGAGGTCTGGGTGGCCCTGCGCACGACCCGGGCCGGCACAGTCGTCACGGTGACCGACCGCGGGCAGGGGTTCCGGGCGCAGGAGGCGGCCGGACGGCATACCGGAATGCGGGTCGGCCTGCAGCTGCCGATGACCGCCGTGGGGGGCCGCGCCACGGTCGACTCCGCCCCCGGACGCGGCACGGTCGTCACCCTCACCGCCCCGAGTCTCTCGACCCCCGGTCCGGCAGGGGCCGATGCGACCGGCCACCCGGCATACCAGCCCGCATACCGGAGGCCGCGGGCCCTGGCCGGCTGGAACGACATCGGCCTGCGGCGGCCGTTCCGCTGGCCGGTCGTCGCGCTGGCGGCCAGCTTCCCCGCGGTCGGCGCCTGCCACCTCGACGAGGTGCGCTCGGTCGCGGTCTTCGTCGGGCTCGCCGCGCTTATTCTCGGGCTCGTCGTCGCGTCGCTGTGGCTCACCGGTTTCCCCCGGCTGGCTCCGGTGTGGGCGGCGGCGAGCATCGGCCTGGCCGTCATCGGATTCGTCAACCTCGCTGACCCGGCCACGACCGGCTGGGCGTGGTGGTTCATCGGCATGCAGGACACCCTCCTGGTCGTCCTCGGCATCCGCTCGGGCGCGCGCTGGGCGCTGCCGGTCGCACTCGGCATCCCCAGCGCGATCCTGCTGACGGCGCAGGTCGCCGGCTGGCCGCTGCCCTGGGTGGCGCTGCGCGAGGTCATGCCGCAGCTCATCGCATGCGCGCTGCTGGGCATCAGCTCGCGGCGGGCCATGTCTGCCGCCACCGCCACCATCAACGCCGCCGGAGCGCGCGTAGCCAAGCTCGGACTCGTTCCGCTGCTCGGGCGCGTGCGGCAGGCCGAGTTCGCCCGGCTCGTCGCGGGCCTGGGACCGACGGTGGCGCCGACGCTCGACCGGCTCGCGCAGCCTCGCGACCTCTCCACTGACGAGCGATCGCACTGTCGTCGCCTCGAATCCGCCGTCCGCGACGAACTCGTCGCCCACCCGGTCCTTGATCCCGGCGTCCGGGCGGCGCTCGCGGCGGCCCGCGCCCGGGGCGCGGACATCGAGGTCACCGCGACGGTCGCCACCGGGCACGTCGCGCCCGCCGCTTTCGGGGCGGTGCTCCAGGAAGTGCTCCGGTATGCCGTCCGCGACAGTCGGGTGCGGGCGCACTGGCGCTCCGCCCCGGTGCAGCGCGAGGGCTCGATCGTGCTGGTCGCCGCGGAGTTGGCCGACCCATCGACCGCCGCGGCCCTGACCGACGCCTTGTCGGACGCTCTGGCCCAAGCCCTGGTCGTTCGGGCCACCGCTGACGATTCGGACAATCTGGGTGATTCCGGCGAACGCTTCCGCTGGACCCTCGATCCGGACAGTCTCTTCGTGGAATTCGGGTCGTCTACGCTGTCGGAATGACCGCCCATGACCCCCATATGGGGGTCACCTCTCCGGACGCGACGGCCGCCGCTGTCGCGCGCGGACCGGTGCGGGTGGGCGCGGTCGACGACCACCCGGCCATCCTCAGCGGCCTCCTGGCGGGGCTGAGCCAGCCACCCCACACCTTCGTCTGCGCGGTCGCCGAGACGGTCGCGGAGTTGCTCCAGTTCGGCACCCCGATGGACGTCGTCCTGCTCGACCTGCGTCTGGCCGACGACAGCGACCCTGCGGCGAACGTGCAGACGCTCATCGAGCACGGCCTGCCCGTGTTGCTCTACACCCAGGAGCGCCGCCAGCCCCTCGTCGCCCGAGCGCTGCAAGCGGGTGCCTCCGGGGTGGTCGGCAAGCACGAACCGATGGCCACACTCGCGCAGGCTGTGAGCCGCGTCGTCGACGGCGGCGTGTGGTTCAGCGCCGAATGGGCCGAGGCGATCCGGGCCGGCATCGGCCCCGAACTCGCCCCCCGCGAGACCGAGGCGATCACTCTGTATGCCGCGGGGTTGCCGCTGAAGTCGGTCGCCACCCGGATGGGCCTGTCCCAGGAGACGGTCAAGCAGTATCTCAACCGCTGCCGCGCGAAGTATGCCGCCGTCGGGCGGCCGGCTCAGACCAAGACCGAGCTCTACCGCCGGGCCATCGAGGACGGCTATCTCGAGGCTCCCTGACCGGTCTCGAGCCGGTGGGTGAGCTCGCTCGGTGTGGCGGCGCTCACCCCCAGAAGACCCCCCAATAGGTGTCGTGCGGCGCGTGCGCTTGGTCCCTAACGTCGGCGGGGCAGCCTCCACACCGGAGGCAGACTCACAGGGACAAGGGGAAATCTCCACATGGCTCGTATGTCACTCCGCTCGCGCACCTCCCGCCTCGCCGCGGTCGGTGTTGCTGGCGCGATGCTCTTCGGCGGCACCGCCGTCACCGCGCCTGCGGCCGATGCCGCACAGATCTACTACTGCGCGCGTCCGTCGGGCACCGCCCCGGTGCTCGGCTATGGCCGCACCAACCCCTCGGCGTGGGTGAAGTACGCCCAGTGCCAGCTCAACAACTCGATGTACGACGCCGACCCGACGTCATCGGCTATCAACCTCGTGGTCGACGGCATCTTCGGGTCGAAGACCAACGCTTCGGTCATCAGGTTCCAGAACTGCGCGAACCTCAAGCCCGACGGCCTCATCGGCGTCAACACGTGGAACAAGCTGGCCGAGTGGAACAACAAAAGCGGCTACGTCTGCTGGTAGCCCGACCGGTTCTTCAAGCCCCAACTGACGCGTGTGGTTGCTTGCCGCAACCGGACGCAACCACACGCGTCGGTCCGATTGCTGGTTGCCCTCAAAACCAAAGGATCCATCGATGAAGCTCCGTCACCGCATCGCCGTCGCCCTCGCCGGAGTCGGCCTGGCCGCTACCACCGCCCTGGCTGCAGCGCCCTCGGCCTCGGCCGGCACCTGTTACGACTCGATGTGGCGGATCGGATCGCGGGGTGGCTGCGTCACCGCGATCCAGAACCTCACCAACTACTTCTACTCCCCCGACCTGGTCACCGACGGGATCTTCGGCAGCAAGACCGACACCGCGGTCCGGTCCGTCCAGTCCCGGTTTGGGCTCCGGGTCGACGGCATCGTCGGGCCGCAGACCTGGCGACTGCTGTGTGGCCCCCAGACGGGCGACGCCAACAACCCGGGCTGGGTGCCGTCGAGCTACCCGATCTACTGGGCGCGTTATGCGGGGTGCCCAGGCGCCTGGCAGTACCACTACTGATCCCATCACTGCTGCCAGGGTCCCCCTCACCCAGCAGCACCAGACGGGGTATGCCGGCCTCTCGGCATACCCCGTCTCGGTCTTCCCGGGGCAGGAAGGGCCTCGATCCACGCCCTCAAGCCCAGGACGGGTATGCCGAGCCCGTCGCCTCGGGGTGTGGCAGAGTCCAATGATGAGCCACTCGCCTCGCTCCGCTGACTCTTCTGACTCGGCTGACTCGCCGGCCCGTATCGAGCTGACCATGGCCGAGCTGCGGGCGATCGCCGGCTTTGCCCGCGCCTGCGCTGAGCCCACTCTGGGCATCTTCACCCGGGCGCACCCTGACGACCCGCGCCCGGCCGAGGCCCTCGAAGCCGCCCGGGCCTTCGCCGAGGGCGCGCCCAGGTCACGCCGGCAGCGAACAGCGGCCACCGAGGCGAATCGTGCTGCGGCAGAGGCCATTTCAGCGGAGGCCAGGCACGCGGCATACGCGGCTGGGGCGGCAGCGGGCGCGGCATACCTGCATCCGCTGGCCACCGCGACCCAGGTGCGGCACATCCTCGGCGCAGGCGCGCACGCGGCGCGGGCCGCTGAGATCGCGCAGGGTGAGGATCGGGTCGTCGCGGAGTACCTCGTGGCCGGTGCGGCGAGCCGGGCGACGCCGGTCGTGCGAGCGGTGCTGGCTCGCTATCCGCGAGCGCCGCAGGGACGCAGCCGGGTCGCCGCGCTCATGCGGGCGCTCGATGGCCAGCTGCGCGATCCGGCGCCGCCGATGCGCCCGGCGAGCGATCCGGGGCCGTTCTTCCACGGCACGCGAGCCGAGGTCGGGGTGGGCGAGGTGCTGGCCCCGGGGTGGCGGTCCAACTACGGATCGCGCCGACCGGCCGGCCATATCTACTTCACCGCGAGCGCTGCCGGTGCGCCGTTGGCGGCGGCACTGGCCCAAGGGGAGGGCACGCCACGGGTCTATCGGGTGGAGCCGCTCGGCCCCTACGAGGACGACCCCAACGTCACCGACAAGCGTTTCCCGGGCAACCCCACGCGGTCCTATCGCACCCGCGCCGGCCTGCGGGTCGTCGAGGAGGTGCTCGGGTGGGACCCGCCGCCTCCGGACCAGGTGGCCCACATCCGCGCGCGGATGGCCGAACTGGCCGAGTTCGGCATCGAGGCGCTGGACTGACGCGGTCAGCCCTCCCACCAGCGCAGGATCCGTAGCGCCTGCAGGGTGATCCAGCGCGACGGCATACCGGGTTCTTCCATCTGGACCCAAACGCGGCCGCGGGGCGGGCGGTCCAGCGGCCACCGACCGTCCGAGCCGCGGCGGGAGCGGAGCAGGTCGACGGCCTCGGCCGCCCGCCGGTCAGGCGGAGCGCCGGTCACGACGCTTGCGGCGCGGAGGTAGTCCAGCGCCCGGAGCGTCGTGAAGTGCCAGCGCGGCGGGAAGGTGAACCGCAGGAACCGCTCGTCGGCCGGCGCGCCGGTCGAGAGGCGGCGGAAGAGGCGACGCTCGATCAGGTAGTCGTCGCCGGCGGCGCGGGCTGCGCGCGATTCGGAGGTGCCGCCGGTGGCGCGTTCGAACTCCAGCAGGCCTTCGAGCACGTTGATCGTCGAGTGGAAGGACGATCGTGTCGACCCGGTGGCCCGCTCACAGTTCCAGCCGCCGTCGGGTTGCTGTTCGCTGACCAGCCGGGCGACCAATGGGGCCATGTCGAGTCCGCCGGAGCCTGGGCCGGCTGAGCTGGAACTGCCGAAGGACCTGCCGAAATGGCAGCCGACCGCGACGGTGCGGCCGTTGATGCACTCTTCGACCTCACCGCCCCAGAAGGGCAGGTCGTCGTACTCCCAGCGGCCGTTGGTGCCGACCAGCTCGACGGTATGCCGGGCCCGCTCGGTGTGTGGGTCCAGGCCCAGGACCATGAGTTCGTGCAGGACCGGCAGGGTCGCGGTCCAGGGCTGGCCCTCGGAGTTCCAGAGCTCGCGAGAGAACGGGTTGGGGAAGCAGGCACCGCCGGCCCACAGCCCGTCGTCGCCCTGGTGGGCGAGCAGTTGGGCGCCCCACCCCTCGTGCTCGACGCGGGCGCGTTCGGCCTGCCATTGCGCGGTCGGGGCATCGGTGAGGTCGCGCATGACCTGCCACCGGATGGCGGGGTCACCGTCGAGCAACCAGTCGAGCACCCCGTCGATCACTGGGTCCTTCGTCGTCATCGGCCGGACCTCCCTGCTGTCGTTGCCTGCACCCTATACACGCGTATCGTCATGACAATGAAGCGGATTGGGCTGCTCGGTGGGATGAGTTGGCAGTCGACGGCGGAGTACTACCGCCTCATCAACGAGGCCGTGGCCGCTCGCCTCGGGGCGCTGCACTCCGCCGATCTCGTCATGGTCTCGGTCGACTTCGCCCAGATCGAGGCCCTGCAAGTGAGTGGCCGCTGGGACGAGGCCGGTCAGCGACTGGCCGACGAGGCGCGGGCGTTGGAGCGCGCGGGCGCTGACCTCATCGTGTTGTGCACCAACACGATGCACAAGGTGGCACCGGCCATCGAGGCCGCGGTGTCGGTGCCCTTGCTGCATCTGGCCGACGCGACGGCGGGGGCGGTGCTCGCGGCCGACCTGACGACGGTCGGACTGTTGGGGACGGCGTTCACCATGGAGCAGGACTTCTATCGGGCTCGCCTCGAGCGGCATGGACTGACCGCGCTGATCCCCGACCCGGCCGGCCGGGCCGACGTCCACCGGGTCATCTATGACGAGTTGTGCCATGGCGTCATCCGAGACGAGTCCCGCCGCCGATATCTCGAGGTCGCGGCCGACCTGGTCGCGGCGGGGGCACAGGGAATCATCCTGGGCTGCACCGAAATCGAGCTGCTGCTGCGCCCCGATATGGCCGAGGACGTGGGCGTGCCGCTGTTCCCCACAACGCGCATCCACGCCCTCGCCGCGGTTGACGCTGCGCTTGACGCTCGGCTGAGCTGACTCAGGCCTGGCAGAGACAGAACGGGTGCCCGGCCGGGTCGAGGAAGACCCGGAACGACGTGCCCGGCTGATGCTCGTGCTTGACCGCGCCGAGGCCCAGGACCGCGGCCTCGGCCTCGTCGAGGTCATCGACATCCACGTCGATGTGCATTTGCTGCGGGCGCTCCTGACCGGGCCACTGCGGCGCGACATAGCCCGCCACCTGCTGGAAAGCGATCGAGTCGCCGTAATCGGCGCGGATCGTGCACCAGTCGTCCTCGCTCTTCTCGATCCCCCAGCCGAGCAGGGCGCTGTAGAACTCGGCGAGAGCTCGAGGGTCGGGGCAGTCCAGGACGACGACGGGGAAGCGCGCGATAGCCATAGGCGATGGTAAGCGCCACGCGAGGCCCGAGCCCGTCCCCCGACGAGGGCGGGAGGCGTCAAGACGGCATACGAGCAGTGCGGAAAGGCGACTGCGCCAGGTATGCCGTGGCCGCCAGCAGCCCCGCGGCCGCCACTCCCAGCGCGGTCCGGTTGCCGAAGCTGTGGGCGATCCAGCCTCCGAGGGGCGCCGCAACGGCGATGCTGCCCCAGTTGACGGTGCGGATCGTGGCGTTCATCCGGGCGCGGAGCGGATCCGGGGTGACGACGCTTCGGTAGCTCATCCCGAGGCCCGCGGTCAGGGTGGAGAGTCCGGTGAGCCCGTGCCCGAGGGCGAGGACGGGGATCGCCCACCAGCCGGTGGGGGTGAGCGCGATGACGGCCCAGGCCAGCGGCGAGGCGAACCATTCCGTCGCGGCGAAGACGCGTCCCACGCCGTGGCGTCGTTCGAGCCTCGGCGCCGATCCGGCGACGGCCATCCCGACCACTCCCGCCGCTGCGAAGACCGCACCGATCGCCACCGGGCCGAGACCGAGTTCGTCGCTGGCGAAGAAGACGACCACGGGGATGCCGAGATTGCTGAAGAAGAACCAGGTGTGCAGCCAGAGCGCGTAGGGGCGGATCATCGGGTGGCCGTAGACCCAGGTCGCGCCTTCGCGCAGCTCGCGGCCGAGATGACGGTCCGGTGCGGCGCTGGTGTCGACGCTGGTGTCGGCGCTGGCTCTGGCTCTGACGCGGACTGGCTCGGCGCGGCGGATCGTCAGGAGCAGGACCATCGACACGGCATACGTGAGGGCGTCGACGGCCAGAGCGATCGGTGCGCCGACGAGCCGGACCAGCGCGCCCGCCCCGAGCGGTCCCGCGGCGGTGATGACCGAGCCCATTTGTTCGAGGCGGGCGAACGCCGCGGGCAGCAGCGGGTCCGGCACCAGGCGGGGGACGTAGGACTGCCACGCCGCGACCTCGAAGCAGGTGATCGAGCCGGCAAGGAAGACCAGGCCGACAAGGACAGGCACGGTGAGCCGGCCCGTGAACGCGAGCGCCGCGATCGCGCCCCAGGTCAGCGTCGAGGCGACGTCGCTTGCGATGAGGACCGGGCGTCGGCGGACCCGGTCGACGACGACGCCGGCCACCAGCCCGAAGACGAGGTAGGGCGCCCACTGCGCGCCGCGGACGATCCCGAGTTGTTCGGGGGTGGCCTGCATGGTCGTGACGAGGAGTAGTTGCAGCGCGAGGCTCGACATCGCGCGGCCAGTCGAGGAGATCGCGTCGGCGGCGAAGAGGCGGCCGAACCCGCCGCGCCACAGCCCGCCGGTCGGGGGCAGGTCGTCGGCGGGCAGGTTCACCAGCTGAGCATGCCGGTTCGGGTGCAGATCGCGCCACGAGGGCACGGTATGCCGTCGCGCCGGCAGTTCAGTGCTCGCATCGGGGGTGCGAGATTGGCGCCTGTGCAGGGTAGCGCATGCACTCGTACGGGTGTATCATACTTGCATGAACCCGACCGAGCCAACTATGGCGTTGAGCGAGCTGCTCGACGCCGCGCGGGCGGTCGTGGACGGCATACCCGAGGCGTTGTGGCGAGCCTCAGGCGAGGAGTTGGCACAGGTCGTGCGCGCGCTGGATGACATCGGTGCAGCGGCGCGTGGGGCGACCGTCGCCGCGGCAGCCGAGGCGCTGGTGCGGGGCGAGACGCAGACCTCGCAGAGCGGCAGTGTTGTGGCCTGGCTGTGCGAGCACGCGCCGTCGCTGCGCCAAGGTGGGGCCAAAGCAGTCGCCGAGTGCGCGGGCTTGGTCGCCGCCGAACGGCGCGGGCTGTCGGCCGTTGGCGTGGACGTGTTTAGGGCGGGCGCGGGCGCAGACGTGCTCGACTCCACCGCGGCCGGCGACACCGATGGCCCAGAGGCGCAGGCCGAGGCATCGGTCGAGGCAGCAACTTCGGCGGGCACACCGGTGCAGGTGGTCGTGCGCTCGGTCCTGCACGGCGAGTTGCTGCCCGCCGTGGCGATGACGGTCATGTCCGAGATGGCCCGTTTGGAGCGCCGGTTGCGGCCGGAAACCCACATCACGGTGGCGACAGCGCTGGTGTCCCTCGGCCGCGACTGGGGCAGCGCGCAAGTACGCCGACTACGGCCGCGGCTACTGGCCGACTACGGACTGCCCGGGGAGTTGCAGGCCGACCACGACACCCTCGCCCGATGCGTGACCCTGAGCAGCCCGACCGTCGAGGACGGTTTGACGGCATACCGGCTCGTGCTCGATCCCGAATCCGCCGCGACCCTCGAAGCAGCCATCGGGCCCCTGGCTGCACCCGCACCCAACCCCGAGACCGGCGCGCGTGACCTGCGCACGGCCGGGCAGCGCCGCGCCAACGCGCTCATCCAGGTATGCCGTCGCGCCACCGCCGCCGGCCACCACCTCACCGGGGGCGCCAAAACCACCCTCTTCGTCACCATGGGATTGACCGAACTACGCGACGCAGTCGCAGGGGCAGGCACCATCGTCGGCACCCCGGCGGCTGGGGTCATGCTCGCTCCCGAAACGGTCCGGCGCCTGGCGTGCCAGGCCGACATCGTGCCCACCGTCCTCGGCACACGCAGCGAAGTACTCGACCTAGGCGTCACCGCGCGGCTGTTCTCCCGAGCCCAAACGAAAATGCTCTGGCTACGCGACGGCGGGTGCAGCTTCCCCGGCTGTTCAGTGCCGGCGCACTGGTGCGAGGCCCACCACATCGTGCACTGGATCGATGGCGGCACAACAACGGTCGTCAACGCGGCCCTGCTCTGCAGTCGACATCACC
>Ga0208564_1004087_pt1 | contig 10232 bp, 18 predicted proteins | sample AD_UKC073_MetaG_FD_184439 | JGI IMG/M metagenome (GOLD analysis project Ga0208564, IMG submission 184439) | Active sludge microbial communities of municipal wastewater-treating anaerobic digesters from USA - AD_UKC073_MetaG (SPAdes) (version 2) | ecosystem: Engineered > Bioreactor > Anaerobic >... | reverse complement strand
GCCCACCGACTACTGAACCGTGGCCCACCGACTACTGAACCGTGGCCCACCGACTACTGAACCGTGGCCCACCGACTACTGAACCGTGGCCCACCGACTACTGAACCGTGGCCCACCGGTATATTTTTATTTTTGATTAAAATCAAAAAGTTATCGCGCATTTTCACGCCGTAAAAGGTTTTAAAAGTTATTTAAAAGAAAAGACGCGCGCGCAAGGCACGGCCTGTGGATAACTTTTCGGTTCTCTCCCCCCAGACCCCCCTGTCAATGAGTTCGCTACGCTCACCAGATTTTTAATTGGGAGGGGTGCAGTAGCCCCCTCCCAAACCCTCCCCGGAGGTTTGGAGACGGTGGGGATTTTGGAAACGATGGGTGGTTGCTCGATGGAAAAGTCAAAAGACAGCCTCCAGGAGGGAGGCACGATTTGAGCGGTGGCCTTCAGCATGGGTCGTGGAGGCCCGTGAGAGGCCCTAGAAGCAACGCTGGCGATGTTCGGCTACCCTAGCCCTTCCCCTAGCCCTTTCACGTCCTAGAAGGCCATTGCATGGCGACTCGTACCTTCAAAATCCCGAACGGGGCCGAATTGACCCTGTCGTCGGATGAATTGGAACCTAGCGATTTAGCCTTGGCCCAGGTGCTGTTGGAACTCGCGGCGGAACAGGGCCGTGTCGAGGTGACCGTGAGCGAGGAGGAACTGGCCCGGCGCTTGGCCGCGAAGGGCTACGATCCCCGCACCGGCCGGCCTTTGCACTAGGGACCGGTCGAGAGCGGTCTTCCCCATTCCCGCGCCAATGCCCCTAGAACCGCCTCAGAAGGCTGCTGAGGCGCGGGAGGGGGGCGAGCCTATCTCTAGCCCACACTCCTCGAAAATCGCTGTAACGGCCAATTTGAGGCGCTGCCAGCGTGGATCGATTTGTATTGACGTTGTATATACAATCGTAATAGACACAACATGCACATCCGAAAGGTTCCAGCGATGACGCAACACCTCCTTGATGCCGAAACCGCATCCCGACGAGACGTCACGATCAACATTCACGCTCGGCAGCGGCAACGCGACCTGATCGACGAAGCGGCGGCGGTTCTGGGTAAGGACCGCTCGGATTTTATGCTGGAGACGGCCTGTCGCGAGGCGGAATCGGTCCTGCTGGACCGTCGGACGTTCGCGCTGGATGAAGCCACTTGGAAACGATTCACGGTACTCCTTGATGCCCCACCGCGCGATCTTCCACAACTACGCAAATTGCTCTCCACGCCGGCGCCGTGGGAACGATGAACCCGCAAGACGCGCAAAAAGCCGCTTTGAGAGCACCCGAGAAGCTGGTCGCCACGCATGAGCTGGAACCCTTCAAGTACGGCGTACCCTCCCCGGAGGTTTGGGGACAGTGGGAGCTTCGGAAACGGAGGGTGGTTGCTTGATGGAAAAGTCAAAAGACGGCCTCCAGGAGGGAGGCACGATCCGAGCGGTGGCCTTCGGCATGGGTCGTGGAGGCCCGCGAGAGGCCCTAGAAGCGACGCTAGCGATGTTCGGCTTTCTCCATAGCCTATCCCCCAAACAACGGGAAAAACCCGTTCTAGCGAAGCGCTGAACGGGTTTTTCAGATCGGGCATCGAACACAGAAAACGCCTTACTTACTCTGAACTCCGTTTTCCGAGACAACCCAGATCCGTTTGTTGCAGGCGGATCGGGGCGCGGACGCGCCCTCGAATCATCCGGCAGACCACTCAGTCGTTGGCGGTAATGACAAAAGGGCCGTAGGTCTTGTCGGCGTTGCAGCGGGGGTTGTTGGTGCCCTTGACGCTAGTGTCATGACGGTTTTCGCCGCCTTCGTTTTTCAGGACGAAGACGAAACGGGTTAGGTCCTCGCCCTCAGCATCGCGTAGGTTGTCGCCCCGGCTGACGCAGGTGGCTCCGGCCTTGCATTGGACGGTGCGGATGTTCTCGGTTTGGAACCGGTTATTGGCCTGGTTGAAGTACTTGACCTGAGTGAGGGTAATGGCGTGGTTTTTCTGATTGGTGATGCTGAATTTCACGTTGCGGCAGGCATCACCGGCGTAGGCGGTGCTCGCGCCAGCCAGCAGGGTCAGCAGCAGGGACATCCGGATAGACATTGCAATGCTCATCGTCTTGTTCCTCTTCCAGCGGGTAGGTGACCATTCGCAAGTCCCCGCCGACCTACTCAGGTCGGGCGGGAATCTTTGTCGAGCGAACGCCGGCGGCGTTTGCTTGCCTGGTGATTCCCCAACGGATGCGGTTCGGTTCAAGGCGGCGTGATTTTTTTTCTGTGGTGCCAAGACGCTCCTTGCCGCCCGTGCATCGCGAATCGGTGACGGTCTCGCATGGCCAGTCACCTCGACAGCACGAGGGCACAAGTGCCGATAGTTCACGACCAGAGCCAGAAACCTTTTTGTCCGCTATCGGGTAGCGCGCTACCCTGGTGGATATGGATGTTCATTCGGGAGAGTTGAGATGTCGAGAGTCGCTACCCCCACCGACGAATTGAGCAAGTTCCAGCGCTACCGGGCCAGCAAGCGCCGGCAAGGCATGAAGCTGCTGCGGGTTTGGGTGCCGGACCCCGCCGCACCCGATTTCGCGGCGGAGGCGCGGCGGCAAGCCGCCTTGTTGCGTAGTGCCCCGGAAGAAAGCGAGGCGCTGGACTTCATTGAGGCCGCCGCCGATTTCGAGGACTGGACGCCGTGAAACGAGGGGAAATCGTGACGGTGGCGGTGCAGGGTGATTACGGGAAACCCCGCCCGGCGGTGGTGATCCAGTCGGATTGGCTGGCCGAGACGGAGAGCGTGCTGGTCTGTTTGCTGACCAGCACCACGCGGGAGACGCCCTTGTATCGGCTCACTGTGCCGTCCACCCCAGAAACCGGGTTGCGACAGGTTTCGCAGATCATGGTGGACAAGATCATGGCGGTTCGACGCGACAAGTGCGGTCCCGCCATCGGGAGGCTCGACGAGGTAGCCACGCTGGCGCTCAACCGGTTGCTGGCGCTGGTCATCGGCTTGGCTGACGGTTAACCGATGGCGGCTCTCAAATGATCTATTTCACCCGCCTCGCAAAAGGCGAACTGGTGCTGTTGACGCTTTACGCCAAAGCCAAGACGGACAATCTTACGGGTTCCAAACTGAAAGAGATTCGCCGTGCCCTCGAAGAAGACTAAACCCCTCGCAGACGCCGAACTCGAAGCCTACGAAGCCACGCGCGACCTCGGGGCCGAGCTATTGCAATCCATCCAAGAAATGAAAGCCGGCAAAGGACAGGTCGTGTTTTCGCCCGCCATCGAAGCGCGCAAGCAGACCGGACTCTCGCAATCGCAGTTCGCGGCCCTCATCGGCGTCTCTGTGCGCACGCTGCAAGGCTGGGAGCAAGGCCGCAAGCAGCCCAGCGGCGCGGCGCGAACGCTGCTGGCCATCGCCCGCACCAACCCTCAGGCGATCCTGGCCGTCGCGCCGAAATAGACCAGCAAGGTCACGACCACTGAGGTGTTCTGGCGCGATGCCACGGTTACACCGTGGCGGTGGGGTGACGGCGACGCGATCCACCTCATTTCCGCGCGAGGAGCCGAACCCAGTGAGTAGTCACCCAGCGTTACTAGCCCGTCGCATCGCCCTTTTCGGCCAAGAGCGCGTCACCGGCCTGTTTCCAAGCCGCCCAACGCTGGGGGTCCTCAGTCTTGGCGGCAGCCAAGAGTAAGCCGAGCAACTCCCCCCGGCTACGGGACTCCAAACCCGCCAGATCGAACAACACGCCCTGTTGAATCAAGCGATGGGCGCGGGCTTTCCGTTCGGCCTTAGCGGACTGGCGCTTATTCGCCTGGATCAACTTTGTCGCCGCCAAGCGCGCCTGAGCGGCCCGGTCATTGGCCTGTTCCAAGCGAACCAAGGCCGCCAACAGTTGGTTATCCGCCACCGAGCGGTCGGGCTTCTCGGCCAGCAGCACCAACAACTGCTGGGGTTCGGTACTCGACTTCAAGCCCTTCAGAAACGCCACCCGGTTTATCAACCACTCATCGCGGTTCACGTCGAATCTCCTTTGATCGAATTGCAGCCCAATATCACCGGCTCCTCATCCAGCAAGCTCCCCCAAGCCTAGTGCCCCCTTCCCGCGACGGCAACGGCGGCGTATCCTGAGCGCGGCGGCAACCGAACGCCGCACCGGGCGGGTTCTCTCCAAAGCTTGGTTTGAATCCCAGGCTTGGCCCAGCGACCTCGACGAGCAGCGGTGGCGAATGAAGCAAAGGCGCACTTAGTTGTTTCAACTTGCTCCGCAGCGTTGAAACCCCCGTGCGCCCCTGCGGGGAGCCCAAGACAAAACCCAAAGCACACCGGTCACTTAACCGACAGCAACGAAACCTCTAATCGCCGCGAACGCAACACCACACCAACGCGAACCCTAACCCTCCAGGAATCCCAACATGGCTTCTTACCACTGCCGCGTGAAGGTTGGCGGAAAAGGTCAAGCCAGCGGCCACGCCGCCTACATCGCCCGCGAAGGTCATTACGCCGAGCGGGCGGGATACGAAGATCTAGAAGCCACCGGCCACGGTAACCTGCCTTCATGGGCCGAAGGCGAGCCGTCCCGGTTCTGGACCGCCGCCGACCGCTACGAACGGGCCAACGGCGCGACTTATCGAGAGATCGAGATCGCCCTGCCGCGCGAACTGAATCCCGACCAACGGCAAGCCTTGGTCCTGGACTTCATCCGGCAAGAGATCGGGGAGCGGCACGCCCACCAATGGGCGATCCACAATCCGGGCGCGGCACTCGCAGGCGGCGAACAACCGCACGCCCACCTCATGTACTCGGAACGGACGGTGGACGGCATCGAGCGGGGGGCCGAGCAATATTTCAAACGGTACAACGGGAAACATCCCGAGTTGGGGGGCTGCCGGAAAGACAGTGCCGGCACGGAAGAACGACTCTTGGAAACCCGGCAACGGTGGGCCGAGGTGCAAAACGCCCACCTCCAGCAACACGGCCACGCGGCGCGGGTCGATCATCGCAGCTTGGCCGACCAGGGCATCGACCGGGCACCGGAACAGCACTTGGGCGGGCGACGCGTCCGGCAACTGGCACCGGACCAGCGGGAAGCCCTGCTGGAGCGGCGGGCAGCCGAAGACGAACTCCAGCACAGCCAGCGGGCGCTGGCCCCGTTCGACCTCGCGCAACACCTCCACACACTGACCGCCGCCGCCCAGCAGCGGGAACAGGCCGAACGGATGGCGGAAGCACGAGCCTATTGCCAGCAAACCTTAAACGCATTCCGAGCCGAACTGGCCCAGAAAGCCGAACAAGAGCGGGCCTTGGAAGCCGAGCGGGCGCATCGACAGCGGCTAGAGGCCGAACAGGAACACACGCAACGGCCAGAACCGGAACAGGCACCGCTTCTGGAGCCACTCCCCGCCATCGGGATCGGTTCCCCAGCGTTCGTGGAACGCTTGCAAGCCGCCCTCGCCCAGACGATGGAGCAGCTCCAAGCGCAACGCGAGCAGTCTCCGGTCCAGGAACCGCCACCGCAACAGTCGCGAGGGTTCGATATGGAACCTTAGCGGCGGATAGCCGATAGACCGCTGGTGCCCCGTTTGACAGCCTGCCCTCAGGCAAAAGGAGATCGACATGGACCCCCAGCAACTCCTCGCCACCCTGATCCAACTGTCCGACGAGCAGCAACAGCGCATCGCTAATCTCTTGAATCGGCTCGAACAGCAGACGCGGACGCTGACCACCGCCAGCCAGCGGGCCGCCCAGGCGGCAAACACCCTCGACCACAACGGGCAGAAAACCGCCCTTCACCTGCAAGCGGTGGTTCAACAGAGCGTCGAAACCACACTGCACGACACGCTTACCACCCTGTCCCAACGCGCAGAAGGGGCGTTCCAGGAGGCCGGACGGCCCTTACTTCACACTTTGGTCAGGGTCACGAAGTCCGCCGAGGCCATCGAACACCGTCTGCAACGCACCGTGCAGACCTTCCGATGGCAATGGGGCGCTATCGCTGGTGGCGCGGCGCTGGCCGCCGTGGTGGTCGTCATCCTTGGGGTGTGGCTGGCCGTTTCGACGCTGGTCTCGTGGCGGAGCGCGGAACTGGAGCAGCTCAACATGGAGATTGCCCAGAGCGAGGCGCGATTAGCAGAACTGAATCGACGCGGCGGGAAGATCGAATTAACCGATTGCGGTGGGCGGTTGTGTGCCTATGCGTCTACGAATCAGGGAGAAGGTTACACGGATTGGAAAACACCGTGGACGGGAAAAAATGGGTTGCCAGTGGTGATTCTCAGAGGCTATTAGTTGCAGAGGACTCTAGGCAATCAGCTTGGGATTCGATCTGAGATTTGACGATTTGGGCGCCAATCCTGAATTTCTGACGTTAAGTCCAACCGTGCGGAACGGTTCTCTTTTATACGGGCACTAGTGTAGTACCAAGCCAGACTCTGGCTAATGGCAAAATAGCTATGTATCGTGGCTAAAATTTCATATGTGAGGTACTAAAAAATCAACATTGATAGTCTCAAAAAATTCGCTGATGTCAGCTTCTTGGGTGTTAGAGCGTATCCAGTTACTAAAACTGAAATTCGAATAGCCTTTTGCATGTCTCATGTAATCATCAAAGCGACATCGAAGGAGGCTCTTTGGGTTTGAATTTTTTTGGCAAGAAAAGCGTTTCTGATCGGTTGCATGAACACAGTTTGAATATTCATTGTTAAAAAGATACATATGTAATCTAGTATTATCTGCGATTTTATTAGTAATTGGGTGTACTATTATATCAATAGTAAATTCGTCAACAAATTGGCATCCAAACCAAGGCAAAGCTATTCTATTAGGTTCTTGATATTTCCAAAGCTTATAGTAAAAACCAATCCAATAATGACCAATGGTATAATTCCCTGTTGCATCAAGTTTACCCTTCTTCATAATAAACTCATTTATATTGCATGGCTTTGTAACAAGTGGCTCGCATCTAAAATCTGTGAAGTTTTTACGCATTATTATAGGTATAGCCGCATTAAATTCCTTTAACCAAGTAAATGAATCAAACGGATCATTAGGTGGTTGCAGTGGCATAACAATTCCTCCCAGTTGGTTCATTATCCACTTAATGCTAGGTCAAGCAGTTTCGCGCCATCGCCACTCGCTATGACAAAATCGCTTGTAACTTCCTGGCGGCTATTTACCTAGCCTCAACCGTCATCTGACCCAATTGAGGACACGCCATAGCAAGCGACAAAATGGCGGTACCAAAAATTTCTGTATATTTACAAACCCTTAGACTAGCACACCATTGGCGCGGCATTCTGCCACACGCCGAGGGAAGCATCCTACATGTGAGGGTGAGAAACAGAGGACAAAATGTACCGTTCCGTCCCGAGTTTTTCCGACGGACCCGCGCAAGTCCTTGATGCGCGGGCGTTCCGAAAAGTGTAACAATAGACAGTATGATGCACGAACGCAACTATCTGGTGACAGCAGAGGTGGAGCGGTTGCTGGCGGCGACGAAAGAGAGCCGTAACGCGGCCCGTGACCGCTGCTTGCTGTTGTTGATGTTTCGCCACGGCTTGCGGGTGTCGGAGGCGTGCGGCTTGCAGTTGTCTCAGGTGGACGTGGACAACCGGGTGGTGCATGTCCAGCGGTTGAAGCAGGGTTTGTCCACCACCCAGCCGTTGCGCCCGGAGGAAATCCGCGCGATCAAGGCGTGGCTGAAGGCGCGGACGGCGATGCGGACGGCGATGCGGCCGGCGACGGCTGCTTTTTTCGTCAGCGAGCGGCGCGGTCCCTTGAACCGCAAGACCGCGTGGCTGGCGGTGCGCAACTGCGGCGAGCGGGCCGGGCTGCCGTTACCGGCCTATCCGCACCTGTTGCGCCACGCGTGCGGCTACGCCTTGGCCGACCAGGGCGCCGATACCCGGCTGATCCAGGACTATCTCGGCCACCGCAACATCCAGCACACGGTGCACTACACCGCCGCCAATCCGGCCCGCTTCGAGCGGTTGTGGCGATAAAAGCTCATGTTGCCTTTTATATGTCATTAAGCTATTTATCTAACATAAATTAGATATACAAAAGGCATTCAAAAGAAATCAAAATGATCGTTGTCGTCGGAAACGTCAAAGGCGGGGTGGGCAAGACCACGCTGGCGATCAATTTCGCCATCGCGCGCGCCGCACGGGGACGAGACGTGCTACTGATCGACGGCGACGAGCAAGGCACCGCCCTCACCTTCACCGCGTTGCGGAGCGAACAGGCCAGTTTGCACGACTACACCGCCGTCGCCCTGAGCGGCCCTTCGGTGCGGGCGCAGGCCCGCCAGCTCGCCCCCAAATACGACGACCTCCTGATCGACGTGGGCGGACGGGATACCGGCAGCTTGCGGGCGGCGCTGACGATAGCCGACACGTTATTGATCCCGTTCCAGCCGCGCACCTTCGACGTATGGGCCATCGATCACATGCGGGCCTTGATCGAAGACGCCGCCGCCATTAACGAAAAGCTCAAAGCGTATTCGGTACTCAACGCCGCCGATGCCATCGGCAAGGACAACGAAGACGCCGCCGCCGTCTTGCGCCAATGTACCAACATCCACTACCTCGATTGCCCCCTCGTGCGCCGCAAGGCATTCCCGAACGCCGCCGCCCAAGGTAAAGGCGTCGGGGAATACACACCCCGCGACCCAAAGGCCATCGACGAGCTGACCACGCTGATGGCGTTCATCTATCAAAATGATGGTTAAGTGATATCCAATGCCTATCGGAAAGAAACCAAAAAGACAGCCGGAAACCCCCGACCGGGAACGCGCCGCCGAGCAATTCATCGCCGCCGCTAGCGAACCCCCGGCGGAGCCGCACAAGGTCACGACCACTCTGCGGTTCGACGCGGCGTTGCTAGCCCGGATCGATGCCGCCGCCAAAAGGCGCGGAGTCAGTCGCAGCGCGTGGATTCTGTACAACCTGAGCCGCGCACTGGAAGAAGATCAGTAGCGAAGTCTCTCACCATTTGGAGCGATCACCATGGCCAAGACTTGGGAAGAACACCAGAAGTTGCTAACCGAGTTAGACCGGCAGCGGATCGAACGGGAAGCTCGCGAAGCGCGAGAACGCCAGGAAGCGGAAGAAGCCCCGCTGCGAGAGCAAGCCCTCGAACTCGCCAAAGCCCCGGTTGACCTCAGCCGCTATCGCAACGAGCGCAACTTGATGCTGTTTCCGTTTTGTTCCACCGCGAAAGCGAAGCGAGTGAAAGGCATCCGCTACGTTTCGGCGGACGGCAAACGCTGGCTGGAGGTTACGGCCAATTACGATTACGGGATGGCGAAGATTTGGGATTTCGATATCTTGCGGTTCGCGTTGAGCAAAGCCGGTGAGATAGCGTTGCTGATTGGATATTTTCCATCTTATGTGGATTTTACAGCTTACGAGTGCCTCAAAGCGATAGGGCGAATAACTAATACTGGAAAAAGTTATACTTGGATAGAAGAAGCTTTAGATCGTCTTACTACAACTGCTTACAAAGGAAATATCTTTAAAGAGGATGAACAGCGTTCTGAAACATTCACGTTAATAAATATTGAATGCATTAAGGATGAAAACAAGCGAATTGATAAAATAAGAGTGCATTTTAATAAACGCATTCAAGAATCGGCGAAGCTACGTGGTTTATTAGTGATAGATTCAGTGATATTTCGTGAGGATGCAGGAATTAAAAAACGGCTTCTTGAATTAGTTGCTGTTAGTATGGGAAAAGAATCAAGTTGGACAGTAGGATTAGAGCGGTTACAAGCCTTATGTGCGCATGATGGAGAATTAAAGGAGTTTAAACGGCAATTAAAAGGATATGAGTTGCCTTGGAAATTGGGCTTTAGTAAGACTATTGGTCGTAATGAAAATGTGACATTTACAGCTAAGGTCACGGTCGAATCTAGTGAATGACCTACCGGATATCGCGCCGTAGGACACCGACTACCGTACTGTGGGACACCGACTACCGTACCGTGGGACACCGACTACCGTACCGTGGGGAACCGGATACCCGAAACAAGCACCGCCAGACTCACGATTTCCCCGTACCGGACCGTGGCCCACCGACTACCGTACCGTAGGACACCGACTACCGTACCGTGGGGAACCGGATACCCAAAACAAGCACCGCCAGACTCACGATTTCCCCGTACCGGACCGTGGCCCACCGACTACTGAACCGTGGCCCACCGACTACTGAACCGTGGCCCACCG
>Ga0208564_1004082_pt1 | contig 10241 bp, 5 predicted proteins | sample AD_UKC073_MetaG_FD_184439 | JGI IMG/M metagenome (GOLD analysis project Ga0208564, IMG submission 184439) | Active sludge microbial communities of municipal wastewater-treating anaerobic digesters from USA - AD_UKC073_MetaG (SPAdes) (version 2) | ecosystem: Engineered > Bioreactor > Anaerobic >... | reverse complement strand
CCCTTCTACCTCGGCGGCAGCGGCTACAAAGAGGGCTACATCTTTCCCTGGACCGTGAGTGACTTCTCGCTCATGGACGCCATCGAGTCCGGCATCGTCAAGGCCCCCCGCATCCCCGTGGACGACGACACCACGGTCGACACAGTGACCTTCCGCAGTCTCTGGGAGCTGGTCGGCAAGGACCTGCCCAAGCGCGCACGCGCTCAAACCAATGTCACCAGTTGGGTCATGCCGGCCGAGCTTGAGTCAGCCCTGCACAGCCTCTACCGCTCCTACGAAAAGGCCTATGAGCACTGGCACCAGGCGCTCGCCCCACTGGATGAGCCCCCGCCAGTGTTCATCGTGGTCTGCCCCAACACCGCCGTGTCCAAGCTTGTCCACGATTGGATCGCGGGCACCGACATCACCAGGGATTGACGGCTCGTCCATTACTCTCCAGGTCATCTGCCGCTCTTCGTCAACACCGACCCCGAGTCGGCGACAAGCCATCCCAAGCCACGCACGATCCTCGTCGACTCTGCCCAGCTGGAGTCCGGGGAGACGATGAAGGACGACTTCAAGCAGGCCGCTGCGGCGGAGATCGCCGCCTTCAAGCAGGAGTACCGCCTCCGCAACCCCGGCGCCGACGCCGACACCTTGACCGATGAAGACCTCCTTCGCGAGGTGATGAACACGGTCGGCAAGCGCGGGATGCTCGGCGCAGACGTCCGCTGTGTCGTCTCGGTCGCGATGCTCACCGAGGGCTGGGACGCCAACACGGTGACCCACATCCTCGGCATCCGCGCCTTCAAGTCCCAGCTGCTATGCGAGCAGGTCGTCGGTCGGGGTCTCAGACGCCGCTCGTATGCCGTGAACGACGAGGGCCGCTTCGAGGCGGAGTACGCCAATGTTTACGGCGTGCCCTTCATGTTCATCGGTGGCACGCCACCCAAGGACACCCCACCGCCGGTCCCCGCGGTCGAGGTCATCAGCGTGCCTGGGCGAGAGGCGCAGCGGATCACCTTCCCCAAGCTCGATGGCTATCGCCTAGAAGTGCCGGACGAAGAGCTCTGGCTGCCCGATGAGGTGCAGCCCTTTGTCATCGGCCCCGGCACCGTGCCGTCGTGGACGCAGTCCGCGCCCATCGTCGGCACACCTGAGCTCATCGAAGACGAGATCGCGCAGATCCGCCCCCGAGCAGTGGCCTTCCAGCTCGCCAAACGATTGGTCAACCATCACTTCGCGCTGGGCGAGACCATCGTCGACGGCGAGGTCAAGGCCGAGCCGCGACCCTGGCTTTTCCCCCGCCTGGTCGACCTCTGCACGACCTGGATCGACCGGGCGGTCCGCGTCGAGGAGGGCTGGCACCTCGGCCACCTCGCGAAGTACGCCCAGTGGCAGGCAAGAGCCTGCGACGCCGTGTATGCCGCGATCACCCGTGCCGAGGGCAACCGCCGGCCCTCGCTTCGGCCGATCCTGCGCAGACACGACCCGCACGGCTCGACGGGCAGCGTGCGCTTCTCCACCCGTAAGGCGGTGCTTCCGACGAGCGCCGATCGCAGCGAGATCAGCCACGTCGTGCTCGACGGAGTGGGCGGCAACACCTGGGAGCAACTGCTCATGCAGGAGTGCGAGCACCATCCCCAGGTCGCGGCCTACGCCAAGAATGACCACCTCGGCTTCTCGATCCCCTATATCCACGAGGGCACATCCCACGATTACGTCCCCGACTTCCTGCTCCGCCTCAAGCGGCGCGATGGAGAGGACGTTGACCGGGTGCTCATCGTCGAGGTCTCGGGTGGCCAGAAGTCCAAGCACTCCCCGGGCTCGGTCCGCGTCAAGGCGACCACCGCCCGACAGTCGTGGTGCACCGCCGTCAACAACCACGGCGGCTTCGGCCGCTGGGGTTACGTCGAGATCACCGACCCCCTCGACATCAAGCCCGCGCTCGCCGAGGCCATTGCCGCCCTGTATGACGACGGCCCAATCATCGGTGACCCCGACTGGCTCGACCTGAGAAGGAACTGATCGCGTATGCCGCCCCGCGCCAAGAAGCCGTTCGGTCCGGTCCCCATCGAGTCGGTCCAGCACAAGGACAAACGCACCAACCTGCCGACCGCAGACCAACAGGACCTCGTCACCCCTGAGGTCGAGCAGGCCCGACAGATCGTCGTCGCGCGGGACGCGACCCTCGACCCGCAACTGGTGTGGCGCGGCAAGTTCCCGGGTGACGACCCCGCGAACGCCGAGGACCTCGTTGCCGATGCTCCGCCGATCTATGTGCAGGAGAAGATCGACCCGCGGGTGCTGGTCGAGAACCTGCGCCGGACCACGGAGCGACCCGAGGACGAGCCGGAATACACGCTCTTCGACTCCTTCGACGGTCTCGAAGACCTCGACCTCATCGACTTTTACCAACACCACGCCAACTGGTCCAACCGGATGATCCTCGGCGACTCGCTGCAGGTCATGGGGTCACTCGCTGAGCGCGAGGATCTGCGCGGCCAGGTCCAGATGATCTACATCGACCCGCCGTATGGCATCAAGTTCGGCTCGAACTGGCAGGCCTCAGCCCGCAAGCGGGATGTCAAGGACGGCAAGGTCGAGGACGCCGCGCGAGAGGCCGAGCAGATCAAGGCTTTCCGCGACACCTGGGAGCTCGGCATCCACTCCTACCTGTCCTACCTGCGCGACCGGCTCCTCGTCGCCCGACAACTCCTCACCGAGAGCGGAAGCTGCTTCGTCCAGATCGGCGACGAGAACGTCCACCTCGTCAGGTCGTTGATGGACGAAGTCTTCGGCCAGGAGAACTTCGTCAGCCAGATTACGATCTCCAAGACCAGCGGAGTTCAAGCCGTTGCGCTGGCGACAACGGCCGACTATGTCATCTGGTTCGCGAAGTCTGAATCATCGGTTCGGTACAGGCAGTTGTATGGCGCTCGGACAGGAAGTGCCGACTCGCGCTACGACCAGGTCCTTGGATCAGATGGAAAGTCGCGTGCCGCGACTCCCGCCGAGAAGGCGGGCCTGAGTCAGATCGACCAGGGGGCGCGGCGATACCAGTTGGACAACCTCACCAGTGACGAATACCGGCCGGACACCACGGTCACATTCAGATTCGACCAGAAGGACTTTCACCCGGGTTCGCGGTCTCACTGGAAGACGAGGCCAGAAGGCCTTGCACGTCTGGCGATGGCGGGGCGTTTACAGCAGGCTGCAGCGAGTCTTCGGTACAGGAGGTTTCTTGACGACTTCCCTGTTCGAGAATTCAACAATGTGTGGATGGATATAAGCGGTTCAGTGCAGAGTCGCACGGATCCCAAGATCTACGTCGTGCAGACAGGTACGAGTTTGGTCGAGCGGTGCATGTTGATGTGCACTGATCCAGGCGATCTCGTTCTCGACCCGACGTGCGGGTCTGGCACCACGGCATACGTGGCTGAGCAGTGGGGGCGGCGCTGGATCACCATCGACACCTCCCGAGTTGCCCTCGCCTTGGCGCGGCAGCGGATCATGGGCGCGAAGTACCCGATGTATCTGCTCGTCGACTCCGACAAGGGCAAACTCAAGGAGGCCGAGGTCAGCGGTCAGCCTCGCGCAGGAGGCGTGTCGAGCAACGACATTCGGCACGGCTTCGTCTACGAGCGGGTCCAGCACATCACCCTCAAGTCGATCGCCAACAACCCCGACATTGTCGAAGGCATGACCCGCGACCAGATCGATGCGGCCATTAGGAAGCACGCCGACTTCGAGACGCTCTATGACCGGCCGTACGAGGACAAGTCTGCCGTCCGCGTCGCTGGGCCGTTCACCGTTGAGTCACTGAGCCCACACCGGAGCCTGGCCTTCGCGGGCGGACCGGAGCACACGGCATACCAGAGCGACAGCGAGCGCTCGGGTGAGGAGCAGCCGGACGCACCCCAATTCGAGGCGTCTATCCTCGAGAACCTCGGCAAGGCCGGCATCCAGAACGGGCTCAAGGGCGAGCGGATCGAGTTCGAGTCGATCGAGCCCTACGCGGGCACCTACCTGCAGGCCGTCGGCACCCAGAAGGTGCGCAGCAGTGACACCGGCGGCGAGGGGGACGGCATACCGCTGCGGATCGGCATTGCGCTGGGGCCGCAGTACGGCACGGTGAGTCAGTCGTTCGCGGCGCACGCGGTCAAGGAAGCCGTGGCAGCCAAGGACATCGACCTGCTGTGTGTGCTCGGCTTCGCGTTCGACGCGCTCGCGGCCGAGGTGACCGAGGCCGATGGGGTGACCGTCGAGACGTCGCGAGCTGGCTTCGCGGAGGTCGCGCAGGAGCGCAAGTTCGGGCGGATCAAGATGCTGCTCGTGCGGATGAACGTCGACCTGCTCATGGGCGATGAGCTGAAGAAGACGGGGGCGGGCAACCTCTTCACGGTGTTCGGTGAGCCTGACCTCGAGATCAGGCGGACCGACTCGGGTGAGGTCGTCGTCGAACTGCGGGGAGTCGACGTCTATGACCCGACGACCGGCGAGGTGCGCTCGCGCGACACGGACCGGATAGCCCTGTGGATGATTGATACCGACTACAACGGGGACTCGTTCTTCGTGCGGCACTGCTACTTCACCGGCGGCGGCGACCCCTACAAGCGACTCAAGACCGCGCTCAAGGCGGAGATCGACGCTGACGCGTGGGCGTCGCTGTACGGGACGATTTCGCGGCCGTTCCCCGCGCCGTCAACGGGGAAGATCGCGGTCAAGGTCATCAACGACTACGGCGACGAAGTCATGAAAATCTTTGAGGTGGAGGGTTTGGCCACGACGTGACGAGTGGGCCGACCGCGAGCGACAGAGTTGTAGGCCCGCGGCAGTCTTCCAACTCTCGACTTCGAATCTGCAACTCTAGAGTTGCAGTACCCAACTCTAGAGTTGGGTTGGTTGGTAGTATCCCGCCATGGGATTGACCGCTGCCGACCTTGCGGCGATGTTGGAGCACCTTCGGACCCGCCAGGGGGACACCACTGAGGTCGAAGTCAAGCTCGGGGCTGGCGGCTGTCCCACTCTCGGTCCCACTCTGAGTGCCTTCGGCAACATGCCGGGCGGGGGGACGATCTTGATCGGCCTCGACGAAGGTGCCGACTTCGCCCCCGTCGGTGTCGAGGATCCGGCAGCGATGGAGTCCGCCGTTGCTTCGCAGGCGCGCACCGCTGTGACGCCCCCAGTCCAAGTCACCTTCGAGGAAGCGCTCATCGATGGTGCGGTGATCGTTGTCGTCAGGGTCCTGCCGCTGCCTGGTGCGTCCCGCCCCAGCCGGTACCAGGGCAACGCCTATCTTCGCCAAGCAGATGGTGACTACGTCATGAGCGATCAGGAGGTGCAGCAACTGCTCGCCATGCGTGACCGACCCCGACACGACGCCGTCGCGGTCGACGGCACGACTCCCAAGTCCCTCGACTCGGACTTGACACGTGAGTTCCTGATGGCAGCGCGGGCCGCCTCCCGACGGCTTTCCACACTGTCCGACGAAGAAGTGCTCCAACGCAAAGGCGTCCTCGCGGTTGACGGTGTTCGCCTCACTCTTGCGGGCCTCTACGCTCTTGGCGAGTATCCCCAGCAGTTCATGCCGAGTCTGTCGATCACAGCGGCGGTGCAGCTCGACCCACGCAGCGGTGCGCGGACTCGCGACCTGGTGCACCTTGATGGCCCCGTCCCGATCCTCCTTGAAGACGCGATGTCTTGGGTCACCCGCAACACATCGTCGAGTGTGCGCTACGAGGCAGCAGGGCACGCGCGGGACGTCTCGGAGATCCCCGCGATTGCCGTCCGCGAGCTCGTCGCCAATGCACTGGTTCACAGAGACCTCAGTCAGCACTCGATGGGCAAGAGGGTGGAAATCCGGCTCACCAACGACCTGCTGGTCATCGGTAGTCCAGGAGGCCTGTGGGGCATCAACAGCGCCCAACTCGGCACCCCTGCCGGCAAGTCCGCCGTCAACGAGCACCTCTATGACATCTGCAGGTTGGCGCGTACCTCGGACGGCGCACGAGTCATCGAGGGTGAGGGCGGTGGTATCCGAGAAGCGGAGCGAGCTTTGAGCGCGGCTAACCATCAGCCGGCGAAGTTCGTTGACAAGGGTGTGTCGTTTACGGTGCTCGTTCCTCGGCACTCCCTCTTGTCTGCCGAAGATCTCGAGTGGCTAGCCGTTCACGATCCCCACCACCGGCTCTCTAACCTTCAGCGCCGGATTGCCGCGTCGATGCGACACGGAACGACATGGACCAATGCGATGGTTCGCGAGGAGTTCGCCCCGATCGACTCCACCGTGGCCCGCGCCGAATTGCAAGGGCTCATGACGGTCGGGATCGCGCAAGCCGATGGTGAACGAAACCACACCGCGTACTCACTCGCTGCGCATTTGCTTCCGGCTAGCGATCCCCCCGGGCCCACGATCGTGGTCCGCTCCCCCCGAACTTCAGTAGCTCCGGAACAGCAGGAGTTGCCGTTGTTGGAGGAGATCGATCGGGGGGAGGGCCCCGAGGCCGGTCCCTCCTTCGACGGACAAGGATCATCCGGGGCGGTCGTCTGGCAAGCCCTAGCCAAAGGGCCGATGAGAATTGCAGAGTTGGTCGCGTCAACGGGGTTGACCGAGCATCAAGTCCGTTACGCGCTGAGAGGCCTCGATCAGTCGGGATGGGTCACCGTAAACGGTGGTTGGGGAGTTCGCGGCACGACCTACCAGCGTCGGATATCCCGCGTCGGATCAGCCGGCTCGGAACCGCTCGAAACGGAGCGCGAGTAGCTCTCGATCCGGTCTCTCTGAAACTCGACGCGGCACCGTGCGCAGCGGCTGGCCATGCAGCCGCTTGAGCCCATGTTCCAGCAGCGGCCCGTCGGTCTCGTCGAGGATGTCCGCCCGGATCTGCACGACCAGGTCCGGTGACACTCCCAAGATCCGCGAGTCGTATGCCGCGTGGTGAATCTTGCACAGCGCCAACCCGTTTCGCACCGCAGCGACCCCGAGCTCATGCCGGTCTTCGACGATGTGTGCCGCATCTAGCAACTCGCTGTGCCGCAGCGCGCAGACCGCACAACTCATCTCGTAGGCCCGCATGATCATGCTGCGAAACACCGGTTGGTGCAGCCGTCGCACCGTCTCCGCACGGAGGTATCGCCGCAGCACCTCCTCCAGCGGCGAGTCGGTCGGCCGCAAGTGCTGCAGCCCGTCGGTCGCGACGACGAACTGCTGGCTGGCCCGCTCCTCGCCCACCAGATAGACCGGGAAGATCGCCTGATAAACCGCGGTGGCCACGCCCCAGAACCAGATGAGCGGCTGCCCCGCATCCATCGCCGCCCGCAACGCGCGGTTCTCGGCGTGGTCAGGGTCGTCGCCGCGCCACTTGTAGCGCACCAACCCGTCGTCACCGATTGCATCTTCGTAGGGGCGCTCTGCACCGCTCGGTCGCCACACCGTGCGGATCGACAGCGCCGACTCAAACCCCGCAGGCTTCGTATGCCGCGCTGCGGGTCCATCAGTGCGAATCGCTCACCCTCATAGGCGAACTCGCGGATCTCCTCCGACGTCAGCGGGATAGAGCCGTCCTGCGTGCGCACCTCGAGCCACCCCATCGCGGCTGCTCGCAACCGCTGCTCACGCTCCGGGCTCCACATGCAGACAGCTTGTCACCCACGAACTCGAAAAGGCGCAGGACGGGTATGCCGTGTGGTTGCGGGCCGCTTCGCCACGCGCGGAGGTGAGGGGCACGGCATGCGGGAACGGGTTGGGTCACGACGATTATCAGCGCACGCTCAACGGGTCCTCCGCACGCGTGACGGGGCCGCGCTGGGTGTGGTACCCATCGATGGTGACCCCAGCTCAGCCCGACCGCGCGCAGGACGCGAAGGCTCCGCTCGTGCTCGTCGTCGACGACGACGAGGCGATCCGCACCGTCGTGCGCTGGCAGCTGGACGACGCGGGCTTCCGGGTCATCGAGGCGCATGACGGGCCGTCGGCGCTGCGCCGGCTGCGGCAGGACGCCCCGGCGCTCGTCGTGCTCGACCTGTCGATGCCGGGGATGAGCGGGCTCGACATCTTGCGCCAGGTGCGGGCCGGTCAGACCGGGCGCACTGACCTGCCGGTCATCGTGCTGTCCGGCCGCAGCGGCGAATCCGACCGGATCGTGGGCCTCGACCTTGGCGCCGATGATTACCTGGTCAAGCCGTTCTCGCCTGGCGAGCTCGCCGCCCGGGTGCGGTCCGTCCTCAGACGCTCGACCCCGGAGCTGTCCGGTGAAGTGATCGAAATCGGTTCGCTGCGAATCGAATTGGCCAGTCGCTTGGTCCAACTCGACGGCGTCGACATCGACCTGACGCCGAAAGAGTTCGACCTCATCGCCTTCCTCGCGACCCACCCGCGCCAGGTCTTCAGCCGCCCGCAACTGCTCGACCGGGTCTGGAACTCATCCGCCGAATGGCTCGGCGAAGCCACTGTCACCGAACACATCCACCGGCTGCGGCTCAAGCTTGAGCCGGACTCGGTCCGCCCCCGCCTGCTGCTCACCGTGCGCGGTGCGGGTTATCAACTGAGCGACCGCGGATGACCCCCGCGCAGCCCGCCCAGCGCGCCCAGCGCGCCCAGCGCGCCCAGCACGCCCACGCCGACTCGCCGCACGGCATACCGTCGGACCCGCCGCACGGCATTCCGGTCGAGGACACCCGCGAGATGCTCGATCAGCAGGTCGAAGCCCTCGAACTCATCGCCCGCGCCACCCCGCTTCCCGACGTGCTCACCCGTCTGCTGGCCGCCCTCGAACGCCTCATGCCCGGCGCCCGCTGCTCCGTCCTGCTGCTCGACCGCGCGCACGGCACCCTCCACCACGGCGCCGCGCCGACCCTGCCGGCGACCTACATGGCCGGGATCGACGGCATGCGCATCGGCGACGGCGCCGGCTCGTGCGGCACGGCGGCCGCGCTCAACACCCCGGTCGTCGCGGTCGACGTGCGCACCGACCCGCGGTGGGTCGCCTTCCGCCACCTCGCGCAGGCGGCCGGGTTGCGTAGCTGCTGGTCCTCCCCCATCCAAGGGCGCGACGGTATGCCGGTCGGCACGTTCGCGGTCTACCACCCGACCCCGCACCACCCGACCGCGCGGGAGGAGTTCCTCGTCGGGCGGTTCACCCACCTGGCTGCGGTCGCGATCGATCACGCCGGCCTGGTCGGGGCGCTGGTCGACAGCGAGGAACGGTTCCGCCGGTCCTTCGACGGCAACTCGCTGGGCATGGCCATCCTCGCCGCCGATCGCACGATCGCCACGTGCAACCCTGCGCTGGAGCGGCTGGCCGGCCGCCGCGGCGCCCTGCGCGGCGGCACCCTGGTCGGTCTGGATCTCGCCGAACTCGTCACACCGACGACGAGCACCCTGGACGAGCACCTTCACCCGCTGAGCACCGATGAGGACGCTGTCGTCGTCTTCGAGGGCCGCTTGCACCGCACGCCGCCAGCTCGGACAGCTCGCACGGCTCGGGCAACCCAGGCAACCCAGGCAACTCAGACAACTCAGGCAACTCAGGCAACTCAGGCAACTCAGCCGACTCGGCCAGGCGTCGCACCACTGACGGGAGTCGAGGTCGAGGTGACCGTGTCGCGGCTGCGGACGCGGCACGGCATACCGGCGCAGCTTCTCGTCAACGTCCTCGACCTCACCGAGCGGCGCGCTGCCGAACTCCACCGCCGCGCCCGGCTGCAAGCCGAAACCCGGCGCCGCACAGCCGAATTGCACTCGCGAGCCAAGTCCGACCTGCTCGCGACGTTGAGCCACGAAGTGCGCACGCCCATCCAGGCAATCGTGGGGTTCGCCGAGCTGCTCGGCACCATGGAGCTCGACCCGTCGCGCCGCGCGCAGGCGCTCGGCCACATCGACGCCGCGGCCGGCCACGTCATGGCGCTGCTCACCGACGTGCTCGACCTCAGCCGCCTGGAAGCCGGCGCGCTGCCCCTCTCGCTCGCGCCGCTCACCCTGACCGACCTCGTCGCCGAAGTCCTCGGCATCCTCTCGACCACTGCCCACCGCCGAGTCGTCGACCTCGTCGACGACGCCCACCCCGAGATCGTCCTGGCCGACCGTCGCCGGCTGCGCCAAGTGCTGATCAACCTGGTCGGCAACGCGATTCGGCACGGCGGCGGCCGCGTCGTCGTGCGCTCACACCCCAGCGACGACCCCGGGTATGCCGTGCTCTCGGTCGACGACGAGGGCCCAGGCATCCCGCCCGAAGTGCTGCCGGGGCCCTCGTCGTCGACCG
>Ga0208564_1004079_pt1 | contig 10247 bp, 8 predicted proteins | sample AD_UKC073_MetaG_FD_184439 | JGI IMG/M metagenome (GOLD analysis project Ga0208564, IMG submission 184439) | Active sludge microbial communities of municipal wastewater-treating anaerobic digesters from USA - AD_UKC073_MetaG (SPAdes) (version 2) | ecosystem: Engineered > Bioreactor > Anaerobic >... | reverse complement strand
ACGGTGAGGGTCCGCGCTCCGATGGCCAACTGCGCCTTTCATCACGGCCGGGTACGGCGCCGGTGGGTTGGACTCGGACGCTGTCCACGGGTCTGGCCCTGTCGCCCCTCGAGCGCCCGTACTAGTTCGACGCCGGTGCGAACAGCCGGGAGGGCAACCGCTCCAACCTCGCCCTCGAGGTGTGCGATGAGTACGAACAGTTGTGCGCTCGGATGGTCCTGGCCGCAACGACCCTGCGCCGGCAGTTCGTCGTGGGGCACTCCAGAGTCGCCGTTGAGATGCAACCGCACGGTGGGTCAGGTGCCGAGAACCTGACCCACCGCGCCCCGGTCTGCCTACGGCATGATGCTCGGGGGTGTTGAACGGCTACTTGCCGAAGAGGGCGTTCACCTGATCGTTCGCCGCCGTGAGGCTGGCGGCGTCCGCCTTCCCTGTGAAGACCGAGTCGACGGCGGCCTGCATGATCGGGTTGATCTGCGAGGCGTGGTCGGTGATCGGGAACAGGAAGGTCGTCTTCTCCGTGGTGTGCACCAGGAAGGCCGAGACGTCGATGCCCTTGGCCTTGAAGGCGTCCTGGGCGGCCTGCGTGCCGCTGGGGATGGCCGGGAACACGACGCCCTTGGCGCCGACCACGTTCTGGCAAGCGGGGGAACCGAGGTACTCGACCCACTTGGCTGCGGCCGCCTTGTTCTTGGAGCCGGCCCAGATCGAATCGGCGAGGCCGTTGTACATCGAGGCGCGCTTGCCCTCGGGGCCGGTCGGCGTCGGGGCGAGGCCCACCTTGATGTCCTTGTAGCCGTAGAACTGGCCGATCATCCACGAGCCCTGCGTGATCATCGCGTACTTGCCGGCGGCGAAGATGTCCGCCGAGCTCTGACCGGTAACTGCCTCCAGTGAAGGCATGTAGCCCTTGTCGATGAGGTGGCGCATCCAAGCGATGGTCTTCTGGAACTTGGGATCGTTGTAGTTGTACTTCGTGCCCCACGTCGCCTTGTCGGTGAACTGCCAGCCGGTGGTGCCGGAGTACATGCTCCACTGGGTCTGGCCGTTGCCTCCGCCGGAGCCGCCGTCGAGGCCCAGGCCGTAGACCTTCACCTTGGTCTTGTCGAAGCCTGCCTCGTCGCCACGCTTGCCGTTCGTGTCGATGGTCAGGTGGGCGATGGCCTTCTCATACGTGCCGCCGTCGTCGTAGTTCCACGTCAGCTTGCCGAGGGCGTCCCCGGTGAGGCCGGCGTCTTGGACGAGCTTGTCGTTGTAGAAGATGGCGACGGTGTCGAAATCCTTCGGCAGGCCGTAGCGCTTCCCGTCTTGCGCGACCCACAGGTCGGCCAGGCCAGGCTGGTAGATGTCGGTCTTGACGCCGTCGGCGCTGATGTAGGAGTCGAGGGGCTCGAGTTGGCTGTTGGTGACGAACTCGGGGTACTTCGACAGGTGGTTGGTGAAGACGTCGGGGGCGGTGCCGGCGACGAAGCCGTTGGTGACCTTGGCCCAGTAGTCGTCCCAGCCGTATTGGGTGACCTTGACGGTGACGTTCGGGTTGGCCTTGTGGAAGTCGTCCGCGCAGGTCTGGTAGGCAGGCAGCTGATTGGCGTCCCACAGCCAGTAGTTGACCTCCCCGGACGCGGCCGGCGCGGCCTGCGAGCTCGAAGACGAGCCGCCCGTCGCGGGTGCGGTCGTGGTGGCCGTGCCGCCTCCACAGGCGGTCAAGGTGAGGCCGAAGGCGGTCATGGCGCTGACCAGGGCCAGCTTCCGCTTCGATGAGTGGACCATCCGGGTGTTCCTTTCAACAGGTGATCGATGCGATCAGTAGGTGTTTGGTTGCTGTCTCTTGCGGGCGCGTTGGTGCGGTTGGGTAGGGGTCGGGTGTTTCCTTCGGGACGCGGTGGGCCGGCTGCCCGTTGCGTACGAGAGCGGGGGCTACTTGCTGCCGGAGTAGCCGATCGAGTTGATGACCTTCTTTCCGAAGGCGATGAACAGCAGCAGCACCGGTAGGGCTGCGATCAGGGTCGCTGCCATCAGCCCTGCCCAGTCGGGGCTGCCTTGTGGGGTCTGGCTTCGGAAGACACCCAGGGCCACGGTGAGCACCCGGCTGTCTTCTGTGCCGCCGACCAGCAGCGGCCAGAAGTAGTCGTTCCACGTGCCGATGAACGTCAAGATCGCCAGCGTGGCCATCGGCGCGGTGGACATCGGCAGGATGATCTGGAAGAACGTCCGCCAATGCCCGGCGCCGTCGAGTTGGGCCGATTCCTCGATCTCGCGGTTGATGCCGAGGAAGAACTGCCGCAGGAAGAAGATCGCGAACGGGGTCATCAGGAACGTCGGTAGCACCAGCCCGGGCATCGTGTTGATCAGCCCCAGGTTTTTCACCAGGATGAAGTTGGGCAGGCTCGTGAAGATCGGCGGCACGAGAAGAGCGGCGAGAAACAGGGCAAACACCTTGTCGCGACCCGGCCAGTGCAGCCGGGCGAAGGCGTAGGCCGCGAGCGCCCCGAAGAACACCTGGCCGACCGTCACGACCGTGGAGTAGATCAGTGAGTTGCGGAGATAGATCCAGAAGTTGACAGACGCACCCGAGCCACCCTCGGCGACCGACTGCGCCGCGGTAGATAGGCCGAGCACGCGGCGGAACGCGCCCCAGGTGAAGTCGACCGGCAGCAGCGAGTAGGGGTTCGTGGCGAGCGACTTGGTCGTCGAGAGGGCCGTCCTGATCATCCACAGGAACGGGAATAGCGACAGTGCGATCACGGCGATCAGTGCGGCCCAGGCGGCGAGGCGTCCGATGCTGAGTGGACGCCTTTGACGTGCAGCCGGCGCGGTGCGGGAAGCGGTGGTGGTGCTGGGGGCTGGAGCGGTAGTCATCGTGGACTCCTCAGGCCAGGTCGGACTCGCCGGCACGCAGCAGGCGCATTTGGACGATCGCGAAGAAGGCGAGGATCAAGAACAAGATCACCGACAGGGCGCTGGCGTAGCCGAACTGGCCTTGGGCGAAGCCCTTCTCGTAGATGTAGTACTGCAGCACGCGCGACGCGTTCACTGGGCCACCTTTCGTGGTCACCGAGACGGTGTCGAAGATTTGGAACGACCCGGTCACCGTCATCACGAGCACCAGCGCCATCACCGGGCGCAGTAGCGGCAGCGTGATGCGCCAGAACGAGCTCCACTCCGAGCTGCCGTCGATGGCCGCCGCCTCGTAGACGTACGTCGGAATCGCCTGCAGCCCCGCGAACACCAGTAGGGCCGTGTAGCCCATGTGCCGCCATACGTTGACGAAGGCGATCGTCGGGATCGCCCAGGCCTCGCCGCCGAAGAAGGGGATGCGGTTGGCGCCGGTCCAGGCGAGGAAGTTGTTGACCAGGCCGATCTGGTAGTCGAGCAGCCAGAACCAGAGCATGGCCGCGATGACGTTCGAGATCAGCCAGGGCAGCAGGAGCATGCCGCGCAGGATTGTTGACTGAGTGAGCCGGTGCATGAGCACGGCCAGCCCCACGGCGATCACCGTCTGGAAGCCGATGTTGAGCAGCACGTACTCGATGGTCACGCCGAGGGCGTTGTAGAAGAGCTTGTCGGAGAAGATCGCCGCGAAGTTGTCGAAGCCGATGAACTTCGGGGTGCCCAACAAGTTGTACTTCGTGAGGCTGAAGTAGAAGCCGTTGAGCGTCGGGTAGAGGTAGAAGACTGCGAACCCGATCGCGGCCGGAGCGATGAAGACCAGGGCAGTGCCCAGGTCCTTCCGGACGCTCGGCGTGTTGAAGCTGACGGTGCGCGATTGGCGCTTGGCCCGGGGTGCTGCTGCTGTGCTCGTCACCTCTTCGTCCTTCCTCTGCGGCCTTGCATGGGGCTGCGATGTCGCGGACTCTACACGCGTAGATTCTGGCAGCGCAATAGTTAACTTTGAGGCTTGACGGGGAAATCTATGCGTGTAGATTTGGCGCCGCCGTATCCGTCGGGAAAGGGGTGAGCTGTCGTGTTGACCACCTCGGACGCCCTGCCCGGTCCCGGCGTCTCCGACTTCACCGGACGCAGAGCCGCCCGCTCCTCCCGGGCCACCCGCGCGGACGTGGCCAGACTCGCGGGCGTCAGCACGGCCGTCGTCAGCTACGTGGTCAACGCCGGGCCGCGCCAGGTCGCCCCGGCCACGGCCACGCGGGTGCGCGAAGCGATGCGCATGCTGGGCTACCAGCCCAACGACGCAGCCCGGGCGCTCGCGTCCGGATCGACCGGCATGGTCGGGCTCATCGTCGCTGACAGCCTCAACCCGTTCTTCGCCGAGTACACGCTCGAACTCGAGAAGGTGGCGACCGAGCACGGCCAGCAGCTGTTGATCGCAGATTGCCGCGGCGACATGGCGCTGGAGGCGCGGCTGATCGGCAACCTCCTGGCGCGCCAGGTGGACGGACTGCTGATCGCCTCGACGTGGGGGCGTCCCGAGGCGCTGACGGCAGCCCACACCGGGGGCGTCCCGGTGGTGTTCATCCACAGCGACGAGCCCATCGCCGGTTTCCGCACCGTGGGCACGGACGCCGCCCAAGGCGCCCGCGACCTCGTCAGACACCTCACCCACCACCACGGACGCCGCCGCGTTGCGCTGGTCATCGGCGAGGGCTTTGGCGCGCCCGATCCGCGCGAGAAGGCGTGGCGGGCCGTCCTCGCCGAGGCCGGCCTGCCCGCGGACACCATCGTTCGCGTGCCGTTTACCTGGCAGGGCGGCTACCTCGGCGGCCGCGAACTGCTGACCCGCGGCACCCTGCCGGACGCCGTCTTCGCGGCCTCCGACCGGCAGGCCGTCGGGGTGCTGCGGGCATTCCATGAGCACCGCATCGACGTGCCCGGGCAGGTTGCGATTGTTTCGTTCGACGGCACGATCCCGTCGGCCTACACCTGGCCCCCGCTGACCGTCGCCCGCCAGCCGCTCGACCAGATGAGCAGGGCGGCCTGGCAGCTTCTGGCCGACCCTGAGCCCGCGCACCGCGAGTTCGGCCTCGACATCGTCCTCCGGTCGTCGTGCGGTTGCCCGCCGGCCGGGGGCGAGCCCTCATGACCGACCCATCCGCCACCACAGGAAGACGAACCATGCCCCAAACGAACGCGTACGTGGCGCTGCGAGCCGAGGGCGTCCTGCTACTGCTGGACCTCACCGACGGCCTCCTGCCGTCCGTGCTGCACTGGGGCGCCGACCCTGGGCCGCTGACCCCGGCGGACGCCGCCGCTCTGCGGCTGGGTGGTGTGGCGCCGATCGTCGCGAACGTCGTCGACGAGCCCGTCCGGGTGGCGCTTCTGCCCGAGCACCACACCGGCTGGGTGGGGCGTCCGGGCTTGTCAGGTACCCGATCGGGAGGCTCCTGGTCGCCGCGCTTCACCACGACTGCCCTGCGCCTCAACGGCGAGCTGCTGGACGCCACCGGCCCTGCCCCACGCCTGGTCGAGTCGGGCGTCGGGGTGCTGCAGGTCGAGGCCGAGGACGCCGTCGCGCAGCTTGGGCTCGTGGTACGGGTGGAGCTGCTGACCGGCGGGGTCGTCCGGACGCAGGCCGAGGTCACCAATCTGGCGCCCGAGGCGTACGCCGTCCACGATCTGGTGCTGGCGCTGCCGGTGCCGTCGGTGGCTCGTGACCTGTTCGACCTCGCCGGACGTTGGGGCCGCGAACGCAGCCCCCAGCGGCGCGAGTTCACGGTGGGCACTCATCTGCGCGAGGGCCGCAAGGGACGCACCGGCGCGGACGCCGCCACCGTGCTGCACGCGGGCGTCCCGGGTTTCACGTTCGGCGCGGGTGAGGTGTGGGGGGTGCATGTCGGCTGGAGCGGCAACCACACCCACTACGCCGAACGCCTCTCGACCGGCGAGCAGGTGCTCGGCGGCGGCGAGCTGCTGCTGCCCGGCGAGGTGGTGCTGGGCCAGGGCGAGGCCTACTGCTCGCCGTGGCTGTACGCCTCGTACGGCCACGGCCTCGACGAGGTGGCGCGACGCTTCCATCGCTACCTGCGGGGGCGTCCACAACACCCGTCAGCCGACCGACCCGTCACGCTGAACGTGTGGGAAGCCGTCTATTTCGAGCACGACCTCGCCGTGCTCACCGAGCTGGCCGACATCGCCGCCGAGGTAGGCGTCGAACGGTACGTGCTCGACGACGGCTGGTTCGGCGCGCGCCGCGACGATCACGCCGGCCTCGGCGACTGGGTGGTCTCGCCCGAGGTGTGGCCGAACGGCCTCGGCCCGTTGGTCGACCACGTGCGGGGCCTCGGCATGCAGTTCGGGCTATGGTTCGAGCCCGAGATGGTCAATCCGGATTCCGACGTGGCCCGAGCGCATCCTGACTGGATCATGGCCACCGGCGACCGGCAGCCCGTGCTGTCGCGCTTCCAACAGGTGCTGAACCTGTCGATTCCCGAGTGCTACAACCACGTGCGCGACCAACTGGTGGCGGTGCTGTCGTCCTACGACATCGGCTACATCAAGTGGGACCACAACCGCGACCTCATCGACGCCGGCACCCAGCCCGGGGGGCGACCGGCGGTGCACGCCCAGACCCTCGCGACCTACCGGCTCATGGACGAGCTCAAGGCCCGCTTTCCGGGGCTCGAGATCGAGTCGTGCTCGTCTGGCGGGGGCCGGGTCGACCTGGGGGTGCTGCAGCGCACCGATCGCGTCTGGGTCTCGGACTGCATTGACCCCCACGAACGACAGCTGATGCACCGCTGGACGACCCAGCTGATCCCGCCCGAGATGATGGGCAGCCACATCGCGTCCCACAAGTCGCACACGACGGGACGCCAGCACGAGCTGGCTTTCCGGGCTGCGACCGCGCTGTTTGGCCACCTCGGCATCGAGTGGGACCTGCGGCAGGCGTCCGCCGCCGAGCGCGTCCAGTTGGCCGCGTGGATTGCGTTCTACAAGCAGCACCGCGCCTTGCTCAACGGCGGCGATCTCGTGCGCATCGATCTGCCTGACGACTCGGTGATGGGATCCGCGGTGGTCGCGCCCGACCGCGGCACGGCCATCTATTCGTTCGCCACCGTCGGCCGCTCCGACGTCGCCTTGCTCGGACGCCTCCGTTTCCCGGGCCTCGATCCGGCGCGGCGCTACCGGGTGCGTCCGGTGCTGCTCGACTACCCGCCCACCGGCTTGAAGCCACCGGCCTGGTGGGGTGTCCGGCAAGACACCACCGACGAGTTGGACGCCCTCGCCGCCGGTCGGCCGATGGCACTGGCGTCCGACGGGGTCGTCGGGGTCGAGCTGACCGGGGCGGCGCTCGCCACCGTCGGGCTGATGCAGGCGCCGGTGAACCCCGACAGCGCAGTGCTCTTCCTCGCGGAAGCCGTCGTCTGACCGACCACTAGCATGACCCTGGGGACGGAGCCGGCAGGGGCGAGCAATGGCAGTGGACGGGGTGACCGAGCGGGGCGCGACCCGCAACGACGTGGCGCGCCTGGCCGGTGTCAGCGCGGCGGTCGTGAGCTACGTGGTCAACGACGGGCCGCGTCCGGTCGCCGAAGGCACCCGGGAGCGAGTACTGGACGCGATCGCCAAGCTCGGCTACCGGCCCAACGCCCCCGCGCGGTGGCTGACCACGGGGCGCGCCGACCTCGTCGCCTTGCTCGTGCCCGACCTGCAGAACCCCTACTTTGCGGCGCTAGCCAGGGCGGTCGAGGACGCCGTCCAGGAACGTGGGCTCGGACTGGTGCTTGTGCAAACGCAGGGCCAGCCCGGTGGGCACTGTAACGAGGTGATCGTCGATCGGGTGAGTGGGCTGATGGCAACCGGCATCATCAGCGCTTCGCTGCCGACGCCGGTGGGAATGAGGGCGCTGACGGCGCTGAGCACCCCTGTGGTCGTGATGAGCATCGCCGGTGCCGCGGGACCGTTCTCGGGTGTGTGGCCCGACTACGAGCAGGGGACGCGTGCGGCTGTCCGGCACTTGGCGGTCGACCACGGCCACGAACGCATCGCCCTGGTCATCGGCTCGACCGCCGAGCAGCAGGACCAGCGTGAACAGGCCTACCGCTCGGTGCTGCGCGAACTGGGCCTGGCCGAGCCGGTGGTGGTGCGGACGCGCTGGTCGATGGCCGGCGGACGCGAGGCGGCGTCCGAGGTGCTCGCCCACCAGCCGCGGGTGACGGCCGTCTTCGCGGCGTCCGATCAGCAGGCCACCGGCCTGCTCGCGGGGCTCTACGAGGCCGGCGTCTCGGTGCCCGGTGATCTGGCGGTCGCCGCCTTCGACGCCTCGCCGGAGGCCGAGTTCACCGTGCCGCCCCTGACCTCGGCAGGGTCCTCGATGAGCGTCATGGCGACCGAAGCCGTCGACCTGCTGCTGCGTGGCACGGAAGCCACCCGCATCGCAGACCCGGCATCCCTGGTGATTCGCCGCTCCTGCGGCTGCAACGCGCGCTAGTCGGGTGCTCTCTCGATTCGCGAACGGATCCGGCCCCGCTGACAGCGCATCGCATCTGGCCAGATCGTGTGCGTGGCGCGCGTCTTGGTGGACATCGGCGACGGAATCTATGCGTGAGGGTTCTCGCCGTGAACGGCTTCCTGACCGTGGGCGCCGTCCATTTCAACCGGACATTTCGAGCGCCGACCGTGCGTTAGCGGACGCCACGTCGTGGCCTGCGGATCCCAGTCATTGTTCGCTGCCTGGCCGGCCAGCACGGGGTCTGCGAAGTCGATCAGGGCCCCAACGACGGTGCTGAAGTTGGGCGGTAGTGCTTCGAGGCGTTGCTTGGTTCGCCAGGCAGCCCATCGTGCTTGGCCGTGGGACCCGAATCCGGTGAGCGCCTCGGCTAGGGGAAGGATCGTGACCCTGCGGTAGCGCGCGACCTCCTCGACGGCCACGGTCAGGTCGCTGCCCGCGATGGGGTGGGTGCGGGTGAGGGTCCACAGATCGCCGAAGTCGCGCCAGCGGGTGTTGACGGTGCCGAGGTCGATGGCCGTGACGAGCTTCTCGGCCAGCACCATGTGCAGCGGATAGCCCATGACCAGGATTGGCGGCCCGCCGAGGATGCGGGGCACCGCGACAGGTTCGGGCCCCGGCCAGAGGGGGTCGCCGAAGTTCACGTCGACGTGGAAGGTGAGGCGTGCGCCCGCCAGGCTTGCTTGCATGCTGACCCGAACGCCGGAGTAGTCCTCACCTTCGCGGATGGTGGCTGCCCGGCCGGTGTCGATGTCGAACTCGAGCCCGTCGGGTAACGGGGTGGATGCGACGGCGCGGACGACCTCCAGCACCTCTGCGGTGTCGTTGGACTGGTGTGAGGCTTGGAAGTCGAGGTCGCGTGTGGGTCGGCGATCGCCGAAGGCGGCCAGAAGTGCGCCGCCTTTGAGGACGAGGTGCGTGGGCTCAGGGTGCGCGGCCAGTCGGGCGAGGAATCCTTCCAAGACGTAGAGCTGCTGCAACTCGGCGTTCGGACGGGCCTGCTTGCGGGCCAGGTTCTGCAGGTCGAGGTAGGCGCGTCCAGCGACGGTGTCGCGTGTTGGCCGGTTCATAGCAGGACCTCCAGTGCCGCTCGGAGCTTGGGCAGCACCTTGGGGAAGTTGGCTGCGGTGTTCAGGAGGAGGGACGGTTGGCCGCCGCGCCTGAGCCAGCGTTTCAGGGCGTCGATCGCCTGTTCGCTGCCCTCGGTGTGGGCTAGCCGGAACGCGTCGACGATGCTCCGTTCGGCGTTGTAGAGGCCGATGGACAGTTCGGGCGTGACCGCCAGGTCGGTACGGCCAATGGTGAAGGTGGCCGGGTCGAAGCGATGCCAGGTCACGGGGGCGTTGGTCGCCGGCGCCCAGGTGCCGCGTGGGATCGCGATGTCGATGCTGGCGGGAATGGCGTCCGTGAGGTCGTGGTGGGCTAGAGCCGACGTGAGACACAGCGTTGCGGTGGACGAAAGCAAGCCGATCTCGGCGAGGTTGTCGTCGCCGACGGCGTCGCTCTTTCGGTAGACCCCACGGCTGAGGCGGATCATCCGGCCAGCGTCCAGTTCCGCCCTCAGCCCACGCGCGCCCAGCGCTGCGACCCCCTCCCGATGCCCGAAGTAGTCGGGCAAGGGGGCGATGCCAACCGTTCGACTCATCACGCACCTTCGCATCCAACTCTTTACAGATCCACTGTACCTGTATAGATCTAGATTCGCGCCGTGCAGCGATATCAGCCATGACCGGCTTCCTCACCGAAGACGAGCGGCTGGGCGTCCTGGATCCAAAGGTAGGCATGGCTCGGATCATCACCCGCTGCTGCGTCGGCGATCGCCGAACTTGATCTGAGTGATCCT
>Ga0208564_1004075_pt1 | contig 10255 bp, 9 predicted proteins | sample AD_UKC073_MetaG_FD_184439 | JGI IMG/M metagenome (GOLD analysis project Ga0208564, IMG submission 184439) | Active sludge microbial communities of municipal wastewater-treating anaerobic digesters from USA - AD_UKC073_MetaG (SPAdes) (version 2) | ecosystem: Engineered > Bioreactor > Anaerobic >... | reverse complement strand
AGGCGCTCGAATCCCTCGGCATTTCCCTCGAGGCGGTGCGTGAGCAGGTCGAGGAGATCATCGGCCAGGGCCAGCAGGCGCCGACCGGGCACATTCCGTTCACCCCGCGCGCCAAGAAGGTGCTGGAACTGTCGATGCGCGAGGCGCTGCAGCTCAACCACCCCTACATCGGCACCGAGCACATCTTGCTCGGCCTGATCCGCGAGGGTGAGGGCGTCGCCGCCCAGGTGCTGATCAAGCTCGGAGCCGGCCTGAACCGCGTCCGCAACCAGGTGTTGCAGCTGCTGTCCGGGTTCCAGGGCGAGCAGAAGCCGTCGACCGCCGGCGCCCCCGAGCAGGGTCCGTCGCAGGGCAACCAGACGATCCTCGATCAGTTCGGGCGCAACCTCACCCAGGCCGCGCGCGAGAACAAGCTCGACCCCGTCATCGGACGTCACACCGAGATCGAGCGCGTCATGGTCGTGCTCAGCCGGCGCACCAAGAACAACCCGGTGCTGATCGGTGAGCCCGGCGTCGGCAAGTCCGCGTGCGTGGAGGGCCTCGCCCAGCAGATCGTGCGGGGAGACGTGCCCGAAACCCTTAAGGACAAGCAGATTTACACCCTCGACCTGGGTGCCCTCGTGGCCGGCTCGCGCTACCGAGGCGACTTCGAGGAGCGGCTCAAGAAGGTGCTCAAGGAGATCAAGACCCGCGGCGACATCGTGCTGTTCATCGACGAGATCCATACTCTCGTCGGCGCGGGCGCAGCCGAGGGAGCGATCGACGCGGCGTCCATCTTGAAGCCCATGCTGGCCCGCGGCGAGCTGCAGACCATCGGCGCGACGACCCTGGACGAGTACCGCAAGCACATCGAGAAGGACGCCGCTCTCGAGCGCCGCTTCCAGCCGATCCAGGTGGCGGAGCCGTCCATCGCGATGACGATCGACATCCTCAAGGGGCTGCGCGATCGCTACGAGGCGCACCACCGCATCACCATCACAGACGAGGCCATCACGGCCGCGGCGCAGATGGCCGACCGGTACATCTCGGACCGCTTCCTGCCCGACAAGGCGATCGACCTGATCGACGAGGCTGGCGCCCGCCTGCGGATCAAGCGCATGACGGCGCCGCCGGACCTGCGCGAGTTCGACGAGCGCATCGCCGGCGTCCGCCTCGAGAAGGAAGCGGCCATCGACGCCCAGGACTTCGAGCGTGCTGCTGGCCTGCGCGACGACGAGAAGAAGCTGCTCGCCGCCCGCGCCGAGAAGGAGCAGGCCTGGAAGATGGGCGACTCCGGCGCGCCGGCCGAGGTGGGGGAGGAGGAGATCGCCGAGGTGCTCTCGGGCGCCACCGGCATCCCCGTCTTCAAGCTCACCGAGGAGGAGTCGAGCCGGCTGCTCCACATGGAGGACGAGATCCACAAGCGCTACATCGGCCAGAACGACGCCGTGAAGGCGCTCAGCCGGTCGATCCGTCGCACGCGCGCCGGGCTGAAGGATCCGAAGCGTCCGTCGGGCTCGTTCATCTTCGCCGGTCCGTCCGGTGTGGGTAAGACCGAGCTGACCAAGGCGCTGACCGAGTTCCTGTTCGGCGACGAGGACGCGCTCATCACGTTGGATATGAGCGAGTACTCCGAGAAGCACACGGCGTCGCGGATGTTCGGCTCGCCGCCCGGATACGTGGGCTACGAAGAGGGCGGACAGCTCACCGAAAAGGTACGTCGCAAGCCGTTCTCTGTCGTGCTTTTCGACGAGATCGAGAAGGCGCACCCCGACATTTTCAACTCGCTGCTGCAGATCCTCGATGAGGGACGCCTCACCGATGCGCAGGGCCGGGTGGTCGATTTCAAGAACACCGTGATCGTCATGACGACGAACCTCGGTACGCGTGATATCAGCAAGTCGGTCAACCTCGGCTTCAGCAACGCGTCCGATCAGGGTGGGTCGTACGAGAAGATGAAGGCCAAGGTGTCGGATGAGCTCAAGCAGCACTTCCGTCCCGAGTTCCTGAACCGCGTCGACGAAATCGTCGTCTTCCACCAGCTCAGCGAGAACGACATCGAGCACATCGTCGACCTGATGGTCGCCGAGATCGACGGACGCCTCAAGGACCGCGACATGGGCGTGGTGCTGACCGCTCCGGCGAAGGCGCTCATCGCCAAGCGCGGGTTCGATCCGGTCCTGGGTGCGCGTCCGCTGCGTCGCGCGATCCAGCGCGACATCGAGGACCTGCTGGCCGAGAAGATCCTGTTCGGCGAGCTGCGCTCCGGCGAGCTGGTGGTCGTGGACGTGGCGCCCGAGGGTGCCGAGATCCCGTTCACCTTCACGGGCCAGCCCCAGGGCAGCCTTCCGGACGCCCCGCCCGCCGAGTTGGCCGGCGGTCATCCGGAGGCGTCCGGGTACTGATCCGGCGTCCCGAGACCTGGAGGCCCCCGCTCTCACGGAGCGGGGGCCTCGTTTCAGGTGCGCTTCGGGACGCGCGTTCGAGCTTGCGTCGCACGGAGTCCGGGTCGGTAAGGCCGAGCTGGCCCAAGGCGCTGGCCGAGTTCTGGAGTCGTTGACGCCCTGGCGAGGCCCGGCATCGGGAAGAGCCTTTCGCCGACCGTCTCGTCCTCGCCCTTCGCCTCCGCTACTTGGATTCACCCCTCATCGATGGCCCGACTGAGTGCTCGATGTTTCGGCTGTCCGAAAGGTTGAGCACTCAGTCGAGTCTCAGCGGGACTAGCCGAGGCCCGCGGGCGAACTAGGGTGGCGTCCATGAAGATCGCGTTTCTGGGCACCGGCCTCATGGGCACCGAACTGGCATTGCACCTCGTGAAGGAGCACGACGTCGTCGTCTGGAACCGGACGTCCGAGCGCACGGAGCGCGTCGTGTCCGCCGGGGCGTCCGTCGCGAGCAGCGTCGCGGCCGCCGTCGCGGGGCGTCCGGTGGTGGTGACGTCCCTGTTCGGACCCGACACCGTGCGCGAGGTCATCACCAGCCCGGACGCCCTCGGCGCCGGCGTCCTGTGGATCGACTCCACGACCGTGTCGCCCGAGGACGCCGACGAGTTCGCCGCGTGGGCCGAGGCCAGGGGCGTCCGGTATGTGCACACGCCGGTGGTCGGGACGATCGGTCCGGCGCGGAACGGCGCCCTAGGCGTCTACGTGGGCGGCACGGACGCCGCCGCGCGCGCCGAGGCCGAGGACATCGTGCGGCCGTGGGCCGACCCCGTCCGGCTGAAGCAGGTCGATTCAGCCGCGAAGGCGGCCGGGGCCAAGCTGCTCGCCAACTTGGCGCTGGCGGTCAGCCTGCAGGGGCTGGCCGAGGCGTTGCGGCTCGGCAAGGCCGAAGGCTTCACCGCCGAGGAGGTGCTCGACCTGCTCGAGTACACCGGCTTGGCGTTCCCGGCGAAGATGAAGCGCGCTCAGGTGCTGTCCGGCGAGTTCGACGACGCGCACTTCACCGCGGACGCCCTCGCCAAGGACATCCGGCTGATGCTGCGCTCGACGCCCGATCCGTTGCCTGCGACCACGGCCGCACTGGAGGCGCTCACCCGTGAGCAGCGGGCCGGACGTGGGGCGTCCGATATCTCGGTGTTGCTGGCGCCCGAGCGCTGACTCAGGCGTCCGGCCCCGTTGCTGGCTGATTGAGAAACCGCTCGATCGCGGCGATGGTGTCGGCGTTGGTGGTGTGGCAGTGGGCACCCATGCCTTGGGCGCAGGCCGCGTCGATGTTGGTCGGGCGATCGTCGATGAACAACACGGCCTCCGGACGGGCGTTCATGGCGCTCAGCGCAGCCACGAAGGCCTCGGGATCGGGCTTGTTGTGCAGCGCGGACTCAGGCCGGGACCGGGACGCGGTCGGCGGCGACGGCGTCCCGCTTCTTCGGAATGAGGACGGCGACGACCGCAGCTCCAAGGCACAGGAACGCGGCCACCAGCCAGGCCTCGTGGTAGGTGCCGGTCGTCGTCCGCAGCCAGCCCGAGACGGACGCCGAGATGCCCGCGCCGACCATGTGTGAGGCGAAGACCCAGCCGAAGACAATGCCCGAGTCCGCGAGGCCGAAGTGCTTGCGGCAGAGGTCGACGGTGGGCGGCACCGTGGCGACCCAGTCGAGGCCGTAGAAGATGATGAAGACCCACAGGCCGGCGCCCATGTCGGGGGCGAGGACGGCGTCAAGGGCGAAGAGGCTCAGCCCGCGCAGCCCGTAGTAGGCGAGCAGCAGGTATCGCGAATCGACGCGGTCGGTCAGCCAGCCGGACGCGATCGTGCCGAGCACATCAAAGGTGCCGACGACGGCGAGCAGTCCGGCGGCGACCGTCGGGGTCATACCGACGTCGTGAGCGGCCGGGATGAAGTGCGTCTGGATCAGGCCGTTGGTCGACCAGCCGCAGACGAAGAAGGTGATCACGAGCCCCCAGAAGGCCCAGGTGCGCGACGCCATCCGCAGCACCCGCAGCGCCGCCTGGACCGGCGGCTCCGTCGACCGCTGCGGCGCGCCGACCGCGTAGCCCTCGGCGACGCCGTAGGGCAGCAGCGACCGGTCGGAGGGATGGTCGACGAGGAACAGCCAGACGGCCAGGGCGCCCAAGAGGGCCAGCCCACACTCGATGCCGACCGCGGCCCGCCAGCCAGCGGCCGAGGAGGTTGCGGCGATGACGGGCAGGAAGACCATCTGTCCGGTCGCGTTGGCCGCCGAGAAGATGCCGGTCACCAGGCCGCGGTGCGTGTGGAACCACCGGTTCGCCACGATCGCGCCGAAGACGAGCGCCATCATGCCGGTCCCGATGCCGATCGCGAGCCCCCAGAGCAGCCACAGTTGCCAGGCGGCGGTCATCACCATCGTGAGAGCGGACGCCGCCGCGATCGTCAGCAGCGCTGTCGTCACCGTCCGCCGGACGCCCCAGCGCTCCATGAGGGCCGCAGCGAAGGGCGCGACGAGGCCGTAAAGGATCAGGTTGATCGTGACGGCGGCGGAGGTGGTGGCGCGCGTCCACCCGAACTCGGACTCCATCGGCTCGATCAAGACGCCGATGCTGGACCGAAACGCCGCTGCGGCGACAAGGGCGCCCAGAGTGACGGCGGCCACGCTCCAGGCGGGATGGATGCGTCGCGGACTCACGGCCGCACCTTTACACACCGACGAACGCGGCGGCTAACGATCTCGCCCGCGACGTACTTGGGCCCGCACGATGACACCGATCAGCACCGCAACGGAGAGCGCCAGCGCCGACCACTTGAGGGTGGTGGCCGAACCGCCGACCAAGGCCACCGCCGGGGTCAGCCGCTGGCCGACGACCAAGAGGATCCAGATCACGACGTTCTCTGCGTAGTCGGCCAGCAAGTAGAGCGCGATCGGGAGGAGCAGGAGCCAGCCGCGTCCGGATGGTCGCCGAGCCCCCAGCGTGAACAGGGCCAGCACGCCGGCTGTCAGGAGCGGGAACGCGATGTCGTAGGTGGCCATCTCCCGGTAGGCCTCCTGGCCAGCCGGCCCGCACGCGATCAGCAACGCCGTGGCGTCCGCCCCCGTCCAGCCCGGACGCGCGTCCAGCGGCGCCTGGCCGCAGTAAGCAAACACCTGCGCGGCCAGACCCCTCGTGGGCCAGAACATGATCCCCGCCGCGACGGCGTACAGCACCCCCACGACAGCCAGCACCACGGATCGGAACACCGAAGGCCGCTGCATGGGGACACCCTAGAGATGGCGGGTCGGTTCGCCCAGGGGTGCCCTCCTCCTGCCTAGGCGCGGAACGAGGACAGCTCTGACGGTCATCGTCACGCCGGCCGGCGTCCCGCCTTAAAGCGTGAGGTCGCCTGCGCAGTCGAGCCGGACGAGTCCGTCGTCGAGAAGGGACGCCAGCGCGCGACTCGCCTGCTCGGCGTCGGTCCTCCACGCGGCTAGGACCTTAGCCCTGGGGACCGGGGCGTCGGCGTCCCTCAGGACTGCGAGCAGGGCTCCGCGGCACTGGCGGTCCGTGCCGGCGTAGGTCTGGGCCTTGCGCTCCGGGCCGTCCCACTCGGGGTAGCCCGCGGCGCGCCAGGCACAGTCGTCGGCGACGGGGCAGCGGCCGCACCCGGGGCGTCCGGTCGCGATGCAGACCTGGGCTCCGAGCTCCATGGACGCCACCGCCCACAGCGCGGCGGCGTGCGGGTCGTCGGGGAGCCAGGCCTCGGCGCGAGTCCGTTCGGTCTTGCTGATCGACGCCGGCGGGAACGCCTCGCCACCGTCCAGCCGGGCCAGGACGCGCCGGACGTTCGTGTCGAGGACCGGCGCGCGGCGTGCATGGGCGAAGGACGCGATCGCGGCGGCGGTGTACTCGCCGACGCCTGGCAGCGAGCGCAGGTCGGCCTCGTCTGCGGGCACCTGTCCGGCGAAGCGCTGGACGATCGCGGACGCCGCGGCGTGCAGCCGCTGGGCGCGGCGGGGGTAGCCGAGGCGTCCCCAGGCCCGAACGGCCTCGCCGACCGGCTCGGATGCCAGGGCGGCGGGGGTGGGCCAGCGCTCGATCCAGGCCAGCCACACCGGGGTGACGCGGGCGGCGGGGGTCTGCTGCAGCATGAACTCGCTGACCATGACGCCCCACGGCGTCGTGCCCGGACGCCGCCAAGCCAGGTCGCGCGCATTGGCGGCGTACCAGGCGCTGATCTCGGCGGCGATCCGGGGATGATCCACGGGTCGCGAGCCTACGTCAGGACGCGACCCGCGGTGGTGATGCTGGAGGTGAGGCGATCCTGGCTGGCATGGGGCCTGGGGGTGACCGTGGTGGTGGTCGTCTGGCTCGACCTGTCGCGGTCGGACGTCGCGAACAACCTGATCCCGGTGCCGCTGTTCGTGGGGGTGGTGGGGTGTGGGCTGCTGGCGCGGCGCTGGTGGGGGCGGGCTTTGGTCCTCGGGTCGACGGTGTTCGGGACGCGCGCCGTCCTCAAGCTGCTGGGTCTCGTGCCATCGGATCCGCGCGCGCCGCACACCTGGCCGCAGGTCGCGTCCTTGCTGGTGCTCAACCTGCCGGTGATCATGGTGGCCGGCGTGGCGCGGTGGTTCAGTGGTGGACGGGCCCGGACAGGCCAAAGGGCTGTTGGCTAGGGTTGATGGCGGCTGACGTCGTACGTCAGGTAGGCGAAGTCGCCGACCTTGGACGCCTCGCGGAGCCTGAGCCGGTCCCACGTCAGGTCGCGGGGCAGCAGCGGTCGCCCGGACGCCAGCGTCACGGGCGCGACGCTCAGGACGATCTGGTCGAGGGCGTCGGCGTCCAGGAATTGACCGGCCAGGTCCCCGCCGCCCTGGACCCAGACGACACCGGCGCCCGCGGCGTCCACGATCTGCGGAAGGGCCTCGGTGACGGGTCCGCTGAGGCGACGCACGTCGGCGCCCCTCGGCACGTCGAGCGGTCGCGAGCTGAAGACGAACGTGGGGCGGTCGCCGAAGTAGGCCTGCCACTTGGCGGGCTCGGCCAGCAGGTTCTCGTGCCGCAGCACCCAGTCGTAGGTGGTGCGTCCGACGACGAGGACCGTGACGTCGTCCATGAACGGGGTCAGGTCGGGAGTGTCGCCGGGGATCGCGAACAGCCAGTCGAGGGAGTCGTCCGGGGTGGCGAGGAAGCCGTTGATCGTGGTGGCCGTGTTGTAGACGACCTTCATCGGTGCTCCTCGGGGGCTCGGCGGGCGATCTCGATGATCGCGGTCTCGTTGGCGTCGCCGCGGCCAGCCGCGAGCAGGGCGTCCAGGCCAGCCAGCGACACGTCGGCGAAGGGCGTCCTCCCGCCGATCGCGCGGGCCAGGTCGAGGGCGTACGCGGCGTCCTTGCGGCGGAGGCGTCCGGAGAAGGTGACCTCGGCGTCCGCGTCGTCGGCCAGCATCCGCCGGATGGTCCGGACGACCTGAGGGCTCGCCGCCTGGCTCGTGCTGAGGGCGTCGACGACTTGAGCGAGGTCGAGTCCGGCCCGCTCGGCGAGTGCGAGGGCCTCGGCGGCCGAGCCGATCTGGATGGCCCCGAGCAGGTTCACGATGAGCTTGTACGCGGTTCCCGCGCCGGGTGCGCCGAAGTGAATGACCTTGTCAGAGAGCGGTTCGAGGATGGGACGGGCGGCGTCCAGGTCGGTTGCGTCGGCCCCGACGAGCAGGGTCAGGCGTCCGGACGCCGCGGCGTCCGGTAGGCCGGTGACGGGGCAGTCCAGGTAGCGCCAGCCGGACGCCGTGGCTCGCGCCGCGAGTTCGGACACCCAGCTGTGGGACAGCGTCGAGCATTCGATGGCCAACGCGCCGGCGACCGGCGTCGCGTCAAGGACGCCGTCGGCGTGCGACTCGCCGCCGGGGTCGGCGCCGAGCCATGCCCGCCGGCTCGCGTGGTCGTCGGCCAGCATGGACACGACCGCATCCGCGCCGTCGGCGGCCTCCCTAGGGGTGGCCGCGACGGTGGCTCCGAGCGCGACCAGCGGCTCGGTGCGCGACGGCGTCCGATTCCAGACGCTGAGGTCGTGGCCGGCCGCGAGCAGGCGTCCTGCCATACCGGAGCCCATGCGGCCGAGCCCGAGGAACGCGACTCTCATGGTGGCCTCTCTGTTTCCGAGAAGGTCACCGTAGCTCGCCTCTGTTGACGCCGAGCCCGCTCTGTCCGCCGTCTTGCCGCACCCCTAGACCTGGCCCGCGGGGGGCGGGCCACGAGACCCTGGCCCGCAGGGAGCGGGCCGCTGACCTTCACGTCGCCGCACCTTTCTCTTGCCAGGCGCGTCGATCACTGACGGCCCGGGCGTGATCGGTGAGTTCCAGCCACACGGTGTCGAGGGCTTCGGCCAGAGTGCCGACCTCGATCACCCGTAGCCCTCGGGTCGAGGAAGCGCCGGACCCTTTCGGGACCAGCGCGACCTTCACCCCCAGCCGCTCAGCCTCCGCGAGCCTGCGCGCGGTGCCGGGGACCCGCCTCAACTCGCCGGATAGTCCCACTTCACCCAGGGCCGCGAACCGGCTGGCCGGTCGCCAGTCGGCGGCAGCGGACGCCACCGCGATCGCCACCGCGAGATCGGCGCCGGGATCAGCCAGCCGCACCCCGCCGACGGTCGAGACGTAGACGTCCCGGTGGTGGGTCTTCACGCGAGCCCGCCGCTGCAACACCGCCAGGGCCATCGCCACGCGGGAGCCCTCGATGCCATGGGTGACCCGTCGCGGCGAGGGCGCGGCGCTCGGCGTGACCAGTGCCTGGACCTCCGCCAGCAGCGGGCGCCGACCCTCCAGCGTCACGGTCACGGCGACCCCCGAGGCTGGCTCGCCCTGGGTCGACGTGAAGAGCCCGGATGGGTCCAAGACCTGCGCGATACCGCGCTCGGTCATCTCGAAGCAGCCGACCTCGTCGGCCGGCCCGAACCTGTTCTTGGACGCCCGTACCATCCGGAAGCCCGACTGACGATCGCCCTCGAACGACAGCACGACGTCGACCAGGTGCTCCAACGTGCGAGGCCCCGCGATCGCTCCCTCCTTGGTGACGTGGCCGATGATCAGCACCGCCATGTTGCGCCTCTTCGCCACACGGACGAGCGCGTTCGTCACCTCGCGCACCTGCGTCACCCCACCCGGGACCCCGTCGGTGCCGTCGACCGACACTGTCTGCACCGAGTCGAGAACCAACAGCGTCGGTGACAGCTCCTCGATGTGGCCGAGCACGGTCGCCAGATCGCTCTCGGCCGCCAGGAACAGGTCGTCGGTCACGGCGTCCGTGCGGTCGGCTCTTCGCCGCACCTGCGCCGCCGACTCCTCCGCCGATACGTACAGCGTTCGTCGCCCCCTCCGAGCCCACGCTGCGGCGACCTCGAGCAGCAGGGTTGACTTGCCCACGCCCGGCTCGCCGGCGAGCAGCACCACCGCCCCGGGCACGAGCCCCTCGCCCAGCACCCGGTCAAGTTCTCCGATGCCCGTGGGAAGCCCGCGCGCCTCGTCGGCCCCGACCTGGGATATCCGCAAAGCGGACGCCCTCGGTGCAGTCGCTCGGGTGCCGGACGCCGTCGCTGACGTCTCCGCCACCGAGCCCCACGCCTGACACTCCTTGCAGCGGCCGACCCACACCGGGGTCGCCCACCCGCACTCGCCGCACCGATACCCCGCCGTCACCTTCGCCATGTGCGGGACGCTAGAAGGCCCCTCCGACAAAACTCGCGCGTCGGCGTCCGGCCTGTGGAAAACCCCGCGACCCGGCCACCACCTGATGGCGTTGCTCCACCCCTACCGACTACGGGTGCCACCATTCCGCCACGACGGAGAGCGTGGTCCCGTTCGAGGTGACCACGTAGACCTGACGGTCTGCCGG
>Ga0208564_1004068_pt1 | contig 10265 bp, 12 predicted proteins | sample AD_UKC073_MetaG_FD_184439 | JGI IMG/M metagenome (GOLD analysis project Ga0208564, IMG submission 184439) | Active sludge microbial communities of municipal wastewater-treating anaerobic digesters from USA - AD_UKC073_MetaG (SPAdes) (version 2) | ecosystem: Engineered > Bioreactor > Anaerobic >... | reverse complement strand
AAGACAGAACCATCATGCCCTTCTTTCATCGTTTCAAGAGCAAGGATGTTCTCCATTGGCGAAAAATATTTTGCTGAAGTAATTGCTGCTAATCTGCACATTTTATTTCTCCATCGGCAAAAGGTTACCTATTAGATTTAGAATAATTATCGTAATACATTTTTGTCAATATTGTAACTTATTCTTCCATACTGCCACATGAGTTTATATATTATGATCTTGAATTTTAAATATAGTATAATATCAATCTTCTGACAGATTTATTTAAAGTTTGTATTTTTATCTCTATCGGCATTCAAATATCAAAAAACAACATAAAGTATAAGGCAATTTAACCTGAATGCAAAGTTAAAATATACTTGAACATATTACGATATTACGTATCTTGAGCTTTTTCTTTAAAGTCTGCCTATATGTAAATTAAAGCACATAGAAGACTTGACAAAGACAAAGATTAAAATAATATAATTTGGAGTGTATAAAGGAGGTAACCGTTTACCGTATATAAGATTTCAACAGGTATAAATTACCTTAATTTACCTATCGCTTTTATCTATTTAGGAGATAACTTAGTATGGGAACAGGAATTAAAATAGGGGAAATAATAGAAGAAAAAAATGTTTTATCACAACTTCTTGAAAATTTTAAGAAGGTAAAAATATATAAAGTTATTTCTGATAAAAATTTTGATATATACTTGATCAGTGTTCAATCAAATTACGCACTCGAAGAACATTTTTTACCTGAAGAAAAGTCTGCTTTTATTTATATTCTTAAAGGCACCGTCTCGCTTTTCATTGATAACGATTCATATAATTTAAAGGAGGGAGGCAGTCTTTACCTTAATAAAGCAGTACCTGCAAACTGGGTAAATGAAGGAGGTGAAAAACTAGAAATTCTTTCTGTAACTATGTAATAAATCAATCGGATTTATTACAAATTTTAAAGGCAAAATATTATTTATTTTTTGTCTGAATGATTTACTATTTCTAAACTAAATTTAGTATTAATTAAGGAGGCTAATTATGAGTATTATTTCAGGTCAACCAAATGCGAGTTCTGCTACAGGAACTCGAAACAGAGTTTCAGATCCAGCACCGTACTCAGGAATCTGTTCAGTATGTCTTGATGGATGTCCAGGTTTTTGTGAAGTTGGTAAGTCTTCGTTTAGAGGAAGAGAGGTTGTCTATCCAGTTCCTTTTGGTAAAGTCACTGCTGGTGCTACAAAAAAATATCCTGTTGATTATTCCCATCTTAATATTCAGGGAACCTGTACAGGAGCAGTAGGAATAGATCCAGATCCTGATAAGGCTACATTTCCAGCTGTTAATACGGAAAGAGAAATCGGTAAAGACTATAAAATAAAACTCCGTTTACCTATATTCACAGGTGCCCTCGGATCAACCGACATTGCAAAAGATAATTGGGAAGGGCTAGCCATCGGAGCTGCTATATCGGGCATTATGGTAGTAATCGGAGAAAATGTGGTAGGAATGGATCCAAAAGCAGAATTCAAAAATGGTAAAGTAGTCAAATCTCCTGAGTTGACAAGAAGAGTTGAAGCATTTAAAGAATGGTTTGATGGATATGGTGAGATTATACTCCAGCAGAATGTTGAAGATACACGCCTTGCTTCTGCAGAGTATGCAATAGAAAAACTTGGTGTTTCATGTATTGAACTTAAATGGGGACAGGGTGCAAAGGACATCGGAGGAGAAGTAAAGCTAAAAAGTCTCGAAAGAGCTCTTGAATTAAAGAAAAGAGGATATATTGTACTGCCAGATCCTGAAGATCCCGTGGTTCAAAAATCCTATAAAGGTGGCGAATTTAAAGAGTTTGAAAGACACTCAAGGCTTGGTATGGTAGATTATAAAGAATTTTTAAAATCAGTTAAGCATTACAGAAAAGCAGGAGCTAAATTTGTATCTTTGAAGACAGGTGCATATAGAATTACAGATCTCGCAAAAGCATTAAGATTCGCATCTGATGCTGGCATTGATCTAGTAACAATTGATGGCGCAGGTGGTGGTACAGGAATGAGCCCATGGAGAATGATGAACGAGTGGGGAATTCCTACAATTTATCTTCAGTCAATTGCCTATAATTTTGCAAAACAGCTTGCACAAAAAGGGAAATATGTACCTGATCTTGCTATTGCCGGTGGATTTTCTCTGGAAGATCATATTTTTAAAGCTTTAGCACTTGGTGCTCCTTATTTTAAAGCTGTTTGTATGGGAAGAGCTCTTATGATTCCTGCTTTTGTAGGGAAAAATATACAAAAATGGTACGAGGACGGAAAGCTTCCTGCAGACATTCAGAAGTATGGTAACTCAGTGGAGGAAATATTTATAACAACCGAAACTCTAAAAAATAAATATGGTAAGGACTTCAAAAAGATTCCGTGGGCAGCCATTGCAATATACACATTTGTTGATAGGCTTACTCTTGGAATCAAACAACTCATGGCTGGAGCAAGAAAATTCTCACTTGAATATCTCGATAGAGGAGACATTGTGGCTCTAACAAAAGAAGCTTCAGAAATAACAGGTATTCCTTATATAATGGAATCAGACATGCAAGAGGCTCAAAAAATTCTTTTAGATTAATTCGTAAAGGAGAGGCTTAGCCTCTCCTTTCAACCACGCTTTATAAATAATTGCGATAATTTTAAATTTAAGTCAGTTATTATATCTTTAAAAATTGATTTATAAAAGTAAAAATTTTAGATTGACAAAATAGTTTTAAAAAAACTACAATTTGATATTTTTCAGGAACCTTTGAAATGAAGACAGAGCAATATAGGATAATTGAGAAGTCATCATTTAATGATTTTATAAACAGTCTTATCGCATCACAAAAAGTGATAGGGCCTGTTTACAAAGGATTTAATAATTATAGCTTTGAGGGAATAAAATCAGCTCAGGAAATGAGTCTCAATTATATTCCAACAATTATTCCTCCAAAGAAATACTTTATGCCGCAGAAAGAAACTATCTTAGAGTTTGATACAAAAGAAACATTACATGTTGAACCTGTTAGCGAATATGAAGAGCTAATATTATTTGGTGTTCATACATGTGACATAGCTGGGTTGAGATGTCTTAATGTAGTTTTATCTGACGAACCAAAAGACATATCATATCTGATAAGGAAAAGATATATAACCATCATTGGATTAGAATGTAATGCCTACTGTGATGAATATGCGAGCTGTTCCTTTGTTGGAGCGCATGTTCCCACAACAGGATATGATTTAATGTTTACTGACCTTGGAGATTACTTTATTGTACACATACATTCATCTAAAGGCATGGATATAGTAAAACAAGCAAATATCTTTAAGCCTGCGGATAATTATGATTTTGAAGCACTAAAAGCATTAAGAGGAAAAAAAGACAGAATATTCAACAACGAAGTACCAACTGAAAGAAGGTATCTACCAGACCTTATTGATCGATCATGGAATGCATCCGTATGGAAAGAACTTGAGCAGAAGTGTCTTGGTTGTGGAAATTGTACATCTGTCTGTCCCACCTGTTACTGCTTTGATATTAAAGAAGATGTTGACTTTACACTGAAAGCAGGACAAAGATATAGAGTCTGGTTTTCCTGTCAGCTTGATCCATTTGCAAAGGTTGCAGGAGGAATAGACTTCAGAAGAGAGCGTTCAGCAAGACAGAGGCATCGTTTTTACAGAAAATTCAGATATCATATAGACAGATACGGAATGTTTTTCTGCACAGGCTGTGGAAGATGCTCAAGAACATGCATGGCAAAAATTAATTTAAAAGAAGTTCTCACAGCACTAATAAAGGAGTCAGAGACAAAGATATGGAGAAAGTGGTTATAAAAAAATCTCCTTATAATGTAAAAAAAGCAAGAATTATAGATATAAAGCAATTGACTGAAAAAGAAAAACTCTTCAGAGTTATTTTAGAGGACAATTCGTGGCTTGATTATGAACCAGGGCAGTTCATAATGGTTTCTTTAATGGGGATTGGAGAAATTCCCATTTCCATATGCTCATCTCCACTTAATAGAGATTATTTTGAGATATGTGTGAGAGCTGTTGGCAAAGTAACAGAATCAATGCACAGATTAAATGTAGGAGAAATAATAGGTATAAGAGGTCCATATGGTAAGGGATTCCCTATAAGGATGATTGAAGCTCATGATCTTTTAATAATTGCTGGCGGACTTGGAGTTGCGCCACTGAGATCCCTGATACTTTATGCAATTGACAACCGCAGAGATTTTGGAGAGATACATATACTTTTTGGATGCAAAACTCCGGAGGAATTACTTTTTTCAGATGAGATAGAGGAATGGGGAAGGAGACTTGACCTTCATTTTGCCTGCACAGTTGACAGAGCAGATCCTGACTGGAAAGGAAATATTGGCTTGATAACCTCTCTTATACCAGGTGTTGATATAGATCCCATAAGAACATATGCGGCAGTGGTGGGACCCCCAATAATGTACAAATTTGTGATAAAGGAGCTTCTTGCAAAGGGATTGCCAGTTGACCAGATTCTTCTGTCATTTGAAAGACACATGAAATGCGGAATGGGCAAATGTGGAAGATGTCAGATACAGAATCTTTACTGCTGTAAAGACGGTCCTGTTTTCACATTTAAAGAAATTATGGATATGGCTGAGGCACTGTAATGAGCAAACCAAAAGTTGCATTTTTTGATTTTGCCTGCTGTGAGGGCTGCCAGCTTCAGGTAGCAAACATTGGAGAATCCCTGCTTGATATTCTTGACATTATAGAGATTGTTGAGTTTAGAGAAGTCATGTCTGAAAAGTGGGATAAAGAGATTGATGTTTCCTTTGTTGAGGGAAGCATCACAGATGAACATGCTAAGGAGAGAGTTAAAAAAATCAGAGATAGAAGCAAAATACTTGTTGCACTTGGTTCATGTGCAACCATTGGTGGAGTAAACGGGATGAAAAACTCCTTTGAGCTTGCTGAAGCAATGAGATACGTTTATGGAGACTCCTCTAAATTCTTTCCAACAATACAAACAAGAGCAGTCCATCAGGTAGTAAAAGTTGATTACTTTATAAATGGCTGTCCAATTTACATCCCGGAGTTTGTTACAGTTCTTAAATGCATTCTACAGGGGATACCATTCTATGTTCCTGAATATCCTGTATGCGTTGAATGCAAACTCAATGAGAATGTATGCATGTATGATAGAGGACTCACATGCATGGGACCTGTTACAAAGGCAGGATGTAACTCCTGGTGCATAAACAATGGAAATATATGCTATGGATGTAGAGGATTAACAATAAATCCAAACACAGAGGGTTTTAAAGAAGTCCTTAAAAAATACCGGATACCTGAGGACTTTTTAATGAAAAAAATACAGATGTATAACAAATCAAGGGAGCTTGATCAGTCGTGAGTCAGAACATTAACATTAATGTTAACTACCTAACCAGAGTTGAAGGACATGGAAACATAGTAGTTGAACTAAGAGATGGAAAGCTTGAAATCTGCAGACTTGAGATAGTTGAGTCTCCAAGACTTTTTGAAGCTTTCCTGAGAGGTCGTTCAATCTATGAAGCACCACATATAACAAGCAGAATATGTGGAATCTGTTCCTGCGGACATACACTGGCCTCAATTCAGGCTGCAGAGGATCTACTACAAATAAAACCAACTGAACAAACCACACTTTTAAGAAAACTATTACTTCACTATGAAGAGCTTGACAGTCACATTCTACATATATATCTACTGGTGGCACCTGATCTTGTTGGTGTACCAAGCTTTGTTCCTTTAACAAAGTCTAATCCTGATATCATAAGACGTGCATTAAAAATGAAAAGACTCTGTAATGAACTCTGCGAGATACTGGTTGGAAGACATGTTCATCCAATAGGAGCAGTTGTTGGAGGATTTACAAAACTTCCATCAAATTCTGAACTTGAAGAAATGCACAAGAGACTTATACAGTTACAGACAGATATGCAGGACACTGTTGAACTATTCAGCAAACTGACTTTTCCTGAGTTTGAAAGGGACACAGAGTATGTTGCTTTAGTTAATGACGAAAATGAATATCCTCTACTTTATGGAGACATTGGCTCAACTGATGGATACAGAGTGAGCAAGTATGAATATAAAAATGTGACAAATGAATTTGTTGTTGCTTATGCCACAGCAAAAAGAACAAAATGGCACAGAGACTCCTATGCTGTTGGAGCTCTTGCGAGATTTAACCTGAACTCAGCCAAGCTTCATACTAAAGCAAAACAGGCAGCAGATATGTTGAACTTAAAACCAAAATGCATAAATCCATATCTTAACACAGTAGCCCAGATTGTCGAGTGTGTTCACTGTGTAGAAGATGCTATAAGAATTATCGAGATTCTTTTAAACAAAGGCATAAACCAAGATGAAATTGTTATACCTGATATTAATCAACATGGAGCTTTACCACAAAGGGCTGGACAGGGAGTTGGAGTGGTGGAAGTTCCTCGAGGCTTACTTATTCATCATTATGAATGTGATGAAAGAGGTATATTTAAAGAAGCAAACTGTGTTATCCCAACAAATCAAAATACTGCAAATATAGAGCTTGATATGTTAAAACTTGTTCCAGAAATTATGAAGCAGTCTCAGGAAGAAATAACGCTTGCTCTTGAAATGCTTGTAAGAGCATATGATCCCTGTATCTCCTGCTCAGTTCATATGGTTGAGCTCAAACTGTAAAATTAACTTAACTCTTGACTGCTCTCCAGGTTCACTCTGATTAACTTATATAAAAACGCACGCAAATGGACCACTGTTTAAATATATTCACAAGAACCTCCAACATAGATATGTGTGCCCGCACCGGCTTCAATAAATCCAGGAATGCTGTCTTTAAAAAGGCTCCTTGCAAGATCTCCAGTGCAATGAGAAGGTGCGATATATTTAATTCCCTCTGATTTTAAATATACAACTAACTGCCTGAGTTGTTCTTCACTGTAGTCTTTCAGATGAAGTCCTCCAACCAGAGCAAAAACATTTTGATTTAATATTTCCTTTACTCTTTCTAAAATTTTGATTAATCCAGGATGTGCGCATCCTGTCACAACTACCACACCTCCACCTGTGTCTATCGCAAGGGAGAGTTCTTTTATTTTCTCTCCAAGTTCACCTGTTAGATATACTCCATTCATTATCTCTACAGGCTCTGTGCTTACTTTATGAATGTTTATATCATCTATACTTTCTTTCACTTGATCATAAAAAGAGCTACCAGCATAAATCTGTACATTTTTACTCCTGCTTGCTATGTCTTTTAATCCTTCATAGTGATCTTTATGAGGGTGGGAAATTACTATCCTTGAAATCATACCTGGTTTAATTTCAGCTCTCTGCATGTTTTTGATTAATTTTTGCCCATCAGCACCTGTATCAAACAGTATTCCAGCATATCCTCTCTTTATAAAGCAGCTGTATCCCCATCCTGTTTCAAATCCTTCTTCTGCTGGATAGTTATCAAAAAGCACTCTTATGTCAATGATCATATAAATACCTAAACTTTTAGCATTTCAGTAAGTCTGTCAACTATTGTTGTGAAAGCTGCTGCAGGCTTACTTTCTGGATAGTAAATTATAAATGGTTTACCATCATCTCCAGCCTGAACTATCTGTGGATCAATGGGAACTTTACCAAGAAACGCAACTTCATACTCCTGAGCAAGCTTTTCTGCTCCACCGGTTTTAAATATCTCTATTGTGCTACCACAATGTGGACAAACAAATCCACTCATATTTTCAATAATGCCAACTATTGGAATTGAACCTTCTTTGCAGAACTTTATTGATCTTCGCACATCTGCCAGTGCTACATCCTGAGGAGTTGCTACAATTATCGCACCATCAACTCTGTCAAGTAACTGCACAATTGAAATTATCTCATCTCCTGTTCCAGGAGGTGAGTCTACTACCAGATAGTCAAGCTGTCCCCATCGAACATCGGTTAAAAACTGTTCGATCATTCTGTGTTTTAAAGGTCCTCGCCATACAACCGGAGTATCCCTTTCTTGTAGAAAAAATCCTATCGATATTACCTGTAAGTTATCATAAATTTTTAACGGAAACAGTCCCATATCAGTCATTAAAGGACTATGTCCCTGCAATCCAAGCATATTGGGTATATTCGGTCCATGAATATCAATATCAAGAAGTCCAACCTGATAACCTTTTTGTGAAAGACCAACTGCAATGTTTGTTGATACTGTGCTCTTTCCTACTCCACCTTTGCCTGAAAGAATAAGAATTTTTTTCTTAATGCCTGAAACAGTTGCTTTCAATGAAATGTCCTTTTTGATTTCCTGCCTCTCATTGCACTCACAGCTGTTCTTATCCTCAGTCATTGTCTTCCTCCATAAGTTTTTTTATTGCTTCAGTTACTTTGCCCTCAAAATCAATTATTGATACTCCTGCTTTTTTTAATACCATCTCGGCATTTGATCCAACTCTTCCTGTTATAACTTTTTTCGCGCCCTTTTGAACAACAAATTGAGCAGCCTGAATTCCTGCTCCACCTATTGCCTCTTTCCATGAATTTTCCAAAGCTTCATACTGCATTGTCTCAGTGTCATAAATTATAAAATATTTACATCTACCAAATCTTGAGTCAATCTGAGCGTTTAAATCTTTTCCTTCTGAAGTAATACATATTTTCATTTTGTTCTTCTCCTATTTATTTCTCCTGCAACTTTCTCCAGCTGAACATGGAGGACTGTCACATCTTTCAGTCCTTCCACAGCAAGTTTTTCCTCCTTTAGATAGGCTTTCAGTCGATATATTGACCGAAGAAAAGATTTTTTGAATATTCTTGCTTCTGCAATATTTGCAGACAATTTCGTAATTTTTTTGCATTAGGCCAACAAGATACTCACTTATTTTTCCACAACTAAGACATTTATATTCATAAATTGGCATAAAAATCCTTCCCTCATGCTCTTACCATGGGACTTCCACATTTTGGGCAACGTTCTTTAAGACATGGAATTCCTCTTTTATGAGATATTTTTGTTCCACATTTTGGGCAAATACATTCACCCTCTTGTCCTGCTCCTTGCCCACTTTTTCTTCCAGGACCAGAAGTAGATCCTTTTCTTCCTCCTGCTCTTCCATATCCTTGTGGCATTTCTTCTCCTTTAAAAATTAATGATTACAACCTTCGTGCGTATGTTCACCATGATCACAAAGGCTTTCACCACCCTTTAAACCGCCCTTTATAAATTTATCAAGAATTTCATCCACTTTTCCTGTAACTCCAACTATGACCATTATTCCTGAACTTTGAAGATTTGCTATAGCATTTGGTCCCGCTCCACCTGCAATAACATGAGTCACGTTTTGTTTTCTTAAAAACATGGGAACCTGTCCTGGCTGATGTGCTTTAAACCCTGGATTTTCAACAAAACTTTTGCTTATAACTTTTCCGTCTTCGATATCCGCAATTGTAAAACCCGGACATCTTCCAAAATGTTGAGCAATAAATCCATTTTCTGTTGCTATGGCTACTTTCATTTTTACCTCCTTCAATAATTTTCAACCGGAGGCAAAGCCTCCGGTTCTTACTCTGCTTTTTTCTTTCCCAATTCTCTTAATTGAGTTTCAACAGCATCAAGTTCTCTTCTAAGAATTTCTGCTTCCTGTTGCAGAGCTTCCGCTTCTTCAGTAGAACTTCCTCTGAAAAAGCGCATCCTTGAGAACCATCTCGATCTAAACCTTCCTCCCCATCCTCCAAACCCACCAAAGCATCTCCATCCTCTCATTCTTCTAACTCCTCTGCCAAGTGAGGGATTCATATATCCTGAGACTTCAAATCCCGCACATCTACCTAAACCTCTACCAGTCATTGAACCTTGTCCTAAAGGACCTGTCCTGTCTCCTCCTGGCATATTGATCACCTCCTGCTGGTTATTCTAATTTTAGAATAATGAAAATCATTCTCATTTGTAAAGAACTAATTTATTTTTTTCTATCCATTCTTTTTTGTTCAGAACAGTATTTGAGTATTAAAAGAAAACTGAGTATTTTTTATTTATAGAAACAGTAAAAAATCGCAAGTATTACCTTCTTATAAGAGATGTTAATTCAATAGCTTATGTCTGGCACTCTTTTTATTTTAAAACATGTAGATTGATAACCAAAATCTGTTTAATTCTTGAAAAATTTTTTATCTAAAGTCCATCATAAAAGAGCAAATGGATTTTAGATAAAAAATAAGGAAATAAAAGCTAAAG
>Ga0208564_1004067_pt1 | contig 10267 bp, 6 predicted proteins | sample AD_UKC073_MetaG_FD_184439 | JGI IMG/M metagenome (GOLD analysis project Ga0208564, IMG submission 184439) | Active sludge microbial communities of municipal wastewater-treating anaerobic digesters from USA - AD_UKC073_MetaG (SPAdes) (version 2) | ecosystem: Engineered > Bioreactor > Anaerobic >... | reverse complement strand
TGAGCGAGCGCACCGTCGAGAACCACTTGTACCGGGTGTTCATCAAGCTCGGCGTCACCGGGCGTGACCAGCTAGCGGGGGTACTCGGCCGCTGAGCGACCAGCGGGTCAACCCGAATCCCATCCTCAATGGCCTCCATCGCCTCTTCGTCCGGCGTGTCGCGTCACGACAAGGGGACCGCGGGCCCGCAGGGGCGCTATCGAGGGGGCTGGCGCGTTGAGTACACGCGCTCCGGCGGTTGAGTAGCGGCCACTCTCGCCGCTCGCCACCCACCCCCGGCACCGTGGACGAGTGCCCGGCATCAACGACGCCCTCGCCCGCCTCGCGAACGATCCCGCGTTCGCCGACCTCGTGCGCTCCACCCCCACGGACGCCCTGCGCGGCTACGACCTGACAGCGGCCGACCTCGCCCGGCTGGAGGCTGCCGTCGGGGTCCGTGGCGCCGCGCCGACGCTGGGCGCACCCGGTGCGACCGCTGCGACCGCTGCGACCGCGTCCGGACGCCGCCCCGTCCCGCTGCTAACCGCGGGCGTCGTCGTCATCGCTGCGGGCCTCGCCGCCGGCTTCCTCACTGCCCCAGCAGGCGGCGCCTCTGTTGCGGCCGACCAGGCGTCGTACCGGTCCTGCTCGGACGCCGCCGTGACCGGGTCCGTGCTTGGCGCGTTGAGGCGCGGCGACAAGGTGCTCGTGGTCGGCCGCTCCGGACCGTTCGTCGCCATTCGGGATCCGCGCGGGCAGGGCCAGGTCTGGTTGGACGCCGCCCAGGTCGTCACCTCCGGCACCGGATCGCTGCCCGAGATCGCCTGTGCGTCGGCGTCCGGCCTGGCCGTGTCCACCCCCATCGTGGACGCCTCGGGCATGAGTCCGACGACCGCGACGCCCACCGCCGCGGCGTCCCCGACTGCCTCCCCGGCTCCCTCGCCCAGCCCGGCGCCCGCGCCTGCCCCCGCGCCGAGCACGTCGGCGTCCACGGCGTCCACAACGTCGAAGAGGCCCACCACAACGTCGGCGTCCACGAGCACCCGGCCGCCCACGACTCAGCCGGCCAGCAGCACCACCAGCGCCCAGCCGCCCTTGACGCTGACCGTCTCGGCGAGCCGGACGCTGTTCTACTCCGAAGGCGCGGTGTCGTGCGCGTCCTACCCGCAAACGGTCGCCATCACGGTGACCCCGAGCGATGCGGGCCGGGTGACCTCCACGGCGGTCACCTGGAGCGGCGCGGGCAAGTCCGGTACGGCGACCAAGACCGGCTCGACCTGGACCGTCGGCCCCCTCTACTCCACCCACAGCGGCACCGCCACCCTGACCGTCACCGCGACGATCACCGACCGGGCCGGCGCCGCGAGGACGGCGTCCACCACCGTCGCCTTCCGCCAGATCAGCGAGGAGTGCATCGGATGACCAAGACGCCCCGACTGATCATGACCGCCGTCGCGTTGCTCGCGACCCTGGGCGCGTCCGGGCTTGCAGGTCGCCAACTCGCGTCTGCGGTCCGTCCGGCCCCCCAGGATTCTCCCGCCGCGACGGCGTCCGGCTACGCGTCCATCGGACGCCCCGGCGTCGGCACGGCCGCCGGTCCGGTCGTGCCGAACCCCGATGGACGCCCCGACCTGACCGCCGATCCGGCCGCCAAGATCGCCGGAACGCCCCCCTCCGCCGGAGCGCCGCGCGCGAGCTTCGATCCGGTGGACGCCACTACCGGTCAGCCGGTCCAGGCGTCCGACGGTCTCGCCCCCGCAACGGCACCCGCCTCCGGGACCACTGTTCGTCCACCCGCCTCACCCGCTGCTGCCAGCGTCCCCGCCCCCGGATCGACCCCGTCCCTCACCTCGACGGGAACGGCGGCCGCGCCGGGGGCGTCCGGGCCGTTCGACCTGTCCCAGACCAGGCCGCATCCGGACGCCTTCACCGACCCCTGCCTGCGCGACCCGAGGGCGTCCGGCTGCCCGCAGGGCATCGAGGGGACGATCCTCGGCGACACGGCACCGCCCGAACTTCGGCTGCTGTGGGCGGGCGAGATCCGCCGGACCGACGTCTACGCCGGCGAGTGCGCGCGGCAGTTCCCGACGGCCCCCATCGACTGGAACCGCGACTCGGTCTTCGCCGTCGTCGTGAACATGCCGGTCACGGGCACGACGCGGCTGCAGTTGTTCCACCCGCAGTCCTACGCTCCCGGGACGCCGACGCCGGGCTCCCTGGTCGCCGGCACCACGACGACCTCGGCCGAATTAGTCGCGGAGTGGGCCCGCGCGTTCGCCGCGGGCGCCAGGACGCCGACCGTGCCGCTCTGCCTGAAGGTGCCTCCCACAACGATGGACGCCAACCGCGCCGGCTGCCTGGCCACCTGGACGGGCTTCTGGTGGGACTGCCGTTCGAGGATGGAGCTGTCGCTGGAGTCGGGCTGTCACGACTCGTCGACCGACCCGCTGTGCGCGCAACTGACCCGGCTGCTGGGCTGGGAGGTGCCGAGGCGCAACCTCGGCCCCCTTCGGTTCGAGTACTCCTACGACCCTCAGTGGTCGGGATCGGCCCAGTTCGGGGGCCAGCCGCTGACCGGCGAGGAGCTGCGCCGGCGCGTGGAGTTGGTCGGCGTCGACCCGCTCAACCTCGAGGTGCGCGTGCCGCTGTTCTCGCGGGGGCTCGCCGAGGCCGACCTGGCTGCCGCGCCGTCCGCGGACGGCTGGGTGGTGTCCCGGCCGGCCCTCACGGAGAACCAACTGGTGGCCGCCGCCGGGTACCCGGTCGGCACCGACTGCCGAGCGGCCGACCCGACGACGGTGAGCACGATCCTGCCGGTGACGAGGCAGGGCCAGCGCACCCGCTACTACACCCCCGATCCCGCCAAGCCGGCCCTGCGCGAAGGCGTTGTGAATCTGACGATGCCGCGACTGGCGCCCGGCGAGGGGGTCACGGTGTGCGTCTACTGGTACACCCTGCCGTCGCAGTCCTACGACAACCCCGCGGTGACCGCGATCGAACGTCATCTCGTGGTGCCGCCGAGCCGGTCGGCGACGCAGGTGCGCGTCGTCGGATCGAGCCGCGGCGGCGTCACCCCGGACGCGTGGACCTGGCAGTGGATCGGCGACCGCGCCCTCACCCAGTCCTGCGGCTTCGACTCGACCGGGGCAGCCCCGGTCCTACGTCCGTTGGGCGACGAGGGCCTGGTCTGTCAGATCGACAGCGCGCGGTTCGTCTTCGCTCCGGCGGACGCCGAGTTGTACGCCGGCGCGATCGACGCCAGCACCCAGGGACGCATCCGCCTGCCGCTGAACAACAGGGGCTGCGACGGCACCTGCGGCGGCGATCGGGTGTCACGTCTGACCTTGTCGGACGGGAGCTGGATCGACCTGAGCGTCCGTCGTGCACCGCTGGCTTCGGCACCGTTGCTGTCGGGCGGGCAGATCGTGGGCGGGCGTCCGGACCAGTGGGTGATCGACCCCGAGCCACCCGTCAGCGTGATCCCGTCGATCCGGCCGCGGGTCGTCAGCGAGTTCCCGAGCCTCGACCTCATGGCCGTCCGGGTCGACCGTGACGCCGCCGATCCGCAGCACGCCCTGCGGCTGACGTGGGCGGCCGACCGGACTGTTCGCGTCCAGTTCGAGGCGCAGGCGATCGCGTCCGACCTGGCGGCGACGACGTGCCGGAGCACCTGGGTCGCCGACCCCGTGGCTGGGGCGTCCGGACAGGTGGTCTTGCCCGGGCTCTGCGCCGGGACGGGCTACCGGTTCAGCGTGACCCTGACCGACCCGGCCACGGGGAAGGCGACGGTCTACACGACGGCCTCGGCGGCGTCCACGCCCGTGCGACGCGTGGTGAACTGGCGGTCCGAGGGAGTGACGGCCTCGCCGCCGGTACCGGCTGACTACGCCTACGACTGGACGCTCACCCTCACCGCCCCCGGCGGCGGGCGCTGGGCGCGCTTCACCAGCCTGGACGTGCGGTTCGGCAGCGGTCTCCTGGTGTCGTCGGACGCCGCCGCGTGCCGTCCGCTCGGCGGCGTCATCGCGGGCGGATCGGCGCGACCGGAGACCCTCGGCCAGCTGCTGGCGTGGGTGGAGTACTCGGCGTCCGTCTACGACAACGTCGACTGCTCAGGGACGCCGACGCTCGCGTCCGGTTCGCTGCTGGCGGTGGTCCACTGGCTCGGCACGGAGCCGACCACGGTCACGCTCACCAATGCAGGCGGCTGGACGGGCGCGCTGGGCCTGCGCCGGACGAGCTGACCCTCAGCGAAGCTCGGCTCCCAGAGACGGGGCCGAGGTTCGTCCAGCTTGCCGACGTCCGGAGTCGGCCAAACGGACGAGCTTCGGCTCCGTGCTGCGGGCGCGAACTGACCGGCTAGCTCGCCCACATCCCGAGGTAGAACAGGACGCTCCAGCCAACCTGCACCGTCAAAGCGACCACGATCACGACCGCCCAGAACCAGCGCCACGCGCCGCGCGTCCGGGGTTCGACGAACTCGCCGATCAGGGTCCAGAGCGGGAACCACAGCAGGACCGCGCGGCACACCGACTGGAACCAGTACGAGATTGAGAACGCCAGCACCTGGACGCCCACCCAGGACGCCTCCGGCACCCGCCACCTCAGCAGCAGCACGATGACCACGAGCACCCCGACGATCATCGACACGAACTCGGCGCGGAAGATCCACACCCACTCGGGGTGGTCGGCGTACATGCCCGGCTGCAGCGAGCGCCACGAGTTGCGGACGCAGTCCCAGGGCCAGGTGAACTCACGCTTCCAGCCCGCGGCCTGCGCCGAGAACCACGCCGTCCAACTGCCCGTCCGGCCGTAGAGGTAGACGGCGTACGAGGCCAGCACGCCCAGCGGCAGCAGCAGCCACGGGAGGCTTCGAACGAGTCCGGACGCCCTGCGCGCGGTCCACGCCTGGCTCACGGCCAACACCGCCAGCGCGCCGACCAGGAAGAGCCCCGACACCCGCAGGGTGCACGCCAGCCCCGCCAACACCGCCGCGGCCCCCCAGTGCTTGCGCGTGGCCCGTTCCCAGGCCCAGAAGGCGGCTGCGCAGAACGGCGACTCCGAATAGGGCACCAGGGTGAACACCGACGTCGGTGCCAGCAGCCAGGCGATGGCGGCCCAGCGTCCACCGATCCGGTACAGGGCCCAGGTGGCGAGCGCAGACGTAACCAGCGCGAGAACCGTCCCCCAGATGACCGGGTCGGCCCCGACGCGGTAGGCGAGGCTCAGTACGAGCGGCAGACCGGGGAAGAAGGCCATGTCGGTCTGCACCGCGTAGCCGTTCTTGGCGATCGCGACGAAGTGCGCCACGTCCCAGTTGCCGAGCAGGTTGGGCAGTCGGCGTCCGGTGCGCAGCGCCACGAGGACGGCGGTGATCAGCAGCAGCAGCCGCGTGCCCAGCCACACCTGCACGACCAGGCGGGCATCGGCGTCCACCCGGACGCTCGACGCCCGCGCACTCATGCGAAGCAGCCTATGGGGTCGCCGTCGGCGTCGGTGCTGGCGCCGCGGTGGTCGGGTGCGGCGTTGGGGTCTGCACCTGCGTCGTCCGTGTCGTCTGGGTCGTCGACGGCGTGACGGGCGGGGGCGCCTGCGTGGTCGTGGTGCTGGACGGCGTGGGTGCAGCCGTGGTCTCCACCGGCGTCACGGACGCCGTCGGCGTCGCCGACGCCGTGGTCGTCGCCGCCGGCACGACCGCAGGAGTCTCCGTCGGGGCGTAGTTGGACGCCGTGAACTGTTGCACCGGCAGCCCCTTCATCGCCGACTGCATGTAGAGCAGCCAGGTCTGCGCCGGGTAGCCGCCGCCGTAGAAGCCGGGGCTGTAGACCTCGAGGTTCTCATTGCCGCTGTCGCCGGCGACGAAGTTGACCGCCGTGGTGATTTGTTTGGTGTAGCCCACGAACCAGCTCGACACGGTCTTCTTGTTCTCCGAGTCGTACCGGGTGCCGGTCTTGCCGGCCACGGGCCAGTTCAGCGAGCCGACGACGCGTCCGGTACCGGTCTTGGCCACCTCGGTGAGGCAATCGGTCGCCGCGGTGGCGACGGTCTGGTCGATGGCCAGCGTCCGCTGCGGATTGGCGGTGTAGACGACCACCCCGTCGCGGTCCTTGACCTGGGAGACGACGTGCCAGGCGACGTGGACGCCGTCGTTGGCCAGCGTCGAGTAGCCGGACGCGTTGTCCACCGGCGCCACCTCGGCGGTGCCCATGGCGATGCGGATGTTCTGATCCCAGCCCGCCTGCCCCGACTGCCCGGGGATGCCGGCGTCCTGGGCGGCCTTGATCGACTCGGACGCCCCGTTCTTGAGCTGCGTCGTGAGGTCGACGTAGGCCGCGTTGATGGAGTTCGTCGTGGCGTCCTGCAGCGACACCATCCCCGACGTCTCCCCCGAGATCGGCTTACCGTCCGCCGCGGTGAACGTGTAGCCCTTAAGCTGCTTGTCCAGCGAAACACCTTGTCGGAGCGCCGCCACGAGCGTCCAGGTCTTGAACGTCGAGCCGGTCGCGCGCGGGGTGATGGCCCAGTTGAAGGGCGACGAGACGTAGTCGTCGTTGCCGGCGTACATCGCCAGGACGCCGCCCGTCGCGTTGTCGATGCTGACGACGGACGCGTGGAGCTGCGAGGCGTCCTTCTTGCCAGCGGCCTCCTTGACCTTGGTCTGGGCGGCCGAGACGGCGGCGTCCTGCTTGGCGGCGTCGAAGGTCGTGGTGACCTCGAGGCCGCCGCCGTTGATGGTCGCGTCGTCGAAGCCCAGGCTCTTCAGCTCCTTCATCACCAACTGCATCAGGTAGCCGTTGGTGCCGCCGAAGCGGGGATCGCGCTTGATCGGCGGGAAGGCGGGCAGCGCCGTGTAGATCTGCGCCTTCTGCGCCTCGGTGAGCTTGCCCATCTTGACCAGGGAGTTGATCGTGTACTGGTAGCGCTCCAACAGGTCGGCGGCCTGCTTCTTGCCGTTCGCCGGATCGAGCAGCCCGGGCGCGTTGACCAGGGCTGCGAGCACGATCGACTGCTGCAGGTCGAGTTGCGCGGCCGGGATGCCGAAGAAGGCCTTGGACGCCGCCTCGACGCCGTAGGTGCCGCGTCCGAAGTAGACGGTGTTGAGGTAGCCGGCGAGGATCTCTTCCTTCGGGACGTCCTGGCCGACCTTGAGCGCGATGACCATCTCGCGGAGCTTGCGCAGCAGGGTCTTGTCCTGGGTGAGGTAGAGGACCTTGACGTACTGCTGCGTCAGGGTCGAACCGCCGCCTGCCTTGCCGAGGGATGACACGGCGCGCAGGATGCCGGTCGGCGAGATGCCGGGATCGGTCCAGAACGTCGGATTCTCGGCCGCCACCATGGCGTCTTTCATGGTCTGCGGGATCGTCGCGTAGTCGATCATCTCGCGGTTCTGGACGCTGAGCATGCCCAGCGAGGTCTTGCCGTCCGCGAAGTACAGGTGGGTGTTGGCGGTGACGAAGTCCTTGTTGGGGTTCGGGATCGGCGTTGACACCCAGAGAATGCCGAGCGCGCCAGCGGCCAGGACGGCGAGAGCTAGGACGCCGACGAGCGCCCACTTGAGAACCCGGAGGATGCGGCCCTCAGGCGGGGCGTCCGGGTTCTTCTTCTTGGTGCCGTTGGGGGTGTTCGCGCCTGTCGCGCCGCGTTTTCCGCCGGCGGGCTTGGGGCTGGCCATAGGTGTCCTCGGTCGAGTTCCGGCGCGCTGATGCCGCGCCTAGTCCCTGCTTGGGCGATGCTGGCGGGGTGCCGCCAGCGTTGCTTCGGCACCTGATTCTAGGCGCCGGACGCCGTGCCACCATCCGACGAGGGTCGTGGCGGGGTAGGAGGCTGGGCGGTCATCGCTAGATTCGCATCGGACTCAAATACCCCCTAGGGTATCCTTGTTCTATCAAGCAGACCTGTCGAACGGAGAGCCCATGGCCACCCTCGAGCTGACCGCAGCCAACTTCGAGGCGACGATCACCGGCAACGATCTGGTGCTCGTCGACTTCTGGGCCGCCTGGTGCGGACCGTGCCGGATGTTCGCGCCGGTCTTCGAGAAGGCATCCGAGACGCATCCGGACGTGGTGTTCGGCAAGGTCGACACCGAGGCCGAGCGCGAGCTGGCAGGTGCGGCGTCCATCATGTCGATTCCGACGCTGATGGCCTTCCGCGAGGGCGTGCTGGTCTTCCGCGAGTCGGGCGCCCTGCCCGGCCCGGCCCTGGACGAGGTCATCGGGCAGTTGCGCGAGTTGGACATGACCGAGGTCCACGCCCAGGTCGCCGCCGCCCGCGCGCAGTTCGAGGCGGACCGCGCGGCTGAGGCGTCCGAGCCGGTTCAGGCCGAGGCCGAGTCGTCGTCGTGACAGATCGGACGCCGCCCGCCGATTCCCGGTCGGGTGCTGCCCGGGCGGGAGAGGTGGACCCCGACCTCTCGGCGCTGTTCCAGCGCATCCCGACGGTGGACGCCGTGCGACGTCCGTTTCGACTCTGGGGACTCCAGGGCTGGGGACTCGCGCAGTGGGCGGGGCTCGCGGCGGCGTCCGTCGGATTCTTCTTCGCCTACCGGGGCCTGAACTTCGGCCTCGGCTGGGGCGCGTTCGCCGTGGTGGCGGCGCTGGTCGCCGGCTTCGTGGTCGCCACGTATCTGCCGCGGCGCGGCGTGACGTCTGGAGCGGCGCCCTGCGCGCTCGTCCCGCTGGCGATGACGCTGCTCGTGCCGGCGTTGGCGAATCCCGCCGAGCCACTGACGGCCGCCATCGGATTCGCGCTGCTGATCGCTGTCGCCTCCCAGCGGCTGACCGGAGCGGGCTGCGGCTGAGCGGACCTGGACCGTGCTCGACGCGGGTCCGCCGGGCTGTGGCCGGCGTGTCGCCCATCGAGCATGGGATCCGGCTCGTCATCCGCACGTCCGGCGGTTGGTGGGACCGACGCGGGGTGGCTTACACTCTTCTTCGCTCGGGGCTATGGCGCAATTGGTAGCGCACCTGCTTTGCAAGCAGGGGGTTAGGGGTTCGAGTCCCCTTAGCTCCACCCAATGTGTCTTACGGGAACACGCGACATCGGAAGATGTGGAGTGTTCCCGTTCGGCTTCCTTGCCTCCGGTCGCCTCGTGGACGATGGTTGCGAACGGTTCGGCGAGGCGCGGGCGTAGCTGCTCGTCCTCGGTGATCTCCAACCGCGTGTAGAACGCCTGGTTCGCGAGCCTCCGGTTCCCGTCGTTGGAGTGCTTGTAGGCGTGGTGCGCGTCGGTAAGGAGCCGCAGGCTGTGGTGGAGGAACGCCCGCCCGCCGGTGTGGTGCTCGTCATGCTCACGCAGTCGGTGCTCAATGTCGGCGAGCCCAGCACGGATGCGGTCTTGGTGTCGCTTGAGCGTTGGCAGGTCGATGGCGTCGGCGAAATGCGCGGCGAGCAGCTTGTCGCTCTCGGTTTCCAGGCGCGCCCGATTCGCGGTGAGGTCAGCGAATTCCTGATCCTTGCCCGCGCTGCGCTTGTCGAATGCGGCGTCGACCTCGGCGGCGAGGTTCTGGTAGTCGTCTTCGCTGATCGTGATGCTGGCGTAGGAGTCAGCCACGAGGCGTTCCGCGACCTGCACGGGCACCGCCCGTCGAGTGCAGGTGGTCTTCCTCGATGCTCTGCCTGAGCAGATGAAGTAGGCGTAGGTCGTGCCTCTCGGGTTGGTGGCGAAGTCGAGCAGCATCCGCGACCCGCAACCGCCGCAGTGCAGCAGGCCTTTCAGGTGGTGGGCGTGCTGAACGTGCCGGGTTGCATGCGCGCTGCGCGCCTTCAACAACGATTGCACCTGATCGAACAGAGCGGGCTCGATCAACGGCTCATGCACGCCGGGATGCAGCGCGCCCTTGTACCGGATCACGCCCGCGTAGTAGGGGTTCGTGAGCAGCTTGTAGAGCGTGTTCTTCCCCAGCGGCTTCGATGGCCGCTTCGGCGTCGGCAGCGTGAGCAGGCCGCGTGCGGTGAGGTCGCGCAGTAGACCGCTGACGGAGATCTCGCCTTTGGCGTAGGCCTCGAACGCCCAGGCGATGAGCGGCGCGCGTTCGGGATCGATCTCGACGGTGCGAACCTCTCGGCCTTGGTCGTCGGTGCGGCGCACGTTGAGGTAACCGATGGGAGCGCGCCCGGGGGTCCCGCCCTGGGCGACCTTCTGCGTGAGCCCCTTGGTGACCTCAGTAGCAAGGTTGCGGCTGTAGAACTCCGCAATGCTCGACATGATGCCGTGCACGAGCATCCCCGAAGGCGTCTGGTCGATGGACTCGGTCGCCGAGACGAGCGTGACCCCGGAAGCAAGCAGCGC
>Ga0208564_1004060_pt1 | contig 10280 bp, 9 predicted proteins | sample AD_UKC073_MetaG_FD_184439 | JGI IMG/M metagenome (GOLD analysis project Ga0208564, IMG submission 184439) | Active sludge microbial communities of municipal wastewater-treating anaerobic digesters from USA - AD_UKC073_MetaG (SPAdes) (version 2) | ecosystem: Engineered > Bioreactor > Anaerobic >... | reverse complement strand
GGACTATACCCAAACCAGACAATTCAAGGCGGCTTTTCTGGAACACCTCCGGGCCGTTCTTGTTCTCTATCCAGAAGCTAATGTTGAGGATGGGGAAAGAGGCTTGCTGCTTAAACCCAGCAAGCCGCATGTGGCGCAACTGCCGCCCGCGCTGCCCCGGCTCAAGAACCCGCCACCGCTGGAACCGCTCTTGCTCCCGCTGCCTATCTACGAGGGAAACACCGGGCCGCATTTACGATCTTCGACCTACGAAATGGCAAGAAAAGCCGCTCCGGGGTGGGATGTGTATGAACTGGAAAGGCAATGGCGCGAGTGGATCGAGAAAAAGGGACCTCCGCAAAAACCGGATGCAGCTTTTATCGCATTCTGCCGGAAGAAATCCGCTCGCTAAATTTTTTACAGAAAGTGTGCGCGGCGTGGACACCAAAAAATCAAACCATTTTTTCGTATCTCTCGCAATAATCTCTTATATATCTGGGATATTATTTGGATATCAAGATTGTGATATTCCTAATGTATTTTTCTCTATTTTAGGGCTGTTATCGCTTGCTATGATAATATACTGCATCTGTTGTTACGTGAAAAATATATGCATAAGAAGTGCTTCCTTATTCACATCAATCATCTCCATTGCTCCGGCGGCGAGGCTTCTGTTCAATATAATTTTTTACAACTACGACCCTTTTGAGCCAAGTGATCATCTTTTTATACCATGCAACCCATTTTTTACATATTTTTCTGACGATATCCCAGAAAGAACAGACGAGGCACTTGAAAAAATCACGAAAGCTCTTGCAAAGACACAATGACCTCATTCCGACCGCGCAAAAAGGTTCCCTTTTGCGCGGTTGTCCACGGCTTTCTAAGCCCTTGTTTCGCTTGAGGCTGGAAAGCGACAAAAGGGCCGTGCAAAATGCAGGGCATGAAAATCGGTTACGCCCGCGTCTCGACGGATGAACAAAACCTCGACCTGCAACGGACGGCGCTTGAGGCGGCCGGGTGCGAACGGGTCTTTGAAGATCGGGGGATTTCCGGGGCGGAGTCGGCCCGTCCGGGCCTCGCCGCCGCTCTGGGTGCGCTTGGGCCGGGGGATGTGCTGGCCGTCTGGAAACTGGATCGCCTCGGGCGTTCGCTCGGGCAACTCATCGTCATGATCGACGGCATCGGAAAGGCCGGGGCCGGGTTTCAATCCCTGTCCGAGAGTATCGACACCACCACGGCGGGCGGACGGCTTATCTTCCACGTTATGGGCGCTCTGGCGGAATTCGAGCGCTCCTTGATCGGGGAACGCACACGGGCCGGAATGCAGGCCGCCAAGCGCCGGGGCAAAGCCGTAGGTCGTCCCCGCAAGCTTTCCCCGCATCAGCTTACCCGCGCTCGGGCGCTTATCGAAGCCGGGGAGGAAACCCGCGCCGGGGTCGCCGAACTGTTCGGGGTGGATGTGGCAACGCTAAGGCGGGCGATAGGAAAAGCGAGGGTTTAGGTTTTGGCCCGCTTCTTCCGAGTTGCCTTCTTGGATTCAAGCGGACTGGTGATTTGCTGGTAAAGCGCAAACAGGAATGCAACCCGGTCGCTGTCGCCGGTGAATTTCCGTTTGGCATAGGCCGCGTCTACCGCCGCATCCAGTTTTTGATGGGCCTTGGTTAATGCCTCGGGCATGGTCAAGGGGTCGTAAAGATCGGCAAGGGAAGCACCGGGGAACTTCGCGCGCGCATCCAGTACCGCTTGCGCCGCGTCCTCAATGGTCTTTTTCTGCTTGTCGGTCGGAGCCTGCGGCCACGGGAAATTGTTGTAAACGATCCCGGCTGAATAGCGGTAACGACTTTCCAAGCGACCACAGACACTTCGCACCCAAGCCATGTGCATGGCTGATGACAAAACGCCGAAGTGATAAGGGGTCGCATGGGGGGCAATCTTAACCAGATTGCTACACAGGGTCTCTGGGCTTAGAAAGCCAAGAGGAATATAGCTTCGACGCTCGGAAGACACTTCCGGGATAACCAGAAAATCAGTGTCCGGCATGTTCTCAACATGAAACCGGGTCGGGGTCGCGGCCAGCTTGCGGGTTGGCGCGCTCTTGCTCTCCAGCCGATACCGTCGCACCGCCTCCACGCGCTTCATGGCCTCCGGCATCCGCTTCAACACTTCGGGCGGGCAATCCCCCAACCAAAGACACCAACGCTCGTAGCCGTTCAGGAACTCATCCGCCCCTAGCCAACGGCGAAAATACGGGGCCGCTGTCGGCTCCCGCTTTAAGAATTCGTCCCGCTCTTCCGGCTTAAAAAGGTAATTGCCCCCGTCAATGGGCTTGTTGCCGATACCGATTTCAGGAACTGGACAAATGGGTTGTTCTCGTCCGGCAACAACCAAGTCCGGCGCATCCACCAGATAGGGATTGATGTTCTTCGCCTTGATCTCGTGCGGCTCGGCCTGTGGCGTCTCGTAGTCGAAAATCTGCTTGTCCCCGGCGTCATGCAGCGTAAATCCGATGATGACGCAATGCACGGCGGCCTTGCCGCGCGCCTCGCTTGACCATTGAAAGGTCCGGTGCGCGAAATGGATTCTGACACCACGTTTCAACAGGTCCGGCCATAAAACCCCGACCTGCTCGCCTTGGGTGATGGAATTCGTAGAGACAAAGGCACTCTTGATCGCCGGATGGTCCGCCATGTAATCGGCGGCCTTGCGATACCACGCGGCAACAAAATCCAACAATCCGGCGCTTGGCACATCGGCAAAGACCGCCGCCATGTCAGCGCGCTGTTCCTCGCCGAGATACTTGGCTCCCCCAAACGGGGGGTTGCCAAGGATATAACTCAACGCCTCCGGCTTCACGATTTCGCGCCAGTCCGTGCGCAGGGCATTGCCGTGAACGATGGTCGCGGATTTCCGCAAGGGCAAGCGAGAGAAGTATTTGCCGAACTCCTCCGACACCAATAGATTCATCTGGTGATCCATCAGCCATAAAGCGGTCTGGGCAATCTGGGCCGGAAACTCCTCGATCTCGATGCCATAGAACTGGTCCACGTCCACAAAGACAATCTGGCTCACGTCCAGAAAACCGCTTTCGCGCGTTTTGTACAGCTCGCGCAACACGTCCAATTCCAGCAAGCGCAATTCTCGATAGGCAATCACTAGGAAGTTGCCGCACCCGCAAGCCGGGTCAAGAAATTTAAGCTTGGCAAGGTGCTGGTGAAACTCCGCTAGTCGCTTCGGATGAGCCTTCACCCGTTCAAACTCCGCCCGCAGTTCGTCCAGAAACAGCGGCTTGATGAGCTTGAGGATGTTCTTTTCCGTGGTGTAGTGCGCGCCAAGGTTCCGCCGTAGCGTGGTGTTCATGACAGACTGAAACAGACTGCCGAAGATCGCCGGGGAAATCCGGCTCCAGTCAAGGGCGCAACAGTCCAGCAAGATTTGGCGCATACCGCTATCGAACGCGGCGATAGGCAACCGCTCGGCAAACAGGCTGCCGTTGACGTATTCAAACGCCTTTAGCTGCTCGTCTAAATTCTTGAGCCGCTTTTCCTTGGGGGTATCGAGAACCTGAAACAAGTCCGCCAGCCAGTGGGAAAGGTCCGCGCCGTCCTCGGCGGTGCGCTGCTCGATCAGGTCCTGAAACAAGCGGCGTCCGAAAATGCTGGTGTCCTCGGCGAACAGACAGAACAGCAAGCGGACAAGGTAAACCTCCAACGGGTGGCCTTCGTAGCCGATGGCCTTGAGCTTGTCATGCAGCTTGCCCATGCGCTCGGCGGCCTTGACGTTAACCGGGTCCTGTTCCTTGTAGGCCGTGGTCTGATACCCAGCGATGAAGCCGAACAATCGGATATTCCGGTAGAGGTCATGGAGCGAAAATTCATGCTGTGCCCCGTCCTCAAGATCGTACAGGCGGAAATGGGCAAAATCGGAAACAAGGATGTAGCGGGGTAGGTCGCGGTCTTTAATGCCGGGGAAATAATCCGTGGCCTGCGCATAGGCCCGGTTAAGGTCTTTGCCGCGTGATTTATGCTCAATCAGGAGGATGCCTTTCCACAAAAGATCAATGTAGCCGTCCTTACCGTCCAGCTTCTTAACCTTCGTTTCAAAGGTCGCTACTCGCTTCCGGGATATGCCGAAGATGTTGAAAAATTCATCCCAGAAAGTTTTGGCCTCCGCCCGTTCCGAAGATTCCTGAGCCCAATCTTTGGAGAATTTCAGGGCGCGGTCTTTGATCTCGTTCCATGATAGAGGCATAAAATAGCCTTGTTGAATGCGTGTTGTTCTTGTTTGTACATAGGCGGAAGGCTGTTTTCTACAATTCCCGTTATCACACTGCTAAGGAACCTCATACATTAAGTTCCACTCCTCAAGAAAATCTCTAATCCACTCGTATCAGAACGGCTTGCGTTCTTGTGCGCCATGCTTCACATGAAGGATTTGAACGGTTTTTTCCTGTACCCGGAACAACACCCGATAGCTCCCGAAAATCAGATTTCGGATTTCGTAGCTGTAGAAACGACTTTCAAAAGCTACCGGACAACGGTTCGGTGACTCCTTCAATGTCTGGATTTTGTCGTGAATGGTAAAATACCAACGCGCCGCGTTGCCGGGGGCATCCTGCGCGATGTAGAGATAGATTTCCTCGATCTCTTTTGCTGCCTCTGGCGCAATATCAACCCTGTACAACATCGCGCTTCAAACCGTGCTTTTTCTCGAACGCGTGAAAGAACTCGTCAACCGGAATCCCTTGCCCTTCATCATGTTCCTTGGCGGCGCGGGCAATTTTTTCGAGCGTCCCAAGAAGCTCGACCATTTCTTCATAAGCTTTGGCGGACTGGATGACCAGTTCGGCCTTGCCGTTCACCGTCAGAATTTCAGGCTTTCCCGTCTCCTTCAGGCGCTTGATGTGCTCGGCGGGCTTGCGGCTGAAATCCGAAACGGGGTGTATGGAGTCCATCGTAAACATGGCGCACCTCAACAGATAATTAACAGATAATTTTCAGTCTATCGAGTTATTGGCGCAAATTCAAGAGAAATCAGTCAGTTCATTTTTAGTTACGGTTTCAAGCCTTCAGTCATAATCCCGGCTCCGGCTGCGCGCGCCGCGGCCACCGGATGAACGCTCCTCCTGGCGCGCCCGCTCCGGCTTGCGGGGATTCTCATTGGCCCGGTCCTGCAACCGGCTCCAGGACTGTTCCCACCGTTCGGCCAACTGTTGTTCCAGCTGCTGCAACTCCCCCTCCTGCCGCACCTTGAGCGCCTCGGATTCTTCCCGCAACGGCGCTTCCATCGCCTCCCTGGCTGCATCCTTCTCGCGGGCCAGTTCGTGCTTGCGCACGCGCAAGGCGTCCAGCTCCTCGCGGTCGGTCTCGGCCCGGCCACTGATCCGGTAAGCCCACCCCTTGAGTCCGGTTTGCGCCTGCCGCTCCTCGATCGCGCGCATCTCGGCGCTCGCCTCCCGCCGTCGCCGGTCGCAAGGCTCACCCACCCGGTGGGTCCACACGGTCCGGAGGTGATCATGCATCAGGTGCAGGCTGTCGCGGGCTTCCAGCTGGCGGCTGAACAACCGTTGCCGCTCCCGCGCTGCCCATTCCTCGAACCGTTCGCGGCGCTCGTTGCGTGGCGACGCCACCTGCTGCGCCAGGGAAGCCCCCAAGGCCCGGAAAGCCTCCCGCGCCGACGCGGGCGCTTTCGGCCCGGTGCGCTCCGGTTCCTGTGTCTGTTCCTGCGCCAGGCGCGGGCCTGCCGCTCGGAGCGCCGCTTGCACCTGCGCCACATGGGGCAACGCATCCCGCTTCAGGTCGGCTGTCCGTTGATCGAACGCCGCATTCGTGATCTTCTGGCCTGGAGGCAAGCCCTGGTTCAGTTCGCGCAACACCGCCAGGGCTTTGCCATTCGGCGCCACCGCCATCAACACCGCTTCTTTCCGGTCGCCCTTCGCCAGCCGCCACCCCTTGGCCTCTAGCGCGCTCTGAAAACTCCTGCCGCCATCGCTGCGCCGCCAGCACTCCGCGATAGCGTGTTCCACGTACCGGCCCGGCGCGGGCAAGTCCGGCCGTTTCTGGGCCATCAGACGGGCCAGGGCGTTGAACTCCCGCGCCCGGCAATACAGCTTCCCCTGCTCGCGCTCATACGCAAGCGCCCACGCCTGCAATTTCTTTTGGTCTTGATAGAGATTGATCGCCTTGCCCGTGGCCGGATGTACCCGGTTCACGATCACATGCACATGCCCATGCGCTGTGTCGTTATGCGCCACAAAGACGGCTTGATAGTCCGCCATCCCAAGCGCCTGCAACGCCGCTCGTCCGGCCTCGATCATGTGCGCCTGGGACGGCTCCTGCTCTGGATGCCACGCCAGGGAAAACGCATAGACCGGCTTTTCACAACGGCGGCTCAAGCGTGCCGTGTCGATCATCAAGCCGAAGGCCGCGCGTGCATCCGTCACCCGCGCCAGGTTCTCGACATGGCACCACTCCACGCGCTCCGCCGTGTGCAGGCCCTCACCCCGCGCCGCCTGCGCCGCATCGCGCTTGTCGTGGCCGTAATAGGCCCACGCCCCGATGAAGCTACGCCCCGGCTTCGTCGTTCGCGGGACCATGCCGGCGGCCTACCTCGGTCAAAAGCGCACTGATCACGTCCAGCACCACATCCAGCTGTGCCGGGGCATGCGTCCCGGTCGCGTTCAGGCGGTGGGCAATCTGGTTCAGGTTATTGCCGATGGCCAGCAGTCCCCGCACCAGCTCCGGGTCAAAGCCGTCTTCCTGAACCACGCGCACCGTGCCGCGCACCAGGCAGGCGCGGGCGTAGTCGCTCGGCGACAGGTTCAGCTGGCGCGCTTTCTCCTCGACCCGCGCCCGTTCGGCGGCGGTCAGTCGCACCGTGAAGTTTTCCCGGATCGCGTTTTCAGCCAGGCGCGGCCTGCCCATACCGAAGTCCTCGCAAGCGGATTTTTTCCAAGACGCACATTCGGCCGCGCGTTCGCGCGGCGGGGGTTCCACAGGGGCGCAGCCCCTTGGCGAGATAGAGAGTTTTCGCCCTGCGAAAACCTATCTCGCTACTCGACTGCAACATGCCCAGCAGTATACAGGGTCCGGGGGGTGGCCGTTCCGTTTCACGCCGGATATGCACAGAAAACTTTCGGGCGCACTCCCCCGTTCCCGGCACGCGGTCACCCTGCGAGGGCGTTCCCCCCTCGCGCTCCCCCCGGATATTTATTCTCCGGTGATGCTGAACATGCTAAGCCTGGGGGGCGGTACAGGGTGGGAACCCGATGGCCGCCGATGGTGATGACGGCTCGTGTGGGTTTTCATAGTCCACGCGGGCCGTTTTTCTAGCTTGTGTCACATCCGAAAGCGGGTTGATACTGGGTTGATAGCGTGGTGGATGATGGGAGATAGGCAGGAGACAGCAAGATGATAGGGATGACAGAAGCCGCCAAATTGACAGGAAAGCAACGGCAGACGATCCATAAGGCCATCAAGGAAGGGCGGATTTCGGCGATTAGGTCCGAAGCTGGCGAATGGCGGATTGATCCGGCTGAACTGTTCCGGGTCTATCCACCGCTATCAACCGTAAACGACAATCAAAGCGCTCAAGTGGACACTGGTTTACAGAGGATTGACAGTGGTTTACAGCGTGAAGTTGAGTTTTTACGCGAACGGATTCGGGAGAAGGACGACATCATCAGCGACTTGCGGGAAGACCGGGACCATTGGCGACAGCAAGCGACGGCCCTTCTGACGGATCAGCGCCCAAAGCCCCCTGCAGAACAGCCCGCTACGGGCTTCTGGGCGCGTCTGGGGCGATGGATGAAGGGAAGCTAGGGGGGAAGTACCCCTAAGCGACGATTTCGCCTCTAAACGCCTCTCCTTCGCCCCCTTTCTTTTTCCTATTGCCCGTGAGAAGGGTTGAACCTTCCACGAAGACTGTTTAAGCCCACCTCCTGAAAGCCTGCGGATGCAGGATGCTCCACCCAAGCCAGAACGTAGCCTCGAACCGTTCGGCTTCCACCCCTTTGCTGAACCGTCTTTTGGGTTTTCGGGACGGCGGATTTTCGCGGTTGGCGATTTTTCCACCAGCACCGCGCCCCAACTACAGGGTTTTTTATAAATACAGGGTACTACAGGGAGGCCCGGAAAACCGGCGAAAAAATTAAATAAAAACAATGAATTGCGCGAATTTTTCCGCAATAGAGCGTCACCGTTTATGCGTAAAAGCGTCACCGTTTATGCGTAAACAGCGGCCTTAAGCGTCACCGTTTATGCGTGGATAACTCCCTAAAAAGGCCCCCTGCTGTGGATAAGTTCGGCCTATGCTTTTCCTCAAAAGGGCGGTAGGAAAGAAGTATGAGCAATGACACCGAAGACCTCGACAAGCTCGTAAGGGAAGCCTTCATGATCGAGGCGGAAGAGGCGCGGGAAGCCGGAACCGTCCGCTTCATGGCGCGCGCCCTGACCCAAGCCACCATGCCGCACCGGAAGGTTCAAACCCCTGTCTTCAAGCGGCAAAACGGAGCCTTCAGGCTGGCGATGATGGCCCATCCAGACGTGGGGTTGCCCTATGGGTCGATTCCTCGTCTGCTGGTGTCATGGGTAACAACGGAAGCCGTCCGCACCAAATCCCCGATTCTGGAGCTGGGGCCGTCCCTATCGGCCTTCATGACCGAACTGGACCTAACGCCCACAGGGGGGCGGTGGGGAAGTATCACGCGGCTGCGAGACCAAATGACCCGGCTTTTTTCGGCATCAATTTCCTGCCTGTACGACGACAAAGAAAAGACAGGGATTTTCAACATCCAGATTGTTGAAGAAGCGCGCTTGTGGTGGAACCCAAAAGCGCCAGATGAAGCGCCGCTGTGGAAATCAACCATTGAGCTGGGCAAAAAATTTTTCGAAGAGGCGATTAACAGCCCGGTTCCGGTGGACATGCGAGCGCTCAAGGCACTTAAGCGGTCACCCTTGGCCTTGGATATTTATTGCTGGCTGACCTATCGCATGTCCTATTTACGCAAGCCTACGGAAATTCCATGGCCTGCCTTGCAAATGCAGTTCGGTGCGGACTATACCCAAACCAGACAATTCAAGGCGGCTTTTCTGGAACACCTCCGGGCCGTTCTTGTTCTCTATCCAGAAGCTAATGTTGAGGATGGGGAAAGGGGTTTGCTCCTCAAGCCAAGCAAAACCCATATAGCGCAACTTCTGCCTCCTGCGTTGCCACAGCTCAAAAATCCGCCCGCGCCCGAACCGCTCTTGCTCCCGCTGCCTATCTACGAGGGAAACACCGGGCCGCATTTGCGATCCTCAACCTACGAAATGGCGAGAAAAGCCGCGCCGGGGTGGGATGTGTACGAGCTGGAAAGACAGTGGCGCGAGTGGATCGACAAAAAGGGGACGCCGAAAAAGCCAGACGCGGCGTTTATTGCTTTCTGCCGCAAGAAAGCCGCTCACGAGAATTCATGATAATGATAAAAAGCGGCTCGCCATACAAGGCATGCCGCTTTCCATTTTTGTTAATTTAAATTTAATGGATTTTCAGTAACAATCTGTGAATGCCATTCTTTTCAAAATTTTCCATGAAAACAAAAGCAATTTTAAAGTGGATTATAGAATTGGTTTTATTGTGCATATACATCATTATTTTCATTTTTCTTTGCATTAGTTGGGCCATTTTCACTATCGTCCTCGGATCTCACAACCATTGTGATCCTGAAGATCATGATTATTTTGTAAGAAGAATCTGGGATCGGCTGATACAGTATATAAAATAGCTCTGTCCATAAACTTCCATAAAAACCGCGCAAAACGGTTCCCTTTTGCGCGGTTATCCACGGCTTTCTAAGCCATTATTTCGCTTAATGCTGGAAAGCGACAAAAGGGCCGGGCAAAATGTCGGGCATGAAAATCGGTTATGCCCGCGTCTCGACGGATGAACAAAACCTCGACCTGCAACGGGCAGCGCTTGAAGCTGCCGGGTGCGAACGGGTCTTTGAGGATCAGGGGATTTCCGGGGCGGAGTCTGCCCGTCCGGGCCTCGCTGCGGCTCTGGCCACCCTTGGGGCTGGGGATGTGCTGGCCGTCTGGAAACTGGATCGTCTTGGGCGTTCTCTTGCCCAGCTTATCGTCATGATTGACGGCATCGGCCAAGCCGGGGCTGGGTTTCAATCCCTGTCCGAGAGTATCGACACCACCACGGCGGGCGGGCGGCTCGTCTTCCATGTTATGGGCGCGCTTGCCGAATTCGAGCGCTCCTTGATCGGAGAGCGCACACGGGCCGGGATGCAGGCCGCCAAGCGCCGGGGCAAGGCC
>Ga0208564_1004059_pt1 | contig 10281 bp, 11 predicted proteins | sample AD_UKC073_MetaG_FD_184439 | JGI IMG/M metagenome (GOLD analysis project Ga0208564, IMG submission 184439) | Active sludge microbial communities of municipal wastewater-treating anaerobic digesters from USA - AD_UKC073_MetaG (SPAdes) (version 2) | ecosystem: Engineered > Bioreactor > Anaerobic >... | reverse complement strand
CCCCAGGGACCAGTGGTGCTGTCGGCGCCCATGCCGGAGGGTTTGGCCCTGGAGGAAGGAGAGGCCCTGTACTTGGATATTGGCTTTACTATGCTGGATAGTACCGGGGAAGAAGTAATAGTGTATGACCATGTCCAGGCCTCTGCCCAGGAGGGCTGGATGACTGCGGAAATCACGCCTTCTGCATACGAAGGCATGGAAAGTAATGTCTACTTGCAGTCCGGCCCATACCTGCGCCGGGGATACAATGAGAAGATGCGCTTTAACGCTCAGTTCAAACTGAAACTCGTCCATGCATCCCAGAGTGAGCGGTTTAACCTGGTCATTGACAAATCGAGAATAATGGCTACCTCTCTGACTGAAAATGTCAGGGAGGAAGTACTGTCCAGGATGGAGCAAGTCTTTCAGCGCATGAAAGAATTTGGCTTCAATGTGGAGAAACGGACCAAGTGGCCCATGGACGTCTTTGTGACGACATTGCCCTCAAATGCCAAAAAACAAACCAAGATCTATGGCCTCTATGTGTCAAGTCCCTGGGGCATCAACCATGGCCATATTGACTTAAGCCGTTCTCTCTTTATGTCCTTCAACAGTGATGAAACTACATCGGTCTTTGGCCACGAGTTTATGCACTATGTCCAGGAGTGCTATGTGTCAAGCATGTACAAGCGCTTACATTGGCTGGATGAAGCGACAGCAACCTTCTTTGAAAAGTACTTTGGCGGGAGACCTGACCATGGCTCGAGGCAATACCAGTTGTATGAGGGGATTCTCCCTGCTTCGGATTCGCCTGATGAGGGATATGTCCGTGCTGCCCTGGTTAGCTACTGGGCAAGTAAGGGAGGCTGGCTGGAGGGTAAGGATCCCCTTACCGGCACTGACAAAATGGCGGGGCTCATCAAACTTTATGCCTCCGGCGGTTACTTTGGGGAAGAGGGCTGGCTGGAACGGATGCGCGATCTCTTTGGTGATCCGTCTGAGTATGCTGTGGATTTCTTTGCCCGGATGGTGCTCGCCCACGATTCGGTATGGGCAGATGTTGCCTATAAGCCGTATATCTTGCATAGCCAGATCCTCAATAAAGCCGATGAGGATATTGCCAAGTTCACTTCAGAGCTAAAGCTGCTGTGGGATTTAATGACCAGCGAAGAGGGGCAAGTATCTTCAGTCAGGGTGCCTGCGTATGGCGCACGGGTTGTCGCCTTAAGCATGGATATGGATGGGCTCAGTATGCTTAAGGAAGACGGCAAACTTACGATAACCGCCCAGGGCGGGGAGACTCTTGTCCTGGTCAGAGCTTTGTCAGCAAAAAATGTGGCAATAAAAGGGGTGACAGTATCCGCCCCAAAATTCAGGCTGACCCTGGAAGATAAGTACCGCTACTTGCTCCTGGTGGTTAACACTACCGCTGAGGAAAAGACCATTTCCTACAAGGTGACGGGAGAAGCCAAATTCTCGGAGCCAAAAGATGAAAGCAAAATTGAGAAGGTTCCCTTTTCAGGGACATACAAGGGTGTTGTCAACAATTTGCAAATGGATGAACCCGAGCACTCTATTACAACTGTTGTTACCTTTGTAGAGAATTACGGCCCTGGCGGAGTGTATCAAATTGACTGTACCGTCGACAAAACCGGGAAAAAAATCATAGACGGAAGATACACCACGACGATATCGTGGGCCACCGGTGAAGTCAAAGAGGATAAAGACTTTGTCTTCTCCCTGGATGGGAAATCCTTTGTCGGCACCGTGAATGATCTTTCTGGTACGCCATGGGTAACCATCACTGGTGAGAGGTAGGCAGGGAACTGGGAGTGGAAATTATGATAAAAAAGCAAAAGTCCATACTGAGCATTACCAGCTCAATCCTGATGTTGCTTGTAGCATTTCCAATGCTGTTATGGTGTCTGAACCTCATCAACAACGCTTCTTTGGACTACGATTATGGCGGTGTGGGCTGCTTCGCTGCGGGGATTATGTACGTATTTTCTATGGTGACGGGTATTGCAGGACTTGCCTTTGCCAGTCGGCCCCACAGACAGCGCTGGTGCCGGATTCCGGCATATATCCAATTGGCGGCGGCCGTGCTGCTGATTTTTCCCCTCGGCCCTTACGCGGCCTTGACCCTGCCGCCGCTATTGGTTCTCACCATCCTATACCTATTTGGCGTGGGGTGGCGGGAGAAAGAGCATACAGCTATGAAGGGAGAGAGTCATGGCAAGGAAAAACAATAAAATACCCCTGGTCATCTTGGTGCTGATCTGCGCCTGTCTGCTGTTTGCCATGTATACGAGCCTCAGTACCCTTACACTGGCAATCTGGGGCGACACAGTCATGGGTACGGTGGACAGATATGACAACCGCCTGGACAGCACCAATGCGGAGCCAAACCGCTCCCGCACCATTTTCAAGGGCTATTACTTTACAGTGAAGGGCAAGGGATACCGGGGCTATGTGATTTACAATAGTGATGAGGCGTGGCCGAGGCTGGAGAATGGTGAAACACGTGCAGAATCCATCCGTTATATCCCCATCTTTCCACACATCAACAAGCCCGCTGCCCTGGCCAGCTTTAGCCGGATGGGAACGATGGGGATTTTCTACCACATTCTCACCCCCATTGGCTGTGTGCTATTGTTTTGGTTTTTTCTCCTTCGCCCCTCCCGAGACAATAAAAAAACAAGGGCGAGAAAATCCGCCGTTCCCCAAAGGGAGAACAAAGGAAAGGTGGCGGATGAGTTTTGCTCAGCCTGCGGAAGCAAACTGCCGAAGGGAGCGGCCTTCTGCGTCAGCTGCGGGAAGAAAGTACATCTGAAGTGAAGGCCGGTTCTCCGGCCTTTTTCATATCAACCACAAAATATACAAAATTAAGGATGAAATCCTCCTGTTACATGTTATCATTATGCTACTATATATATCGGCGGGAGGTTTTTCATGCCCGATGCTTTGATTGGGGATGTGCCTCGGGATACTCTGGCCGTGCTACAATAAGCGGCGTTCTTCAGCAGGATTTGTTCTTGGTGCTGGAGAGGGCTGCTTCACTTGCCCACTAGTGTAATGGGAGGGATTATATTTGAGCAAAGTAGTAATCAGTGACTGCAATGAGTATAACCTGGAACTCCTGACCCGGAAGCTCAATGCAGGTATTGCTCTTCTGGGCGGTTGGGAGAAGTATGTATCTCCGGGGATGAAGGTGCTCCTCAAGGTCAACCTCATCGGTCCCAAGGCTCCGGAGACTGCTGCCATCACCCATCCGGAGTTTGTCCGGGCCCTGGTCCGGATCCTCAAGGGCCTGGGTTGCGCGGTCTGGATCGGCGACAGTTCCGGCGGGGCCATTGCGGGAATTGCCCCCACCGCCCGGAGCCTCAAGGTTTCGGGACTGGAGCAGGTGGCCCGGGAAGAGGGGGCGGAGATTAAAAACTTCGATCGGGAAGGAGTTGTGGAGGTTATCCCTAAGAGCGGCCTCGGCGGCAAGATGTACATTGCCAAACCCTTATTCGATGCGGATTTCGTCATCAACCTGCCCAAGTTCAAGACCCACTCGGCGGGAATATATACCGGCGCCGTCAAGAACCTCTTCGGCTGTATCCCCGGTCTGCGCTAGGCCGAATACCACCGCCTGGCCCCGGACCCCCGGGACATGGGAGAAGTGCTTACAGACATCCATCAGGCCGTCAAGGTAGGTTTACATATCATGGACGGAGTTACTGCCATGCAGGGGGAGGGGCCCACCGCCGGGACTGTCTATCCCGCCGGCAAGCTCCTGATGAGCAGTGACCCCCTGGCCCTGGACACCGTGGCCGTCGCCATGCTGGGCCTGGGAATTGAGGACATTCCTATTCTTGTCAGCGCTAGGACCAGGAATCTGGGGAAATCTGATCTCAAGGCGATTGAACTGGTGGGAGATTTCACTTCTCCGCCCCAGCTCAAGGGCTTTAAGCTGCCCAAGCGGCTGAAGCTCATCAAGCCCCGGAATTATAAGCTGGTTGTCAAGGTAATAGACTTCCTCAAGGCTCGGCCCCGGGTCAATCTCAAGGTGTGCAAGCACTGCAACATGTGCGTGGAAAGCTGCCCGGTACAGGCTATTGACCGGGAGACCAAGGTCGTCAATTATTCCCTGTGCATTGAATGTATGTGCTGCCATGAACTTTGCGAGCATAAGGCTGTAGAGCTGCGTCGGGACAACCGCATCCTGGATTTCTTTGGCCGGTTCAGGAGGCGGACTTGATGGAGGCCGCCGTCCGGCCCCTGACCCTGGAGGATTTGCCCCTTGATGCCCTCAAAGGTTTTCACCGCTGCCAGGTAACCAGGCAGGTCAAGTACTTGGTGCAGGGGGAATACAAGATCAAGGACGATTACTTCGTCGATGAGTGGACTGAAGCCCAAAAGCTTCGGGCCGTCCAGGACCTGCGCCGATGCCTGGAGCAAGGGGGCTTTGTGGCCGGTGCCATTGTCGGCGGCACCCTGGTGGGCTTTGCCAATGTGGAAAATACTCCCCTGGGCAGCCGCAAACAATACCTGGAGTTACGCTATATTCACGTGTCCAGGGAATACCGGGGGCAGGGCCTGGGCAGGCAGTTGTTCCGCCTCTGCTGTGAAGGGGCCCGTCAACGGAGGGCAGAGAAGTTGTATATCGGGGCCCATCCGGCTGTTGAAACCCAGGCCTTCTACGCTGCATTGGGTTGTGTCCTGGCGGAGGAAGTTGTCCCAGAGATACTGGCCCTGGAGCCCCGGGACCTGCAGTTGGAGTATATCCTGCATGGGGGTAATAATGAGGTGAACTGAAATGACGACTTGGTTTCAATACGGCGATGAAGAAATTCAGTACCTGAAGGGGAAAGATAAAAAACTGGGTGCTGCCATCGAAAGGATCGGCATCATTCAGCGGCAGGTAATTCCCGACCCCTTTGCCGCCCTTATTTCCAGCATTGTCAGTCAGCAGATTTCCAAGAAAGCCGCTAGCACTGTTTGGAACAGGCTGAACGAAGCCCTGGGAGGAATCTGCCCGGAGATTATTGACAATACCGATGTCTCCAGCATTCAGGCTTGCGGTATGTCAATCCGGAAAGCGGGTTATATCAAGGGCATTGCCAAAGCAGCTATTGACGGCCAGGTGGATTTTCATGCTCTTCCCGCTATGGAAGACGGGGAAATCATAACCCGCCTTACTGCCCTGCCCGGAGTGGGAGTGTGGACGGCTGAAATGCTTCTCATTTTCTCCCTGAACAGGCCCAATATCCTCAGTTACAATGACCTGGCCATTCGACGAGGCATCACGAACCTATATGGGCTTAAGGAACTAACCCGGGACCAGTTTGAGAAATACCGGGCCAGATACTCTCCCTATTGTTCGGTGGCCTCTCTCTACCTTTGGGAACTGTCGGGACAATAATCAAACCGACAGGTAAATAGAATCGTACCAAAAAATGGGCTGCCTAGGGTGCAGCCCATTAACATATCCAATCCAAAGAGACATCAGTTGAATAGCCCTAAGGAGGCATTGTTACTTTTCCGGAGCCTGTTCATATCTGCTGCAACTTTAATCCTGCCACAGTTCCGCCAAGGGAAGGCTTAAGCCTGGGAAATCCGGATGCGTGACGGTGTCTTCATCCATACCGGAGGCAGCTAAGATATACTCCCCATCCCGGAGAGCCAGGCACTCGAAGGTCTTTTCATAGGAATCCACCAGCCAATAATGCTGGACTCCTGCTTCTTGATAGATTTGGCGCTTGCGGAGCCTGTCCTTGCGGCGGCTGGTTTCTGAGATTATTTCCACCACCAGCCGAGGGGCGCCGTCGATACGGGTTTCCTTGACGATGTCCTTCTGCGTTCCCGAGATGAACAGGATGTCTGGCTGGACAACGGTGAAGTCCCCCAAGGTAACATCCAGCGGTGCGAAAAAGATTTCGCCCAGGGGGTCTGTCTTGCGGAAGTACAGCAGGAGGATAAACTCCAGCTCCCGGCAAATTCTCTGATGCACAACAATGGGGCTCGGCTCCTTAACCAGCTCCCCGGCCAGAACTTCATAGCGGTAGCCAGGCTCCTCGGGCAACTCCAGGTAGTCCTGGTAAGTGAACTTCTTGGGACCAGAGATGTATTCCGGGGCCTTTTCCCGGACTCTGGCGCCGGTCAGGGCGGCGAGGACCTCCTGGAGGTTATAGCGATACTGCCTTTTCCCCAGGGTTACATAGGGTATTTTATTATTCCTGGTATAGCGCCAGATTGTCTCCACTGAGAGGTTCAGGGCGTCGGCCAGAGCCTGAGCGGTAATAAGGTCTGTTTGACCCATCTTTCTCACCTCAGCTATATTTTACCGCCGCTGACAACTAAAATCAACTGTAGTCAACTGGGGGTGCAGCTCACCGCTTTTGTACTCAGTCCGGAGGGGAAAAAATGAGCCCTGTCAAGGCCCAATAATATTGTTACCTATAAGAGATTTCTCTTTTTAAACAGGATGAAGGCGCCTGCGGCCAGGAGCAGATTGTAGGCAAACCCGATGCCCAGGTACTGATAGAAATTGAGGTTCATCTCGACAATTCCCGCCTCGATGCCTGGCTGCAAGTAGAGGTATTGCACTGCCTTTGCCAGCCAGTGGGCTGGGGCAAAGGAGAAGAGCCATTCCTTCCAGTCCAGGAAGAAGTAAGCGGCCACCGGGAAGATAAGGCTGAAGCCCGAGCCCTTCATGGTGACGAAGCCCTCTACCTTGTTTTTGGCAAAGGAATTAAAAAAGAAGGCAATAATGGGAACCTGGAGGGCGGAAAGAGTAGCCAGGAGCAAGGTGTCCCCGCTGCCGATTTCCAGGGCGCCGCTGAACCAGATGATGAAGAAGCCGGCAAGCACGGCGAGGACAAAGGCAAAGCAGATTTTGAACCAGATATACCAGTGCACCGAGATGGGAGAGATCTGGATAGAGTCCAGAACCTGGTCGTCCCGGTCGTCCAGGAGGGAGAAGCCGCCCATGGCCCCGTAGGCAAAGCCGCAGAAGAGGGCAAAGAGCATGGCGGCTATGCCCACGCCCTCACCGCCGATGACTCCACGGTCCAGCAAAATCCTGCCGACGATGCCGATGGCAAGGGGATAGAGCAACATGAGCAGGGTCATTCTTTCTCGAAGCAGATTCTTGAACTCGTGTTTCAGCAGGGTTATGAGCATTTTTACACCCCCGTTTCCCGCATGGCGTAGTCGTTGAAGCGGGGCTTTATGATGTACTTATAGAGGGCCAGGGAGAGGGCAGCCAAGTAGGCAATGCCGAAGATAATTTTCCACAGGTCCACGGTGGCAAAGCTGGCCTTGAGAATGGTGCCGGCGGCGTCGGGGGGCAGGATGAGGAAGAACCGGGAGACCTTTTCCCCTATGACTCCCAAATCTGCCAAGACGGTGGGCAGCATCAGGACAATTACATAGAGCATGAAGTTGACCAGCAGCGAAGTAAAGTTCTTGGAGAAGCAGGCAAACCAAATTGCCAGCAGGGTATGAAATACGGTAATTATTACAACTGCCGCTGCAGCCAGGGCAAAGTTAAAGGTTACCCCTTTGAGGAAATACACTGCTGCCGCGAGGGCAATGAGGGTTAGCAGGGAGTTGATGATGCTGACGATAATTTTGGCCAGAATGTACTCAGCTTCCCGGACGGGGGTAACCAGGATGGAGTTGATGGTGTGCTCCTTCTTTTCATAAAAGAGGGTGGCTCCCACCAGGGCAACGGTCATTGCGGTGCTGTCCATGAGGAGGATCAGGGGCACAAAGGCGGCAATCTCCTCGGCTTCCAGCAGCCAGGTCATGCCCACCCACAGCAAGAGCACCACTGTGGTTGCCGTGAAGAGGTTGTACTTTTTCAGCCGGTCCAACTCGCCCTGGACCAGTATTCCCAGCCTAGCCATGGAGGGCCACTCCCGTCACCTTGATGAAGATGTCCTCCAGGGTGGTCTCGCCGCTGTGCAGGGTCTCGATATCCTTGGTCTTGGGGGTACTTGAACTTAAGTCCCCTTACCTTAAACAATGGCAATCCCTCCTCGTAGAATTTTCACCAACTCTTCCACCTGGGGCAGCAAGTCATCCAGATTCCCCCGGCGGATGATGGCTTTCTGAAAGTGCAGGTTTAGATTGTATAGGATTTGAATGACCATATCGCTGTTGACATCGGGACGGATGCGTCCCAGCTTTTTGTCCCGCTCGATGAGTTCTCGGAGCCTGCCCCAGGCATTTGGAAATTGGGCAGTAAGCTTGGCGATGAATTCGCTGTCGTCGAATTCCATGAGCATCCATATTTTGGTGTATAAGGGGCGTTCCCTGGCCCAGGCCAGGATATCTTTGATCATGGCCAAATAGGCGGTGAAGAAATCCTCATTGTCCGATACCTGATGGGGCACAGCTGCGGATATTTTCTCCTTGCCAATCTCGGTAAGTACATAGAGGTAGAGGTCTTCCTTGCCGGTGAAATATTGGTAGAAGCTGCCTCGGGATATTCCGGCCTCTTTGACGATCTGGTTGATGGAGGCCTCGCTGAAGCGCCGGGAGGCAAATTCTTCAACTGCGGCGGAGAATATCCGCTTCCTCTTGGGTTCGCTGAGGTTGAAGAAAGTTTTCGTCGGCATTGGCATCACCCAGTACTAATACTATCATGAGATTACGTATATGACAACCCTGTCATATGCCGAAGAAAAAATAAATTGTTGACAGGTGTATCAACCCATGCTATTATTATGTCACACGATATATCGTGACACATAGTAATGTGGGGTGATTGTCCTGAGCAGTAAAAATGGCCCTATGACCGAAGCTATGTACTATGTCTTACTGGCTTTATGTACGCCGCTGCACGGGTATGCCATCATGGGCGCAATCGAGGAACTGTCCCGGGGGCGGGTTGTCATGGGCCCGGGAACTTTGTATGGAATCTTAAGCAGGATGGAGAAAGAGAAGATGATTGCTCTAGAAGAGGCTGATGGGCGCAGGAAGATTTATAAGCTCACTTCTGCAGGTCGGGAAGCTCTGCGTCAGGAGTATCTGCGCCTAAAAGCCATGGTGGCTGACGGCAAAACACTTGTCGAGGAGGGAGACAATGGCTAAGAAAAAACGCCGAATCTGGTGGTTCCATGTTGACGAAATTGAGGAAGCCGAGACTTGGTTAGGTGATATGGCAGCTAAGGGATGGCATCTTTCTGGTTCCGATGCGATATTTGTGCATTTTACTCAGGGACAGCCTGAGACTGTTCGCTACAGATGCGACATCTTTTCCCGCAAGGACGGGTTCGAGGAAAGAATCGATCTGTACACTCAGACGGGATGGGAGTATGTAGCCAGCGTCGGCAGCTCTCTTCACATCTTTCGGGCCCCGGCAACGGGCGCTGTTCCGGAAATTCATACTGATCCTGTTGAAATGGCGCCTACACTCAATCTGCTTCTCCGCCCGTACTATATGTTGGGCTTGAGTGCATTGGCCATGTTTGCACTCTGTCTGATACCCCTGTTTATTTACGGGAATGTCCCTCTCGGGTTGCTGGTGTATGCTGATTATCTTTTCATTCTATCTCTGGTGCCTGCAATAAGTCTTATGATTATTGCCGGGAATGGCATTTGCAGGGTAGTGCGAAAAAGAAAAATGTTGCGGCGAGGATCGTCCTTTTCCCACAACAAGCCCTACCATTACGTCTTTTCAAGAGGGTGGGGAACGCTTTTTGTCTTGGTACTTGGCTTAGTGCTTGTTGCTGCCAATGCTGTCAACGTGTTTAGGTCAGATCACTGTTCTCCTCTTCCCCAGGGGGAGTTGCCGGTGGTGCGCCTGTCAGATATAATTTCGCATACTGAATATATTATTATCGAGCCTGATGACTTTGAACTATTCAACGGCTGCTTTACTTCCAGCAGCCTCTTAGTGCCTTGGCAGTGGTATTCAGCTGAATTTGCCGGGCAGTTGGCAGGGGGCGGCTCAGTCTCTCGGACTTCCCTGGTCTTCTCCTCTTACCGCGCCAGAACAACGGGATTGGCTGACATTTTAGCCAGAATGCTTCCAAGTAAGTTTGAATTGCGTAAATCAGAATCCTACCCTGGGGATTTGTGGATATATCAGCATGGAAATGTACATGAGTTTATCCTTCTTAAGGACAAATATGTTTTCTATGTCGTCTATAACGGCTTGGAGCCTGTTGAAAAATTGATTCGTTTAGTCGAGGACAAAATCGCAAGCCTCAGCAAATGATACTGCGTAATCCAAAAATGAGCCGCAGGGCTCATTTTTACGTTTTACAATTGGATGGCCTGTATTGGCAGGCGGGATGGTCGGCT
>Ga0208564_1004057_pt1 | contig 10284 bp, 6 predicted proteins | sample AD_UKC073_MetaG_FD_184439 | JGI IMG/M metagenome (GOLD analysis project Ga0208564, IMG submission 184439) | Active sludge microbial communities of municipal wastewater-treating anaerobic digesters from USA - AD_UKC073_MetaG (SPAdes) (version 2) | ecosystem: Engineered > Bioreactor > Anaerobic >... | reverse complement strand
GGGTTTAGTTTCTGAAAGGCCAGAGATGGAAGAAACGGCGGATGCGCCGCCACACTTCGGCCAGGCCATGGGGCTCGAAGACGAGAAAACCGATGATGAGCAGGCCAAAGATGACCGTGCGCACGGGCGAGAGGAACACGGTGAGTTCGCTGCCGCCGGGCATCAGGTCCACCACGAGCTTGAGCAGCTCGGGCACCATGGTCATGAACACCGCGCCCAGGATGCCGCCCAGGATGGAGCCCATGCCGCCGACGATGATGGCCGCGAGGAAAAAGATGGACATGAGCAGCGGAAAGCTCTCGGGCGTGACCACGCGAAAGAAGTACGCCCACAGCCCGCCTGCCACACCCGCATAGAACGACGAGAGCCCGAACGACAGCAGCTTGTAGCGCAGCAGCGGTATGCCCAGCACCTCGGCCGAGATGTCGCGGTCGCGAATCGCGATGAAGGCACGGCCGACGCGGGTGCGGAACAGGTTGGCTGCACCCAGCAGCATGAGGATGGTGACGGGCACGATGAGCCAGTACAGGCGGAACGAGGTGTCGAGCGGCAGTCCGAACAACTGCGCGGGCGGCACGCTCAGGCCCCCGGTGCCGCCGGTGAACTTCCAGTTGGCAAAGATGAAGTGCGCAATGAACGATGCGGCAATGGTGGCAATGGCCAGGTACAGCCCCTTCACGCGCAGCGAAGGGATGCCCACCACGATGCCGCCCAGCATGGCGACGAAGCCACCGGCCAGCAGGTTGAGCACAAAGGGTGTGCCCACCTTGGTCTCCAGCACAGCCACCGTGTAGGCCCCCAGGCCCATGAAGGCCGCCTGCCCCAGGCTAACCAGCCCCGTGTAGCCCGTGAGAATGTTGAGCCCCGTGGCGCTCGCCACATTGATGCTGACCAGGCAGGCCAGGTAGAGCCAGTAGTCGCTGGCCATGAAGGGGAACAGCACCAGCAGCGCAGCGCCCACGGCCAGCCACACCTTTTGCGTGCGCGAGTCGAACAGCGCCGCGTCGGCGATGTAGGTTTCCTTGAGGGTTCCGATGCGCATGGGGTCGGCCTTAGAGTCTCTCGATTTCGTGCGCGCCGAACAGGCCGTACGGCCGTACCAGCAGTACGGCCACCAGCACGATGAACGTGGCCAGCAGCTTGTATTCGCCGCCCAGGTAGGCCCCGGCCAGTGCCTCGATCAGGCCGATGAGGATTCCGCCGACGAGTGCGCCCAGTACGCTGTCGAGCCCGCCCACAATGACAACCACCAGCACTGACAGCCCGAAAACGCCCATGCTGGACGAGATGCCGCCAATCGAGCCAACGATGATCCCGGAGATGGCGGCCAGCATGGCCGAGGCCACCCAGGCCAGCGAGAACACGCGCGGCACGTTGATGCCCACCGAATACGCGGCCGCCTGGTCACTCGCCGTGGCGCGCAGGGCCACGCCGCCGCGCCAGAAGCGGAACACCACCAGCACCGCTGCAATGAACACGATGGCAATCACGGCGCCCCAGAACACCTTGGGCGCGAGGAAGGCATCCCCCACCATGATGGGCTGCGTGGGCATGAAGTCGGGCAGGCGGCGCTGGTCGGCCGTCCAGATCATTTCCACCAGGCCCACCAGCACCGAGGCCAGGCCCACGGTGACCATGAAGACGGAAATCGGCGGCTCGCCCAGCAGCGGGCGGATCATGGTGCGCTCGATCACCGCGCCCAGCAGGCCCGTGCCCAGCACGGCGGCGGGGATGGCCAGCCACAGCGGCAGCGCGAACATCGATGCAAAGGTGAAGAACAGGTAGGCACCCACCATCAGCAGCTCGCCAATGGCGATGTTGACCACCCGCGTGGCCTTGTAGACCATGACGAAAGCCAGTGCGGCCAGTGCGTAGAGACCGCCCCCGGCGATGCCGGTGAGGCTGATCTCAAACAGGTAGGCCCAGTCGAAGTTGCCGGTCATGCGGTGGTCACCCCCTGCAGCTTGGCACGCAGGTCGCCCACGTCGCCCGCGCCCAGGTAGGCGCGGATGACTTCGGGGTCCGCCTGCACCTGCGCGGGCGTGCCCTGCGCGATGACCTGGCCGAAGTTGAGCACCACCACGTGGTCCGACAGGTCCATCACCATACCCATGTCGTGTTCGACCATCAGCACCGTCACGCCCCATTCCTCGCGCACATCGAGGATGAAGCGCGCCATGTCTTCGGTCTCTTCGCGGTTCATGCCGGCCACGGGTTCGTCTAGCATCAGGATCTGCGGCTGCATGGCGAGCGCCCGGGCCATCTCCACGCGCTTTTGCAGGCCGTAGGGCAGGGCCGAGACGGGTGCGTGGCGGATGTGGTCGATTTCGAGAAAGTCGATGATGCGTTCCTCGATGTCGCGGCGCAGTTCGGCCTCTTCGCGGCGTGCGCGGCCGAAGTACAGCAATGCATCAAGCACATTGGTTTGGAGGTGCGCGTGGCGGCCGAGCTTGATGTTGTCGAGCACCGTCATGCCGCGAAACAGTGCAATGTTCTGAAAGCTGCGGCCCAGGCCCAGCTTGGCGCGCTGCGGCGCGGGCACGCGGGTGATGTCTTGCCCCTGAAAGCGGATGGAGCCCTGGCTGGGCCGGTAAAAGCCCGAGATGGTGTTGAACAGCGAGGTCTTGCCCGCACCGTTGGGGCCGATGACAGCGGTGATGGAGCCCGGCTGCACATCAAACCCCACGCCGGTCAGCGCCTTCACGCCACCGAACGCCAGGGTCACGCCCTGCACCTGCAGCAGGGGCGTGGCAGCAGCGGGGCCGGAAGGGGTTGTCTCCATTGGCTTTCTAATACGGGTTGACTGCAGTTTTTGACAGAAATTTCGATGGAACCCAGCGCAAATTTCCTACTTGTGCGTAAACTGTTTACTCGCAAGTAGATTCTGGAAGCCACGACCCTCATCAGCATCCGTACTTTCCCGAGGAACTGCCATCCATGCCCAACGCCAAAGTGGCATCCCGCCGCCGCAGCGCCACCGCCACCGCTGCAGCGCCGTCTTCTGCACCCGCAGCCAAACAGACCAAGTTGGCCAAGCCGGTCAAGCCGGTCAAAAAAACCGCGAAGGTTGAGTCGGCTCCACCCGCCCCTGCGCCAGCCCCGACCGCTGCGGCGTCTCCGTGGCCCCCGGTGTCACACCGCGAGCGCCAGCGCGAGGCCAAGCGCAATGCGGTGCTGCAGGCGGCGGCCCAGCTGTTCAACGAACGCGGCTTTCATGCGACCTCGCTCGACGACATCGCCGCGCGGCTGAACGTGACCAAGCCCACGCTGTACTACTACGTGAAGAACAAGGACGAGATCCTGCTGCAATGCGTGAGCAAGGGCCTCACGATGATGCTGGAGGGAATTGATGCCTCGCGCGCTGCGGGTGGCAAGGCCATTGACCAGCTCATGACCTGCATGCAGGTGTATGCGCGCATCGTCACCATGGACTTCGGCATGTGCCTGATCCGCGTGGGCGACGAGCAACTGCCCCCCGAGAGCCGCAAGGAGCTGCGCCGCCTCAAGTCCGCCATCGACCAGGAGTTCCGCCGCCTCGTGGCCGAGGGCGTGGCCGAAGGATCGCTGCAGCCCTGCGACCCGAAGATGACGGCCTTTGTGATTGCCGGAGCGCTCAGCTGGATCGGCCGCTGGTACCAGCCCGATGGCGAATACACGCCCGAGCAGGTGGCGCAGCAGTGCATTGCGACGCTGTGCGATGGGGTGTTGCGGCGGCCAGCGGACAGCACTGCGCTGCATGCCTCTGTCATGCCCGCCCCCAAGCCCAGGGCGGCGAGAGGCACAGCCAAGACCCCCGTCCGGCCTGCGGGGGGCTGATATTTCGCCCCGGGCGTGAATTGGAGTCAAAGGGGCCGCTAGCGCATATTGAGTAAGCGCTAGCAGCTATTGATTTGATAGTGATGGATGGCAGTTGGTTCGCCGCTCTTACGCCACAGCCTGCTGCAGTTCCAGACCCTGCAGCGCGTGGAACAGTTGCTCTACCTTGTTGCCATCAAACACGCCATCCGGCCCTTGGGCATGGATATCGGTGAACGGTGACTCATACAGCCGCGCAGCGGGCATGGCGCCGTGCTCGGTCAGGTGCTGCACGATTTCTTCGATGAATTGCAACTGGCTGGCGCTGGCCTGGCCCGCGCCAATCAGGCGCGAGAACGCTGCCATGGCCGCCTCGCGGTCCAGCCCCACCAGCGAGCGCACAAACACCGGCAGGCTGGTGTGCAGCGTGCGCGCACGCTCGATGTCGCCATCGGTGCCGCCCGCCTCGTGCAGCAGGGCTTCCAGCTCTTGCAGGTCGGCGGCCGTCAGGGGCTGGTTGCGGCGCAGCTTGTGCAGCGCCAGCCGGTCTTCGTGGGCGCGCAAAAACACCTTGGCCTTGGCGCGGAAGCGGTCAAAGTCCACCGCGCTGGCCACCAGGGGCAAATCGACTTCAGCGGTCTCGCCAATGGCATCTTCAAAGTCGGTGTAGACCACTTTGCGGCTGCTTTTCTCGATGAGCTTGATGAGGCTGCGCAGCTTGCGCCGTGCCTGCTCCAGCATGGGCAAGGTCACGTCCTGCCACCACTCATCGCCCGCCACGGCCTCGATCAGCAGCAGGTGTTCGCGCACGCTGGGCACGTTAGCCAGTTCCAGCATGCCATTGGCTACCTGCTGCACCTTGGTTTGCAGGCGTGCCAGGGCCGGTTCGCTGCGCAGCAGGGCCAGCTGGGTGTTCAGCAGCAGGGCGTCGAAGCGCTTGGCGTCTTCGTCGTCATCTCGCACCGCGGTGGGCAAGCCTGACAGGTGGGTAGCCACCTCAGCCAGTTGTTCAGGGCTGGGGCGCTTCCATGCATCCGGCTGCGCCCACGCCTCGACCCAGCGGCGCTGCGGGCGCACCACAAAGTTATCCAGCGACATGCCCGCCACCATGCTGTGCAGCAGACCAGCGGTGTCGCGGCGGATGGCGGCCTCGGTCAGCACGGGCGATTGCTGCGCTTCGTCGGCTACGCCGTTGCTGGACAAACGCTTGTCCAGCACTTCAATCAACTCCAGCCGCGCGTTGAACAGCCGCTGCGACAGCGGCTGCGCCAACGCAACCTCGCTTCCCTCCAGCTCCTGGCTGAAAAACTCCAGGTTCTGGCAGAAGTCGAAGATGAAAAAGTCCTGCTTGTCCTGCTCCGGCCCGTACAGGTCTTTGCACAGGCGCGTGCCGCGCCCCACCATCTGCCAGAACTTGGCCTTGGAGCGCACGATCTTGAAGAACACCAGGTTCACCACCTCGGGCACGTCGATGCCCGTGTCCAGCATGTCCACCGAAATCGCTATGTGCGGGGCATCGTTCTTTTTGGAGAAGTCATCGATGAGCGACTGCACGTACTCCGTCTTGAAGGTGATGGTGCGCGCGAACAGGCCTTTGTATTCGGGGTAGTTCGCGTCAAAGCGCTTCTGGATGAACTCGGCGTGCCGCTGGTTCTTGGCAAAGACGATGGTCTTGCCCAGCCGATCGCCGCCCGCCACCTTGTGGCCGCGTTCCATCAGCAGGGCCAGCATCTTGTCTACGGTGTCGGTGTTGAACAGCCACTGATTGACTGCCTCGGCGCTCACTTCGTCGGGGGCCTCACCGCCTTCTTCGTCCCACTCCAGCGCATCCCACTGGTCTTTTTCGTCATCGCTCAGCTCGTCGTAGCGAATGCCCTGGCGCTGGAACTTCAACGGCACCGAAATCGCTTTGGGTGGGGCCAGGTAGCCCTCGGCAATGGCGTCGTCCAGCCCATACGCATCGGTGGGCACACCGCTTTCCAGGCCAAACAGGCTGTAGGTGTTGCGGTCGATCTCGTCCTTGGGCGTGGCCGTCAGGCCCACCAACAGCGCATCGAAATAACTGAAGATGGCGCGGTACTTTTGATAGATGGAGCGGTGCGCCTCGTCCACCACGATCAGGTCAAAGTGCCCCACGCCAAAGCGGCGCTGCCCGCCGCCAGCGCTTTCGTTGATGAGCCCCATCATCGTGGGGTAGGTCGATACATACACCCGCCCCTCGGTGGTGCGGTCTGTGACGAGGTTGACCGGTGCCGCATCGGGCAGGTGGGCCTTGAAGGCATTCACCGCCTGGTTCACCAGCGCCACGCGGTCGGCCAGAAACAGCACGCGCTTGGCCCAGCCTGCGCGCATGAGCAAGTCCACCAGCGCAATCACCGTGCGGGTTTTGCCCGCACCCGTGGCCATCACCACCAGGGCCTTGCGGTGCTGGTCGCGCTCAAAGGTTTCGGCGATGCGGCGAATGGCGCGCTGCTGGTAGTGGCGCTCCACAATGCCCGCCGCAATCGGCAGGCTGGCCAGCGGCTTGCGCGTGGTGCGGCGCTGGTGCATCAGCTCCAGTTCGTCCTTGGTGTGAAAGCCCTGCACAGCACGCGGCGGGCTGGTGGTGTCGTCCCACATCCAGTGCTCGTAGCCATTGGTGCCGTAGATCACGGGGCGGTGGCCGGTGCTTTTCTCCAGGCAGTCGGCGTACAGGCGGGCCTGCTGCTGCCCCTCTTGCGCGCTGCGGCGGGTGCGCTTGGCTTCCACAATGGCCAGGGGGATTTCGCCGCTCCACAGCACATAGTCCACAAAACCTTTGCCCTCGTTGTTGGGCATGCCCTGCACTGCAAACTCGCGGTCGCGTGGCTGGTCCAGCGCCCAGCCCGCTTCTTTCAGCAGCAGGTCAATGAACAGGTCGCGCGTGGCGGCTTCGTTGTAGTCGTGCGCTGTGGCGGGCTGCGCTGCGTTGGCCGCCTTGGCGGCGGCAATCTCGGCTCGGTAGCGGGCCAGTTCCGCATCCAGTTCTGCATTGCGGGTAGCGGCCTCGCGCAGGGCGGCGTCGCGCTCTGCCAGGGCCTGGGCTTGTTTGGCGAGTGCCTCTTGCGCGGCGGCCTGGGCGGCGCGGCTGGCCGCTTGTTCTTGTGCAGAGTCGATAGTGGCAGGGCGTGGCAGTAGATCGGCGCGAAACTGCAGCCCCGCCGCAGGCCGGTCGCTCACGCGGCGCGCATAGTGCTGCGCCAGCCAGAAGGCCACATGGAACAGCTCGCGCAGTGCGGCCAGCGCATCTTGTGGCGGCACCGGGCGGGCGTGGTGCACGGCCTGGTTGCCCAGTCGGCGAATCACATCCATCTTGGCGTGCACCGCGTTGCCCACCAGTTGCTGAAAGCTGGGCTCGAACAGGTATGCCGACAAATCTGCCTTGTACGGCATGCGCAGGCAGCCACCCCGGCCCCCTTCGGCCTGGTACAGCCAGGCCACGGCCAGCTCAAGCGTGCGGCGGGCGTAAAAGCACGCGGTGCGCGGGTCGGCATGGGCGGCGGCCTCGGCACGGCGGGCTTCGGCCAGCAGGTCGGGCCAATCGGGTTGCAGGAAGGTGAAGTTGGACGGCACGGTGCTCATGCACTTTTTCCCTGTGCGTTGGCTGCGGGTGGTTGAGACCAGCCCTCGATGTTGACTGTCAACCCCAACCCACACGCTAGCAAAACCAACTTCTGCAGCGAGCAACGTTCTGGGTGCCTCTCTGCGTCACGGATGAATGACGGGCTGACGTTGCAGACGGCTGCTGTTTGTGAACGCGTCAGGCCCTGTCGTTTTCGCTCGGTGGTGAGGGCTTGGGCAAGTTCGGGGAATCCGTCGGAAGTGATGTGCATTTTTTGACCCTATGGGGGCAATTCAAGCACGATGGGCGCGTTCTGGGTGATTTTTGTTCTTATGAGGTCACTTTTTGACCCCTGGGGCAGATTCGCTGGCTTTGGGTAGATTTGTTTGATGGGTATTTGATCGAACGAGGCTTTTTCTGATCGACCCGTCAAAAACTCTTTGTCTGACAGTGAGTTAGCGCACGTGATTTGCTTGATCGAGCGTGTTCGCGGAAGCGACCGCCATGCTGTGGGCCTTCCTGATGTCACCCTCATTGATGAGGGTGACATGACCTAAGTGCTTGATTTCAATAGCATTGTGTCAACTGCTTGCCCGCGAGCGCCAATCGCTGATGGCCTGATGAAGTTCATCGGTAAAGACCTTGAGCGAGCCGCGAACTGCTTCCGTCCTTCCTACCAAGCGCGCAATGTCTCCGGGGGATCGCTGAAGGCTGTCTGCCAAGGTGGCGTAGCGGACCTTGATGATGCTGGTCGGTTTATCGCTCGCATTGTCAAATTGCTGGCGCAAATTGGCCAGTAAGGTGGCCAAATTCGGGGCGCCCAAGGATTGGGCGTATTCACTCGCATGGCTTTCCAATGTGCAGTAAATCCAATCTTCGGGTGGTGTATTCCCGGGCAAAAACAATGGCGTCACGATCCGGTTGTAACGGGCCGCAGCCTGCGTGATTTGGGGCAATACCTCTCGTGCATCCCCGTCCAGCACCAGGACAAATTCATCCAGAAGATTGAACTTTCCCAAGGCATCCACATGCTGCGCAAATTGGTCTTTACCGGTATCTCTTCCAACGGTGATGTTGTCAGGCGTGAGATTCAGTTGAGGGTTGAGTTGGTCCAGCACGCCCAGAATCAGCCCCTCGGCCACATTGTCTTCACACAGCACAGACAGCTTGTCTTGTGGACGACCATAAAACGCCCGTTGAAAGATGTCACGGTACGGTGGCTGCACCCGTACGTTATCAACAGTTCTCTCTAAAAATACTCGGCCTTCCGGTGGCACGCTTTCCAGCACCACCGGGCTGTGTGAGGTGACGATGATCTGCAAGTTGTTGCGCAAAGCCAGCCGTTGTAGCTCCAGCATGACCTGTTGTTGCGTGAACGGATGAAGCCCCGCCTCGATCTCGTCGATCAAGATCAGCGCATTGCGCAAACGCGAGATGTCTTTGGAGATGCGCAGCAGAGCACGTTCACCTGCCGACATGTGGAACTCGGAATAAGCCGTTGTCGCGTCCTCCCGATCAGCAAACAGCAGGTCTTTGCCCTTGAGCGTGAGCAGTTTCAAACCCCGGTACTTGAAGGGCAGTACCCGATGCGCAAACGCAATCAAGTCAGCATCCAGATCGGTTTGGCCAAATGCCTGGTTGCCAATCTGCAAAATGCTTCTGACTTCTGAGGGGCTTGTCAGGTTGGCCAAGGTACGCAGGTATAGCTCGCGCTGTGGCTGCTGACCGCCTTTGCGGCCCATGAAGCTTTTGCTCCAAGACTTCAGCCGCCGCCACGTCATGCTCTGCTTGTTACCGCCTTCCACAAAGTAGTACTCAAAGGTCGGGCTGCCCAACTGGTCTGAGACTTCGGGCTTCTTGGGGGCCTTGAGGTTGGGAAACAGCACGGCAGGGCTGTAGTCCCGTGCTCCGGGCACGTCGTAGGCGCAGGCACAGGCAAAAAGCACCGTGGATTTGCCGCAGCCGTTGGGGCCTGCAATGACAGTGACTGGGTAGGAAAAGCTGACCGGCAAGTCACCGATACCACGCAGGTTCTGGATTCGCACCGACTCAAGGAACTGGGGGAGCTGAGGCTTCTTGGCGCGCAGCTGATCCCAGATTTGGGCAAAGGTTTTTTGAATCAGACTCATGAGGATTGCTTTCTGACGGGTGCAGGCCGTTTTGCGAAGAACTCGTTCGAGCAGACTTTACAGCGCCCCCGCAAACGCACGCTGCTGCAGCGAGGCAAACAGCGCATCCAGCGCGGCCAGGGCGCGGCGGTGGGTGGCTTTGAGGGCTTCGATGGAGGCGATGCGGGTGGCGAAGGTTTGTTGGAGGGGGAGGGGGGGAAGCGGAATGGTGAGCTTCTCGATCCGGAACAAAGCTAGCTTGCCGATGGTGACTTGCCCAACATGCGATTGAATTTGATCTTGAATTGCTTTTGTTCCAAGCATGAATGCAAGGAAATCAGGCAGGTAATTCCCATCACGACGCTGTACCAGTTTTGCAGCGTTTTCAGTGAGGTTTGCTCCGTCCAGCGATGCTGGAACTGGTGCAACCAATCCGATCGAACCTGCGATGGAAATGATCACATCGCCAGTGTTCACGATATATCTTCCAATCGACTTTTGAATCTCTGGTGTTAGGTAAAGCAGTTGGCTTTGGTCAACCTGGCCGTTAGACAAATTGGTGACACGAATGTATCTATGAGGCGTTGGCGTTGGTGAGTATTCAGCACCTTTGGGCAAACGCTTTCCACCTTTTACCTCGCAAAGTTCTTCAATTGTTTTCACCTCCCAGCCTTTCTGATTGATAGCCGGATCCCCAAACATATCGAGAAAGAGGGATTGGGTGAGGCTGTCGAGCAGGGCCAGGGCGGTGCGGCGTTGGGTTCGGAGGGTTTCGGCTTGGTCGAGGATGGCGGCGATGCG
>Ga0208564_1004053_pt1 | contig 10290 bp, 10 predicted proteins | sample AD_UKC073_MetaG_FD_184439 | JGI IMG/M metagenome (GOLD analysis project Ga0208564, IMG submission 184439) | Active sludge microbial communities of municipal wastewater-treating anaerobic digesters from USA - AD_UKC073_MetaG (SPAdes) (version 2) | ecosystem: Engineered > Bioreactor > Anaerobic >... | reverse complement strand
ACCCTGTCCTCCAGTTGATTCCTGGCGTCCGACATTATAGCCTTTCTGGCGTTGCGCTCGCTGTCAGCAAGCTGCCCGCATACAGCCTTGAGGTGCGCAACTATCTCCTCTTCCGCTCGACCCATCGTAACCTGGTTGCTAATCTGGAACATGTTCCCGATAGCTTCGGTGCCTTCACCGTAGGCGCCTCTCACCGCAACCCCGACCTTGGATACTGCTCCCAATACCTGCCCCACCATGCCCACCAAAGCAAGGGCAGGCAAATGCACCATTACCGAAGCCCGTAACCCTGTCCCGACATTAGTGGGACAGGCACACAAATATCCCAGATTCTCGTCGAAGGCGTAATCGATCGTCTCCTCCACCGCGTCGTCAGTAACCGAAGCTAACCTGAGAGCCTCTTCAAGCTGGAACCCGGGCAATATCGTCTGTATCCTCATGTGGTCTTCTTCGTTCACCATTATGCTAACCGATTTGTCCCGATTGAGGACGATCGCCTTGTTTTTTGGGTCCTGTATATGTTGCGGCGAAGTCAAATGCTCCTCCACCGCAAGCTGTCTTTCTATAGGAAGCAGTTCCTGTAAGGCCAGTATCTCAGTGGGCCCAATGGACGGAGTTGCCCTGACAGCCCCCATTACCTGCTCAAGAACGGATTTCATCTGCTCATCATTGGCCTGCTGTGGAAAGGGTACGCCGCGCAGATTCCGCGCGAGCCTCACCCGGCTAGATACCACGATATCCGCATCTGGACCATCCCCGGCCATCCATACTGCGCGATTCTTCTCATACGGTCTCTTCGCCGCCATCCCCACTGCCTCCCTTTTCCTTGGCTTCCGCGTCGCCGCCCGTGTCATCGATCTCGACCTCAGCCGCAGCCTTCTCCAGCCTGCGAATCTCATCGCGGACTATTGCCGCCTTCTCGTATTCTTCCGCCTCAACGTACTGCTGCAGCCTCCTGCGGAGGTCATCTATTTCTCTGCGAAAACGCACAGCCTTCCCTGCTCTTCTGGGCGCCTTTCCTGTGTGGCGTACATGTCCGTGAATGCGTCCCAAAAGAGGGTTAAGCAGCGGCGCAAACTCAGAATAGCAATCCGCACACCCAAGAAACCCGCTATTCACGAACTCAGAATAATCGCGCCCACACGTTCTGCACTTTCTGCCGGCGCCATCGGGAATCCCAACATGCACCTCGTGGCCCAGGTCACCCTGAAGAAGCCCGGCGAGTAGGTTGGAAATAGCAAAACTGGGCGTGCTCAGCACGTGCAGTTCCCCACGCTCCCTGGCACATTGCTGGCAGAGGTGGAGTTCAGTGCGGACATTATTCACGACCTTTGTTACATGCACAGTCGCTGGTTTCTCACGACACACCTGGCAAATCATTGCTTACCCTCCCTGTTCTACTCCATCGGCGGCCGTGTCAGCATCAGCATAAGCACGGCACGGAGCACCCGCGCCCGTATGATCCCCTCAAGTTCAGGGTCTTCATCGCTTTCCTGATCGAAGACTGCGGCTCGAACACAGGCCGCGTCTTTGCAATCGAGGGCGCCCATATCAACAAGCCTAGCGATCAGGTCTTCCGCTGCCTTACGGTCAATAGCATCTCCTACGGACTCGTACACCATCTGAATGCCACTCGTTTCAGGTTCGTCGTCAAGCTTGAAGATTCTGATGTAGCCGCCTCCGCCGCGTCTGGTTTCTACAACATATCCGCGCTCAACGGTAAAGCGTGTGGACAACACGTAATTGATCTGCGACGGAGCGCACCTGAATCTCTCAGCAAGCTCCCGTCTTTGCACTTCCACAAAGCCATGAGGGCCCGTGTCAAGCAGCAGTTTTAAATAACTCTCAATGTAATCCGATAGACTGCCCATCGCGTCCTCCCGTTGATCTGACCATTGTTGACCTTTTAGTACCATGATACACTTGTCTGTCCAAAAGAGCAACATGCCTAAAGGCCTCTTGTAGCTATACAAACCGGCAACTGACCAATTTGGTCAAACAAGGTCAGACGCGTCCAGGCACATGATGTGGGATGTCCTGACAGGCTATTTCCTTTGAATTGGCATGGTGAAATTGCCAATTGCTAGGCTGGGGAAGCAATCTCTGATATGGGCGATGGCTTCATCCACTCCCGCAGGATAAAACGAATCGGAATCGACATTTTCCGTGAGCATGACGTCGGCGTAGATGTCTGGGTCGATGTTGAGGTTTCGAAGCTGGAGCATCTGGATATCACAACGTTCTATGAGATCGCATAACGCGTCAACCTCGGGTTCCTGGTCAAAAAACCCAGGGAAGACCAGGTAGTTGAGTGATACGAACAAACCACGGCTTCGGGCAGCAATAATCGAGCTTTCAACATCTGCAAGGCACCAACCTCGAGGCCTATGGTATCTGTCGTAATAATCAGGGCGGGCACTGGCAAGGCTCACGCGGAGCGAGTCAACCCCTGCATCACATATCGCCTCGATGGCATGCACATCACCGGCATTCGTATTCACATTGATCGTACCCGCATCCGTCCGCTGACGCAATTCCCGGCATGCCTCGACGATCGTCGGCCACTGGCGAGTGGGCTCGCCCTCACATCCCTGGCCGAAGCTGATTATCCCCCCGACAGCTTTCTCCAGATGGGGCAACGCCACTTCAACAATCTCAGAGACTGTGGGGACGAAATCTATCCGTTGCTGAGGGGAGGGACAGCACTCTGACGCCTGGAGTGATATGCACCCTAGGCAATTGGCATTACACGTGGGCGAAACAGGGATGCCGCCTTCCCAACGCCCGTAGAATACGTTCTGGGCAGTGAAGCATTGGTATTCCGTTGCACATCTGGCGAGCTGCGCAAGTATGCGGTTTTCGGGGAATTGTCTCAGTCGCCTCTCAATATCCTCTGCGAGCTCTGGAAGGTTGTAATGGATCGGATCCCACGTGTCTCGCTCATCAGTCCTGATTGCAGCTACCATCAACTGATCACCGGCAAAAGCCACAGCAGAATAACCGAAGAGCGGAAGTTGTGGCGCCCCCTCCAATCCTATGTATGCGGGAAGAAACGTGCGAGTGTAGCCCTGGGGAAGGACTGCTGCTACCGCCTCTTCAAGTCCAGCACCGACGAATTGGCCTGATGTCGCATCAATGCCTACAGGCCTCCGACTAGGAAGGCGCATCAAACTTCCGCCTTCCGGCATCGGGATTACGTCAGACTCTAACAGCTCCACGAGGGTATTGCCTGTGCGCGCCGCCGCATGCAGATTATCATTTCTGAATACTCGGCCTTGGTGATCGCTGACTGCTGTAGATAACATAGAACATCTCCTGTTTCAACATGGCGCTTTTAGGGCAGATAACCCATTGGATCCTGAGGCTTGCCGCCCGCCCTCACCTCAAAATGAACGTGAGGACCAGTGGAAATCCCCGAACTCCCGGACAAGGCGATCCTTTCGCCGGCTGCAACCTGTTCCCCGCGGGACACGGTGATAGCTGAGTTGTGTCCGTAGTATGTTTGCAAGCCATTTCCATGGTCGAGGATGACGAGCCGTCCGTAGCCGCCTCTCCAGCCCGCAAAGATGACACAGCCTGCAGCAGCCGCCGATACAGATGTGCCGGTCGGCACAGCAATGTCGACGCCATTATGCATGCGGCCCCATCTAGGTCCGAACCTCGATGTAATCCTTCCCGAAACCGGCCAGGAGAGGCTTCCGCCCGATGATGCCGCACCGGAGATTCTTCCATCGGATGACCCTCTCGAGGCTACCACGATGCGACTACTAGTCACTGGGGGTTTGCCCCCGGGAATAACGAGGGATTGCTTCACTTTCAGGGCATCAGGGTCCGCAATGGCGTTAGCCTCGACAATCTTATCCCGGCTGACGCCGTACCTCTTGGCAATAGTCCATACGGTATCGCCGCGGCTAACCTCGTGTATCACGCCTGTAACTGAAGGGAAAGTAAGGACCTGTCCGACCTTGAGTTTGTTGGGATTGGCCAACGAATTGGCCCAACTTATCGTCTCTATGCTCACTCCGTAGCTGTTTGCGATGGTCCATAAGCTTTCACCCTGCTCCACCCGGTGTGTAACAATGCTTGCTTGAGCCCGAGCGAACGATGAAGAGCTGCCTTGTTTCCCGGCGTCCAAGTCCAGGGCATTCGTCGCTGCAATGCTCGGGCCTATGAGCTCGCTCTCTGTTTTCAGGGTGGATATTATATTGGCACCAGGGTCCAGACGGGGCTTCCTCGGATACAATCCGCTTTCCCAGTCAGCAACCACATCGGACTTGGCTCCAAGTGCCGCCAGAAGTATCGTCCAGCTGCGGCTGAATATGGCTTTTACAAGTTCCAAAGCACCGGATCTGCGCATTACATCGGTGCTGAAGCTTACCTCATCAGAACCCGCTGCCATAGCGCCACAAGAAAATGTTGGCACGCAAAAAGAGATAACGAGCACGCACATAAACGCAGCTAATCCTTGTTTTGGCAACCGTCTCCCTCCAATAAGCCTGACTCCAAAGCCTCGTGGTTGATGGCCATATTACATATTATAACCACATGCGAGAAGAAGGTCATCCCTAAGCGTCGACTGCCTGTCCACGCCGATATTTCCGGACACATGAGAAGCCCAAGAAAATGAAACGAGGGGCTCATCAAGAGCTCACTGCTCCAGACGAGGAACTCTCAGATACTCCTTGACTTTGATTGCGGGATGCGCCTCACATTGAATTGTGCCAGTTTCGCACATTCTCGGCGAACTGGGATTTGCGGACTATGTTGATCAACTCTTCGTTGCTCTTTGTGCGCTGAATCCTGTCAATAAGCAGTTGAGTCATCTCCGTGGAACCAGTTGTGGCCATGGCCTTTCTCAGCAACCACATGGTCTCCAACTCTTCCGCGTCCATCAGAAGCTCCTCTTTTCTCGTTCCCGACTTGTTAATGTCAATAGCTGGAAAGATCCTCTTTTCCGCCAACTTTCGGTCGAGATGCAACTCCATGTTGCCAGTGCCCTTGAACTCCTCGAAGATGACCTCGTCCATTCTGCTGCCAGTGTCCACTAGCGCAGTGGCTATGATTGTAAGGCTGCCGCCTTCTTCGATGTTTCTCGCCGCACCGAAGAACCTCTTGGGGTGATGCAGAGCAGCCGGATCAACGCCTCCCGAGAGTGTTCGTCCTGACGGCGGTTCCTCGAGGTTGTATGCCCGTGCCAACCGCGTGATGGAATCGAGCAACACCAAAACGTCTTTCCCGTGCTCCGTGAGGCGCTTGGCGCGCTCCAGCACCATATCGGCAACGCGCACATGGTTCGAAGAGGGCTGATCGAAAGTTGAGGCCACAACCATGCCATCAACTGACCGTTCCATATCCGTGACTTCTTCGGGTCGTTCGTCGATGAGCAGAACGAGGAGGGTCAATTCAGGGTGGTTATACGTCAGAGCGTTTGCTATCTTCTTAAGTATCGTGGTTTTACCAGCTTTAGGCGCCGACACGATAAGGCCTCTTTGCCCCTTGCCGATGGGCGCCATGAGGTCTATGAGGCGCGTCGTCACATCCTTAGGATCATGTTCCAGCTTCAGTCGTTCATCAGGATAGACCGGGATGAGGTCCTCGAAATGAGATCTCCGCGCCGCTAATTCGGGATCGAGCCCGTTTACGGCCTCAACGCGGAGAAGCGCAAAATACTTCTCGCCGTCCTTCGGAGGACGGACCTGGCCTGACACCATGTCCCCTTTCCGCAAGCCAAACCTGCGAATCTGCGAAGGAGATATATAGATGTCGTCAGAGGTGGGGGTCATTTTCCCCACGCGCAGAAAGCCGAAGCCTTCTGGGAGCACTTCGAGTATCCCATCTGCCCACAGCGCGCCTTCCTTCTGAATGGCAGCTTTCGTTATCTCGAACGTGAGCTCCTGTTTTCGGAGTTGCGAGTGACCCGGAATCCCCAGCTGCTTTGCGATTTCATGAAGCGCAGGTACGGTCATCTTTTCCAATTCAGCAATATTCATCTGTGTTGCATCTTCCTTTCAGGATATATGCGCTAAAGGCAGAGCCATCCGGCGCGCAGGCTACCGCCGTGCGCTAAGGGAACTTCTATTGAGGCTATTTGATTGGGCATACTATTGGTTTTAGTGATGAGACTTGCTTGAAGCATTAGCTTGATCGCGAAGGTCCTCAACATGTCACAGAGACGCTATTCGCCACAGCAACAACAAAATCCTCCGGCGAAGCAACCTCACTAACCATTATTTCCACAGCACATTCATTCCATGACGACTATAAACTGCGCTTATCTCGATTTCGAGTATTCCATAGACTTGACAATAAATTCCCGAAACAGCGGGTGGGGCTTGCCGGGCCTCGACTTGAATTCGGGATGGTATTGCGTACCCACAAACCACGGATGATCCATCAACTCGAAAGCTTCGATCATGTCGCCCTCAGGGCTCGTCCCCGAGATCCTCATTCCGTATTCTGACAACACCTGCGCATACTCCCAATTCAACTCGTACCTTTGGCGGTGCCTCTCCTCTACAACGTTCTCACCATAAGCCTTCGCAAGCTTGGAAGCTGGGGCCAACACGCACGGGTATACCCCGAGCCTCATGGTGCCACCTATGTGCTCGATTTCACGCTGGTCAGCCATTAGCCGGGCCACAGGGTGCGGAGTACCAGGGTCAAATTCAGTGCTATTGGCGCCCGACAGCCCGCACACATTCCGAGCAAACTCGATGACGGCACACTGCATCCCCATACAAATGCCGAAGAATGGCACACCATGCTTACGAGCATAGCCTGCGGCCAAAATCTTCCCGCCGACACCGCGAGGCCCAAAGCCTCCTGGCGCAATTATCCCGTCGGCACCACGAAGCGCTTCCTCCGCGACGAGCTCGCTGGAAATGCTCTCTGAGTCCACCCAATTCAGGTCAACCTGCACGCCACAGTCGATTCCCGCATGACGTAAGGCTTCTACCACACTGAGGTAGGCATCGGGGAGCGACACATACTTGCCTACCAGGGCAATGCTGACGGAGTCTGAGAGATTTTTCGATTTCTTCACGAATTCGCGCCAACTGCACATATCGGCTCTGTTTTCAGAACACGGCAGTTCAAGCCTGCGAATGACTATCCTGTCAAGGCCTTCCTGCTCCAATATGAGCGGAACATCGTAGATCGAATCAGCATCGGGATTGAAGATGACTGCCTCCGGCTCAACGTCGCAGAATAGGGCTATCTTGTTCTTGATCTCGGGCGGAAGAATGCGATCGGACCGAGCCACGATAACGTCTGGTTGTATTCCTATGCTCCGCAGTTCTTTCACCGAATGCTGGGTTGGCTTCGTCTTGAACTCGCCTGCACAGGCAATATATGGCACGAGCGTGACGTGAATGTACATCACATTTTCGCGGCCCGCTTCAGTCCTGAGCTGGCGTGCAGCCTCCAGAAAAGGAAGGCTCTCAATATCACCCACAGTCCCGCCTATTTCCACAATCACGACTTCGGCGCCATCACGGCCCAGACGTGTTACCCTCTCTTTGATCTCGTTGGTAATATGGGGTATTACCTGGACAGTCCCACCAAGGTAGTCTCCACGTCTCTCCTTGGCAAGGACCGCAGAATAGATGCTTCCGGTAGTAACATTATTGTCGCGAGTGACATTGATGTCCATGAATCTTTCGTAGTGGCCAAGATCGAGGTCGGACTCAGCGCCGTCCTCGGTAACAAAGACCTCTCCATGCTGATACGGACTCATTGTGCCGGGGTCTACATTGATGTAGGGATCAAACTTGAGGGCCGCTACCTCGACGCCGCGCGCCTTGAGCAACCTTCCAAGGGATGCTGCAGTAATACCTTTGCCTAGTCCCGATACCACTCCGCCCGTAACAAAAACATACTTGGCCAACTAGCTGCCTCCTCTACCGGATGTCCACTAACCGAGTTCGTATTATATCACTAGGATTTGACTTTCACAACATGGCTGAACTTCTTTGAGTTTTTGTGCTGCGCTTTTTGCCTCGGGTCCAACCATCCGCTAACCCCTCTCAAGCCACAGCCAGCAAGGCTTCGGATGACGAAAGCACGTTCTCCATGAGAAGCATCTCGAGCATAATGCAAGTATTACAAAAGGCGATAACGTTCAATAAGTGAGGAAGACGCTGAACAGGCTGCAAGCAACATGTGTTTCACTGCCGATAAGGCAATCACAGGACTAAGCAGACCGCAACAAATCTCTGCCCCTCGAGTTTGTACTGCCGCTGGGGGACTGCTAAGGTCTTTTACTTGTAACTTTGGCCTTCGGTAGAAGCCTAGGGAAGCGCCGTGCGGCGTGGAGCCGGCCAAGGTTCACCGCGGGGGCAAGCAGGTTTTGCAGACCAGTCCCATTTTTAGACATTTGCGATCGCAAAGCGTTCAAAAACTAGACGGTAGCGGTCTAAAACTTAGACACTTGCCTGCGCTCCAAGCCAATATATGGGTATACGCACTCCTGCATAGTCATTTATCCCCGGAAACTGACCCCTTATGCCATTAGCTTCCGGATTATCCCTGCCTAAGATTGACTCCCGACTTCAAGCGGCTAAAATCTAGACGGGGCCAGTCCAAAACTTAGACACCCGCGCCCGAAAAGCGACTAAATAATAGACACATTCCTTGAAAGCAGGCCCAAGTTGCCCTTTCATATGAGTGCGTTGAATGCATAGCGCTGCCGGAGCGCTCACACGGATCTCACGGTCGGGAGCGTATGCGCGTCGCTTTCGTGGTTGTACAGAAGACGGTTGCCTGCGAGCGTCGAACCGGGATTTCGATCTACCCTGGCTTTGCCCCCGGGGATCATATCCCGGCGCGGCTGAATGCTGCGGGCGTCTATGGCTAAGGCCAAGATGCGTACGTTGTCGATGCACAAATGCGAACCGATTACCGCACTGCGACACAGGTGCAAAGATGTGTCTACGCCTAGCAGACATCATATGGCAGGCTAACCGATAGCGCAACAACTGTCGGAAGTTACCTAGTCGGGTGCCTGAGCTGTCTTTCACCTCAGTCGCACACGATCTGAAGCGCCATAGGTACTGCACATGGACTCATCGCAGGCAGGTCGCTACTTTGCGGCAATTTCTCAGACACGTTATTGCCGGTCTATCAGTCTTTTCGACCATGGGGCAGACAAGGAAATCGGCGCTGCGTCGGACCAAGATACAAAAAACAGGACTCGTCAGCAAAGCTGTCCAGCCTCTAGCCACGTCGCAACCGCAAGTAATCAGTCTTTGAACATAGGCTGACCAAGGCCTAGACATTTTCCCTCCCGCCGATCCAATACATAGGCTTATGCGTTTCCGTATAGTTGTCGATTGCCTGAAACCGTCTCAGTATGCCATAGATTCCCTGGTCATCTCTGCCGGCAAAGTGACCGGTTGTGACCACATCGAAAGCTGTGGAACCCATTCTCGCCCTCGATTGCAAAAGCGTGCCGGCGATTTGACGCTCGTTTTTCTTCCGCCACAATCCTGTAGACGGCTACTCGTAGTTGACCAACACCGCAGTCAGTTCTCGCGGGAGTTCTGACGCGCTTATCACGTAAGTCCGGCCGGGAGCTTGCTCAACGTGGGAAATCTGCGACAGGAAGAATTCAGGCCCGTCCAGTTCCATCTTGAGCGCAGGCGTCTGATAGTGCATGGGCACTACGATCTTGGGAGAAAGCTTTCTCACGAACTCAAGAGCTCCATCGCCATCCAGAGTGTATGTCCCACCTACAGGCACGAGCAACACATCAACATCGCCTATCTTGTCCATCGTATCGGCGGAAGGTATGTGCCCCAGATCGCCTGCATGGCAAATGGAGATCCCATCCGTCTCTATAACAAAGACCGTGTTGAGGCCGCGCAACGCCCCAGACTTCGTATCGTGGAACGTCTTTATCCCCCTAATCCGCGCAGTCCCGATGGTCTCGTCGACTTCGCCGGTGAGAACCTTGGGAAGTCCCTTCACAACCTTTACGCAGTTGTGGTCGAAATGATCATGGCTCACCGTAACCACGTCGGCTTCAACTGCGGGAAGCTCGTAGCCCACCCTTTCATCGAAAGGATCAGTCAGTATCCTCAGCCCAGCGCCGGTCTGGATCATGAAGCAGGCATGTCCAAACCATGTAATGGCCACCTGACCATCTGAAGACGAATGCCCGTTCATATTAGCCAGTTGGGCCATTTTCTCCACCTCCAATTCTCTTGCAAGTTTTTCTCGTCCACTCATCCTTGCCGCATCGTATCTCTGGAGCGCTCTTACTGTAGCAAGGTTTCGGTAAATCGAAGCAAA
>Ga0208564_1004046_pt1 | contig 10301 bp, 9 predicted proteins | sample AD_UKC073_MetaG_FD_184439 | JGI IMG/M metagenome (GOLD analysis project Ga0208564, IMG submission 184439) | Active sludge microbial communities of municipal wastewater-treating anaerobic digesters from USA - AD_UKC073_MetaG (SPAdes) (version 2) | ecosystem: Engineered > Bioreactor > Anaerobic >... | reverse complement strand
GGTCCGAGACGGTGCGTCGGCTGCACCAGCCGGTCTTCCGCAGCATGATCATGCGTGCCTACGAAATGCGCTGCGCGGTGTGCGCGCTGCGGCACAGTGAGTTGCTCGATGCCGCGCACATCATCGAGGACCGTCACGAACTCGGAGTGGCCGCCGTTCGAAATGGACTGGCGCTGTGCAAGATTCACCACGCGGCATACGACTCGCGGATCTTGGGAGTGTCACCCGACCTCGTGGTGGCGATCCGCGCGGACATCCTCGAAGAGACCGATGGGCCGCTGCTGGAACACGGGCTCAAGCGGCTGCACGGCCAACCGCTGCGGAAGGTGCCTCGGCGAGTGACTGAGCGCCCAGACCGGGAGTTGCTGGCGCTGCGGTTCGAGCGTTTCCTCGCCAGTTGACTCGACCCGCACGTCCACCCGACGCAAGCAGGGCACGGCACGCCGGGAAACCTTCCAACTCGCCGCGTTTGACGTGGTCGGAGGGCCCAACCCGCCGGGAAACTCCCCGACTCGCCGTCAAAGCCGACGCCTCAGACCCCGGCACGCCGGGAAACTTTCCGACTCGCCGTGTTTGACCGGGGTGGGCGGGTCGATACCCCCGCGAAACCTTCCGACCCGCCGTGTTTGACGCGGGTCGCGGGCGCGGGCGCGGGCGCGGGCGTCGGCGTCACCTGCGTCGTCGCCACCGTTTGCAGGACCAATCCGGTCGCCACCAGGGCCAGGCCGAACACGCCGTTCACCGGTAACGCTTCACCGAGCACGAGCACGCCGAGCACCGTCGCGGTGAGCGGGTCGCCGAGCAGCAAGGTGGACGCCGGACCGGCCGACATCGAGTGCATCCCCACGACCGGCAGCACGTTGGCCAGGGCCATCGTCACAACGCCGAGGTAGAGCGCGACCAGCGCGCCGCGCGGCGAGAGCACCCAACCCAGCGGCTGGGTCAGCACGAGCGGAGCAATGAAGACAGAACCAAGCAGGTAGGCAGCCGCAGGCATCTCGACCGCATGGTCACCGCGATCCAGCCCTACCTTCGCCGCCACCATGTAGCACGCCGAGCCGAACCCGGCCGTGCACGCCATGAGCACCCCGACCCCCGGCCCGTCCAGTCCTTCCTCCAGCGCAAGCTGCCCCATCGACCGGACGATCAGGCCGGTGACCGCAACCGCCGTGGCCAGCAACCACAGGCGAGTCGGCCTGTGCCCGAGCATCAACCAGCCGAGCAGCCCCGCGAACCCCGGCACCGCGCCGACCGCGAGCAACGTGCTCAGGGCGACCCCGGCCCGATCGACCGCTCCGAAGAAGAGCGGCTGATAGGCGGCGGACGTCACCGCCATCACCCACACCGTCGGCCGCATCAGCAGCGCGGGCACATTGCGCCACGAGCCGCCGACCAGCGGCAACACCGCCAGCAAGACGGCCGACCCGATCATCAGGCGCATCCCGCCGACCGTGGCGCTGTTCGCCGATGCCGGGGCGAACGCGGCCGCGGTGCCGGCACTGCCGAGCATGATCGCCCCGCCGAGCACGAGCGCAACCGCGCGAGGAGTCGACAGCCTCCCACTGGGGATGCCCCAAGCACTCACCGGCGCGCCTTCCGTGTCGAACTGCTGGTATGCCGTGCGGCTGGGTGCGGTGGGCTGAAGGCCGCACAGCCGGTATGCCGTGCGGCCGGACGCCGAGAAGGACGACGCCGGGGCGCCGGACTCCCAAAGACCGAGTCATGACGATAGGGCGTTCGCCGCGACAGCCGATTGCGAAGTTTGCCGACAAGGCCCGCAGAAGAGCACGATTCAGCTGTGGACGCCATCGATCGCGCAATATTGCGCCACCTCCGCCAGGATGCCCGCCTGACGAACACCGACTTGGCCGACCTGGTGGGGCTCACGCCGTCCCCCTGCCTACGCCGGGTCAGACGTCTGGAAGCGACCGGCGTGATCCTCGGTTACCACGCGTCGGTGGCGCCACATGCGGTCGGACGCGGCTTTGAGGTGCTCGTCGACCTCGAGTTGACCGATCAGGCTCAGGCCACCGTCACCCGGTTCGAAGCCGCCCTCGTCGCCTTCGACGAGGTGATCGAGGCCCGCCGGATGTTCGGAGCCCCGGACTATCACGTGCTCGTCGCGACCGTCGACCTCCCGGCATACGAGCGGTTCGTCACGACCAAACTCATGGCGCTGCCCGGACTGGCGCGATTGCAGTCGCGCTTCCCGATGAAGGCCCTCAAACTCGACGTCCCCACGCAGTCGCCGTAGAGAAGCAGGAGCGAAAAGGTTGCTATAGCGACCGTTTCACTCCCTCATCCTCACACAGGGCCAGGGCCAGGACCCGGCTCAAGCCGACCCGGAGTCACTCCCGGACCAGCCGATCAGCTCGACGATCCGGAACACCAGCACCCGGTCGAACGGCTGGTCTCGATAGTGCGGATAACGCTCAGCCAACAACCGCGACAGAGCCCGAGCATCAGCGTCAGCATCGACATCAGCACCGGATTCGCCTGTCTGCCAATGGAGTTGGGCCCGCACCCACCATAACCGCGTCCAGTCGACCGGATCCCAGTGATCAACGAGCAAGGTGGCCCGGGGATCGGCGAGCAGGTTGCGCTCGCGCTGCAACGGCCCGCTCGCCTTGGGCTTGACCCGGTCGACGGGGATTCCGACCAGGCCCTGGGGGTGCACGGCATACACGACCGGCACGGCATCGGCACCGCGCCGTGCGTGCACGGTCGCGAGCACCCCGTGGTCGGATGCCGTGAGCCGCCGCAGGGCCTCGTCTCCGGTCAGTCGCATGCCAGCGCCGGACAGGGTTGGCGCAGTCAGCGCTGGGCGGGCACGAGTTCGCGCACCCCAGGGAGCACCTGCTCGGCGAAGGTGCTCAGGAAGCGCTCCTGGTCGTGGCCGGGTCCGTGCAGGACCAGATGGGTGAAGCCGAGATCGGTGTAGAAGCGCAGCGCCTCGACGACCTGCTCGGGTCGGGACGCGACGATCCAGCGCTTGGCGACCTGCTCGATCGGCAGCTCGTCGGCGGCTCGCTCCATCTCGGCGGGGCTGTGGATCGAGTGCTTCTGCTCGGCGGTGAGCGAGAGCGGCGCCCAGAAGCGACAGTTCTCCAGGGCCCGCTCCGGGTCCGGGTCCCAGGACAGTTTGATCTCGATCATCCGGTCGATGACGCCCGGGTCGCGCCCGGCCGCAGCCAGGCCCTCGTCGACGGCGGGCACCAGCTCATCGGCATACAGCTCGCGGCCCTTGCCCGAGGTGCAGATGAAGCCGTCGGCAACCCGCCCGGCATACCGAGCAACGACCGGGCCGCCGGCCGCGACGTACACCGGCACCGGCGCCTCAGGTCGGTCGTAGATCGCGGCGTCCTCGGTGCGGTAGTAGTCGCCGGCGAAGCTGACCCGGTCCTCGGTCCACAACCGCCGCATGAGCGTGATCGCCTCGCGCAGCCGGGCAAAGCGCTCCTTGAAGGCCGGCCACTGGCCCTCGGCGACCGACCCGACGGCGACCTCGTTGAGCGCCTCGCCGGTGCCGACGCCGAGCATGACCCGGCCCGGCGCGAGGCAGGCCATGGTCGCGAAGGTCTGCGCCATGACCGCCGGGTTGTAACGGAAGGTCGGGGTGAGCACCGAGGTGCCGACGAGCACCCGCTCGGTGCGGGCCAGCACCCACGGCATCCAGGCCAGCGCGTTCGGCGCGTGCCCGCCCGCCAGCCGCCAGGGCTGGAAATGATCGGAGACGGTGACCGAGTCCAGGCCGAGTTCCTCGGCGCGCACGGCATACCGGCCGAGTTCCAGCGGCGCGAACTGTTCCGCCGAGGCCTTGTAGCCGATCCGGAGCGGGGGCGAGTTCGGAGGCGAGCTCGGGGGCGAGTTCGGCGGTGTCACGGGGACCTTTCCAGCGCGTATGCCGTGGGGCGGGCTGCCCCGTCGTCGGCTGCCATGTCGGCGCCCGCGAGCGCGAGCGCCTCCCGAGCATCATGCGGCACGGCGACCGCTGGCGCCGAACTGCGCTGCTCGTGCCACGCCAATCCGACGACTGCGGCCAGCAGGATCGCGAACCCGGCCCACTGCGAGGCGGTCGGCTTGGCACCGAGGAAGGCGACCCCGACGACGACGGCCGAGAGCGGGAAGGCGAGTTCGGCGAGGGTGGCCCGCGAGGCGGGCGTGTGACCGAGCGCTCGGTAATAGAGGGCGAGCGCCAGCAGCCCGGGGATGAGCGCGAGCAGGACGATGCTGCCGGCGGCATCCCAGCCGACGGCCAGCGGTGTCGAGGTGACCGTCGCCGTGATCGCGAGGGTGACGAAGCCGATCGAGAAGCGCAGCGCGGTGAGGTCGGCGAAGGTGAGCTCGGCTCGTGCGGCGCGCCCGAGCACGGTGCCCGCCGCCCACAGGGATGCGGCGCCGAGCGCGAGCAGGGCCGCTTGGGCGCTGGAGACGCTCACCGACAACGGCGAGGCGAAGGCCATCAGCCACGCCCCGAGCAGGGCGGGCGCCGCGAACCAGGCGTAGGCGATGCGGACCCGCTCCCGGAGCAGGACTGCGGCCAGGGCGACGGCGATGAGCGGCTGGAGTTTCTGGAGCACTTGCGGCGTGATCGGGTCCCCGGCCCGGAAGGCTGCAGTGAACAGCACCGTGGCCAGCGCCGACGATCCCGCACCGATGACGAGCACGCTGAGCTGGGTGCGCCGCGAGGCAGTGCGCAACCGGCGCAGCCCTGGGACGAGCCACCATAGGGTGACCAGGGTGAGCACCAGGTGCTCCCAGAACACGACTGTGAGAGAGGGATATTGGCGCGACAGGGGTCCACGCCATATCGACGAGATGCCCCAGAACGAGGCGGCGACCGCGACCAGCCAGGTACGGTCGCCGACTCGGGCAACGCGGGGTGCCGCCATGCTCAGGAGGCCTCGACCTTGGGCATGATCTCCTCCACCAAACGCTTGAGGTCGTCCATCGTCTTGGAGACCGGCACATCGGCGAAGGGGGGCCACAGCAGCGGCATGGTCAGCCCGGCCTCCTTGTAGCGCTTGAGCATGTCGGTGATCTGCCCGGCCGTGCCCACCAGGATGTTGGACACCTTGCCGTTGTCCGACTGGTCGACCTCGGTGTCGGTGATGGTGAACCAGATCATGCTGCACATGTCCAGGTCGTCGATCGAGCGGCCGAGGGCCTCGAGCTCGCCGGCGATCGCGGTGCGCCACTCGGTGAGCTCGCGCGGGGTGTCCTGGATGCCGATCCAGCCGGCGAGGTCGTATTTCGCGATCCGGTTGGCCGACCGCTTCGGGTCGCGCAGGCCGCTGAAATAGATCGGAGGGTGCGGCTTCTGCACCGGGTGGTGGCCGAAGCCACTGGCCTCGAAATCGGCGAACTCGCCGTGGTATTCGAAGGTGTCGTTGGTCCAGATGCCCTTGCAGATCTCGATCGTCTCGCGCACGTGGGCGTGCCGGCGCGGGAACAGGTGGGTGGCGCTCGCCGCGGCGAACTCCTCGGGCATCCAGCCGGCGCCGATGCCGACGTTGAGCCGCCCGCCGGAGAGCTGGTCGATCGTCGCGCACTCGGCGGCGAAGACACCGGGCGACCGGTAGGGCGTGTCGGTGATGCTCATGCCGAAGCGCAGCTTCTTCGTGCGGGCGGCCAGCCACGGCAACAGCGGCCAGCCCTGCAACCACTGACCGGTCGATGCCACCGGCAACTGCTTGGGGAAGGCGGTCATCATCCCGAAGGGATAGGTGAGTTCGCCGCGGTCGGAGGCCTCCGGCACGACGATGCGGTCGAGGGTCCACACCGAGTCGAAGTCGAGCTCTTCGGCGAGGTCGGTGAGGTCGGCGAGCTCCTGCACGGTGACGTGATTGCGGAAGTTCGGCAGGTAGAGGGCGAGTTTCATGCGGGCGTCTCCTTCGCAAGGTCCAGCGAGGTCGTGATGGACGGTCCGAGTGCGTCACGACCAGAGTCCAAGCTGACGCGCCCCCGGACAATGGGTTGCGTCCTCATGGTTTGCTCAACGCTGGAGCGGCGCGGCCCCCGCTGCCGCCGCTGCCCCGCTGCCGCCGAACTGCGCGCTTACCGGTGGGTGAGGTCGAGCGCGGCGCGCACGATGCCGTCGGTGTCGAGGCCTTGATAGCGGTAGACGCTCTCCAGGTCACCGGACTGGCCGAACTCGGTCACCCCCAGGTGCACGGCAGGAGACTGGGTGACCGCAGCGAGGAACGCCAGTGTGTGCGGATGCCCGTCGAGCACGGTGACGATCGGAGCGCTGCGCTCGCGAGGGAAGAGCGCGTCGAGGATCGCCGTCGGGTGCGCGCCTCGCCCGCGGCGGGCCTGGTGAGCGCGGAAGAGCAGGTCGGCGCTCGTGATGCAGACGACGTCGGTCGGTATGCCGGCCGCGTCCAGTCGATCTGCGGCGGCGAGCGCCTCCGGAGTGGGTGCCCCCATGACCGCGATCGTCACGGCCGGCTGCGCCACCCGACGCACGGCATACCCGCCGGCGACGACCTGCTGGCGACGGCGTTCGCGCGCGGCCGGGTCGGTGGGCACCGCGGCCAGGCCCTGGTCGATGGCCCGCGTCGACAGGCGTAGGTAGGCCGAGCCGCCCCCCGGCTGCCCGAGCCGGCCCATGGCGGCCAGCAGGCACCATTCGGTGTCGAGGGCAAAGGCCGGTTCGTATGCCGTGCAGCCGGGCTGCTCCAACCCGATCGACGGGGTGACGATCGACTGGTGCGCCCCGCCCTCGGGAGCCAGGGTGACCCCCGAAGGCGTGCCGACCAGGATCGACTGCCCACCGGCATACATGCCGAAGGACCATGGCTCCAGCGCCCTGGTGACGAACGGGTCGTAGACGACGCCGATGGGCAGCAGGGGTTGGCCCCAGCGGTCCCAGGTCGTGCCGAGTTCGCCGAGCAGGCAGACCAGGTTGGTCTCGGCGATGCCGAGCTCGATGTGCTGACCGGTCGGCCGCTCGCGCCAGTGCAGGATCGTCTCGCCGTCGTCGGCGAACCAGTCGGTGCGCTCGGCGACCGACCAGACTCCGTGCTTGTTGACCCAGCCGCCGAGGTTGGTGCTCGAGCTGACGTCGGGTGCGACGGTGACGATGCGGCGGCCGACCTCGGGGGCGGCGCGGGAGACCTCCATGAGGGTGCGTCCCAGGGCGGTCTGGGTGTTGGTCCGGCCGGTCATCGTGCGGCCGAGGTCAGTGGGGACGAGGGGCGGGGAGATCACCTCGACGGGATCGCGGCGCAGTCGCGCGGCCGCCTGCAGACACGCCTCGGCCACGGCTGAACCCGGGGCCGGCCGGACCCAGGGCGCGTCCAGGTCGCGACCCAGCCGGGCGGCAAGCTCGCGCATCTGCGCCTCGGTGAGCAGCGCCGAGTGGTTCTGCGGGTGCCCTTCGGTGGGCAGTCCATAGCCCTTGACGGTGTAGGCGATGATCGCCGTGGGCCGGGTGTCGTCGATGGCCGCGAAGGTGCGGCTCAGCGCCTCGTGGTCGTGACCGCCGAGTCGGCGCAGCGCCGCGTGGACGGTCGCCGCGTCGTGTCCTGCAAGGAACTCCCGCAGCGCCTCGGTCTCGGGGCCGTCGCCGGGCAGCAGGGCGAGCATCTGCTCCGGGGTGCGTCGCAGCAGCCGTTGGTATTCCGCATTGCCCATGCCGTCGATCCGGCGGCGCAGCGCGTCACCACCAGGGGCGGCGAACAACGCCTCGAGCGCGGCACCGTATTTGACGGTGAGGACCTGCCAGCCGGCTGCCTCGAAGATCGCCTCGAGGCGGCCCGATCCCATCGTGGGGAGCACCCGGTCCAGGGACTGCCGGTTGAAGTCGATGAGCCAGACGACCTCCCCGAGGCCGGCGACCGTGGGATCGAGCACTGCCTCCCAGACCGCGCCCTCGTCGAGTTCGGCGTCACCGACCAGGCTGTATTGCCGCCCGATCCGCTGCGGCGAGACGACACTGTCGACATACCGCTTGGCGATGGCTCCCCAGATCGGAGCGGTGGCCCCGATGCCGACCGATCCCGTCGAGTAGTCGGCCGGCACCGGGTCCTTGAGTCGGGACGGGTAGCTCTGCAGCCCGCCGAACTGGCGCAGTGTCGTGAGGTGCTCCTCGTCGAGCTGACCGAGCAGGTATTCGATGGCGTGCAGCACCGGGGAGGCGTGCGGCTTGACCGACACCCGGTCGTCGCTGCGCAGGTGCTCCAGGTAGAGGCTCGTCATGAGCGTGACCATCGACGCGCTCGATGCCTGGTGACCGCCGACCTTCATCCCGGACGGGTTGGGCCGCACCCGGTTGGCGTGGTCGACGATGGCCACCGACAACCACAGCACGAGATCGTCGATCTCGGCCAAGACGTCCAGTGCCGGTGGGGGTGCGGCGGCGCGTGGCGCCGTCTGGATCTCGGTCACTTCGGATCCCACAGCGAGTGATAGGCGTTGATCGCGGGCTGGCCGCCGAGGTGGGCGTACAGGACGTTCGAGGTCGCGGGGATGTCCTTGGTCTGCACCAGGTCGATGAGGCCGGCGAGTGACTTGCCCTCGTAGACCGGGTCGGTGATCATCGCCTCGAGCTGGGCACCCAGGGCCATGGCCTCCATCGTGGAGTCGACCGGTATGCCGTAGAGGTCGCCGGCCCAGCCCTCCAGGACCTGGATCTCGTCGTCGCGCAGGTCCCGGCCGAGTTCGATGAGATCAGCCGTATGCCGTGCGATCCGGGCGACCTGGTCGCGGGTCTTGTCCAGCGTCGCCGACGCGTCGATGCCCAGGACTCGACGCTTGACGCCGGTGAGCTCCTCGAGGGCGGCGAAGCCGGCGATCATGCCGGCGTGGGTCGAGCCGGTGACCGTGCACACGATGATCGTGTCGAAGTGGACGCCGATCGCCTTCTCCTGCTCGGCCACTTCGAAGGCCCAGTTGGCGAAGCCGAGACCACCGAGGGGGTGCTCGCTGGCGCCCGCGGGGATGGGGTAGGGCTTGCCGCCGGCGGCTTCGACCTCGGCCAGCGCGTCCTTCCAGGAGTCGCGGATGCCGATGTCGAAGCCGTGCGGGTCCAAACGCGAGTCGGCGCCCATCATCCGGGAGAGCAGGATGTTGCCGACCTGGTCGTTGGTCGGGTCGTCCCACGGCACCCACTTCTCCTGGACGAGGCGGCACTTCATGCCCAGGTGGGCGGCGACGGCCGCAACCTGGCGGGTGTGGTTGCTCTGGTAGCCACCGATCGACACGAGGGTGTCAGCGCCGCTGGCGAGCGCGTCGGGGACGATGTATTCGAGCTTGCGAACTTTGTTGCCGCCGAAGGCCAGCCCGCTGTTGCAGTCCTCGCGCTTGGCCCAGACCTGGGCACCCCCGAGGTGATCGGACAGCCGCCGCAGGTGGTGGATCGGGCTCGGGCCGAAGGTGAGCTGGTGGCGGGGGAACTGGTCGAGCTTCATGGGGATCTCCTTGTCTGGCAGGGATTCTCGCGGGGGTGGTGGTGTGTGGCTGAGCGGGTGGTGCCTTAGAGCAGGGCCTGCAGGCCGTCCCAGGTCCGGTCGCTCACATCGGCTGCGGCCGTGGCCTCCCCGGCCTCGCAGAGGTCGACGAGCCGGGCATGCAGGTCGACCGAGCCGCGGCCGGCGTGTGAGGCGAACCGGAGCCGCTCCAGCCGACGGATCATGGGGGTGAACTGGTCGAGCACGGCGGCGAGGGCCGCGTTGCCGGCCAGCTCGACGAGCACTCCGTGAAAGTCGTCGTCAGCGTGCAGCGCGGCCTCGACGTCACCCCGCTCGATGGCGGCGCGAAAGCGCTCGTTCGCTGCCCGCATCTCGGTCAGGTGCGTGGGAGTGACCTGGGTGATCGCGGTGGTCACGGCGAGCCGGTGCATCGCCGCGACGACGGCCTGGGCGTCGCGAATGGCGGCGGGGTCGATGGCCGCGATTCGGGTGCTGCGTCCGGGGGTGGCTTCGACGAGGCCCGCGTCCGCGAGTTTGAGCAAGGCCTCACGCACCGGGGTCCGGGAGACCCCGAGCCAGGAAGCCAACTCCTGATCGCGCACGACCTCGCCCGGTGCGAGCGTGCCGTCGACGATCGCGGTCTGCAGCTGGGCATGCACGCCCTGGCGCAGCAACGGTGGCCGAATGTCGGCTCGACGGGTGGGAACGGGCATGCGCAATATATTGCATGCAGTCAGGGCGGACCGTCAAGGCGTGACCGGCGGCTTCGGTGAGGGAAGCCGCACTCCGCTGAGGGTCCAACCTCACCGGAGCGCGGCCAACCTCACCGAACCTCCTCCGACGATCAGCAGACCTCCTCCGAAGATCAGCGGTCCTCTGCCGCTGGCT
>Ga0208564_1004043_pt1 | contig 10304 bp, 12 predicted proteins | sample AD_UKC073_MetaG_FD_184439 | JGI IMG/M metagenome (GOLD analysis project Ga0208564, IMG submission 184439) | Active sludge microbial communities of municipal wastewater-treating anaerobic digesters from USA - AD_UKC073_MetaG (SPAdes) (version 2) | ecosystem: Engineered > Bioreactor > Anaerobic >... | reverse complement strand
GCCGCGGCGTACCTGCAGGCTCACGCCGCGGATCGCCTTGATCGGGCCATAGGAGCTCTCGACGTTGAGCAGCTTCAGCACGGGCTGGTCGCTGATGGCAGGAGGCATGGTGCTCATGCGGCCTCCCTGCGCAATGACGACACATCGTCCACCGAGCCCAGATAGGCTTCCACCACACCCGGATCAGTCTGCACCTCACGCGGGGTGCCCATGGCCAGCACCTCGCCCTGGTTCATGGCCAGCACGCGGTCCGAGACCTTGCTCACCAATGTCATGTCATGTTCGACCATCAGCACCGTGATGCCCAGGTCGTTCTTGATGTCCTGGATCCAGAAAGCCATGTCTTCTGTTTCTTCCACATTCAGCCCGGATGACGGTTCATCCAGCAGCAGCAGTTTGGGCTCGGTACACAGCGCGCGCGCCATTTCCACCACCTTGCGCACGCCGTAGGGCAGCCCGGCCACGAGCGAGTCGCGGTAGTGCTGCAGGTCCAGCAGCTCAATGACTTCCTCGGCCTTCTCGCGGGATTTCAGCTCTGTCTCGCGCGCCTTGGAGGTGAAGAACAGGTCTTGCCACAGGTTGGTGCTGCGGTGGGTGTGGCGTCCAATCAGCAGGTTGTGCAGCACACTGGCATGCTCGAACAGCTCAATGTTCTGGAAGGTCCTGGCAATGCCCAGGGACGCGACGTTCTGCGGTGGCTGGTCGGTCAGCTTGAGCATGCCCTTGGGGCCGAGGTAGTCGATGGTGCCACTGGTTGGCGTGTAGATGCGGCTGATCAGGTTGAACACCGTGGTCTTGCCCGCGCCGTTGGGGCCGATCAGCGTGAACACCTCACCCTGCTTGACATCGAAGCTCACCTTGTTGACAGCGAGCACGCCGCCGAAGCGCACGCTCAGGTCTTTGGCGGAGAGTAGGGTTTCATTCATAAGTACAAGCCTTGAACGCCGCAGGGCCGCCCCAAGGCGTGAGGGCCCCCTTGGGGGGCAGCGAAGTACACGCAGTGACAAGCGTGGGGGCGAGGTATTTCATTTCAGCCTGTCCGATTTCTGGAAGGATTTCTGCCGCTTGAACATGCCCTTGCGGTAGAACGGGAACATTTGCAGGTAAGTGCGGATCTTGAGCCAGCGGCCATACAGACCCATAGGCTCAAACAGCACGAAGGCAATGAGCACCAGGCCGTACACGAGACCCTGCAGTCCCGGGGCCTGCCCGATGACGGCGGGGAGGTAGTCCTTGGACAGGGAAATCACCTGCGGCATGGAAATCAGGAAGATGGCGCCCAGAAACGCGCCATGCACCGAACCCACGCCGCCAATCACGATCATCAGCAGCAGGTCAATCGACTGCAGGATGTTGAACTGGTCGGGCGAGATGAACTGCAGCTTGTGCGCGTACAGCGCGCCCGCCACGCCAGCCAGTGCGGCCGACAGCGCAAACGACAGCGTCTTGTAATACGCCAGATGGATGCCCATGCTCTGCGCGGAAATTTCCGAATCGCGGATCGCCACAAACGCGCGCCCGGTAGGTGAGCGCAGCAGGTTCAGGATGCCCAGGGTGGCCGCCACGGTAATCACCAGACACAGGAAGTAGAACTGCTCACCCGTAGAGATGACCCAGCCGAAGATGTCCGGGTGCTTGATGTGGATGCCGGCATTGCCACCGGTGACCGATTCCCACCGCGCCAGCACTTCCTCCACGATGAAGCCGAAGGACAACGTGGCAATACCGAGGTAAATGCCTTTGACCCGCAGCGCTGGCAACCCCACGATCAGCCCGACTGCGGCAGACAGACTTGCGGCGCACGCCAGTGCCAGGGGGAAAGGCAGCCCCATGTTGGTCAGGACCGCATGCGTGTAGGCACCTACCCCCAGGAAAGCTGCATGGCCCATGGAGAAGAGCCCGGTAAAGCCCGCCAGCAGCATCAGCCCCAGGCCGGCGATGGAATAGATCAGTACAAACGTCAGCTGCGCCAGCCAGTATTCGGCAAACAGCCAGGGCGCTGCCACCATGAGCAACAGCAATGCGCTGTACCAGAACACGTGGCCGCCATGTTTGGCGAGCTTGATGTCCTGCGCGTAGTCGGTCTTGAAGATGAAACGCATGTCAGACTTTCTTGCGCAGTTTTTCGCCAAACAAGCCGTTGGGCTTGACCATCAGCATCAGCAGCACCACGATGTACGCGGCGGTGTCCTTGAAGCCATCGGGCAGGTAGAAGCCTGAAAGCGACTCCACAATGCCAATCAGCAGGCCCCCCACGATGGCGCCTGGCAGGCTGCCAAAGCCCCCCACCACAGCGGCCGGAAATGCCTTCAATCCAATGAATCCCATGTTGGCGTGCACAAAGGTGATGGGCGCCAGCAGCAGCCCGGCAATGGCTGCCACCGCAGCGGCCAGGCCCCAGGCAATGCCATTGAGCCGCTGCACCGGAATGCCCATGTAATACGCCGCCAGCTGGTTTTGCGACGCAGCCTGCATCGCGATGCCCAGCTTGCTGTAGCGGAACAGTGCGAACAACAGCACGCACAGCACGGCCGTGGCACCAATCACTGCCATGTGTTCCACGTTGAGCACCAGTGCACCCACGCCCATTTCGTTGCCGCCAATCTTCCAGATCTCATCCTTGTAGGGCACGGGCAGCGCCTGCGTATCGGTACCGATACCGGGAATCATGGTGATCAGGCCGCGCGCTACATAGCCGATGCCGATGGTCAGCATCACGATGGAAAACGCGGGCTGCCCCAGAATGGGGCGAATCACCAGGCGCTCCAGCACAATGCCAAACACCGCCATGGCTGCAATGGAACTCAGCACCGCCAGCCAGTAGGGAAAGCCCAGCATGGTCATGGCGACCAGTCCGCAGAATGCGCCCAGCATCATCAGTTCGCCCTGGGCGAAGCTGACCGTCTCGGTTGCCTTGTAGATGAGCACAAAGCCCAGCGCAATCAATCCGTAGATGCACCCCTGCGCAACTCCGCTGATCACGAGTTGAAGAAACTGCACGTTGTCTCCTGTTGTTCTGTGGCCCGGTTATATCGGGCATTGCAGTGATCGTTGATAGGGTTGTCACTGATTCCCCTGTCACTCGGGGGACTATGTAATGAACCGCATGAGCAATGCAGTGTCAGTGACAACGCGTGGAAGCATCACATTAGTAACCCTGAACAGGCCCGATGTTCGCAACGCTGTCGACGCGGATACCGCGCAGCTGCTGTACGACGCATTCGTGTCATTCGATGAAGACCCCAATTCACGTGTGGCTGTTTTCCACGGAGCCCATGGTCACTTCTGTGCCGGCTGGGACCTGCAGGCCGGCGCCCGGCTGGCCCAGCAGGGTGTCAGCACCCGCGATGCGTTTTCCGGGTTGAATTTTTCTCCTGCCGACTATGCGCAGGCGGGCAACAGTAGCGCAGGGCCACAAGGCCCCATGGGCCCTTCGCGCCTGATGCTCAGCAAGCCCGTCATTGCCGCAGTCAGCGGGGCCGCGGTGGCGGGTGGCATGGAGCTGGCGCTGTGGTGCGATATGCGTGTGATGGAAGACGATGCCTACTTCGGCGTGTTCTGCCGCCGCTTTGGTGTGCCGCTCATTGACGGTGGAACGGTGCGCCTGCCGCGCCTGATCGGCATGGGCCGCGCCATGGACCTGATCCTCACCGGGCGCAAGGTCGAATCCACCGAAGCGCTGGCCATGGGGCTATGCAACCGCGTGGTGCCCACAGGTGCAGGGCTGGAAGCAGCGGTGGCACTGGCCGAGCAGCTGGCCGGCTTTCCGCAGCAGACCATGCTGGCCGACCGCGCCAGTGCCTATGCACAGTGGGATATGGATCTGCCCCATGCACTGCACCAGGAGTGGGAGCGCGGCAAAGCCTGCATTGCGTCGGGGCTGGAAGGGGCGGGGCGCTTTGCCGCCGGCGCGGGGCGGCACGGTAAATTTTAGCTAAATTGGCCTCTGGCCCCCGTGAGATATGCGCAGTGCGCTATATATTTTATAGCTTCCTGGCGTGACTCCGCATCAATACGGATCGCCGCCATTACCCGATACGGTCATCACGCCATTGGTGACGGTCAGCGTATACGGGGCATATCCGCCAGACCAGGTCGACAGGTTGAAGGTCGGGTTCAGTCGGTCCACCTTGACGACGGTAGCGGTCACGCCAGAAAGTGCCTTGCCACTGGTGCACTGGCCCGGGTAGTTTTGCGGCAGCACAAAATAAGCTGCGCTGCGTGTCGTGGTGGTCGGGTTGGTGACCAACGTCGCCGTGATCGGGCTACTGGCGGCACCATTGCCAGACACGAGCAAGGCAGCCTCGACACCCACCCCAATGCCGCGCGCCACGATGTCGCCATAGGGTGTGGGCGACAGGCTTTGGGCTTCCCTGGGTACCAGAATGCCGCCACTGCAACCGGCACCGTAATAGGGCGTGATCAAGCGGGATACGAAGGTCACCAACCGGCCCATGCGGTCGCGCTCATCCACGTGCGCGTCCAGAATGGTGTTGAACAGGACGGGTGGCGCAAGGAAGGCGCCTCCCGGAGCGCTGGATGAGGTTGGTGTGAGGGTCTGGGGGGTGGGGTCCACGCTCATGTATTTGTTGAACGGGTTGGACAGGGCCTGCGCCGACGTTACGCCGCCACGCAGCGCGGCAAAGTCAAATTGCCCCAACACGGCCAGACCGGCACTGGTGCCGCCAATGGGTACCTTGCGGTTCATCAGGGATTGCAGGGTCCAGTCGAGTGGGGTGTTCTTCCAGTACTTGATGTAGTCGCTCTGGTCCCCGCCGGCAATGAAGACAGCATCGGCCCGCGCCACGATCTGGTTCACCGTAGGGTGGTTGGCTGCAGTGACGCTGGGGATCACCAGTGTCTCCACCGAGCTCAGTCCCAGGTAGGCACCGCCCACCCAGCCGTCCTGGTTGGTGGGCGGCAGGGTGGACGTGCCGCCATTGGCGTCGCTGTAGTAGATGTAGGGGTTGTAGGCTTCCGTGCCGGTTGCGCGGATGATCACGAAGCGGCCGCCAGTGCCCGGTTTGATACCCGCACGCTGGATCATCCACTGGAAGGCCGTGTCAACGTCCGGGCCACCGCCCATGATCACGTAGGACGGTGTCGCAGGCTTGTCCGACGGGCTGATGACCGGTGTGATCGCCGGATCACCGACTGAAAAATAGCTGTAGGGAAGCTTGGGCGCCGCCGCGACGGCCCCCATCGCCGTGCCGAGCAACATCCCGGCTGCCAATCTGGCCATTGCAGAAACGCACTGGCCTGCAAAGAGGGGAAACGCTGTCTTCATACCAAGCTCCTTTCAGATAACTCCTCCAGTATGCGCTTTGGGAATATTTTGCAAGGGGTGCAGGATCAAATAAAACGACTTTTTAAGGACGTTTAGCCTCGGTCTTTCATCTGGAAATTAGCCTGTTTGAACTATTGCACACAGTTCTCTGCACCTCCCGTTCCGTATGAACGAATAGCTGATTGCTCCTGAAGATCAAGTATGGATGCGGCAGACGGATATTCCAGTAGGACTGGTCCAGTATTGAAGAAGTTCAGGACTTCGCCACGCAATGGATGTGGTCCTACAATCACGACCGCCCGAATATGGCTCTGGGCGGTTTCACCCCGAAGCAGCATCTGGCCATGGCTGCATAACTGTTCGACTTTTAGGTGCAGTGGAAATCGGGGGATGGCGGCTGATGCGGCTGGGCGAGCTGTGGCTTGAATACATTGGAAAACAAAATGCTCTTAACTGATATCGCCGTCGAGCACACGCTGGTGTCCAAAAATAATGGGGTTCGTCAGACTTATCTGCTGCATCCGTTTACCAATACGCAACGCGATACGCTTGGTAAATTCGAGATCGTTCGTGACATCCGTGAGCCAGGGTTCAAAGATGTTAAACGCTCAGCCTTCGTGACGTTTCAACAATTGGCGGAGTTGTATGCGAAAGGCGTACTCGAAGAATTCGAGTTTTCCGTTCGCATGTGTCCGGGTCAGGGTACGTCCCCCACTGTGAATCCTGCAAAAAAGATACTGCCCACCAGCATCAGACCTGGCTCGTCGTTCGACCTAGCTGTTCAAAAAGTGGATGTTTCAAAACCTGCGAATCGCGAACTAAGAACAGCATTGCTTCGCACTAACGTCAAACTGTAAGGGTGCCTGTGAATCCCTCCGTTGTCCATGCCGAGCTCATCGCCACTTTCAAGCGGGCGCAGGCAGATGCTGCGCACAAGTTCGGATTGATTCAAGCTGCTGCGCAAAAGGGGCCCAAGGCAGTTCAAGCGGCCACCGAAACAGCTGCAAAGGCCGCAAAACGCAGGGACTCGTATGCCAAGAAGCTGGATACCCTGGGGGTGAGCCTCAAGGATTGAGCGCGGCCCAGCCTGCTGCCCTCAAACCTTCGGAATTTCCCGCGGCTTGCCGTTGTCGTCGATGGCCACGTAGGTCAAGGTGGCCTCGGTCACCTTGATGTACTGGCCCTGGGTGCGAAAGCGCTCGGCATACACCTCCACCTTCACTGTGATGGATGTGCGGCCGATGCGGCTGACCTTGGAGAAGAAGCTCAGGATGTCGCCCACGCGCACTGGCTGTTTGAAGATGAATTCGTTCACGGCCACCGTGGCCATGCGGCCCTGGGTGTAGCGCGCGGGTACGACCGACCCGGCCAGATCCACCTGCGCCATGACCCAGCCACCAAAGATGTCGCCATTGGCGTTGCAGTCCGCCGGCATGGGGATGACCTTGAGCACGAGCTCTTCGTCGGTGGGCAATTGGACGCTCTGGGGGCTTGCATTCGTAGACATGGGCACAATCCTTGGTTAATAACCACCTGAATTGTCGTACATGCGCCCCTCTGGCTACAACGCCTCTGCCATTTCTTCCGCACCTGCGAACGCGCTGCCCAAGGAGAAATCCGATTGGGACACCCTCAAGCGCCTGTTCCCCTACCTCTGGGTCTACAAGTGGCGGGTGATGGCCGCGCTGGCCTTCATGGTGGGGGCGAAGTTTGCCAACGTCGGTGTCCCCCTGCTGCTAAAGAACCTGGTGGACGCCATGACCATCCAGCCCAGCGACCCGGCCGCCTTGCTGGTGGTGCCGGTGGCGTTGTTGATCGGTTATGGCGCACTGCGCCTGTCGACCTCGGTGTTCACCGAGTTGCGCGAGCTGGTGTTTGCCAAGGCCACGGCGGGGGCATCGCGCAGCATCTCTCTGCAGGTGTTTCGGCATCTGCACGCCCTGAGCCTGCGGTTCCATCTTGAGCGCCAGACCGGCGGCCTGACCCGCGACATTGAGCGCGGCACGCGGGCGGTCAATTCCCTCATCAGCTACTCGCTGTACAGCATCGTGCCCACGCTGATTGAGGTGGCGCTGGTGCTGACGCTGCTGGCGGTCAAGTTCGACGTGTGGTTTGCCTGGATCACCATTGGGGCACTGGTGTTCTACATTGCGTTCACCATTACCGTGACCGAGTGGCGCACCCAGTTTCGCAAGACCATGAACGAGCTGGATTCCACCGCCAACAGCCGTGCCATCGATTCGCTGCTGAACTTCGAGACCGTCAAGTATTTCAACAACGAAGAGTTTGAAGCCAAGCGCTACGACTACAACCTGGAGCGCTACCGCAAGGCCTCGGTCAAGAGCCAGACCACGTTGAGTCTGCTCAACTCGGGCCAGCAGTTCATCATCGCCGTGGGGCTGGTCATCATGCTGTGGCGTGCCACCCTGGGTGTGGCCGAAGGGCGCATGACGCTGGGCGATCTGGTGATGGTGAACGCCTTCATGATCCAGCTCTACATTCCGCTGAATTTTCTGGGCGTGATCTACCGCGAGATCAAGCAGAGCCTGACCGACCTGGAAAAAATGTTTGGCCTGCTGGAGCGCGAGCGTGAAATCGCCGATGCACCACAGGCGCAGCCCCTGCAACTGCGTGCCGACGGGTCGGACGCCAGCGTGCGTTTTGAGGATGTGGTGTTTGCCTACGACCCGGCCCGAACCATCCTGCACGGCATTTCGTTCGAGATTCCTGCGGGCAAGACGGTGGCGGTGGTGGGGCCCAGTGGTTCGGGCAAGTCCACGCTGGCGCGGCTGCTGTTCCGGTTTTACGACGTGGGCCAGGGGCGCATCCTGCTGGGCGGGCAGGACATCCGCCAGGTCACGCAGGCCAGCGTGCGGCAGTCTATCGGCATCGTGCCGCAGGATACGGTGCTTTTCAACGACACGGTCGAATACAACATTGCCTATGGCCGCCCTGGCGCCAGCCGGGCCGAGGTGGAGGGAGCCGCGCGGGCCGCGCACATCCACGACTTCATTGCCGGTACGCCCAAAGGCTACGACACCATGGTGGGTGAGCGCGGACTGAAGCTGTCGGGCGGCGAGAAGCAGCGCGTGGCCATTGCGCGCACTCTGCTCAAGAATCCGCCGATTGTGATTTTTGACGAAGCCACCAGCGCGCTGGACAGCGCCAACGAGCGGGCCATCCAGGCTGAACTGCAGGGCGTGTCGCAGAACAAGACCACGCTGGTGATTGCCCACCGCCTGTCCACGGTGGTGGATGCGCATGAGATTCTGGTGATGGATTCGGGCCGTATTGTCGAGCGCGGCACCCACCAGGCGCTGCTGGCCGCCAACGGGCGCTATGCCCAGATGTGGAACCTGCAGCAGCAAAGCAGCGCCACCGCGGCGGCTTAGCCAGACAACGCAAAGGAGAGGGAGCATGTCCACTTCACAAGGCACCATGGATTACCTGTTGGACCAGCTCAAATCGGCCGGGCCGGTGTCGTCGCGCAAGATGTTTGGCGAGTACTGCTTGTACTACGCGGGCCGGCCTGTGGGGCTGGTGTGCGACGAGCAGCTTTACCTCAAACCTACCGATGCCGGCCGTGCGCTGATGCGCGAAGTGCGCGAGGGCGCACCGTATCCCGGCGCACGCATGCACCTGCTGGTCACGGCCGACGATTGGGACGACCACCATCTGCTAGGACAATTGGTGCGCGCCACCTTCGATGCGTTGCCTCCGCCCAAGGTCCCCAAACCCCGCAAACCCGCTGCCAAGAAAAGTGCCAGCACCGGTACAACCCGCACAAAAGCAAAATAGCCTGTATGGAAATCGTCCTCGTTCTGGCGGCATTCACCGCGTTTACCGTGTTCAAGTCCCGCGAGCAGAAGCGGCGCATTGCCCTGCTGGCAAGTTACCTGGGGCGGTACGACATCGAAAAGTTGATGGAAACCCTGATGGATGGTTACCTGCGTGCGCTGGGAGAAGGCAGCGCCGAGCGCCAGGCCCAGGTCTGGGAGCACCTGCATGCGCAGGAAGACAAGCTGCGCGACCAGTTTCAGCAGTTTGCCGCAGCGTTTGCCGATGTGTGGGCCGACAGCGCGCGGGTCAGCACATTGCCTATCGCATTCCCCTGGGCCGACAAGCTGTTTCCGGCACAGGCCTTTGATTTGCGCCACGCCCTGCAGATCCACGCACGCGGCATTGACGCCGCCGTGTCCAATGTGCGGCAGGATGCACCCAAGGATCGGGCTTTCACCCTGACGGCCGAACTGATGCTGATGCAGCACACCTGCCACTGGTTTTGCCGGTCCAAAAACGTCGCATCCGCACGCTTGCTGGCACGCCACCAGACGCACTACCACCAGGTGCTGGCCGCGGTGTCGGAAAAGACGCGCATGCAGTACACCCAGCTCATCCAGCACAAGGCCTGAGTGCCCAGGGCCACCTGAAGATAATCAGGGCATGGAAACCAAATGGCTTGAAGACTTTGTCAGCCTGGCTGAAACGCGCAGTTTCAGCCGCTCGGCCCAGCTGCGCCATGTGACGCAGCCGGCATTCTCCCGGCGCATCCAGTCGCTGGAGGCCTGGGCAGGAACTGATCTGGTGGACCGCAGCTCCTACCCCACGCGGCTCACCGCTGCGGGAGAGACGTTGTACGAGCAGTCGCTGGAAATGCTGCAGGCGCTGCAGTCCACGCGCGCCATGCTGCGCGGCCACACCACGGTGGGCCAGGACGTGATTGAATTTGCCGTGCCGCACACGCTGGCGTTCACTTTCTTCCCGGCGTGGGTGTCCGATCTGCGCGAGAACTTTGGCCCCATCAAGAGCCGCCTGATTGCACTCAATGTGCACGATGCGGTCATGCGTCTGGTGGAGGGCAGCTGCGATCTGCTGATTGCCTACCACCACCCCTCGCAGCCTTACCAGTTCGATACCGACCGCTACGAAATGGTCAGCCTGGGCGAAGAGGTGGTGGCACCCTACGTCAAGCCCGGCCCGGACGGTGCACCGCTGTATACGTTGCCCGGCAAGGTCG